>Ga0307472_100000442_pt1 | contig 14465 bp, 8 predicted proteins | sample atmos_gasesAM5C__2_FD_204582 | JGI IMG/M metagenome (GOLD analysis project Ga0307472, IMG submission 204582) | Hardwood forest soil microbial communities from Morgan-Monroe State Forest, Indiana, United States - atmos_gasesAM5C_05 | ecosystem: Environmental > Terrestrial > Soil > Temperate...
CATGGGCTTGCTGCGGATCCTTGCTGCTCTTCTTGTCCTTAATCTGCTCGGTGCGAGCTTGCTTGCACTCGGCCTATTCATCACCGTTCCCCTATCCGTCCTGATCATGACGGACGCCTATCGACAACTGACCACGTCACCGCCGGCTGATTCCATCCGTCAGGTACAGCCCTCGGTTTAAACCGCGGCCTTTGCGCTCCGGATGGTTTTGCGGAGGCCGCGGCTGCCATTTCTCCCACGTCCGCGACAAAAATCAAGGAGTGGGCCCGGTTTGCGAATTCCGCCTGCCCAGCAGCTTAGGAGCCAAGGCCCCCAGGATCGCCGCAAAAAGAACTCCCGCGAGACCTGTAAATGGAGCGTATTTGGCGTACTCAGCTTCACGGTATTTGCTAATCAGGTCCAATATTCCACTTTGTATCTCAACTTCGCTCGATAGCTCGGCGGCGTTCGCAGGCCCCGCACTCTCCAACTCCTTTAGTTTGTTCTGAAACTGCGACATCATCGCTTGGACCTTCTCTTCGTTGTACGTGCTCATCCACTTCTGACTGGCAGGGTCCTTGGGAGGCGCGGTCAGCCAGACATGGGCGAGCGCTCCCAAGACGGCACCGGCTGCAAACATCACGATAAATTGAATCCTGGTCTTCAAGATTTCACTCCCCTCTTTTGCCTGAGCTGTGTCAAGAATGCTCGGCGCTGAGCAAGCGGATTCTGCTCCCCAGGCATCGGCCTTTCCACACATTTCTGCAATTGGATTTCTGGGACGCGTAGCCTGAGTCGATCCGTGAGTTAGGGGCAGTCTAATTCTGTGGCTTTTGTTTTTAAATCCGTTAGAGCTTCTTCCGGCCTCTTTGCCGAATTTCGAGTTTCCAGTTTCGAGTTTCCCGCGCCCCCATCGACCGCCCTTGCTTCGTCTGTCGCCCGGGAGTACGCTCTCCCCACTATGGCAAACATCGAAAAACACGTCCCCGGCGCATTTAGCTGGATCGAGCTCGCCACCACCGACCAAACTGCCGCCAAGGATTTCTATTCCAAAATCTTTGGCTGGTCCTCGCAGGACTTTCCCATCGGCCCCAACGAGGTCTACACAATTTTCCAGGTCGAAGGACGCGATGCCGCCGCAGGCTGCACGCTTCGCCCCGACCAACTCTCTCACGGTGTCCCGCCACATTGGAACCTGTACGTGGCGGTCGAAAGCGCTGACGCCACTGCCGCTCGCGCCACGCAACTCGGCGGGACGATTCTGGCCCCGCCCTTCGACGTTTTTGACTCCGGGCGCATGGCCGTCGTGCAGGACCCGACCGGCGCGACCATCTGCCTGTGGCAACCGAACAAACATCCCGGCACGGGAATCGCTGCCGCGCACGGCACGCTCTGCTGGGCGGACCTGAGCACTCCCGATCAAGCGCGCGCCGGGCAATTCTACTCAGACCTTTTCGGCTGGCAAATCATGAAGGAAGACGAAGATCCCGAGCACAACTACCGGCACATCAAGAACGGCGAGGAGTTCATTGGCGGGATTCCGCCGGGGTCGCACCACAAAGCCGGCGTTCCAGCGCATTGGCTGGCCTACTTCCTGGTTTCCGATTGTGACACCACCGCCGCCGCGGCAAAGAATCTCGGTGCCACGGTTTATATGCCGCCGACCGATTTTGAAGACGTTGGGCGCATCTCCATCATGGCCGACCCGCAGGGCGCTGCCTTCGCGATCTTCAAGGCCGCGGCGCAACGCGCTGGCGCTTCGTAGCCAGAAAAACAGTTCCGGCGAGATGTGAAATGAGCGTGCCGGGCACTCCAAAGCCCGGCCTCTACAAAACGGCGGGGCGGGAATGCTACAATCCGCCACACTGGATTATTCACCAATATCACTGTTGACCGGAGGTACCGAATGCATCGCCGCATCCTGACCCTGTTGTGCGTCACACTGGCGCTTTGCGCCGCTACTTTGGCCTCCTCCCAATGCGCGTTAGCGCAGGAGCATGCCGAACACGCCGCGGCGGCGGCGAAGGCCAAGCCCACCGCTGCGCTGATGACCGGCTACGGCAACTGGCATCACGCGGTCTCGACAAAGAACGCGCAAGCGCAAGCGTTCTTCGATCAGGGCTTGCGGCAGATTTACGCGTTCAACCACGACGAAGCGGCGCGGTCGTTCCAGCGCGCGGGCGAACTCGACCCCAAACTGGCGATGGCGTTTTGGGGCGTGGCGGAAGCGGTAGGGCCGAATTACAACGATCCCGGGAGCGAAGACCGCTTTCAGCAGGCGCACGCGGCCATTGAGAAAGCGCAGTCGCTTGCAGGCGACGCTTCGGAGAGCGACAAGGCATACATCGCGGCGCTCGCTAAGCGCTTCCCGGCCGACGCGAACGCGGACCGGCGCGCGGCGTTAGAACAATATCGCGACGCGATGCGCGACGTGGTGAAGCGCTTCCCCGACGACCTCGACGCTGCCACGCTGTTTGCCGAGGCGGGAATGAATTTGCATCCCTGGGGACTGTGGCGGCCGGACGGCACGCCGGAAGAAGGGACGGACGAAATTGTCGCGACGCTCGAGTCCGTGATTCGCCGCGAGCCGAATCACCTCGGCGCGATTCACTACTACATCCATTCCGTGGAAGCTTCCAATTCGCCGGAGCGCGCGCTGGCGGGAGCCAATCGTTTGGCGGAGCTTGCGCCGGCCGCGGGACACATCGTGCACATGCCCGCGCACATTTACATTCGCACCGGCGACTACGAGGCCGCGCTGAAGACGAACCAGAAAGCGGCGCTGGCGGATCAGGCGTACATCAAGGGCGGCGCCGCGCCGGGCATCTACTCGATGATGTATTACAGCCATAACCTGCACTTCATCGCCATGGCCGCGGCGATGAACGGGAATTACGCGGAGGCGCGACGCGGCGCGCAGTTGCTGGCGGCTAATGTAGGGCCACACGTGAAAGAGATGCCGCCGCTGGGCGGCTTCATGACTGTGCCGATGGCCGTGGAAGTGCGCTTTCATAAGTGGAATGAGATTTTGAAAATGCCGCAGCCGGACGCGGCGATGCAGACGGCCAATGTTTTCTGGCATTTTGCGCGCGGCCTGGCGTTGGCGGGCACTGGTGATTTGGACGGGGCCGAAGCGGAACACAAAATCGTCGCAGAAGCGGAAGAAAAGACTTCGCCCGACGCGATTTTTCAGATGCCCATTAACAACAAGACCAAAGACATTCTGACAATCGCGGAAAACGTGCTCGGCGCGAAAATTTCGCTCGCGAAAAATGATATGGACGCCACCGTGAATCAGTTGCGCGCAGCGGTCATGGCGCAAGACCGCTTGAAGTACGACGAACCGGAGGACTGGTTTTATCCCGTGCGCGAATCGCTGGGCGCTGTGCTGCTGAAAATCGGCGACTACGCCGGCGCCGAGGAGGCCTTCCGCGCGGACCTGGCAATCCATCCGCGCAACCCGCGCTCGCTCTTCGGTCTCGAACAAGCGTTGAAGTCCCAGGAAAAAGCTTACGACGCGGGCTTCGTGCGGAAGCAGTTCGACGCCAACTGGAAAGGCACGGCCCGCCCCACCGTCGACGACCTCGTCTGACGGTTGAAAGGAATTTGATTCGAGAAGCTGGCAGCCGAGACGGAAAGAGTCCTTAAAAGCGCCGCGCGGTTTGTCGCTGCTCAGATACTGAACGCCGTAGCGAAACAGATTTTGCTCGGGCAGCTCTTGGACAAAAACAATGCGCGCTGCGACAAAAATCGCAGCTTGCCCTGAACTGTACGGCGCCGCCACTTCAATCAGCGTTTGCTCCATGTATCTGCTGGTGCTTTTGAAACGCAAGCCGCCGCGCGACACATCTTCGCACTGGACAAATTCTTCGCCGCGCTCAGCGTGACGAACGAGGGCAATGTAATTCACCCTGATGCGCGGATACTTGCGCCGATTGATTCCGCCGGGCGCAGAAGACTTTTGCGCGGATTTCTGCACAGGCGACAGTGGTTTTTCCGCGGGCGACACTGACTTCTCCGAAGGCTTTTCTGCCGCAGGCAAAGTAAGGACCGACGTCCCTGCAGATGGCGAAGAACCCGGCGGCGGCGTGTACGGTTGTGCCGGCCGGAACGGAGAAGTTACGGAGATCCGCGACGCACAAGCGGGCAACCCTCCTGCGATCAAATCGGATGGCGACGCCGCCGAGTAAGCGGACGCGCTGCTCTCGAGTTGAGACGCGCCCGGAAAAGAAGCGGGATTCGCGGGACCAAATTCCGAAAACGACACCGGCGGCGATGATACGCGTTGGGGCGGCGACAGCGGCACCGGCGTTGGCGGTTGCGAGGGAGCAGTGGAAGGCACGCCGACATTGGCCGGGACGGCTGGGATCGCGCAGGGCTGTTCAACTTTCCAGATGGTCGAGTTGCCGCAGCGCTTGCAATAGCGCAAAACGCCGTAGTTGGTGGCAACGACGAGAGCTGTTCGGATGGAGTCGGCGCGTGAGATTGCAATCTGTTTCCGGTTCGCGATTATGTTTGTCAGTTCCGGGCTAGCGCTGCTGCGAGCCGGGCGCGTTGGACGCGGAGGCGTTCGCGGTGCCGCCGATGGCGTCGCCGTTGACGATGAGTTCGACGCGGCGGTTGCGCTGGCGGCCTTCGATGGTGTCATTCGAGGCGACGGGCTGCGTTTTGCCGAGGCCGCGGGCGGTGATAGAAGAGGCGGGCACGCCGTTTTGCGCGAGGAAATCGCGAACAGAATCGGCGCGGCGCTCGGAGAGCTGCTGGTTGAATTCGTCGCCGCCGACGCTGTCGGTGTGGCCTTCGATCTGCATTGTTAAGCCTGCGTGCGCCAGCATGATACCGGAGATTTTTGCGAGCTTTTCGCGGGCGCCGGGCTTGAGCGTATAGCTGCCGGTGTCAAAAAGCACGTCGGACATATTCACGATGAGGCCGCGGGCAGAGTCGCGGGTTTGCAAAATGGAATTGAGTTGAGCCAGAAGCTGCTGGCGAAGCTGGGCTTTTTCCGCTTCGGCTTGCGCCGCGGCCTGACGCGCTTTTTCGGCATCGGCTTGGGCAGCGGCTCTATCGCGAGAGGCTTGTTCGGCAGCAGCTTGCGCGGCGGCCCTTTCGCTAGACGCCTTTTGCGCCTCGGCTTCCGCGGCCTGCTGTTGCGCTAACGCTGCGGCGCGAGCCTGGTCGGCTTCTTGTTTCTGGCGCGCGGCCTCGGCGGCAGCTTTTTCCGCTTCCTGCTTCATGCGGAGAGCTTCCGCTTGTGCGGCCTCGGCCTGCTTGCGAGCCTGCTCGGCTTCCAAACGGCGCTGCGATTCAGCGGCGGCATCGGCGCGCGCTTTGGCTTCGCGGTCTTCAGCAGCTCTCTTGTCTGCGGCGATCTTTGCTTGCGCGTCCTCCTCGGCCTTTTGCTTCACGGCCATGACGCGGGCTTCTTCGGCGGTTTGAACAACTTCGCGCGCGGCGGCTTCCACGGACTTTTTGTCGCTCTTGCGGGCGTAGGTTTCTTCCGCAGTGCGGAGCTGCTGCTCGGCTTTGGAAAGCGTGGCCGCGGCGTACTTGTCGGCTAGCGCAATGTGCGCGATGCGGACAGAATTGCGCGCCTCGAAGAGCTCGAGCGGGGTCTTGCGGTCAATACCGAAGATCGCGTTTTCAATCTTGGTGTTCGAGGAGGAATAGGCTCCGCGGCCAACGAGCTCGTAGCTGGCGCCTATACTTTCGACCTTGGCCATCGCCGGGATACTGTTTTCGAGCACCACAGTGTTGCCAGGCTGCTGGACCGCGAAATATGGTTCCGCGGTGACGATCATGCCGAAGGTTTGCATGTCCGTGATCGCTTTGACTTCGCCCGCGCCCCCCTTGAGCACCACTTCACCGAGGTTCACAGCCCGGCCTTCCGGGGAGACAGCCCACAGAACGTAAGTCAAATATTCGAGACCGAATTTGGTGGCTTCATCCAGCCCAAGGAATTTTGCTTCAATCTCGACGCGATTGCCTTTGTTTCGCACCTGCGCTTCGCCGGTGGCTTGTTGCATCAATTCTGTGCCCTGAAAATCGATCTTAGGCACCGAGCCGCCGCGGCGGTAATTCACAGCCTTGGTGGTTCGAGAGACGCTCTTAGCGGGAGCAGGCGCAGGATAACTCGATTGCGCCTGCGCGACCGAAGGCGCAGCGATGACTCCCAGAATCCCAGTCAGAGTAAGTAGAGCTGGTGCGATTTTCACGTTATTCCCCTTTTCGCCCGCAGGCGAAAACCAACGGCGAGCCTCCTTTTTTGCGAGCAGGTGGCTGGGCCGGGTTCAAGGTCGGCGACATGCCGCGCGTGGAAAACCCTTTGGACATTCCCAGAGCGAGGTATGTCGTTTCGTATCTACAGGCTAGCAAGGAAAGGAAGAGGCAAGAGGGTTTGCGCAAGGGCCTTTGCGCAAACAATTATACTGGTCGAAAGGGCAAGGGGACGAAATCCCCAAGAAAGCCTCCGTAAGAAGTGATAAATCCAGTGAATTGCCTCAGTTAGCGGTGAATTGGCCTCAAGTTCATAGAGAGCGCAGGAATTCCAAGAGCGCGTCCTTTTCGCTGGATTTGAGGCGTTCAAATTTTCCAGTTACCTCCCGGGCCTCGCCGCGATGACGGAGAATGGCATCGAGCAGAGTGGTGGTTGCGCCATCGTGCATCAAACGAGGGCGGAGACGCACGCCCCACAAGGGCGCGGTGCGGATTTTGTTGGCGGTGCTGCCGAAATCGGAGAGATTTTTCCAGCTAATTGAGTACATCTTCTTGCCGTAATGCTCGGTCATGGACTGGACAATGCCGTCGCCAGTGCCGACGTCGTGAACAAGAAAATCGCCGTAAGGATGAAACTGCTTTTCCCCCAAAGCGGCAGGGATCGTGAGCGCGCCGCCGTTGACCTTTGTGCCGGCGGGAGCCGTGGTCAGCGTCTGGACATGACACTGGTCGCAACCGACCTTGTCGAAGAGTTCCGCGCCCTGGCGGGCCTTGGGAGTTGCGGCAAGCTGGGCATCGCGAGCAGGAGCTTCGGTGGCGCGGATGAAACGCGCGAAGTGATCGATGTCGGAAAGGCCGTCGGCATCCGTTTTATCGTTGGGCTCAGACACGGTGTTGCAGAGATTGGTGACTTCGTCGGGCTGGAGGCGGCTGGTAATGCCCACCTCGTTGAGATATGCGTCGGCGGAAAAGGACAAGAGGCTCGCCTGCTGGTCCTTCCAGCCGAAACGGCCCACGGCAGTCTGACCGGGAGCTTCGACGACGGGAACATGAAGGACCTGGCCGCAAATTTTGTGATGGCTTTTGTTGCACTGCTCTTTCGCGAGATCCACAAAAGTCTGATCGGGCACGGCTTCCACAAAGCCATCACCCAAGACACTTGTCGTGATGCGGAAGGTGCGAATGTGTTCCGAATCGGGGACCCGCTCCTGGATCTCCGTGCTGGGGAACGCCGCATTGGGGCAAATCGCGCGGTCATTTACGAGAGAACGGCCCTTGATGATTTCAGCGCCACGATTGATGGGGATTTCCGGGTTTTCAAATTTGCCTCCGGGCCCGCGATGGCCGACGCGCAACTCGGAGACCTGACTCCCGCCGCCTGAAGTTGGGTTTTGATGGCACTCACGGCAAGACTGCGCGTTGTAAAGCGGGCCGAGGCCATCAGCAATTTGGTCCACCTCGTCGAACTTGGCCTGATCCACGGCGTGCGTGGCGTCGTCCACCATCCCGTTAGTCTTGTTGTCAAAGCCGGTGGGCGCTTCGGGGAGGGTTGAGGCAAAAAAATAGACAGCAATAGCCAACGCGGGGACACCAAAAATGATTTTCATGAGCACCTCGAGGCGGGCCAGGGGCAGGTGGAATGTAACCTACAAGCAGAGAAAAACAAAGTGGAAAATAGGCGCCGTTCTTAAACTTCAGTTAATGCGGGAAGAAGGCCTTTCACTCGTCGCATAGTCTTTTTGCATGGACTGCCGCGACTCGCGGCGGCGAGAAGACGCGGTTTCCTGCGGCGAAGACCAGGATGAGACGAGCTCTTCCGCGCGGGCGATGACGCGCTCGATTAATCCTTGCGAAGGACTCTGCGCTGTTGCGGCCGGCGAAGGCGCGCTTTTGCGTGTGGAACGCGGCTTGGCGTTGACCGGAGAAATCTCCAGCGACTGAAGTTTTTCCAACACCGGTTTCATGGTGCGTTCGGGGCTGCGGAAAAATTCCGTGCTGCGAATGCGCGTGAAGATCCAGCCCATGCGCTCGAGAATGGACTGGCGATCCATGTCTTCCTGAAGCCGTTCGAGCGGATGGTAGCGGTCGCCGTCGCACTCGATGGCCAGGCGTTTGCCGTTTCCTTCGACGACGAGATCAATGCGGAAGGAACCGACTTTCCATTGCGGAGCGACTTGATAGCCCCCCGTTTCGAGGTGCTTCATGACTTCGCGCTCGAACGAAGACTGGCTGCGCTTTTCTTTTTCCTCAAGGGCGCGCATCAAGCGGCTGGGATCCTGAGCGTGTTCGATTAGCAGGCGGCGAAGATCCTCGGCTTTCAAGTCTTCGTGCGCGTTGAGCGAGTGGACGACCCACATCTGGTCGCGGGCGCGGCTGGCGGCAACGTTGAAGCGCTGCTTGAAGAGTTCCTGATCGCGCATGGAGAGCGGGCCTCGCTGCGCGGTGTCCACAAGAGAAATGAAAATGACGTCGCGCTCGTCGCCCTGAAATTGCGCGGCGTTGCCGCAGAGCAGGCGGTGGAATTCGTAGCGATCGGGAGAAATATGCGCGCGCAGGAGACTGTCGATTTCAAGGGCCTGCTCGTCGCCGACAAGAGAGACGACGCCGAAGCTGAGCGGGTGGCCCGCGCCATTGTGCTGATACTCGGGCTGCTCCATCGCGGAAGCTATGAGCGCTGCCGTCGAAAGAGCTTCCTGGCGATTGACCTTGCCGTCGCGGCTGGATCCGGAAACGCGATAGGCAACCGTGTGCGGTAGCAGATGCACGCGGCTAGCATCGCGCAGAGGTTTGATGCGCCAATCGTAAGAAATCATGTTGCTGAACTGAATGATTTCGGGGACGCAACGGAAATGCTCGACGAGGCAAGTGGTGCCGCCGAAAGATTGCCTTGCCAGATCGTAAATGGAGATTTGGCCGTCGTAGAGATCGGAGTTGGGAATGCCCGGCAAGTACTGGAAGATTAGACTTTGAATGATACCAAGATCCTGGCCGACAGCGGAGGGGCTGACCTGTTCGTGGTCGCCGACGACGAGGACCGTTTTGCCCAGGTAAAGCGCGGCGAGAGCCATGACGTCGCTCTGGCTGGCTTCGTCAATGATGACGACATCGAAGCGAGTATTGCGGGGATCGAAATTTTCGACGACGCGCGAGAGCGGCATGACCCATACGGGAACAGCGCTGCGGCATTCGGACATTTTTCGGGCGGCTTCCGCGCGAAGCAAACCGACGCGAACGCCGTGGCCTTTGCCAATGCGGCGGATGGTGTCGAGCCAGCCGACGAGCGCTTGCCGCTGGTGTGGAGAAGTGCGGCGCGCCTGCCAGGACCAGGCGCGACGATCGATTAAATCGACGGTCACGCGGCGAAGATGTTCGCGGAGTTTTTCGATTTTGGATTGCAGCGCCTCCAGCGAAGCTTCCGCACGGCGATCGAGTTCGTCATTGAGCTGGCGCCAAATCCACGCGGCAGCCGGGTCGCGCGGTGGTTCGCCTTTGCCGTGCACGGCGTTGCGACTGCGAATCGTCGCTGCCCACGCCGGCGCGGCGCTTTCCAGTTTGCTGAGCAGCGTGCGGCGGAGATCGAGGTCCGCCTGACGGCTCTTCAGTTCGAGAAGTTGATCATAGGCCTCTCGGTAGGCGACGCAATCTTCATCGTGAATGGCCTTCTGCAGATGGACGAGAATCTTGGCGGCGCGCGAGTTGCGCGAGGCGAGTTTGTGACGGCTTTTCAGCTCGCGAAATTCTTCTTCCAGTTGCTGAAGACGAAGCTTTTGATAGCGCGAGTGGAGAATCGGAAGCAGGGCTTCCACCACGGCTTTGCCTAAACGAAGCAATTCGCCTTCGGCTCCCAGGACCGCGGGCTGCTCGGCAAGAAATTTTTCCCAGCGAAAACCGAGATCGACGAGCTGCTGCTGGAGCGGAAGCCACGTGCTTTCGTGCCAGTTCAAGCAATCTTCGATGGCGTCGCAGTATTGCATCAGCGTCTTTTCCACTTCTTCGCCCATCTGCGAGGAAGGCGGAGCTCCGAGAGGGGCCATCTGGCGGTCCCAGCGCGCCGAGAGCTGCAGGCGAAGATTTTGGAGGTGAGCCAGTGTGTGCAAAGCGCGGAAGTGTTCCAGGTGCTTGGGGCGAGCCCGGTTTACTTTTGCCGTATCGACAAACTGGTTCCAGGCTTTATGCGTGAGCAGCGCAAACGAACCAAGCTTACCGCCCTGTTCAAGATGGCCCAGGATTTCCGTGGCGATGCGCTGCAGCTCCTCCGGGTCCGCGCCTTCGAGAAGCTGCGGACCATGCTTCACCAGGGTTTCCTGCGCGTTGGCCGCTTCTTCATGAACCTTGCGAACGAGGGTGACTAACTGATCCCACGGTTGACGATGCGCGCCGCCGTACTTTCCCGCATAAACGGCCGCAAGTTTCCACTTGTCGTTGCCCGAGAGCGGATCCACCGCCTGGGTCAAATTGGCAATGAGCGCTTCAAATTCGTCGGTCGTGCCCAGAGGCGCACCGGGTTGCCAAAGGTCGGAGCGAAGATCCAAATCCTCCACGCGTAGGCGGTTGCGCTCGCTGACCGAGGAGTCAAAGTCCTCGGGTCGCGGAAGGTCGTGCATTTCGGGAAGAGTGCCGGAGAGGGCAGCTTCGTCTTCCGCGGACAGAGACACGTTTGTGCGATAGAGATCCGTCAATTCAGAGGAAGAAAGCGGTAACGGAGCGACGGCGGCGACAGGTCCGGGGATCCAGCCGTAAAACTCTTTTTCCTGCGCGACTTTGCGTGCGGCATCGGCAGGCGACCAGTGTTTCCCGGCGAGAGCGACTTCACGATATTCGTCGGCGCGAGCTTCCGAAAGTTGATTGCGCAGTTCTTCCAGCTTCTTCAGCAGATCGTGGCGCTCGGCCTCAAATTTCCTGGCTTCCACTTCCAGCGCTTTCGCGTCGGCACGCGATAGCCTTTCGGCAATGGAGCCTACCGCGCTTTCCAGTTGCTTGCGGCTGTCCAGGTCGCTTTCGAGGACACTCACGCACAGTGGACGCAGCTCAGGAACGATGTGATGCCGCACCATGCGAAGAGCTTTGGTCGTATGGCTGGTGACCAAAACGCTTTTCCCTTGCGCCAGCAAATGGCCGATGAGATTCCCGATGGTGTGGGTCTTGCCGGTGCCCGGAGGGCCCTGCACCAGGACGCCTCCGTGTTCTTCCAATTGCTTCGCGATACGAATCTGTTCCGGGTTGGCGGGCTTGCTGAGCAAAACATCGACGCCCGTTTGAGTGGTGGGGTTCTCCGGAGATTCTTCCTCGGTTTGATCCTCGTCGGGAACGGGCGATTCTTCGCCAACAATATTAAGGAGGGACCATGGCAGGTCCTCGCGGGTTCGAACGTCGGCAAGAATTCCTTCAATCGCGGCGGCGTAACCCAGGGTGCGGGCGCGGAGGAAGATGACCGGGTCGCGGCCGATACTCGGATCAGGTTGTTCACCGCGCGGCGCGCTTTCTTCGATGAATTCGCCGCGCGGCGAGAGCTGCACGACCATGCGCTTCAGGAAATTCGACGTGGTGCCGTTATATAAAGGATGAAAACCGCCCTGCTCGATTTCTTCGCGGCAGCGGCCGATGGCGCGGCCGTCCACGTCGGCCATCGATTGGAAGAGAGCGGAGTAGAGTTCTGCGGGATATTCCGCCTCGGAGAGCGTGAATTCGGGAACCGAGGCATCGAACTGAAGTTGCAGACGCTGTAGGACAATCGGGTGAAAGATGCCGCCTTCCGAGCGCTTCCAGCTCAGGATGCCGTCTCCCAGGACGAGTTCGACGCGCTCGGCCTCACGGTCGATGCGGCCGTAGAGTGAATAAAAGGTCTCGAAGAGGCGCATTGCCTGACGCGCGGGCCTTTCCGTGCGAGCCCATTCGTCGCGGAGGGGCGCCCAGCGGCGAAGGGAGGCCAGCCGCGCCGGATCCCCTGAGAACTGTACGGTTAAAGTCATGCCATTCCCCTGGGGCTCCTCGCGGGACTCGACAACGCACGCGAGATTGGAAGGATCGTCCCAGCCCGGCTCGAGCCAGGAGACAATTTCGTTGGGTGGCTCCGGTGGTTGCGTCAACTGCGGCCGCTGAACACGCAAAGAAAAGGTAGCATTGGCAGCCGCTTCCGCTTGCCCATCGTCACCCTTAGGCTTGGCGGAGCCCACCTTGGCAGCGGTCTGCTTGACACTGGGATGGACGGGCAGATCATGCAGCCAAAGATGCCAGGGCTGTTCCCGGATCTGGCGCTTGGGAGGGTTGCGGTGCTGGTTCAGCGCCTCAAGATAGCGGAAAACACGGGTAATCTTTTCGCGAGCAACACGAAGTTTCTCGGCATCCATAGAATTCTCCACCCCGGGAGTGTCACGGCTGGGATGGGCTAGGAGGGGCCCCAGGATAACAACGACCAGCAGTCATTCTCAAGTTTCCAATATTTGAACCCCGCAGGAAGCTTTTAGTTGCAGGGAAAAGCATTCTGAAACGAAAAAGTAGGAATTCTCAAGCCCAAGAGCAAACAAAAAGAGAAACTCACAGGGGAAATTCCGTCACAAAAGGTGTAGCGAATCGTAGGAAGCTTCTTACGCCCAGCAAACCCTTTTTGGTTGCGAAATGTCTAACCAAGGGAGAGAATACTCAGCCTTGCTAGCCGCGCCTGCCTCCACCCCAGGCCGCTAGCTCGGAATATCTTTAACCTCTCCCAGCTCCTAAAGATAGCTCCGAAAAAATCCAAAAAGTGCCCTGGAAAACCTATGGATCAAAACCGTCGCCGATTTTTACGGAAAGTGCCGGACGATATTGCCTTCATTCAGATTGAACGGGATGAAGTCGGGAAAGTTTTGAACATCTCGGAGGGAGGGTTGAGTTTCTGTTCGGTTACGCCCGTCCCTCGAAACCTGCCGGTCTATTTCTGGTTTTCCTTCAACCTGAAAGACCGCATCGAAGCCATGGGCGAAGTGACGTGGACCGATCTCTCCCGAACCATCGGAGGCTTGAGGTTCACGCAACTTTCCCAGACCAACCGTGAACTCATCCAGAAATGGGTCTCGCGGCTGCGCCAGGAAGAGCCCCCGGAAGAAATCGAGGTTATGGAAGAAGAGGTTCCGGAACCGGAAGAGGAATCGCTTGTTCCTCAACTGGTAGCCGTGGGGGCGCCCGAACCATTTCGCATGAACCGGTCCGCTGCCCCGGTCAGGACAAACGGACTCGACCGCGTCGCAAAGTTCGTTTCCAAAGCGCGCGCGTACAAACCAATCTCTTCCTTCGGTGGAAAGGTCGCTGAGCAACCGAAGTCCGCGCCCACAGCTGCATTAGGGGCTCATGCGTTAGGAGCTCCTGCAGTGGGAATGGAGCCCCCAAGACTAGGAACCGAGTCTCCAAAGCTAGGAATCGAGCCTCCAAAACTCCTTACGGAGCGCCTACTGTTTTCCATGGAAACCACTGCGGCTGCGCCGAGTGTGCCATCCCTAGACGCAAAGTCTTCGTCCTTGTCGTCCTCCTTGCCTTCGCCCTTCTCTTTCCGTGGAATCGAGTCATTGATTGAATTGGTTCCTCTCCAGCGGCACCTTTCGGCCAAAAAGCGTCAGCTTCTTTGCGGAGTTTTTCTGGGAATAGGCATTTCTGCCTTGGTCACGTTGCCCGCGCTGAAGTTCTGGAATTCCCGCGCGCATGCGGAAACTCTCAAACCAGCGCCGGTGGATTCTTCGACTTCAAAAAACAATTCCGCAGCCGAACCACCCGCCTCTTCCCTCCCAGCCGCAACAGCCGCCAAACCAAGCTACCCCGTTGCGGGAGTCTTCTCAGACCCGAACCCCATTCTCCCGAGAAAAGGAACGTCTCAAAGCCTGACTTCAAGGACTCAACTACCAGCGTCATTCTGGAAAGAGGAGCGCAAAACAGTCCCGGTCAAAAACCAGAAGCCAGCGCCGGGAAAGTCACCGTCTTTAACGAACGCTTCGGCGGCAACGAATAAGAAGTCCGGCATGAACCCGAATCAGTTGTGGGGAGAGGTGCAAGCCGGCAACAGTAAAGCCGCCGTGGAGCTTGCGGAACTGTATATCAAGGGCGATGGCGTCCCCAAGAACTGCCAGCAGGCTCGCGTTTTGCTCCTAACAGCTTCCGAAAAGCGCAATACAGCAGCCATCAAGAGATTGCGCGACTTAGACCAAGGCTCGGTTTGCCCGTAGCTTAACCCCACCGCATCCTCGTCTTTGAAAGGGGCGGCATCGTCGCGCAAGGCACTCACGAACAGTTCCTCGCGAGCTAGGGCC
>Ga0307472_100000444_pt1 | contig 14447 bp, 11 predicted proteins | sample atmos_gasesAM5C__2_FD_204582 | JGI IMG/M metagenome (GOLD analysis project Ga0307472, IMG submission 204582) | Hardwood forest soil microbial communities from Morgan-Monroe State Forest, Indiana, United States - atmos_gasesAM5C_05 | ecosystem: Environmental > Terrestrial > Soil > Temperate...
TTCATTGAGCGCCAGGAATGCGGGTACTGGTGCTTGAGGCGGCCGCGCGCGAGCAGCATGCCCGCTTCGGTCAGCGCCTTGATCACTGCATCGTTGGCGTCGCCCTTGTCGCCCTTGTCGGTGATGACGCGTTTGCCGGCAAAGCCCGGAGCCTGATCGGTGAAGAAGCCGTCGCCGTCAACGGTGTAGGGGATCGTGGTGTTGATGCCGCGGGCCGCGAGCTTCGTCGCATTGGCCGTCCACACGTCGAAATCGTCGCGCCCGTGGCCAGGCGCGGTGTGCACGAATCCGGTGCCAGCGTCGTCGCTGACGTGGTCGCCATCGAGCAGCGGAACCGGAAATCCATAGCGCTTATCGAACTGCTTAAGCGGATGTTCGCACACGAGCGCGCTCAGGGTCGGCGCCCCAACCGAGCCGACCTGCTTGTAGGCGGTGACCCGCGCAGTGCGCAAAACCTCGAGCGCGAGCTTCTCCGCCAGGACGAAACGGTCGCCGGCCTTGGCCCAGTTGCCGGTCGGCGCGTCGGTCACCTCGAAGACGCCGTAGCCGATGCGCGAAGAGAAGCTGATGGCGCGGTTGCCGGGAATGGTCCATGGTGTTGTCGTCCAGATTACGATCGAGGCATTCCCCAGATCGCGCCCGGCGCTCACCGGAAACTTCACCCACACCACGTCGGACGTGTAGTCCTCATATTCGACCTCGGCTTCGGCAAGCGCGGTCTTCTCCACCACCGACCACATCACTGGCTTGGAGCCGCGATAAAGCGTCCCGTTGTGGGCGAACTTCATGAGCTCGCGCGCGATCGCCGCCTCGGCGGCAAAGCTCATCGTGGTGTAGGGGTTGTCCCAGTCGCCTTCGACGCCAAGGCGCTTGAACTCCTGGCGCTGGACATCGATCCAGTGTTCGGCGAAGGCGCGGCACTCGCGGCGAAACTCGACGACGGGCACCCGGTCCTTGTTCTTGCCCTTGGCGCGATACTCCTCTTCGATCTTCCATTCGATCGGCAGCCCGTGGCAATCCCAGCCCGGCACGTAGTTCGAATCGTAGCCCAGCATCTGCTGCGAGCGCGTCACCACGTCCTTGAGGACCTTGTTGAGCGCGTGGCCGATATGGATGTTGCCGTTGGCGTAAGGCGGCCCATCGTGAAGGATGAAGCGCGTGCGGCTGGCGCCGGCCTTGCGCAGGCGGCGGTAGAGGTCGAGCTTGTGCCAGCGCGCAAGGATTTCGGGCTCCTTCTGCGGCAACCCGGCGCGCATGGGAAACTCGGTCTGCGGCAAGAACAGCGTTTGCGAATAATCGCGTTCGTCGGACTCGGTGGCCTGGGTCATGGCCGGGCTTAGTAGCAGGGGCGCCGCCCGGCAGGCAACGCCCGACCGCGACGCGGCAAAACCGCCCGCGGGGACGCGAGCGCGCCGCTATCCTCCTGACGTGCAAAGGGATTCGAGCGGCGTGGCGCGGGGGGAAGCGGAACCATTGCCGCGATCCGACATTGTCGTGGGAAGCCGTTTCCGGGCGGGGAACGATGACGTGACCGTGATCGGCTTCCCGGGAGGTCGGCGTGGAATTCTTGCGTGCCCAACATGAAAAGCGGTTCGCGCTCGTCATTCGCGACGCGCAGCCGGTGGCGGACGTGGGCGGCATCTGGGCCTCCGCTGCGCAATTGGCCGTCGTCGGGATGTTCGTTCTCGCACTGGGCGCCTTCCTGTTTTTCGGGCGTGGATTGCTGATGCCGATCCTCGCCGCCGTGGTCGTCTCATTGACCCTGGATTCTCCGGTGAAAAAGGCCGCGAACATTGGCGTTCCGCGCTGGCTGAGCGCACTCCTGCTGGTCGGCGCGATCATCGGCGCGACCGGTGTCGCAGTGACGCTGCTCGCCGGGCCGCTGACCGAATGGATCGGCCGCGCTCCCGAAATCGGTACGACGATCAGACAGAAGCTCTATGTGCTCGACGCCCCGCTCGCCTCGCTGCGCTCGCTCCAAGAAGCGGTGTCGCCGCACGACGCCAACACGGTGAACGTGGGCACCGATCTGGGCGACCTGTTCGCACCGCTGGTCGGCATTCTTACGCCGGCGGTGAGCCAGGTCCTGTTGTTCATCATCACGCTGGTATTCCTGCTGGTCGGTCAGCAGGAACTTCGCGGATTTGTCGTCTCGATGTTGCCGGACCGCGAGGCCAAGCTGCGCTTCCTGCGCATCGGCAATGACGTCGAGACCAATCTCACCGGCTTTCTGACCGTGATGACCGCCATCAACGTCGTCCTCGGCATGATCGTGGCGGCCGGCGCATGGGCGATAGGCTACCCCAATCCCATCATCTTCGGACTGCTCGCGACGGTTCTCAATTACGTGCCCTACGTCGGGCCGGCGGTCATGGCCGTCGTTCTCTTCGCGGTCGGCCTGGTCGCATTTCCTTCGCTCGGACATGCGTTCATCGCGCCGGCCGCGTTCGTCGGCTTGACCACGATCGAAGGGCATATCATCACGCCGATGATCGTCGGCCGGCGGTTCACCCTCAATCCGTTGGCGGTTTTTCTCAATCTCGCGTTTTGGACATGGATGTGGGGCCCCGTCGGCGCCTTCCTGGCGGTGCCCCTGTCGATCATCGGCCTCGTGACCATTAATCACCTGTTTCCGACCGAAGACCCGAAGCTTCCCGATTGATGGAACTTTTCTCCGAGGCCGCGGTTAGCGCCGCAGACATCGCGTTCCAACCCCGGGAGAGTCGAGCCATGGCGGAGCTATATGGCACCAAGGGCGGCAATGGCGGCCACGAGAAGAATGCCGGCAACGCGGCCTACGATAAAGCGGCGGATACCGCTCAGGACATTTCGCAGGATTTGCAGTCGCTGCAGCAAGACGTCACGCGACTGACGCAGCAGATCGCCGACATCGTCGCGGCCAAGGGCACCGAGGTGTGGCGGCGGGCACGCGCCAACGTCGATGGCATGATCGGCGAGGCCACCGGCAAGGGCAAGGAAGCGGCCGACGCCGTGCGCGACGTGGGCGACACGCTGGCCGACGCGATCGATGAATCGCTCGAGCGACGTCCCTACACCACCCTGGCGCTCGCGCTCGGCCTCGGATTCCTGTTCGGCGCAGTGTGGCGGCGATAGCGCGGGCGCGGGCGACGAACATGTTCAGCGGGATGATCCGCCAAGCTCGGCTGCGGCTGCAGGCCGAGACAGGCCTGGGCACTGGCGTTGTCGCCTGGAGCCTGATCGCAGCGATATCTGCCGCGACGGCGTTTCTGTTCCTGTGCGTCGCCGCGTTCGTGTGGATTGCTGACCGCTACGACGCGTTCACCGCCGGTCTGTCGCTCGGCATTGTCTTCCTGCTGGTGACCTTCGTCGCGACGATTATCTGCATCCACATGAGCAAGCGCACCGCGGAGATGGCTCGCGTCGCCGCGGCGGCATCGCCACAATCGGCTTTGCCGCTGGACCCGCGACTGATCGCGGTCGGGCTTGAGATCGGCCGCGCCATCGGACTGCGCCGCCTGATTCCGGTTGCCGCCGTCGGCCTGCTCGCGGCGCTCGGCGGGCGCGAATGGTTCGCGCAAGCCAACCGCAAATCACGGCAACAGAATAGCTAGATCAGATCGGCGGGAAGGCGTTCGGCATGCGCGCCAGCGTGGCCCGCGCGCAGTGCGCATCTGCTTCCATGCGCTGGACCAATTGCTCGACCGTGTCGAACGCGAGCTCGTGACGGATCCAACCGATAAAGGCGACGTCGAGCGTCGCGCCATAGAGGTCGCCGGAGAAGTCAAACAGGAAGACTTCGAGCAGCACGGCGCCGCTGTCGAACATCGGCCGACGGCCGAAGCTCGCAACGCCGTCATGACGCTTGCCACCGATCCCGACGCGCACGGCATAGATGCCGTGGCGCAAGCCGCAGGCCGGATCGAGCCGGATATTGGCGGTCGGGAAGCCGAGCTCGCGGCCGCGCTTGTCGCCGTGCACGACCTCACCAGTGACAAACCAGGGATGGCCGAGCAGCTCGGCTGCGTCGGTGACATGGCCTTGCGCCAAGGCTTTGCGGATCGGCCCCGAGGACACCGGCCGTCCGCCGTCGGCGAAGATCGGCACCACGTCCACCGCGAAGCCCCGCCGCGCTCCTTCGCCGCCGAGAAAAGCAGGCGAGCCGGTGCGGTCCTTGCCGAAATGGAAATTGAAACCGACGACGGCCCCCGCGATGTGGAGCCATTGAACGAGAATACCGTCGACGAACTGGTCCGCCGTGAGGCCTGCAAGCGCGGCATCGAAGGTCATGACGACCGCACCGTCAAGGCCGGCCGCCGCGAACAGTCGAAGCTTATTGCGCTCGTCGGTCAGGCGGAACAACGGTTCGTCAGGCCTGAAAAACGCGCGCGGATGCGGCTCGAAGGTCAGCGCCGCGGCCGGCCGGCCGAGGGCGCGGGCGCGCGCGATCGCCGCGCCGATCACTTCCCGATGGCCGCGGTGCACCCCGTCGAAATTGCCGAGCGCGACGACCGCGCGCTTGAGCGCACCAGCATCGGCGGCGCGATCGCGCAGGACGATGAAGGGCTGCGTCGGCTTTGGTTGCTGGGTCACGGGGGGCTCTGCAGGCATTGTGAAAAGTGGCGGCGCCGGCGGCGGGACCGTGCCGGTTGGGCAAGACGAAAGTCAAGCCGACGGCACTCGAACCTCGCTTCCGACCGTGCTCACGATGCCACCGCGGGCTCGTCGAGGACCTCACGCACCTTGGCGGCGAGATCGCGGCGGCGATAGGGCTTGGCCAGCATGTGGCGGCCAAACGTCGGATCGGCGCTGATCGCATCGGTCATGCCGTGGGCATAGCCCGACGTGTAGAGCACCTTGAGGCTGGGCCAGCGACGGCGCAGCCGGAGCGCAAGCTCGTGCCCATTGATTCCACCGGGCATGACCATGTCGGTGAACAGCAGATCGGGCACGCAGCCGCGCTCGACCGCCTCCAGCGCCTTGTTGGCGTCTTCGGACGCGACGACCTCGTAGCCGAGTGAACGCAGCTGGATCTCGGCATGGGCACGGACCAGCCGGTCGTCTTCGACCAGCAGGATGGTCTCATGACCCGTCGCCGGCTGGGTTGCCGCCGTCGACGGCGCCGCGACACTTGCCTCGACGTGCAGCGAACGCAGCAGATACAGCTTGATCACGGTGCCGATGCCGGGTTCGGAATAAATGCGCACGTGGCCTTCCGATTGCTTGACGAATCCGTAGACCATGCTCAGCCCGAGCCCCGTCCCCTTGCCGACTTCCTTGGTGGTGAAGAACGGCTCGAATGCGCGCGCCAGCACGTCGGCTTTCATGCCGGTGCCGGTATCGGTGACCGCGATCATCACGTATGAGCCTGGCTTCACGTCGGGTTCGACGGCCGCATAGTCGGCGTCGAACTCCACGTTCGCCGTTTCGATCGTAAGCCGGCCGCCGTTGGGCATCGCGTCGCGCGCATTGAACGCGAGGTTGAGCACCGCGTTTTCGAGCTGCCCGGGGTCGATCGTGGCCAAGCCCACGTCACTGCCGCACATGAGCTTGATCTCGATGTGCTCGCCCAGCGTTCGATGCATCAGCGGCTCCATGCCGGCAAGCAGTTCGTTGACGTCGGTCGGCTGCGGCGCGAGCGTCTGACGCCGGCCGAATGCCAGCAGGCGGCCGGTCAATTCGGCGCCACGCTCGGCGGCGAGACGCATGGCTTCAGCCAGCGGACGCAGGCTGTCGCTGTGAAGCTGCGTTGCCAGCACGTCGGCATTGAGCAGGATCGCCGTGAGCATGTTGTTGAAATCGTGGGCGACGCCGCCGGTGAGCTGGCCGATCGCCTCCATGCGCTGGGCATGAGCGAGTTGCGCTTCGGCATTCTTGCGGTCCGTCACGTCGGCGGCAATGGTGCCGACCGCCTCGACGTGGCCGGCGTCGTTGGTCAACGGGAACTTGACGCTGAGCATGGTGCGCCGGCCGGCCGGCGTCTGGAGCGTCCATTCGCGTTGGATCGGGGAATTGGTCGCACTGACCTGACGATCGACCGCGTCCGCCTGTTCGGCGAGATCGTGATGCATGATGTCGTACGACGTTTTTCCCACCGCCGGCTTGGTGACGGCACCGACCCACTGTTCGGCAGCGCGATTGACGAAGGTGTAGTGGCCCTCGAGATCCTTCACCAGGACAATGACCGGCGTGTGATCCATGATCGCCTGAAACTGCGCCTGGCTGGCGCGTAAACCGACGGTCGCCTCGTCGCGCTCCGCCAATGCGCTGGCCAGCGCCGCGGCCTGCGAGGAGGCGCGTTGGTCCACCGCGGTACGCTCCTGGAGTTCGCGGCCGATGGCGACCATCGCCAAGGCAAGCAGCAGAGCGACGATGACGAGGACGCAAGAGACGACGGCCACCTCGCGACGCCAGTCCGCGAGCACGTCGCCCTGCGACAGCGAGACGGCAACGAGCAACGGCGGATGGTGGAGCTGGCGGTAGCCGCTCAAATAGACTGGGCCGGCGGCCTCGATTGGTGCCCGCACGAAGCCGGAGGACGGCCCGCTGCGCGAGCGTACCAGCAACGGATGATCGTGCGCCGATTGTCCCATCGGATCGACCTCCGAGGGTTCGCGAAACATCACCACACCGTCGAGATGAAGGACCCAGACGAGCCCGTGAGGCCCGACGTCGACGGTACGATAGAAATCGCGCAGGAGAGCGGGCTCGAGCGTCGCGACGACGATGCCGGCAAAGCGTCCATCCGCGCTCACCAGCGGCCGCGCGAGCGGCATGAGCAAACGCCCGGTCACGCTCCCGCGAAACGGCGCGTCGAGCATTAGACCGGCGGCGGGCTCACTCGCTAGGTGCCGAAACACATAGGTTTCTGCGCGCGACTGGCCAATGTCCGTCCGCACCGTGGAATGGACGATCTTTCCCGTTTCGTCGGTGACTGAGAGCGACCCGACGCCGGCAAGATTGGACTGCACCGAATCGAGCACGGGCATCCACAGCGCCGCATCCACCGCCGGCCCGCCGACACGCCCACTGTGGGCTACCAGCTGGACCAGTGCGGCATCGGTGGCGCTGATGGTGCGGCCGAGATGATCGGCGAGGATGTGGGCCAGGTTTTCGGCCCGGCTCTGTCCTGCCTTGAGCGCCTCGCTGCGATGAAGCCACAGCCCGGCGCCCAGGACGATGGCGAGCACGGCGAAAACGCTGCCCGACAGGACGCGAACCCAGACATGCAGGCGGTCGCGGCGGTGAAAGACGTTGCGGTCCGGCTCTGACGCCATGCGTTGTTGCCCGCGATACATCATCAGGTCATCGAGACGCAACGCCGACGCGACTCGACAATTCGCGCCACTTTCGCGTGGATACCGGAACATACACAATAGCCGCGAGCGCGCCCGCCCACCAACAAAGGATTGTTGATATCGCCGGATGCACCCACGCGGTTATACCGTAAATCAGCGCCGTGGAACCGAAACGATTGCCTCACCGTCGAGAACGATCCTGCCGTCGACGAGCGCCTCGCAGGCGAGCCGTATCTTGCCCCCGTCCGGCACGATCTCCACCACCTCGACCGTCACGGTCACGACGTCGCCAATCTTGACGGGCGCATGGAAATTGAGCGTTTGCGACCGGTAGACCGCCCCGGGACCCGGCAACCGGGTCCCGAGCACCGCCGAGATCAGGCTCGCGGTATAGAGCCCATGGGCGATGCGCTGCCCGAATTTCGTGCCTTCGGCATAGACGTCGCACAGATGAATCGGGTTGTCGTCGCCCGACAATCGGGCAAAACCGACGACGTCAGTCTCCATCACCGTCTTCATCAAGGTCTCGCGCATGCCGACCGAGAGGTCTTCAAAGGCGAGGACTCTGAGCATACGCGGATCGACTGCCGCTCGTTTGGGGGGTCCGGTCATGATCCGACGCCTTAACAATTAACGAACGGTGGATCCATACCATGACCCCCTTGTCGGACCAGCGGCAATGCGACCTTTGCAGCCCGCCGTAGGGGGGAAACCCCATGTCGCACCGCCACAGCGATTAACCTGATATTCAAAAGCCGCTGCTATCGTCGCCCTCGAATGGGGAGGGGCTCAGATTCGGATATGTTCCGGGTGGTGGGACCCTGTCACTCGCATGGCTGACAGCGGGGGCCGCATATTCTCCCCAGTGATGCGTAACGGAGCAGGAAGCGATGGCGCTCGATCTTTCGATGCCGGTCCTCGTGGTCGACGACTACAACACGATGATCCGCATCATCCGCAATTTGTTGAAGCAGATCGGCTTCGAGGACATCGATGATGCCGCGGACGGCTCGGCAGCGCTCGCCAAGATGCGCGAGAAGAAGTATGGCCTCGTGATCTCGGACTGGAACATGGAGCCGATGACCGGCTACGAACTGCTCAAGGAAGTCCGCGGCGATCCGGGCCTCACCAAGACACCTTTCATCATGGTCACGGCCGAGTCCAAGACCGAGAACGTCATCGCGGCCAAGAAGGCGGGCGTGAATAATTACATCGTCAAGCCGTTCAACGCGCAGACGCTGCAGACCAAAATCGAGGCTGTGTTCGCTGAATAGCGACGCCGTCTGGCGGCGGAGCTGGGGATCGCCGGTCGATTCTGGCAATCGACAGGCGATATCGGGTGGGATGTGCCTGCGACAGCGGGCGTCGGAACTAAAGGGCCCGCCGATGGCCATCGCCAACACTCAACACTTCGAACGCCTGATCGACTTTCTCAAGGAGAAGCGCGAAAACGTCACGTTCGGCGACATCATCAAGCTCGCCGAGATTGCGGCGCAATCCCTGCAAAGCTTCTTCGAGACGATGGATCATACGGTCTATCGCGAGCTGCGCGAAATCGCCGCCTACATCGATACAATGAAGCAGGAAATCGGCGCCTTGCGGGCGAATGAGCTCAAGGACAGCCGCATTCCCGCCGCTGGTCAGGAATTGAGCGCCATCGTCAGCGCGACCGAGAAGGCGACCAACACCATCATGGGATGCGCCGAGACCGTCATGGCGGCCGATGCCAGCGACCCGGCCGCCTACAAGGCCCTGGTCGACGAGCAGATGCTGGTCATGTTCGAGGCCTGCTCGTTCCAGGACATTACCGGACAGCGCATCGCCAAGGTGGTCGAGACGCTCCAGCACATCGAGGAGCGCGTCGCACGCTTCGCCCAGGTGATGAAGGCGAAGGACCTCGACGGCTTCCTGTCCGATACCGAGCGCGCGCGCGCCGAGCGCCGCGAACGCCTGCTGCTCAACGGGCCGCAGGCCGAAGGCGAAGCCATCGATCAGACCGACGTCGATTCGCTACTGTCCGGCGAAACTCCCAAGGAGCCGGTATCGCCGCAGACCCACATCGACGCGCTATTCCCTTAGAGCATTTTCCGAAACTCTGGAATTTTGCATTCGTCGCATTTTCGGGACCGAAAAACCGGAGCCCACTTTTGCTGAAAATGCGCTTGCGGTCTCACCACGCGAGGCGACGCATGACCGCCTTGGGCGCGGTACCGGCGGACGCGAAGATAGTGCCGAGGGCACCGGCGTCGGGATTGTCGCGTGAGCCCAGTTCGTCGGCGTGGATGCCGGTGGTGACGAACAGGCAATCGATGCCGAACGTCTGCGCGCCCTTGAGGTCGGTACGGACCGAATCCCCGATCGCCAGCACGCGGCCGAGCGCGACGTTCTTGCCGCGCGCCGCAACCGCCTTGCCGACGGCTTGCTGGTAGATCGGCCGGTGCGGCTTGCCGGCATAGAGCACCTCGCCGCCGAGCGCACCATAAAGATCAGCGATCGCTCCGGCACAATAAACCAGCCGGTCCCCGCGCTCGACCACCACATCCGGATTGGCGCACACCATGAACAGTCCACGAGCACGGATCGTGCCGAGCAGCGCCCGATAGTCCTCCGGCGTTTCGGTCTCGTCATTGAACAGGCCGGAACATACCACGTAATCGGCGGTCTCGACCGGAGCGAAGCGGACATCGAGCCCGGCGAAGATCGAATGGTCGCGTTCGGGCCCGAGATGGAAGACGCTCTCGTTCGCCCGCGCGGCGATGACGCCGCGGGTCACGTCGCCGGAACTGACGATGCCGTCATAGGCCGCCCGGGCGACGCCGAGGCGGTCGAGCATGCGCGTGACGATGTCGCCCGGCCGCGGCGCGTTGGTGATGAGGATGACGGTCCCGCCGCCGACTCGGAAGCGCGCGAGCACATCACAGGCCTCGGGGAAGGCTTTAACGCCGTTGTGCACCACCCCCCAGACGTCCGACAGCACGACGTCGTAATGCGGCGCAAGCAGCGCGAAACCGTCGGTGAACGCGGGTGAGGTCAGCGCCATCGACTTCAGGGTTCGGCTCAGTTCGACGCCGCCGCGCCACGGGCGAGCTGGGCGAGCCCGGATACGTTGCGTCTAACCACCGCCGGACGCGCCTCGCCGGGTGGCGCGGGCTGGCCCAGCGCAGCGCCATCGCCTCCTGCCGCCGCCTCGCGCACGATCCCCTCATGACGCTCGGCAACGCCCTGCACCGCCTCGGGCCGTACCGGCCGCGGCGGCGAGAACAGGAAGCCCTGGCCGTAGCGCACGTCATAGTCGAGGAGATCGACCACAGTGCCTTCGCTCTCGATCCGCTCAGCGATCAGCTCGATCGCGTAACGGCCGAGCAGCCCGGAGAAGTCGGCCGGATGAATGTCGGTGGCCGCGCCGACGGCGTGGCCGAGCAGCAGAGCCGCGGGAGCCTTGATGAATCGGAAGCCGCGGTCGGACAGGTCGCGCGGCTCGATGCGCAGATCAATGATGTTGTCGAGCGAAAAGCGGAAGCCGTGCTCAGCGAGTGCAGCGAGGCTCTCGAACTCCATCGGGCCGAGCGAGCGGTAGGCGCTCTGGGTGAATTCGAACACCAGCGAGGGCGCGATCGCCCGGTTGGCGTCCATGAACTCGGCGAATTGCGGAAAGAATTGTGCGTCGTTCAACGTCGCGGCGGAGACGTTGCAGAACAGGCTGATGTCGCGGTTCTTGGCGAGCAGCCGGCGCACCACCTGGACGCAACGGAACAGCATCAGATTATCGATCCGAGGCATCATTCCGCCGGTCTCGGCATAGCGCAAGAAATCAGCGGGCATCAGCACGTCGCCCTCGGCCGAGCGCATCCGCACCATGGCTTCATAGTAGCGCACCTTGCGCTGCGGCAACGTCACGATCGGCTGCAGATAGAGGTCGACGCGGCCGGCATCGAGGGCATCGCGGATCAACGCGATGACAGCGTCGCGCGCCATGCCCTTGAACGGGCCGCTCATGGCGCGGTCGCGTTGCGGCTCCGGTTCGCCCAGTTCGGTGCGATCGGCGGTCGTGGCGGCCTCGGCGACCGCCACATCCGCAATCGGGGCGGCGCTCGGCGCAATCGGCGCTTCGGCCCGCGCCGGGAGCGGCGGACGGCACAGCACGGATTCATGGGCGGCGACGGTTTCCGCGAGCTGCTTCACCAGGGAACCAAGCTCGCCGATCTCACCGGCCAGCGGCGTCGAGGTCGCATGGCTGATCCTGGCCTGAGCCGCCACCTCGGTCTCGATGGCGGCAAGCCGCCGGCCATATTCGCCGACCTGGCGGGCCAGGTCGGCGGTGCCGCGCGACAGGTCGGCGATCTGCTCACCGATGTCGGAACGGTCGCGCAGGCGGGTGGAAATGGTGTGGTAGAGCGCCAGCCCGGTCAGGGCCGCGAGCGCCACGATGGCGGCCTCGGGTCCGCTGAACCCGAGGACGAGATAGAGCACCGCTCCGCACGATGTCGCGATGAACACCATGCAGACGGCGATGAAAATCGCGCTCAAGCGCACCATGGATAACCCGCTGGAAACCGGATCGGGCCCGTTCAACCGATTCGCCGGGACGCCGCCCACTGTCGACGACCTCGGCCGGTGACGCAAGAGAGGTCGTACTGATGACGGCCGGCGACGGCCGGAACGATCGGACCCGTCGGAATGAATACAATCGCCATCGAAATCACGGTCGCGGCGGAACGATGGCATAGTGCACGTGAACCGGCCTGACCGGAAAGCTCGTCTGGCGCGGCACGACAAGCGGCGGCTGCAGTTGCGCACCGGGAAAAGCCGCCGCGAACCGCGCCGGCGGCACGCCGATTTCTCCCTCGCCCCATATGATCACGCTGCCGCGTCGGCGCAGATCGTCGAGATCGACCCACGGGCTGAGCGCGGGCTGGCCCTGGACCACGACGTGCGGCCGATCGGACGAATAGACCGCGACGTTGTTGCTGATGAAGTCGTCCCCGCCGACATAGACGAGCGGCAGGCCGGTCCTGTCGCGAAACGCCCTGGTGACGGTGTCGGCAACCAGCCGGCCGGGAAACTCGGTCGCCTTTGGCCGGTCGCGCACGGCCGGTTCAAAGAGCTGGTCGGCGGCATAGATGACCGGGATTGTCACGAGGATCGCGAGCGCCGCCCCGGCAAAGAGGCGCAGGCGCTCGACGTTGGGCAAGGGTCTGGACCACATCAAGACCGCGAGCGGCGCAAACGACCACAGCGGATAGCCCCACATCGCCACCGGCAAGCGGCCGAGCACGAGAGCGACGAGCGTCGTCACCGCGAAAGGGCCGAACGCCAGCATGGTTATGTAGCGGCGCGCGAACGCGGCCTCGCTGTCGGGTGCCGGCGCCGGATGGCGCAGCGCGCGGCTGTGGAGGAGCGCAAGGAGCCCAATCGCCGGGCTCAGGAAGAAGACCTGGCTTGCCGTCCATTGCAGCGGAAACACGATCAACTGGAACCAGTGGGTGGCGACCCGGGCACGCCGATCGACGTAGTGGAACGGCAGGAAACCGCCATCGACGAGCCACCACAGATTGGGTGCGATCACCACCGCGAAGGCAAACGCCATGAGGTAGGGCCCCGGCGTGCGCCACGCGCGCCGCGCCACCGGGTCGACGAGGAGAAAAAGCCCGATGCTGCCAGCGAGCGCGAAGGCGGCGTATTTCGACCAGAATGCGAGCGCGAGCGCGGCGCCGGCGAGAAGCCAATCGCGTGCGCGTTGATCGACGATGCCGCGATAGAGGAACAACCCGGTCAGTGCCCAGAATGGCAGCTGCATCTGGTCGTGACCAAATTTTACGGCCGAATAATTGTAGAAGTGAATTCCCTCAAGCGCCAAGACGGCGATCAGCGCTTCGATCGGCCCGACGAGCCGGCGGGCCAGCAGCCAAACGACGTATATGCACGCGACCACTGCCAGTGGGCCGAGCAAGTAGACCACCTCGACCTGATTGGTCAGACGGTAGAGCGCATCGGCCGCCCACCACGGCAGCGGCGGGTGTTTCCAGTAGCCGAGCTGCCATTCCTTGCCGAGCGCAAGATCCTCGACCAGATCGAGCTGCAGGTTAGGGCACACGAGGACGGGGAGAATGGTCCAGACAACCAAGTGAAACGCCAGGACGATGGCTAGGACCTTGGCGGGCGCGCGCCGGGCGAATTCCACCACCGCGCCGAGTCCGTATTTGCCGGCGTTTGGGGTGGCGATCTGCGCCATCTCAGGCTATCTCCATTGAACCCGCAGCCGTGTTTGGCCAAGATTTGGGCGAAGCTTGCCGTACGGCCAGCGCCATGCATGAGTGCCCCGCGGGGCGGTGGCCGTCAATCGCCGCGGACACGAGGCCGGGACCTTGCCGATGGACGCCTCAGCTCCCGATCTGTCGATCGTTCTGCCCGCCTATAACGAGGCCGGCAATGTCGAGCCGATGCGTGCCGCACTGGAAAAGCTCGTTCGCCCGCTCGGCCGCTACGAAATCATCTTTGTCGACGACGGCAGTTCCGACGGCACGCTCGTGGCGCTGCGCGGCGCCGCCGCGCGCGATCCCGCGTTGCGCTACGTCGCGTTCACCCGCAACTTCGGCCACCAGGCGGCTTTGCGCGCCGGCCTGACCCATGCACGCGGACGCGCGGTCATCGTCATGGATGCCGATTTCGAGCATCCCCCCGACCTGATTCCACAACTCGTCGCCGCCTGGCGTTCCGGCGCCAAGATCGTGGCGACACGGCGCGACGACGACGAGGCGAGCGTCTCGGTGATGAAACGCCTCACCTCGCGCCTTTACTATCGTCTGCTCGATGCTATCGGCGACGTGCGCATCGAGCCCGGCAGTGCGGACTACATGCTGCTCGATCGTTCAGTCGTGGAGGTCATCAACCACATCGAGGACCAGGACATGTTCCTGCGCGGCCTGGTGCGTTGGCTCGGCTTTGCACTCGTCACCGTTCCATACAGCCGCGGCGTTCGCCAGCACGGCGACAGCAAGTACTCGCTGCGCCGCATGGTCGAACTGGCCGTGACGGGGATCGCCGCGCACAGCGTGCGGCCGCTGCGCTTCGCCATCTGGCTTGCGCTCGGCTTTGCCGCCGTCGGCACCATGTTCGTGGTCTATTCGATCGTCAGCTTCCTGTTCGTCCAGCACACGGTGGCGGGCTGGA
>Ga0307472_100000445_pt1 | contig 14443 bp, 28 predicted proteins | sample atmos_gasesAM5C__2_FD_204582 | JGI IMG/M metagenome (GOLD analysis project Ga0307472, IMG submission 204582) | Hardwood forest soil microbial communities from Morgan-Monroe State Forest, Indiana, United States - atmos_gasesAM5C_05 | ecosystem: Environmental > Terrestrial > Soil > Temperate...
TCGTTCGGTTACTGCTGTGCTTCGTGCTACGCCGATCCCGCAGGAACTCCCGCGATCATGCGCTGGATATCGGAATCTTCGAGCGCAGCCTGCAACTGATGCTCGATGGAATGCGTGCGGCCCTTGTCGTCCACCGGCGGCTTGAGGTGCGAGTGTCCGGGGGCTCCCGCGCCGGGGCGAACGGAATCCGCGAGGGCCTTCTGCCGCTGGCGTTCCTCACCGCGGGCCTCAGCGTCGGCGATCATCTTTTTCGTGCGAGCCTCGCTGGTCAGGTCGTTCACGGCCTTGTGGATATTGTAGCGTCCGGTCTTGTCGCGCAGGTTGTTCTCGTCGGCGTACTTCAGCGCGGACTGGAGGTCGAGCTTCACGCCCTCGGGGATGTCCTTCGAGAGGTCGCGGAAGGTGCGCTCGTAGTGATCGTCCATGTTGATCTTGAGCGCGATGCCGAGGGCCTTGCGTGTATCGGCGAGTTCCTTCTGCATTTTGTCCACGGCGGCCTGCACGTTAGCCGCGCCGTATTTCTTGTCGAGCGCAGCCAGCACCTTGGGATCGATCTCGGCCAGCGGGTCGTCATCATCGGTCGTAGTTGTAGTAGTTCCGCGTCGTGGGGTGATATCGTCCAGCTTTCCCTCGATCAGCGCGTCGATGGGAACTCCCACCTTCTCGGCCACGGCCTGAAGCGTCGAGGCCAGTGCGCCTTGCGCTTTCACCAGCGCGGCCTCGCGAGCATCGAGGTCGGCGGTAGATGCACCCTCGGATTCGGCATCCATCGAGCGGAGTTCCCCGAGCGTGAAGCTCTCATCGCCGACCGCGATGGTCATGTCATCCTTGAGGGCCTTGTTGGTGAGAATCGTCTGCAATTTTCCGGGTTTAGGCATGGTAGTCTCCTGTTAAATTCATTCGTTACATTCCCCCGCCGCCCATATCGCCGCCAGCGTCGCCACCGCCTGCCCCACCCGCCTGTTGCATCATCCCCGGAGGGAGATTCGCCGAGTTAGCGATCTGCGGTCGCACCGCATTGAGCGTCGCTGCCGCCTTCTGGATGGGTTCGATGGCCTTGGAGATGGCCTTCTGGGCGTCGGCGATCTTCTGCGCTGCGTCCGGGACTTGGGTGATCATCTGAATGTAGATCCCAGACAGCATCTGGTTGATCTTCTTCAGGGTCTTCATCGCCATCTCTGGGTCTGCGCCCTGAAGACCCTGGAACTGCTGCGTCATCTGGTCGCCAGCCACATCGGGCGAGGATACGCCAGCAGCGCCCTGGCCGGGACCGCCGCGCTGGGCGAGCCGCTCCATGATCTTCTGTGTGAGTAGCGCGGACATCGGGCTGGTGCCTGCGGCCATCAGTTCACACTTCCTGATCTATGTTCGCTTGTCCAGCCACATAGACTGCATGAGCATTTGAAATAAGAACATCCCTCAGCCATATATCCAGTAGACACGAATGGAACCTCGCCACAATTCACACAATCAAACTTCCATGCGAATGTGTTGGGTTCTCCAGTCGGCTCTAGATACATACCCGCCATATGATTACTTCCTCCCGCCAGACTTGCGCATCGAGCGGGACTTCGACCACAGGGCTTTGTTTGGGAATTTGCCCTTCATGCCGCGCTTGCGCACGCCGTTCAGACGACCTGCTTTGGTATGAGAGCCGATGCCGCCGCGAATGTGATGTTGGCGGTGCATGAGGCTACCTCCCTTTCCCGGCGGTGCGGGAGTTTCCGGGGATCAGCTTCAGCGGGTCGGCGGGCTTGGCGACGGGGGTGTTCTCCACGTCTGGGCCGCGTTCGCCTTGGGGACGACCAACCGTGAGCGGACTTTTTAGAATGTCGCTATCGAAATTTTTTCCGAGTTTACCGGGCATATGGTGCCTCCTATGATTGCGATTGTGATACGCGACCCCCGTGAGTGCGTGGCTCCCGAGGGCCGCATAACGTCTTTCCCCGTCGCGGGCCGCTACTTCCGTCCGCGATGCTTGCGATGACCGCCACGTTTGTGCTTTCTCGCCATGGTAGTATCCTCCTTCGCTGGTATTAGCCTGCGTACTGTGCTTGCTGCATACCGCCCGAGGCGCGAAGGCCAGCGCTAACGGGAGGTTCCGGGGAAATCATGCGACCACCATCGCCAACTCCTCAGCGGGAAGTTCCAGCCGCATCGGATGACGGGCGTCGCCGTAAAGCGAAATCATTGCCTCTGCACTGTGGGCGAGATAATCCAGCCAGTCATCCTCGCGAGTGAATGAGTCGCCGATGGACTTGTGTATGTCCATGGAGACAGCGAGCACCCCGTCAAGAGCACATTGAACCTCGATGTACTCGTCGCGGGAGGTGTGTCGGATGATCTCAAGCCGTTTCTCCTGCCAGTAGCGCACGGGTGGAGAATAACGCAGGCGGGAGTGGTTAGGATATCGAGGGTTGCCGTGATGCGGAAGTTACAGGTTGCAGGTTATGAAGGAATGTACTTGATCCAATGCCGTCCGCGCCGGTCGCGGAAGTGCGGGATGCCCACGTCGGCCAGCAGGCCGCTGCTGCACCACCAGCGAACGGTGCGCTCCGGGCGGTGGAGCTGGCGGGCGTACTCGGCGGGGGTGAGCCAGTGGTTGCGCCACTCCATGCGCAGGAGGGTGGAGGGGTCGGCCACGGCGGGGAGGTTGGTATCAATACTCATTTACGCACTCTAGGATTTGGGTGACGATGCCTTACTAAATAGGCCGCTCTCATATCCTTAGCTGATTTGAGTTCTATTTGCCGAACTCTTTCCCTTGTTACTTTCATCGCTTTGGCTATTTCTTCTATGCTAAATCCTGCATAGTGATGCATCATCCATATCCACACATGGCGTTTAGGGATATAACGGGAAATCTCCACAAAAGTGCGCCAAGCCACCACCGAATTTTCACAAGAAGGAACTAGCGTATCTGGGCTCAACGTCTAACTCCTTTCGCGCGGCTCAACGCCTCCAACGCCATCTCCTGCTCATGCTCCCGCGCAATCTCCTCCGCGTGCGGGAAGTTCAGCATGTTCAACCCGCGGCGCACCGAGAGAATCTTCGCCTTCATCAGCTCCGGGGCCATCTTGCGTAGCACGGTTTGCGATAGCGGCTGGATGCTGGCTTCGTCCACTTCCACGTCGAACATGTCCGGGCGACCCTGCATGAGGTAGTCCAGCGGCTTCCACTCGACGGGCTTGCGGCCCTCGTCGGAAGGAACGAGATTCATGCGCACGGCAGTGTAGAAGCGGCACATGGTGTAGTACCAGAGTTCGGAGAACATCTGGAACGATACCGCGCCGAGGCGGCCGCGAAGCTGGGTCAGCCCTTGCGCGCGGAGGACTGATTCGTCGTACAGCTCCGGCGAGAGGTTCCCCGCTCCGGGATTGCCGCTACGCGCCGGGGTGAAACCTTGCAGCGCCTTCTGCCGGTCGAGCAGCGCGGAGGGGAAATTCATGAAGTGCGCCGGCCACGCCTCGGGAAATTTACACTCTGGTACAGACGATTGCGGGTTGATGACACAGACCTCGCCGGGGATTCCACCGAAGGCTTCCACGTCGATGCCGGTGTTGGAGTGGATGAACCAGACGCCGTTGTTCAGGCGCACGGCGTTCTCAAACAGGCCGGTCATCAGGCGCTCGCTGACGTTCTGGAGCGTCACGGAGTAGCGGATGGCTGGCACCGACCAGATGCCGAACATCGGTGGCATCGACCAGAACGGCACGGTCGGGAACATACGGAGAGGCAGCCAGTTGTCGCCGTCGCTTAGTATCCTGCCCTCGCACTCGATGATGAGGCGGCCATTCGGGTATTTCCATTCGAGGTCGGGGGAGCCGCCCTCGCCACGGTTCGCGTCGGGATCGGTGATCGCGCCGTCCGGGAGTTTCTTCCCCTCGATCTTCTTGGCCATGCGGGTGTAGTCCTGGCAGTAGCAATAGCGCACGCGCAGGCGGGTATCGGAGTTGGACGCTCGGTTGGAGGGGAGTCCGCCGACCGATTGCATCGGGCCATCGGGCATCGACAGCCCCGCGCCAGATGGCCCGTAGAGCGATTGCTTCGGTGTCGTGGTGGGACGTTGCTTGAGGCCAGCGGAGGTCAGCGGCCAGCGGCGGCGGATTTCGTCGAGGTGGAGGTAGTCGGTCAGGATTTCGTAGCTGCGGTCGAGGTCGTAGTCGGTGGTCGGGTCAGGGAAGTAGGTCAGTGGGTTCCGCGCCTTGGCCCAGAGCATGCCCTTGCCTCCCCGCGCCTCGGGGTTCAGACCGATTTGCAGGACGCCTAGTCCGCCAAACAGCGACCATAGCATCGCGAACATCGCGTGGTAGTTCACGCGAGCCCTGCGCCACTCCGCTTGGAATGTCTTCTCGCGGTCTTCTTCCTGCGCTCCGGTGGACTGGTTGGTGATATACACGCGGGGGGAGGATTCGCTGAGGTCGTTGGCCTCGTAGAGCATCAGGGTTTGCAGCTCGGGGATTTTGATCGTTGGGCGAAACGTCGGGACGGGTGAGCCACCGGAGCCGCTGTCCGACAACATATAAAATTCTTCTATGTTCTGAAGATAATCCTGTCCAAGAACTCGGTCACGTTGCTCACCTGCTAAACGCTGCCACTCATCCAGATGTTTGCTCAGAGGTGATATGTCGAGCGAGTCGCTACTCTTACGCGTGGTGAATACAGTTGCCATCTACTTCCGCTTCCCCGGTCGTGGCGGCGTCATCCGGTTCGGAGACTTCGTGCCATGGCGCAGGCGCGGGCCGCGCTGGGCCTCTTCATTCGTGCCTCCGTAGGCGTTGTCGGCGATGACTATCGGCCCCTTGGCCATCAGCGTCTCCCTCCATGTTTGCGCCGCCCTCGCGAGTGCTTACGCTTCAGGTCATCATGCTGGCGGTCGGACTGGTGATTGGCGACTCGCCGCGTGTGTTTCTTGCGCTTACGCGGAAGACCACGATAATCGGTGATGGATGCGCGTCCAGTCTCGGGCAGCAGGTTGGCAGTGTCCACAGCGCGGCTCATCGGGGGTGTCCCTCCACTGTGCTACTTTGCCTCCGTTGCCACTGACTTGTCAACATCAAACTCACCCGAGGGAGGTTCCTCGCCCCGAAGCCACGCGCCGACGATCTCCGCCGCGTCGTGCCCGGAGTCCTCCTCGCCCGAGCCTCCCATGTATTCCTCCAGCTTCATCAGCGTATCTGTAATCTGAGGCAATGTTATGTAGCCTGAAGTTATAAGCACTCGACCATGACGTGCTACTTCTCTTTGATACTGTCGCCAAGTGGCCCCCTTGCGAGAGTCCCGGCCCTCAGCGAACGCTGAAAATATTATATCCAGAGCATCACAAGCGGATTTAAGGGCAGTGCTATCCACCTCGGGAGTTATTGTTTGCGTGTCTCCCACGGGTACTGCCGTGTCGCGTCGCGTAGCTCCTGCGCCTGCCGCGTGGCCTGCGCGGTTCGCTTTGTGACCTGGCTTTGCTCCAGCAGGTATAGGTCGAGGTCGCTGCGCACCACGGGGCGGTGGGGGGACGCTGGGGGATGCAACTGTGGTAGATGGTTGTTGAGCGTCCGCGCCGCCAGCACCTCCGGTAAGGTCTCGGTAGGCTCTATCTGCCCAGTCGTCGGCGGTGATGGCTGGTTCGTTGGCGTTGGGCATTCGGTGGCCTCCTTCGCGGGTACATAATAAATCCTCGCGCCAAGGCGGAGGGTGAGCATCGCGGCGTTGTCGGACGATAGGTTCTGTAGCGATAGCTCCAGCCCTAGCTGTTGCAGTTCGCTGAGCTGGCAGGTGAAGGTGCCGCCGTGCTGGGCCAAGAGTTCGATTAACCGCTTCAGAAAATCATCTGACGTTACCATCTACACACCTTGGAGATTTCCACGGAACCGTTTCTCATATCCCGCACCTTCCACTTAAACATCATTGTCACCGTAGACACGTGAATCATGCTGCGCATCTGATTTGGAGTACCTCCCAATGGAAGTCGTATAATACGTCGCTCTCCAATATCAAAATGTAAAAGTGCATAGATAATATCTGACCATTTAGCTTGCGGAACATCCTTAAACTTCCACGGCTTTAGTCCTATCTCTCGCCTGTGCTTGTTAACCAAGAGATGAACCCGCCTAACTATTGCGGGGTCGATCATACTCCTTCGAGACTCGCCCCCGCAGGCTTCTTCGTTCCCTTGTTGATCCGCTCCAGTGCCTTCAGATGGCGATCCCCGTGATCCAGCAGCATCCCTAGGTCTGACATGAACGGGTCGAGCGACACCGGAGTGCCGTTTATCATTGTCGGTTCCCCGGCAGCGCGGTCGAGCGTCTCGGCCCGGCCCTTGGACTGGCGCGGGGTGTGGTACTGCTCGACGGCGATCCAGCCGAGCAGTCCCGCCATGAAGATGTCATCATGCCCCTTGATGACCTGCCAATTCCACGGCATCTCCATCTGTGCGCGGGACATCTGCGCCAGGAACTGCTGGTCGGTGACGTGGGCCTCGCCACGGCGCAGCGCGAGGCGGAAGCGGTCGAACAGCATGCGGCGGGAGCGTTGCGTGGTTTCCCAGCCGAGAGCGGTGGACGCTTTCGCATGGACTTTATCATCACGGGAGCCGCGCCAGAGATATTGCTGCGGGTAGTAGTAGCGGTCACGGAGTTCCTGTGCGGCGGTGGCCCCCCAGCCGCCGGTGAACTCGATGTTGATCATCGCGTTGTTGTAGAAGCGACCGAGGCCGTTGAGGAAGTAGGCGAGGGTTTCCGGCGGGATACGTTCGGCGAAACGGAATGCCATGCGCCCCGTATCACCATTCCAGCCGACGATGGCAGCGAAATCCCCCGTCCCCACCCCCTTAGCGGCGTCAGCTCCGATATAGTATTGCCCGCGTTCGATTGGTAACTCCCAGACTCGTATCTCTCCTTCATGTCGCTCCTCGAAGATTGGAATGCCACTGTCGGTGGTGATGATCGTGCCGCGTGCTATCGGCTTGGCGTTGTCTTTCTTGGCGGCAGACAGTTCGATGCTGTCGAACGCCGGTCTGCCGCTGCTGATGAATCCCTCTTCCGGCGTAGATGGGAACTCCTGCTTCATCAAGTCGTGGTTCCCGGCGCACGCCTTGGCCATCGTCAGGCGATACCACGCGATCTGCGCGCGGGTGCAGTGGAACTCCCGCGCCAGCCAGCGCTCGTACTCCCCCTTCGGCGAGTCGCGGGCGTAGCTCTCCGGTGCTATGAATCCGGGGTCTTCGTGCCACGGCATGAATATCGGGATGAAGCCGTTCACGCCGTCCACCGCGTCGTGCCAGTAGTTGTAGAACGCTTGGCCGGGGCCTTCGATGCCGTTCGGGGTGGTTTCGATCACGATGATGTTGTCCGGGTCTTTGGATACGGTGTTCACCAATGACACGAAAGACTCCTCTCCCGGATAATTTGACGCTTCCGACAAAAGTAGAGCAGAAGCTGTGAGACCACGACCGCCTATAACGGTCTTCGCTGTAGCGCGTCCAAGAGTAGAGTAATGACCACTTGTAAAGTTATAGCGAATCTGCGTCTTATCAGACTTTATATCCACGCCCCGGCGTTTCATGGCGTCGGCGAATGGCTGCGCGCGCTCCTCATACAATTCCTTGGCCGTTTTATCCAGTTGCGCCACGATGATGGATTTTCCACCGGGCTTGGCCATGTTGTGTGCAGTCAGGAGCGCGACGGCCCATGTGCTGCCTCCCGTGCGACGGGACTTGTAGAGGATCACCTGGAGAGGCATGTTCGGTCGCTGGTGCTCGCGGATCGAGGCCATGATGCGCTGCTGGGAGGGAGCGAAGCGGAAGGGCACGGTGCGTCCGGTGTCGCGGTCGCGGATCGGCAGGCGCGAGCAGAAGGACTCGAAGCGGGAGAGGTCAAGGGCCATCGGGAGGCTCTATATTAACCATGCGATATATCTTCTGTTCACGAATAACCACATCCTTTGTGGTTCCCGCCTCTGGTCCTTCATGATAGGTAATCGTTGTGCGCTGTTCGGGAACTATTATAAATATCTCGTTGGGATGCGCCCACTCGGCAATTACTACAGGAATGCCTCCGATAGTGATATTAGATACTGCAATAGGAGACTTCATTTCTTGGCCTTCCCCGTCGCTATCGAGTTCGCCAGCTCCGCATCCGACTTCACCTTCTGCTGGTGCGCAACGATAGAGTTCTTCGCACGTGCGGGATCGTCGCCGGGGAGCATTCCCCGGTCGCTCATCGCCGCGATGCCGTGCTTCTTGCGATTGTCCTCGACGATGCAGGCGTCAGAGCAGAAGTACTCGGTGACGAAGGTGCCCGTGGACTGGTCGCGCCGGGGCCGGACCATCCGCCAGTTGCGGTTGCCCAGCTTGCGCTTGGTCACGCCGCAGATCAGGCAGGCGGTGTCGAGGGTCTCGGCGGTGCGGCGGGTCTCGATGGCGCGGGCCGCGAGTTCGCAGCGGTTGCGCATCCGGGCAAGGAGCGAGAGACCTTCTTCGAGAGGCACGGTGGAGAAGTAATCGCGCACCTCCTGGTCGTGTTCGGACTCGGTGGCCCAGCGCGCGCGGGCGAGTTCGCTGGCGGCTGCGGTGATGGCCGGACCGTGGCCGTTGCCGTGGCGGGCGGTGTTCAGAGTAGTCGCGGCCTCGGAAGCCGTGGAGTCGTCGGAGGCTGGCTCTAGTAGCTCCGGTGGTAGCGTTGGTTCCGGGACTGAGGGAAGCGGTGCGGGCGGTCGGGGCATTAGAGTTTTTCCTTCCCAGCGAGGTCTATTCCCACGCTGCCTGCAAATTCTTTGTCGTGTTGTTCAGCTGATAATGCTGGAGTATTGACTGGCTGATCCAGCAGGCACACCTTGAACCAGTCGGCAAACTTCGAGCCTGACGTGTCGCTGATCGCCATGCGGATGGGCTGTAGCGGGCCATGGAAGGCTGAAAGCTCCAGAAATATATCTGCTCCCTCCGCGACTGCTTTCCGTTGTTCTGGAGTGAGTGTCCAGCGGCTGAGCACTCCTCCCATAGGCCCGGAGGATTTCAACGTGCGAAGTGGAATGTATTCCGGTTGGTTGGCTGCGTAGACGGTTTCCTGCGACTCAAGGCCGTCAACTACTGGACCATCTTTCGGGGATAGATAATCAAACATAGCGTGTCTCTCCTATCTGAAATATTTAATCCTGCCGCTGGTGGGGTCTCGCTCCACCATCCGTGCGCGCTTGTATTGCTGCATCGCTGGATGCTGGCGGATGGCATCGCGGAATCGCGGGTTGGCAATCACCTGCATGGCGAGAGCGCGGTTCACATCCTTGCAGGCGGTGCAGGCGAACACGAAGTGGGTGATATAGCCTCGGTCGGTTTTCTCGTCTACCAGCACCATTGAGTCACGCGAGTGCGACGCAGGATGTTCCGGGTTCTTACAAAGCGGCGCGCGATTCATCGACTAACTCCACCATCGTACCAACTCTTAAACCTGCCACCACTCGCAATCTCAAGCTGCTTCGTGGGTGACTCCAAGAAGCGATCCCGAACCCAGCTGTTTTTTCCTCCGGGGGTGCTCTCCAATATCATCAAACCTGACAGAAAAGGAGACGGACGGAAAACTTCATCCAGCAACGCTGGAGTAATGTACTTGAGAGTTGTTGCATTGATAGCATCGAAATCAAGTGCAGGGCGAATCACGATGTTCTTCGGGAACGACCACACACGATTGAACGGGATGGCCTTCTCCAGCAGCACACCACCCAGCAGCGTTCCCAATCCAGTTAGGAATGATCGTCTCTCCATGGCTATCTCCTCACCCCATAGCGTCGAATCACTCCCGCGCCCCGGCACACTCCGCACGCGGCTTCGCTGGCCCCGCCGTCGGGTAGCGCGATGGCTATCTTGCCTACGCCGCCGCAGCGTCCACATGGGTAGCTCGCCGCAGCAGCGGTGGCCTTGCGGAACTCCTTCACCGCGTCGCGGTTTGCGGCTTGCGGGGGGGCTTCCTCCATGCCAGCGGCTACCGAGGCTTGGTCACCCTCGGCTGCGAGGCGAATGGCTTCGGCCTGTGGATCACTGGAGTCTTCAACGTCTTCATTAACACCGGCTCCTGTTGGAGCAGCATCAGCAGTATGCTTAATTTGTCCATTGGTAGCACCCCCTCCCACGTTCACCGCAAACATCTTCGTATCGGTGGGAGTCACCAGCATCAGCGTGGTCACGTCCCCCGGCAGCGATTGCACTACCGCCGAGACCACACCGCTGAACGCCAGGTCGTGGATGCGCAGGATGGCGATGGCGTCATGGCGGAACAGCGCTAGGACTGGCGGGGTGGGGTCGAGGGAACGGGGGCCGGGGTTATCAACACGTATCTTGCCGGGAGCTAGCCGGGGCACAGATGCTGCGGGTATAGCGCCCTGCTTGACGAAGTGTCCTCGCGAATTACGCTGTCGTACCGGGGTCGCGGGTGGAGTTGTCACCGCCGCCCCTGAGTTGGTCTGCATTGGTTTCGCCTTCCGGGTTGTCATTGGGATAGATTACTCCTTCGTGCAAGCGCATGGCGTTGGCATCGCGCAGGAGGTCGGATAGTTCGCGGTAGAGACCCGCTCCTTCCACCACGCGGAACTCCTCGGTGAACTCCGGTATCGCGCCTCCGCTACGCCGCCAGTCGCCAACTGTGCGATGGTCTAGTCCCGCTGGGGCGTCGGTCATCAGCCCAGTGACCACGCGACCGGCCACGGTGCCGTCCTTGCGGTAGCGCACTACGTCGTGCGCTCGCAGGGTACGACGGATGCGCTGGAGGTTGGCCTCGCGGAATGTCTCGCGCAGCTCCTCGAACGTGCGCTGGCCGTCGACAAGCAGCACGATGCGATTGAGCAGCTCGGTCACGGCTGTACCACCTCGGGCGTGGTGACAGAGTACGGCTCCGTCTTCTCTGGCTTGACATCCGCTATCGCGTCGGGCAGCGGAGTATCCGCAGTATATGGCTCTCCCTCGCTAGAAGTCAGCACCCGAGGAATTGCAACCGATGGCTCCACTGCTGCCAGCGTCAGCCGCACCGCGTCCCCGATCTCCATCCATCCGCGCGGCAGCGAGTCCAGCCGCATGGAGAACTCCAGCGGTCGCTCGTTCGGCACGGGGAATTGCAGCGTTAGCGTCACCTCCCGGTCGTGAGACGCAGCCATCGGCAGGCCACGGCGGTCGAGTGGGATGCGGGCCACGGCGCGACCGAGCACCACTCCGCTCAGCACGATGGGATCCCGCTTCATGCTGCGGCCTTGTAGCGGTAGAGTTCCGAGCCGGGCTCGTCGGATTCGTCTACCGGGTGGTCGAAGTAAGCGTAGTCCTTGCCATCCCACTCAATCGTCGGGCATAGGGACTGCATGTCTCCGGTGGCTGGGAAGTCCAGTGAGACGGCGGTGGAGTTGGTGACTTGCGTTCCGGTGGAATCCAGCAATACTACTGTTCTTGCCATGAGTAATCTCCTTCACTAAATCTACCGACTACGCGATCACAGGCAGCCGTACACCATGATGCTGCTGCCAGCGAGGATATTCAACCCTCCCGCAGTGAGGCAGTCGATCTGCGTGATCTGCGCGGTGGTGTTCACCCACTCGCCCGCGGTGCCAGCGGTGATCGAAGCTGCGGTGCCCGCCGCGCCGCTGCCGAACTGGTTCTGCACCATTACCACCTTGGACTTGCCGAGCAGGTTACCGATCTGCGCCATCACTTGCCGACCCTTGTTTATTGGTGCTCCCTGGCGTATGAGCGTGGTGGAGACGGTGTTGGTATCGACCACGACTACGCCTCCGGCGGCCACGGTGAGCGTGCGGTCCCAGTAGTTCGTGCCCGAGTCACCGTTGAAGCGGAGAGAGACTACATCGGTGCCACCGTAGCCGGTGACGTTTATCATCACCAGCAGCGAGTTGTACGCGGGGAACAGCAGCGTGGGGAAGGCCACGGCGTTGGCGGTGAGGACGGCGCCGGTCAGGTACACCGGGGGGAAGACGGAATCCGGGCCGTACTGCTGGCCGAGGTTGTTGACGAACTGTCCGGGGGATAGTGTGCTCATCGTGGCTCCTTCGCGGAAGGTTGCTCTATCGCTCGGAGCGTAGCACTGCGCGACGGGGCGGTCAATGGAAATGTTCGGCGGGTCATTTCACTGTGCCCCCGTTCGCGTCCTCGACCATCGCCTGCGGTGGAGGGTTATGCACCGCCACGTGCTTCTCATGATCCGTGTGACCCGTGCCGATCTTGGTCATGCGAACCACGTAGATCGCCCCGCAGCCGCCGCACTGGAACCGCCTTGCCCATTGCAACACGCCCTCGGATGTCCAGGCGGGCTCGGCTGGGCGGAGGAAGATGGAGTTGCACTGGATGCAGGTCATCGCTGGTTCACATCCTTATTAGGATTTCTAACTGGCACACTCCTGTCCCTCGCCTCGACCGCAGCGTAGAGCAGCGTCTCGCAGAGGTTGTTCAGCGTGCGGTTGGTGGCGTGGGCGTAGTCCCACAGCCGCGAGATCAGCGTCTTGTCCAGCCGGATGTGGACGGACTCGGAGGTGCGGATACGTCGCGGCGCGGTTGTAGACTGATGGGCCACGAGGATCAGGCCACAGCTCCAGCCTTGGTGAATGCTCCCTCGCGCCAGAACTTCGGCTCGTCATCGGTCATCCGGGGCTTTCCCACCGGAATCATCCCGATCTGCCGCAGCACCATCTCGCGGTGATCGACGCCGAATCCGGCCTGGCACTTGACGCAGCACAGCGCAGGGTTCACAGCCTCATCGGGAAAGTAGCGCACGGTCTGCTCGTGCTTGCAATCGTCGTTGGTACAGCGGTACAGGACTTCTTTCATCGAGTGGTTGGACATGGCGGTGGTTCCTCCGGGTGTTAGAGTGATATTGAAATTCAACACCGGGAGTATACCACAGTTGACCACCCATGGGAAATATATTTTTTATGGGGATGATCTTGCGCCCTCTCCACCTGCCGCACCCCACGCTCCACCCACCCACCGGCTCGGGATCGCGGGCAAGGGTGGTCGGGGGCGCGGTGCTACCTAGCTACCGCGACGACTATGACTATGCAGATTGAAATGTAGCCTTGTACTTGCGATAACAGCCAGGACACATGGACACGAGGAACGGCCAGAGGTGGGGATAGGTGAAGCAGTGGCAGTCGGTGCAGCGGGCGGTGTAGTAGTCGTTAGGTTGCGTCATGGCGCGAGGAGTATAGCACAGAACCATGCTACTCCAGCGGCAAGGTTGTCGTCGGCCCTGGTGGCCGTCGCTTGCGTGGTGGTGCTGGCGGTGGCGGTGGTGTCTTACCCAGTTGTGCACGTCGCTTGAGCGCGCGCTTGGCGAGCATGTAACGTCCCCAGGCGGACGAGTGACGATCTGCCGGACACTCAACTGGTTTCCATCCCACGCTAGGGATGCTACCACGATCCGGCCTATTCAAACACACTTACAATTATGCTCGGGTCTCATCTGCCTTATAAAGAATCGCTCCATGGCCAGCAGATTTCTATTTATTTGAGTGCTGGAGTGTCCTGCAATACTGGCTTCCACAGTAAGGATAAAGTGAATATCTCCCATTGCAGCCAGCAATCTATCCCATGGGCTATAGCCTATCAAATGCGCTTTGTGCCTGACTCTCAATATTCTCTCGTAACCATAGATTCCAGAGCATTTACCTACATAGGCCACTGCACCATCCGAGCGATAACGATACATATATATAAGGCCAAAGACCATGTACCAGTGTACCACAAGCCCGTCTACGCTTTCCCATATTCCTATGACAATCTTTGTCACTTCCCAGGGAGTTTTCCACAGGCCGGTGACAAACTTTGTCATTGACGTGGGGATACTCCCGGCGGGATAATAGCGCTTCGGCTGGAGGTTCTCATGACTCGGATATACAAGCTGGAGTTTGGCAAGCATTACAGCACAGGACTTGGCGATGATATGACCATTACCGAGCATCCAGAGGTCTATCTGCACTTTGGCCATCACACGTTTTCGATTGAGTGGGATGAATCTACTAGACGGCAGATATCGGTTGAGGGCAAGCCTACGTTCTATGGTGGGATGGGCGAGGGTTCAACGTTCGACACTTGGCAGGATGCAGTACTCGCCAGCTTGTATGACGCCTATCAGGTGAATGATTGCTTCCACGACGGGGATATGTTCCTTGCTGAATACTTGGGCGAGCGTCAGTTCTTTGTCTGCCAAGGGGTTCATGTGGTCAAGACCTCTGCATTTGACCAAGCCTGCGCGTTGCCTGGAGCGATGGAATTAAAACCGGAGATTTGCACGAACCGCTATTGCCCGGAGCAACCGCACGAGATTAAACGCAATAAATAGCCGCATAATAGCGGTGTTAGTTGGAGGTCTTATGGCCGCGATAGACACACTCGGTTCGAGTTACACGGTGTTTCAAACCATCGAGCAGATGCACGATTATCTTGATCGCTCCGGTGAGGTGTTCG
>Ga0307472_100000446_pt1 | contig 14423 bp, 7 predicted proteins | sample atmos_gasesAM5C__2_FD_204582 | JGI IMG/M metagenome (GOLD analysis project Ga0307472, IMG submission 204582) | Hardwood forest soil microbial communities from Morgan-Monroe State Forest, Indiana, United States - atmos_gasesAM5C_05 | ecosystem: Environmental > Terrestrial > Soil > Temperate...
TGCGAGCCGTGCTTGCCAGGGAAACCGTTGCCGCATGCTTTTGCGGTTTTTGGCTAATCGACGGGACCTACCGCGAAATCGTTCGCCTTTTAAAGCGGCAGCCGGTCGAAATTCCCGCGATCATTGGGTGCGCTCCATCGTGTCCGCAGGAATATAGGGACTACCTGGCAGCATTGAACCTCCGAGCCTTTGATTTCCTTTGCCATCCTTATCGCAAGGCGGATTTGGAACGAATTCTTCGGGCCGCCATCTCGGAGCGCGGGCAGTCCGTTCGAGTTGCGCAGAACCCCGCAGGTGGTGTAGTGCCCCAACAGGACCTGCGCAAAGCGGGTTAGTCTTGCGGTATGAATAAGGGGGCCGCGCGCGGATCATCACAGGCGCGCGCGGGTTTCCTGGTCAGGCGGGGATTTTCTGGCAGTTATAAACACGCTATTCATTTTTATCAGCTATCTCGTTTAGCGCAGGGATTTAACAGTAACAGGCGTTAATGCCCCAAAATAGACCGTGAAGGTCTGCCTAAGCCGCTGTATCCTTCTAATCGCAGTAAAGCCCTCTATCGCTCGTATCCGCACTGGCTCTTTTTCTTTCGCGGAAGTAATTTTAAGAAGAAGGAGTTATGTCCCATTCGCCGCTAGTCGTGTTTCCCGAACTTGAGGAGCCGATTCGCGCTGAACTCTTCAGCGTGGAACGCCTCGAGCAGCACGCCGAGTCACTGGCAGCTGCCCAAACGGTGACTCAGACGGCAGGCGAAGGTCGTCCATTACTTCCTCGTGTCTTGGAAAACGGCCGCGTGCTCCTAGAAGTTTATCGGGCCACTGCCGCGGCTATTTCGCGTGAGCAGGCGATTACCCCGGCGGCGGAATGGCTCGTTGACAATTTCTATATTGTTGAAGAACAGCTCCGCGAAATTCGAGACGATCTCCCTCCGGGTTTCTATCGAAAGCTGCCGAAGCTGGCCACCGGCCATCTAGAAGGGTATCCCCGCGTATTCGGCGTCGCTTGGGCATATGTGGCGCATACAGACAGCCGGTTCGACCCTGAAATACTGCGACGTTTCGTGGGCGCGTATCAGCGCGTTCAACCGCTCACGATCGGCGAGCTCTGGGCCTTGGCGATCACGCTGCGGGTGGTGCTGGTAGAAAATCTTCGCAGAGTGTCGGAGCGACTTGTGCGGAGCCGGGCAGCGCGCGAAGAAGCGGATAGGATCGCTGATAGCCTTCTCGGCGCCGGCGGTCCACCTCCCGTAGCGCCTGCAGCGGTTCTCAGGAGTCTCGAGAGCAAACCTTTGGATCGGGCTTTTGCGGTGCAGCTCGTTCAGCGGTTACGCGATCTCGACCCGAGAGTAGGACCCATATTGTTGTGGCTTGACGAGCGACTTTCCGCACAGGGCTCTTCCGCCGACGAGGTAGTGCGAGCAGAACATCAAGAACAGGCCTCCATGAGCGTGACTGTGCGCAACATCATCACGAGCATGCGTTTGACGTCGGCGTTTGATTGGCAAATGTTTTTTGAAAGCGTCAGTTTAGTAGACGAAATCCTGCGGGAAGGAAGCAGTTTCGGCGCGATGGATTTTGATACGCGCGATCAATACCGCCATGCGATTGAGGACCTTTCGCGTGGCTCGCCTTACACTGAAATCGAGATTGCCCATCGCGCCGTGCAACGCGCGAAGCGCGCGAGCGCAGGAGGCCCTCAGCACAATGGGCAGCCTGGCGACAATAAAAAGACAGATCCAGGGTTCTACCTTGTCTCGCACGGACGGCTCTCGTTCGAAAAGGAGCTAAAATTCCAACTTCCGTGGAGACGCTGGCTCTTGCGTCTTTACGTGCGAGCTGCAGTCCCTGGTTACCTGGGTACCATTGCCGTATTGACGGCGATTATTTTGGCCATCCCGCTGGTTCACGCTCAGGAACTGGGCTTGAATGCGAAATACCTCATCTTGTTCGGTCTTTTGGGTCTTGTTCCGGCTTCGGATCTGGCCATTGCGCTCATCAATCGAGTTGTAACTGATTTGCTCGGGCCTCGTAACTTGCCACGTTTGGAGTTACCCGCAGGCGTGCCTTCGGAATTTCGCACGATGGTGGTGGTACCGACGCTTCTAACTTCGCAGGAATTTATTAAGGAGCAAGTAGAACGATTGGAGATTCACTACCTGGCGAATCCGGATGGTGATCTCCGATTCGCTCTGTTGTCCGACTGGACGGATGCGCCGACCGAGAGTCAGCCCGGTGACGAAGAACTCTTGGCAGCCGCAGTGGAAGGGATTTCCGGGCTGAATCAACGGCACGGTCCTGTCTACGGAGGCGGAAACCGTTTCCTCTTGTTTCATCGCAAGCGTGTCTGGAATGAATGCGAACAAAAATGGATGGGGTGGGAGAGAAAGCGCGGAAAGCTCCACGAGCTGAACCAATTCTTGCGCGAGTCCACCCAAACTTCTTTCATAGCGGCGGACGGGCGCCCGCCAGAATTTGTGCCGGGCGTGCGTTACGTGATCACGCTCGATGCAGACACGCGGCTGCCTCGCGGAGCCGTCATTTGTCTGGTGGGAACGATGGCTCATCCATTGAACCGGGCCGAATTCAGCCCGGAGGAAGGACGAGTGGTAGACGGCTACGGAATTGTGCAGCCACGCATCACTCCGTCACTGCCGACGAAACGAGAGGGGTCGTTCTTTCAGAAAGTGTTCTCTGGACCCAGTGGAATTGATCCCTACGCATCTGCTGTATCGGACGTGTATCAGGATCTTTTTCGAGAGGGTTCTTACACCGGCAAGGGAATCTATGACATTGATGCCTTCGAATCCGCGCTCGGTGGCAAAGTGCGCGACAACACCCTCCTGAGCCACGATCTTTTTGAAGGTGTTTTTGCAAGGACGGCACTGGTCACCGATATAGAACTCTTCGACGATTTTCCGTCGCACTATGAGGCCTTTGCGGTTCGGCATCACCGCTGGGCGCGCGGCGACTGGCAATTGCTGCCGTGGATTCTCGGCCTTCGCAGTGCGCCTGCCGAGAAGGGCGTCAAGGTCCGCATACCCGCCTTGGGACGTTGGAAGATGATCGATAATCTGCGCCGCAGTCTCTTGGCGCCTGCGATGTTTCTGACGCTGCTCGCTGGTTGGCTGATTCCCGAAGTTTCTCCCTGGATTTGGACAGCATTCATTCTTGCGACGATTTTAATTCCCGCTCTAATCCCATTTCTGACCGGACTCAACACGCGGCTGGCCGGAATCTCAAAGCGCAGCCACTTTCGCGATGTTCTTTCCGATTTCTTGCTCGGTGCCGCTCAATCCGCATTGACGGTGATCTTCCTCGCCTATCAAACCTGGCTGATGTTGGACGCGATCGTGCGCACCTTAGGCCGTTTGTTCATAACCCGAAAGAACCTGCTGGAATGGGTGACGGCCGCCCAGGCCAAACATACGGTGGATTTGAATCCTCACGGAATTTTCATACGCATGAAGGGCAGTGTGTTACTCGCGGCCGGTGCGCTGGCGGCGATTGCGCTGGTGCATCGCCCCGGTCTTTCTGCCGCCCTGCCTTTTGTTATTGTATGGGCCGCTGCGCCCGCCATAGCCCGGTGGATCAGCCTTCCTCCAAAACCGCCTCAGATAGAAGCGCTCTCAGAAATCGAGGTGAAAACGCTTCGGTCCATTTCACGGAGGACATGGCGCTTCTTTGAGAAGTTCGTGTCACCGGACGACCATTTCCTTCCGCCGGACAATTTTCAGGAAGATCCAAAAGGCGTGGTAGCCCACCGCACCTCGCCTACGAATATCGGACTGTATCTCCTCTCCATACTTGCGGCACGCGACTTCGGTTGGCTGGGTACGCGCGATGCTGTCGAACGGTGGGAAGCAACGCTACAGACGATGGTGCAGATGGAACGATTTCGCGGCCACTTTTACAACTGGTATAGCACACGCGATCTCCGGCCGCTCGATCCCCAATATGTTTCGACCGTTGACAGCGGAAATATTGCCGGGCATTTGTTGGCGCTCGGTAATGGCTGTCGCGACTTGATGCAGAATCCGTTGTCCCAAGTGCGTTTCCTCGAAGGATTGGCAGATTCGGTTGATCTTTTGCGAGAGGCGCTGTCCAAAACCACCGATATTCGCCGCACGCAGACCGTCACGCAGAAGCAACTTATCAATGCGGTTGATGCCTTGCAGCTGCTGATTGATCAGCCCTCTATGAATGTGAGGGACTGGGCGGCGCGGCTCGTTGAGTTACGGGAGCACTCACAAATCGTTACGGATATTGCGCAGACACTTGTGCAAGAGCGCGGAGACCCGATCGATTTGGAAGTACGAGCCTGGGCTGACGCCGCATTCGAGTGCGTCGAGAGTCACTACCGAGATGCCACGATTTTAATCCCTTGGCTGCGATTGGAGCCGAAAGAAATTGTGGCCATAGCACAGCGCGCTCAGGACGATGCGCCCGGATGGGCTGCGATTGAACCATTCTTTCAAGATTTTCCAGCTTTGCAGACAGCTCCAGAACGATTTCAGGCTGCTGTTCGCGAACTCACGACGCTTCGCGCGAGGTTGGCAACCGATACGAACAAGAATACCGATGTATTAGACCGGATCGATGCGCTTGTCCACGCTTTCGAGAAGTCCGGCGTGGAAGCAGCCGATTTAGGGCGGCAGCTTAGAGAGATTACTGAGTCGTGTGCGAGATTCTTCGACGAAATGGATTTCAGTTTTCTCTTCGATAAATTCCGCAAACTGTTTTCCATTGGATATCGAACAGCTGAAGGAAGCCTGGACTCCAATTGTTACGACTTGCTTGCTTCTGAAGCTCGCCTTGCGAGCTTTATCGCCATTGCGAAGGGTGACGTTCCTTCATCGCATTGGTTCCACCTCGGCCGCGCTTTGACGCCAGTGGGCCGTGGATCTGCGCTGATTTCATGGTCTGGTTCGATGTTTGAGTACTTAATGCCTGCGCTCGTGATGCGTTCCCCCGCCGAAAGCCTCCTGAGCCAGACTTATGCGCACGTCGTGTTTCGTCAGATCGCATATGGGGAGGAGCGCGGCGTACCGTGGGGAATTTCAGAGTCCGCCTACTATGCGCGCGATATCGATTTCACGTACCAATACTCGAGTTTTGGAGTGCCGGGGCTCGGACTCAAGCGTGGCCTCAGCCAGGATATCGTGATCGCGCCTTACGCCACTGCGCTCGCAGCAATGATCGATCCGACGGCGGCGGTGGAAAACTTTGCAGCTCTCACGCGCGCAGTCGGCTTGGGAACCTACGGTTTCTACGAAGCGCTCGACTATACGAGCAGCCGGCTGCCAGAAGGCGTGGATGTCGAGGTCGTGCGTGCTTTCATGGCGCACCATCAGGGAATGTCGCTCGTGGCATTTGCGAACGCCCTGCGCGACGGAGTGATGCGAAGCCGCTTCCATATTGAGCCGATTGTCCAAGCAACCGAGCTATTGCTTCAGGAGCGCACGCCCCGCGACGTGCTTGTAGCGCGGCCTCGCGCGGAGGAAGTCTCGGCTACGGCGCAAGTTCGCGAACTGATTCCGCCCGTTGTGCGCCGGTTCCGAACGCCGCACGATGTCACGCCGAGAACGCAGCTGCTTTCTAATGGGCGCTACGCGGTGATGCTCACGGCGGCAGGGTCGGGATATAGCCGCTGGCGCGACATTGCAATTACTCGCTGGCGAGAAGATCCCACGCGAGACTGCTGGGGATCCTACGTCTTCCTTCGCGATGAGCAGACCAGCGCTGTCTGGTCCGCTGGCTATCAGCCGTGTGGAGTTGAGGCGGATTCGTATGAGGCGGTCTTTTATGAAGATCACGCCGAGATTACGCGGCGCGACCGATCCCTGAGCACTACCCTTGAGGTAGTCGTATCCTCCGAAGACGATGCCGAAGTTCGGCGCGTTTCCATCACGAACCTCGGCGCGCGTGCGCGTGACATTCAGGTGACCTCCTACTCGGAATTGTCTCTCACCTCGCAGGCCGCCGATGTGGCCCACCCGGCATTTGCAAATCTGTTTGTGGAAACGGAGTTTGTTTCCGATGTGGGAGCGATCGTCGCCACGCGCCGCAAGCGGTCGGAAGACGAGGCGTCTGTTTGGGTCGCGCATGTACTCGTTTCGGAAGCTGAGACAATCGGGGAATTGCAATATGAGACGGATCGCGCGAAATTTCTGGGGCGGGGGCGCAGCTCGAGAAATCCAATTTCGGTTCTCGACGGCCGGCCGCTTTCAAACACGGTCGGCGCAGTGCTCGATCCGGCTATGTGCCTTCGGCTCACCGTGCGCATTCCGCCGGGAAGAACTGCGCACTTGATTTGCTCGACGGTCGTGGCTCCAACACGCGATGAAGTTCTGGCTCTCGCCGATAAGTATCGCGACGCGAGGACGTATGAACGATCTCGTACGCTCGCATGGACGCAAGCGCAAGTGCAGCTTCAGCACCTCGGAATAAACCCGGACGAGGCGCATCTTTTCCAAAGGCTAGCGAACGCAGTGCTCTATTCCGATTCGTCGCTGCGGCCACCGCCCGATGTGCTGAGCGCCAGTTCTTTGGATCGCTCGACGTTGTGGGCGCAAGGTATCTCCGGTGATTTGCCGATCGTTCTCGCTCGCATTGACGACGCTGAGGATTTTGATCTCATCCGGCAACTGCTGCGAGCGCATGAATATTGGCGCATGAAGCAGCTTTCGGCCGACGTGGTAATCGTCAATGAAAAGGCTCCATCGTACGTGCAGGAATTGCAGGGCTCGCTCGAGGCGCTCGTCCGCGGCAGTCAATTGAGACTCTCTCCGGACACGAGCTCAGCGAGCGGAAAGATTTTTTTGTTGCGAGGCGATTTACTTCTGGAGGCAGCGCGTGCTCAGCTGCAAGTCATTGCGCGCGTCGTCCTTTTGAGCCGCCGTGGCACACTCTCCGAGCAGATTTCAAGAGCGCAGGCCCGCGAGCCGGACCTCTTTGCGCCGGCACGGCCCGCTCGTCCCGGCAAATATGTCACGGCTTCAGCCCCGCGGGAGCGACTTCAGTTTTTCAATGGATTCGGCGGTTTTAGCGAAGATGGTCGCGAGTATGTGACGATCCTCGATGCGGGATTGCGAACCCCCGAGCCCTGGATCAACGTGATTGCGAATCCCATCTTCGGATTTATCGTTTCGGAATCCGGTTCCGGGTTTACGTGGGCGCTCAACAGCCACGAAAATCAGCTCACGCCGTGGTCCAACGATCACGTTGTTGACACGCCGGGCGAAGCGATTTACATCCGCGACGAAAACACCGGCGAGGTTTGGAGCCCGACGGCGCTGCCGATTCGCGACGAAACGGCCACTTACGTGGCGCGGCACGGTCAAGGTTACGCACGTTTCCAGCATGGATCGCACGGTATTGCGCATGAGCTTTTGCAGTTCGTTCCGGCCGATGACCCGATCAAAATTTCGCGGCTCACTTTGCAAAATACTTCCAGTCGCACCCGTCGCCTTTCGATCACCGCTTATGCTGAATGGGTACTGGGAAGTTCGCGCAGCGCAACAGCGCCTTACATCATTACGGAAATGGATGCTTCGACTGGCGCACTGATCGCGCGCAGCGCATGGGCCGGCGAATTTGGCGGCCGCATCGCGTTTGCTGATCTCTGCGGTCGGCAGACTTCGTTCACGGGAGACCGCTCCGAGTTCTTCGGTCGGAACGGAGGGCCGGACCGGCCTGCGGCGTTGGAGCGAAGCAGCCCACTTTCACAAAGAGTCGGCGCTGGTTTTGACCCATGTGCTGTGCTTCAAACCATCATCGAATTGAAGCCTGGCGGGCGCGCTGAAGTTGTTTTCTTGTTAGGCCAAGCTGAAAACCGAGACCAGGCACGCGAATTGATCAAGCGCTACCGCAGTGCGGATTTGGAGCAAGTTTTGCGCGATGTTACGCGCCGGTGGGACGATCTGCTGGGAGCAGTCCAGGTCGCCACACCTGAAGCGGGCATGGATCTCATGCTCAATCGCTGGCTGCTTTACCAGACGCTAAGTTGCCGGGTCTGGGCGCGTGCCGCTTTTTATCAGTTGAGCGGCGCATACGGTTTCCGCGATCAACTTCAGGACGTAATAGCCCTTGGCGTTGCAAAAAGAAGCGTCGCCCGCGAACATTTGTTGCGCGCGGCATCGCGCCAATTTGTCGAAGGCGATGTACAACACTGGTGGCATCCTCCTTCGGGACGCGGAATTCGAACGCGCATTTCCGACGATCTGCTTTGGCTTCCCTACGCCGCTATCCAGTTCATCGAAATCACGGGCGACACGGGCGTCCTCGAGGAAATGATTTCGTTTCTTGAAGGCGACACTTTGGCGGAAGGCCAAAAGGAATCGTACTTCGAGCCTCGTGTGTCGGAGAGCCGCGGGACTCTTTTCGAACACTGCGCGCGGGCGCTCGATCGCAGCCTTTCCGTTGGAGCGCATGGCCTGCCCTTGATGGGAACTGGAGATTGGAATGACGGCATGAATCGCGTCGCCCAAGACGGCAAGGGAGAAAGTATCTGGCTCGGCTGGTTCTTGCATACCATTCTTTGGGAGTTCGCGAAAATTGCGGATACGCGCGGCGAAGGCAAGCGCGCAGAGGCCTGGCGGCTGCACGTGAGCGCACTGAAAGCGGCTCTCGAGCGCGAAGGATGGGACGGTGAATGGTATCGGCGCGCCTATTACGATGACGGCACCCCGCTGGGGTCCGCGCAAAATACGGAATGCCGAATCGATTCTATCGCGCAAACGTGGGGAATCATGAGCGGCGCAGCCGAGCCTGGGCGCGGTGTCCGTGCCATGGCGGCCGCTGAAAGTCAGTTAGTGCGGCGCAAGGACGGCCTGATTCTGCTCTTAAAGCCTCCTTTCAATCACACCGATCACGATCCGGGCTACATCAAAGGATACTTACCCGGGATTCGGGAGAACGGGGGGCAGTACAGTCACGCGGCGACGTGGATGCTGATCGCATTCGCAGCGCTCAGTGAAGGCGAGAAGGCCCTCGAGCTTTTCCGGATGATCAGCCCGATTCATCGCACGAACTCGCGCGCTGGTGTGCAGCGATACAAGGTCGAGCCGTACGTGGTGGCCGGTGATATTTATGCCGAGCCGCCGCATGTGGGCCGTGGCGGCTGGACGTGGTACACGGGCTCGGCAGGTTGGCTCTATCGTGCAGGGATCGAATGGATTCTCGGGTTCCGTTTGCGCGGAATGACACTCTCGATCGATCCTTGCATCCCTCGAAACTGGCCCGCATATTCGATCGAATTCAAATACCACTCGGCAGTCTACAAAATCAGAGTGGAAAACCCTTCGGGCGTTACGCGCGGAGTGGCGATCACGGAACTCGACGGCAGACTGCAGGCTGGTTCGGCCAATATTCCGCTCGTTGATGATGGCGCGGTGCACCAAATACGCATAGTTCTAGGTTAGGAAGGGTGCTCGAAAGTGATATAGCTAGGTTTCTTTCGCGCCAGCCATCATGAGTATGATTCCGCCCACAAGAGCTATTCCGCCGAAAATCGGAGGGAGCGGAATTGTTTTGTGCTCCGTTTTGGTCGCTTCGATGGGTCCAACATTCAACACCTTTTTGTGCGTCGTGTAAGTGATGCCTTGATAGGCAAACGTAATTACGCCTAATACGATCAGCACCAACCCTGCAAGCGATGCCGGTTTCACGTTTTGCCTCCTTTAGTCAGAACTAGTACGCAAACTCCCACTCTACTGGCCGATTCTGCGGCCGTACGATTTAAGCTCCCATACATTCTTAGGATTAGGAGAATGAGAGATTCGCTGTAGTAATCACTGTGCCGTAACCCCTTGACAAGTCGTGTGGAGAACCAGCGAGGTATATCTTCACTCCCCCACATTCTACTGCGCACTATCCACCAATCTACGCCGTTCTCCGTATGGCGAAGGCGGCGGACTAACCATAGGCTTGATCCCTGCAGCTAGAGTTGACACGGCCAAACCAAGGAGAGAAACATGCCGAACACAGGCGCAAAGCGACAATCGGAGACGGATCGCGAAAAGCGAGATCAACCGGAGAAGGGGCACGGCGAGCACAAGCAGGGATCGCAACAGAGCCAGTTTCCTCGCGGGAGCGAACAAGGCGGACAACGGCACAATCCAGGGCAACACGGCGGTCATGGGGAGCACGGAAGCCAGACCGGGTCGGGACGAGAAAGCGATTCCTCGAAGAAAACTCAGGAATAGCGCAACGATCGTAAAAAGGATCGAGGTCAGAGGAATAAGTAGCACGCAAGATCTTGCACGCGAGAAATTGACGAGGCTAGTAACTTCAGACGGGAGGTACAACGAAATGGTTCGCACACCGAGGGTTTGGAAAGGCTTGCCGCTGTTAGCAGGCTCGGTGTTGTTAGGTTTCTTGTTGGGCGCCAGCCCAGCGCTTTGTGCCCAGCAAAATGCCCCTGACAACACAAAAACGAATCAGGGTGACGCCAACAAAGGTGCCACGACGGCCGACCAGCAGAAGATGAATGCGGCCGACCGCAACATCACCAAGGAAATTCGCAGTTCAATCATGAAAGACAAGTCTCTCTCCACGTACGCGCACAACATCAAGATCATCACACAAGACGGGAAAGTTACTCTGAAAGGTCCCGTTCGTTCCGAAGACGAAAAGGCAACCATCGAATCCAAGGCTGTGGCAATAGCGGGGGCGAATAATGTGACCAATCAACTCGAAGTGGCTCCCCCGAAGTAGTCGCAGTGAAAGGTTATTTTGAACGTAACCCTCATCTCACAAAAGGAGTCATGAAGATGGCAGGAAAAAAGACGGCTGTATTCGGAATTTATTCAAGCTTAGCGAGCGCCGATAACGCCACAGATGCACTTGTGCGAGCTGGATTTCCAGCGTCCGATATCTCCGCATTGCTTCCCGACAATCTCGGTACCAAGGAAATCGGCACGCAGAAAGCCACGAAGGCGCCGGAGGGCGCCGCCACTGGAGCAGGTTCTGGCGCGGTGCTAGGCGGCGCGCTCGGCCTGCTGGCCGGAATTGGCGCAATCGCGATTCCGGGCGTAGGTCCGTTTATCGCGGCTGGACCGATCATGGCGGCTCTCGCGGGAATGGGAGTTGGGGGCGCTGTCGGCGGCGTCACCGGCGCGCTAATTGGACTCGGAATTCCGGAGTACGAAGCAAAACGATACGAAGGACGCATCCAGAAAGGTGGAATCCTTCTGTCGGTTCACTGCGATACGTCGGATGAAATCAAGCGAGCGAAGGAAATCATGAAGAACACGGGCGCGGAAGATATTTCCTCGACCGGTGAATCTTCATCCGATTATCCAGCGAGCGAGCGAAAAGTGCGGGGTACAACCTCGGGCAGTACAAGCTAGTGCAGCTCTCGAAGAGGAGGCCCGCAACTTGCCTCCTCTTCTTTTCTTAGCTGCCCTCGCGATTCCTCCAAGCCTCAATCGTGCAACACCTGCGCAAGTGACTTGTAGACTTCGAGTCTGCCGTTCTTGTGATAGTGAATGTAGCCTAGCCTCCTGAACTTGTTCATGAAGAAGTTAACGCGCGGTCTGGTAGTTCCAATCATCTCCGCCAGAGTGTCCTGGTTGATTCTCGACATGATCGAGATGTCAGCATTATCCGCCTCGTACTCAGATAGTAGCAAAAGGGTTCGGGCCAGCCGCTTTTCGCTCGAATTGAAGAGGTGATCGATCAGATCTTGCTCGATTCGATGATTGCGCGCCAAGAGATAGTTGATGAACTGAGAGCACACCGTTGGCTCATCCTCGATCATCTTCAGCATCTTTTTTCGATTTATGACCATCACCGAACCGGGCACGAGCGTGACAGCCGATGTCGAATAGAAAGCCTGGCTGCTTATGCAGGTCTCGCCAAAGAAATCGCCTCGGCCCAGAAATCCAAGGACGGCAGCTCTTCCCCGCTTCGATACCAGCGTCAGTTTCACCACTCCTTCCTTGACGTAATGAACAGCTGTGCATTCGTCGCCTTGTGAAAAAATTGTCTCGCCTGCGTCGTAGCGGACGAGCTTTGATGGGGGTAATCCGCTAGGAAATAAAACTTGTGCTTTGTCGGAGCGTTTCCTGGGTTTCAAGAAGCCCTCGTCTTCGGCCGGGACCCGCCCAACTCTACTCTTTTTAGCGGCGCGCGGCCAACGGCACTGTTCAAGGTTGAACATACAAATGCTATGTGGCCATTTAAAGTCTCAGGTTGACCGCGCTCCCAGCCCCTCAGTCACTTACCGGCGCGAGGTGTGCGCCACTCGCTTGTCTCCCGAGGTGAATATGGGTTTGGGTTACGATATTTTTAAAAAGCTCCGCGATGGCAGTCCGATTTGGATCATGCAGGCTGCAACACTCGAAGACGCGAAGAAAGGCGTCCAAGCTTTGCTCGCCGCCGGTCCGGCTGATTACTTCATACGCGACGCATCCAGCGGCGAGGTTCTCGATTTGTCCGACAGCTTAGCCTTAGGGGCTCAGATCGGTGACGAAAGCCGATAACCTTTGTTTCTCGATCTGAGCGCACAAACGGCGCGTTCAATCGCTCGTCTGCGGCGGATAACACGAGGAACGCTTGAGACCGAATTGACCGCAAAATCCTTCCTTCCAGGTTGCCAAAATGCCAACAGGCCCTCCGAAATACACTAATCACTGTAGGTGGGTATGAGTAGCTTTGTGATAAGAACTACAGTTTGCTGTCTGGCTGAGTACATCGAAATGAGGACGTTCCGCCCTTAGTGCAGTGGCCGTCTACGCCAAGCAAACACATGCCTCAAAGTGCTCATGAGCTATGACCACGTCGAGGTGTACCATCGAAAAAATCGAAGTAAATCGCACATGAAGATTCTTCAGTTGGGAGAAGAAGTATGAAGAGAACTGACCCCGGCAAGACAACACCAACCACGGCGGTGGAGGCGGAGCCGCTGGCGAAGAGCAATGGCCAGACTGTCGCTGGCGCGGAACTTGTGGCCGCGAATATGAGCGTAATCCTTGCGAGTCTTCAGACTATGCGGGATGGCGATTTCTCTGTACGGCTGCCAGGAAACTGGACCGGACTGGCGGGCAAGATCGCAGACACATTCAACGACATCGTCGCCGCCAATCAGCAAATGGCGAAGGAATTGAAGCGTGTGGGACAAGTGGTAGGCAAGGAAGGTCGAACTCGGGAGCGGATGCGCTTTCACCTTCCCAAGGCGGCTTGGGGAGAGATGGAAGTTTCCGTCAACACGCTCGTGGACGACTTGCTGCGTCCGACAACAGAAGTGACGCGGGCGATCGCGGCTGTCGCAAAAGGGAATCTGACGCAAACGGTGCAACTCGACGTCGACGGGCGGCCACTCGAGGGCGAGTTCCTGCGCTCCGCCACAATCGTAAACACGATGATTCAGCAGCTCGGCGTCTTCACTTCTGAAGTGACGCGCGTGGCGCGCGAAGTCGGCACCGATGGAAAACTTGGCGGGCAAGCGCAAGTGCCCGGCGTGGCGGGAACCTGGAAGGACCTCACCGACTCCGTTAACTCAATGGCCAGCAACTTGACTGGCCAAGTACGCAACATCGCGGAGGTAGCCACCGCGGTAGCGAGCGGCGATCTCTCGCGAAAAATTACCGTGGACGTGCGAGGCGAAATTCTGCAGCTGAAGGAAGCCATCAACACGATGGTGGACCAACTGCGCTCGTTTGCATCGGAAGTCACCCGCGTGGCACGGGAAGTCGGTACGGATGGAAAGCTCGGCGGACAGGCAATTGTGCCCGGCGTTGCGGGAACCTGGAAGGATCTCACGGACTCAGTAAACGCGATGGCTGGCAACTTGACCGCGCAAGTGCGCAACATCGCTGAAGTGACTACGGCTGTAGCGCGCGGCGACCTCTCCCGCAAAATTACCGTGGACGTGAAGGGCGAAATTCTCGCCCTGAAAGACACGATTAACACGATGGTGGACCAGCTCAACGCCTTCGCAGGGGAAGTTACCCGCGTGGCCCGCGAAGTTGGAACCGAAGGAAAACTGGGCGGCCAGGCGCAAGTGCCCGGCGTGGGCGGCACGTGGAAGGACCTGACCGACAACGTGAACTTCATGGCCAGCAATTTAACCGGCCAGGTGCGAAACATCGCCGAAGTTGCCACGGCCATCGCAAGCGGCGACCTATCACGCAAGATCACGGTGGACGTCCGTGGCGAAATCCTTCAGCTCAAAGAAACGCTCAATACCATGGTGGACCAGCTGAACCGGTTCGCCGGTGAAGTTACCCGCGTGGCGCGCGAGGTCGGCAGCGAAGGCCGGCTGGGCGGACAGGCCAACGTGCCTGGCGTTGCAGGGACGTGGAAGGACCTCACCGACTCGGTCAACTCGATGGCCGGCAACCTGACTGGTCAGGTACGAAACATTGCGGAAGTGACCACGGCCGTCGCGCGAGGAGATCTATCGCGCAAAATTACCGTGGACGTGAA
>Ga0307472_100000448_pt1 | contig 14415 bp, 17 predicted proteins | sample atmos_gasesAM5C__2_FD_204582 | JGI IMG/M metagenome (GOLD analysis project Ga0307472, IMG submission 204582) | Hardwood forest soil microbial communities from Morgan-Monroe State Forest, Indiana, United States - atmos_gasesAM5C_05 | ecosystem: Environmental > Terrestrial > Soil > Temperate...
CGATTGCACTACCTCGCCCTGAATATCGTCAGCGAATCTCCGGCGAATCAGCGTGACGGGCGCTTTACCGGGACGGAATCCCGGCACGCGCGCCACTCTCGCGAGATCTCGCGCGATCTTTTCAGTAGCTTTTTGAACGTTGTCAGCCGGAATTTCCAGCTCGAGCTCACGCTTGCAGTTTGCTTCAGCCATTTCGAATTTTTCGGAAGAATCTTGAGATTAAATTGAGGTGTCGACCGGATAGACCTTGTCGAACCTGCTTCCAATCTGCCTTCGCCTGTTCAGTGTCAGGGAAAAAAGGGCAGGAGTATTCGGCCAGACGCGACCGCCACGGAAGATTAAGTATAGGGAAACTCGGACCCCGCGTCAACTGCGACTACGTCATCAGAAAAGCAAGCAAGTCAAAGGGATAATTGCGTGGATTAACCCGCCATTTTCCAAGACTTATCGTTGGGCTCCTCGTCCCGATGAGGTGATTTTCGCTTCGAACGCCGCACGATTTTTCCCTCTTGAGCCCAAAATAGGTAATAGTCGCAATCCTCTGCGGTAGCGAGCCCCTCCATGCGGCTCATGGCCTGTTCAAGGCCCTGAACAGCTTCGATCCACAGGGGACCTCCTACGGGATCGTCCTTGAAGACGTCGTACCTGATTTCGCCGGACACCACACTTCTCCCGATACGCAGGTCGGCTGAGAGGCGTTAACCGTAGCCCGAGGGGCCGGTGCAGTCAAGTAATTTAAAATAATGATTATATGTCATCCATATAATTCGCTTTTGAAACTTGCTCGTGCGGAAGAAGGGACTCGAACCCCTACGGCCTTTCGGCCACCAGCTCCTAAGGCTGGCGCGTCTGCCAATTCCGCCACTTCCGCATCGGCGATGCAGCGATTATAACAAGCGCGAGATTGTAACGCCTACCCTTACGATTGAATTGCTACTTGGATGTTGCAATGCCATCCGATGAAATTGAAACGCATGGAGGATGCCGCCCGAATCCGTGTGTTTTTTCTTGCTGCATGCCTCGTATTTTGTTAGCTTCGCGCCAAGAACTGACTCCTAGGAGGCACGATTCCACACTGCACAAAATGTGGCGCTGCGGTTGCGGACAGTGCGGGGTTCTGTTCAGATTGTGGCGCGGCACAGAGCGGAACGGGTGCTGTGGCGTCGTCAAACACAATGACACAAACGGGAATGAAGGAAAATGTGGCTGGTCTCCTTTGTTACGTGCTGGGATGGGTGACTGGGTTGATCTTCTTCATTATCGACAAGCGCTCGTTTGTGCAGTTCCATGCGAAGCAATCGATCGTGGTTTTCGGCGGCCTGAGTATCCTTCGCATCATTCTGGGCATATTCCTAGGTGTCAGCTTTGTCGGTGGGGCGCCCGGAGGATTTTCGGTGGCCGTTGCCCTATTTGATTTGCTTTACCTCGCGGGCCTAATCCTCTGGATTATTTGCATGATCAAAGCGTACCAGGGTGAGCGTTTCCGCGTGCCGGTCGCAGCAGATCTCGCGGACAGAATCTTCGGGAAGTCCTAGCTCGATCTAAGAGCAAATTGGCGCGGCTTCAGGGGGACAGCTCGTTTTCTCCAGCGTCCTTGCCTCTTGACAAGTGCGTAGGGAGCGTCCATCTTTATTGACTTTCCTCACCGGGAAAGTTCGTCCGAATGCCAGCGGCAGGAGAGGGAATTGAAGGTTCGGGTCTGCTTCCACGACAAGTGTTTTGACGGCGCTTCCTCGGCGGCCATTTTCACGCGGTTTTACCGCGAGCGTATCCATCCCGACGCCGAATTTCTATATCGAGGAATGACGCACAAAGCTTCGCACCCCTTCGAGGGCGGAGTCTTTGATGGCGACGAAAATGCCGTGGTCGATTTCAAGTATTCAACCTCGCCGCTGTTGACTTGGTGGTTCGACCATCATCAGAGCGCGTTTCTGAAACCCGAAGATGCCGAGCATTTCCGGCACGACCACTCGGGCAAAAAGTTTTACGACCCGAATTTCAAGTCGTGCACAAAATTTCTGGCGACCATTGCCACGGAGAAATTCGGATTTGATGCGAAGCCGCTCGCCGAGCTAATTAAATGGGGAGACATTATCGACGGTGCCCAGTTTGTCTCGCCGGAGGAAGCGGTTGGGCTGGCAGAGCCGGCTATGCAGCTGGCTTTGGTGATTGAAGCGGCGCCGGAGCCCGATCTTGTTCCGCAACTGATCCCGCACCTCGCTACGCTTTCGTTAAGCGAGATGATCGAGCTGCCAATCGTGAAGAAGCACCTAAAGCCGCTGCTCGAACGGCACCGCCACTCAATTGATATTTTGCGCGAGCGAGCCGATCAACGTGGCGGCGTAATTTATTTCGATGTGAGCGATCTCGATCTGGAAGGCTACAACAAATTTATCCCTTACCTGTTGTTTCCGAGCGCGCTGTATTCGGTTGGAGTGAGCGCATCTCCGACGCGCGCAAAGGTGTCCATTGGGACGAATCCTTGGAAGGAGCCGGACGCTGAAGTGAATTTGGCTTCGCTGAGCGAGAAATACGGCGGCGGTGGACACGCGCGCGTCGCCGCAATCTCGTTTGGGCCAGGTGACTTAGTGCGGGCGCGTCAAGTGGCGAAGGAAATTGCCGCCAAACTACGGCTGTGACTCATTTTGGGTGCAAGCGGCCTGGTTGGAAGGCGATTCTCGCGCGTGTTACAATTTGTAGCTCGTGGGCCGGTAGCTCAATGGCAGAGCAGCTGACTCTTAATCAGCGGGTTGCAGGTTCAAGTCCTGCCCGGCTCACCACTTGTTTTCAACGAGTTAGCTTCGTCTGATTTTTCGCTCACAAAAAACTGTGCCCAATTTTGTGCCACACCCGGCTCAAAATCAGTGCCGCTGAGATCGTCAACGGCGCGACGCTTCGCTTCCATGCGGATGTGCGAATAGCGTTCCATCATGGTACGGGAGACGTGCCCGGCTAGAGCCATAACGGTTGAGTCCGAAGCCTGAGATTCGGCCAGCCGCGAGATGAACGTGTGTCGCAGATCGTGGAAGCGACAGACGACATTCGCCGTCTTGCGTGCGCTCTCCCAGGCGACTTTCCAGCGGTGCATGGGCTCCGTAGGGATAATCTCGTAGGCGCACTGCTTCTGGTCGTTCCCGCAAGGCCGTACTTCTGATATGGAAAAACATAGTGCTCCGGCTCGGCTCCGCGGAAGAGGCCTCGCCAATGCGTCAGGACCAGCACGGGCGGGGGTTTAACGGGATGATGCGTCCGGTGCCTGCCGCCGTCTTTGATTTGCCCACGTGAGGACGCACTCAGATTTCAGAAGTCTCTCGAATGCGACCTAGAGACCGCTCACACACAGGCGAGCCCGCGTGACTCGGTCAATCATGAAAAATTGGCTCAAGGCGCTTTTCTCAGAGACGGCCTTCAGCGTTGGGTGGTTTTGTCGGCTCTCAGCACGATCTTCATTTCATGGCGGGACTGAAGATGAAATCGTGCTGCCAGTCCTGTTTATAACCGGCGCGCCGCAGAGTGGTGGCGAGTTGCGCCCAATGCCGCGTCCCGTGCAGAAACGTGTGCGTAAAGCATTTGCGGCGACTGGCCTTCATGTTGCTAGTGGGCGCCGGAAAGTCCATCATTTCGTCCCATTTTTCGCCGTGCGTCTTCTCGAGAACTTTTCGCCATTTCAGTAGCGCAGAGTCGGCGGCGGAGAAAATTGCATCGGGGGAGCTGCTGTCGGTGAATCGGGCTGGATCAATTTTGGCGGCAAGCGTGGTCGATTCGCCCAGCAGCCATTCGGCAAAGAGTAGATCGACGAAGACGATATGCGAGAGCAAGTCGCGGACTGTCGCCGAGCCGGCGATGTCGATTTTGACGTCGAGCGCTTGCGAGTGCTGGTTGAACCAGTCGTGCCAGCGGTGCGACTCTTGCTGCGCGTGGTCGAGGAGCTCAGAGAAGCCCACGGAATTTCTTGAGATGGTCGCCGTCATTGTTGGTACTCCGAGACATCGGTGCAATCATACCTGCATTCAGAAAAGGGTGCAGGGGTGCATTACGCCGTGCGTCTCTGCGCCTTTTTTCGTCCGACCGCTTTTCCCCTGCTTCCTCGGAGTGTTCTGTTTCTCTCGGAGGAAATGAATTCTGCCACGATTCCGACTCGCGAAAGATTGGACGATCAACACACACGGAGTCCGCGCTCAGAATGAGGACACGCGGGGAGACGCGGACATCGCAGTGCCGTGCCCTACTCCTGTACGGTGAAGCGAACCGGCTGGATGTAGATCGCATTTCCCTTCTGAATGGAAATGTTGTAGCGGCCGGGTCTCACGTGAGGGAACTTCATGACGATCTTTTTCTGGTCTTGTTCTGCGAGCGTGGCCTTGTAATCGGTTTTGTCGCGGAAACGGTGCCTTTTCCCAGATTCTCTCCCGGCACGGTCACGGTGTCGTTCACTTTGCCGGACGACGGATCTACAGCCGTCACGAGCGGCGCGCCCTGCGCAAAGAGCAACAGGCCCAGCGTCAGCAGGGCCGCTGCGAGCAGAAGCGCCAATGTCAGATACTTGGTCGAACGTCGGGCGGCCATCTAGCTAGGCGCAATCGAGGAAGGCGCGGAGCTTATGCGAGTGCAAATGGTGGCGCAGCTTGCGCAGTGCGTCGGTTTCGATCTGGCGGATGCGCTCGCGGGTAAGGTCGAACACTTGGCCCACTTCCCCGAGTGTGTGCTGGACACCATCATCCAGACCAAAGCGCATCTTGACGACCTTTTCCTCACGCGGGGTCAGCGTCTTTAGCACTGACGCCATTTGTTCCTTCAGGTGGAGGTTGAAAGCCGAGTGCGAAGGTGATACGACAGTTCTATCCTCAATGAAGTCGCCTAGGCATGAATCTTCCTCCTCCCCAATTGGCGTCTCGAGCGAAACAGGCTGCTGCGCGATCTTTTTTATTCTGCGAACCGAGTCGACAGGGATATACATGATCTTTGCGATTTCTTCTGAAGTGGGCTCGCGGCCAAGCTCCTGCATGAGTTGCTGACTGGTGCGGATCAGCCCGTTGATCGCTTGAACCATGTGCACGGGGATGCGAATGGTACGGGCCTGTTCGGCAATGGCACGGGTGATGTTCTGCCGGATCCACCATGTAGCAAAGGTGGAAAACTTGTAACCGCGGCGCCATTCGAACTTTTCCGCCGCCTTCATCAGGCCGATGTTGCCTTCCTGAATCAGGTCAGAGAACTGCAAGCCGCAATTGATATATTTCTTCGCGATGGAAACAACGAGCCGGAGGTTCGCTTCGATTAACTCCTTCTTTGCCTTCTCGGCTCCCGCTTCGCCGCAAAGGATCATCTGGAGAGCGCGCTTCAGTTCGGTGAGGCTGACCTCGCTCGCGTCTTCAATTTCTTTCAGTTCCTGCCGGCATGCCTTCAAGTCCTTGCGGGCTTTGGACTGGACGTTACCCCTCGAGGATTCGACCCGCCGCTTGAGCTTCTCGATCTCGTGTTCGAGGAAATGGACACGTTCAGCCGCTCGGCGAATCTTGTCGATCAGGTGTTTCTTCTCGAGTGGGTTGATATTCAACTCGCGAAGGGGCTTCGACATCTCGACGCGGGTTCGCGCTAGTGCATGCCAGGCACGCAAATAGAGACGTTCATTCGAGCGTGGAATTTTCTTGAGCTTCGCGGCCTGCTTCATCGCCACCGGGTAGAGCTTCGCGACCGTATCGATCTGCTTGAGCGTTTCCTTGGTCTTCTGCTCGATTTTTTCTTCGGTCAGCTCTTCGTGGCCGAACAGGAGGATTTCCTTGATCGAGCGTGAACGGTTGCGCAGGTCTTTGGAGATTTGCAGGAATTCCTTCAGGATGAGCGGAGCGCGGGAGATAGTTTTCAATACACGCAATTGGCCGTGCTCGATGCGCTTCGCAATAGCTACTTGGCCGTCAGGCGTCAGCAGCGGAATACTGCCCATTTCGCGGAGATACATCCTAATCGGGTCGTAGGTTTTTCCCAGTGTTCTGGGCGTTAGGTCGAGCTCGCCCTCCTCGGTCGGAACCTCTTCCCTGTTGATCTCGACAGGCGCGCCGAAGTCAGCTGCCGCTAGCGCTGCCTTCGCTCTTGAAAGTTCTTCGTACACATCGATTCCGTGAGGCTCGAACGTCGAGAGCAGGTCGTCAATGTCTTCCGAGGAGTCTTCCGAGGAGTGAACCTCAGCCGAAAGGCTTATCGTTCACCATAACCCAGAGGCGGACACCTGGACGCCTCTAGTGGAGGAGATCAGAAAACTCATTCGACGGTGTGACATCTGCCCTTCCTCCTTGACGTTAATAGTCCCTTGCACTTCGTTAGGCGTGAAGCATTCCGCGGCGAGAGCAAACTCGGAAGAGGTTCGCGACAAAATATCCGCGCGCGTACAAGAGCAAAGTTTGCGGCTCGAGCAAACGCTGTTTTCTCGCGTGCGAACATTGCTCACTCTCTCGCTGGATTCGCTACCTGAGACTGGATCATTTTCCTTTTCCGTCCCTTTCGTTTGTCGCGATTAATCTAACTCGCAGCTTAAGGTAATGGTTGGGGGAGGCGTATCCCTTCGGCAGAGTATTTGGGTACCGAAACCCAGTTACGCGTTCTTTATCTCGGGTCGAACCGGAAGCATATGAAGGAAATCCTCAATCTGCCGGGTAGTAGTTAAATTTGAGCCTCTAAATACCGTTCCGCTGGGATAGCCGTTCCTCACTTTGCCTTCTATGCTCGCCACTGAAAGTTGAATCTGATCGAGCTATGGGGGGAATCGGACATTCCCTGGGGCCAGGGGAAAACAGAACGACCTGCGCCTTCCGACAAAGAACTGTCACGGTTCCCCCCAGGTGTTTGGTTCAGTTGGGGTGTGCTCAATCACGATGCCTGAAGTTCGAAGGTGAAGGATGAGGCAGGAAATCCGCCAAATGGCCGAGGAAATCGGCACGTTTTCCAATATGTGGAAGGTATTGATTTTCGACCAAGACGTCGAAACCCTTGCCCGGCACGCCGAGCCGTTCGAAGCGCAGGGTTTCGAGGTTCACAAGTGTATGTCGATTGAATCGGCGATGCGTTGTATCGAAAGGGAGGAGTTCGATATTGCCGTTGTGGACCAGGGCTCCCCAGCTTTCGAAGGACGCCTGGTAATAAGGCACTTGGTCCGTTATAACTCGCCTGTGCCGCTCATCGTGACGGCGCGGCCACTGGACGATCAGTGTTGTCAGCAGGCCTTCGAACTCGGAGCGACGGAGTACTTAGAAAAGCCGGTTTCCACCGCGGAGGTCAATAGGATCATCCAGGAGTTCTTCGACCCAAAGTGAATTGCGGCAACAGAGACGGCAATGAAGAATCTTCTAAAGTTCTTCGGGCAAGATAAGGCGCAGGACCTAACAGAGTTCGCGTGACTGCTGGCCCTACTCGCATTAGGAGCGATTATGAGTATCGGAACGCTTGCGAAGACGATCAACAATCTATTTGGAAACGCTGCGTCGAATATCGGAACCGCAACCGGACCGCAGGCGCGAAGAGGGTCTTGTTCCAGAAATTGTGGACAGGTTGACTATCGCTCAGCACAGGAGCACGCTGAAGATTTCCTCGCTTTGAAACGGAGTGTGTCATGATCGCCAAATACGACATCTTCAAACTACGGTCAGACGGATCTTTCGTGCGGGTTGAAGCAGTCGAGGATATTCTGGCGGCGAAGCAACGTTTGGATATTTTGTCTGTCAAAGAACCCGGTGATTACCACCTCTGGGATTCTTCAAGCCACAAGTTCGTAAACCCTTTCGCAAAGTCTGCCTCGTCTTAACGGCGTGCCGGCCGCGGCAAAGCCTAAACGATTTCACCGCTACAGGCGGAAATAAGGTAGGTTCTGCCCAACCCAATGCCCTACGAGATCTTCGAGCTGCGATTTGAAAGTTGCGGCCACACCATGAAGATTCCGCTACAGCACAACTCCGATCATGACCGGTGCTTCGTATGTCACCTCGAACTACGCGAGGTTCCGGCTTCCGGCAAATGCCAAGCATGTCTCACTGCGGCGGCAAAAAAGAGTCGGGGAGCCAGCGGTATAGACCTTACGGTCCTGCGGAAGTAACGACTTCGATGGCATTTGCAAACAAATTGCGCGTTCATGACCTGTCGATTCGTAAAACGCTCATAGGAATCTAAGGATTCCGTTACCTTCCGAGTCCGTTTCAGGTGGAATCGGACCGAGCGAGTTCTGGATCACTTTTTCCGCCTGTTTCAGAAGCAATTCAAGTTCGCTACGCGAAGGTTGAGGTAGTTCGTTTAGGCCCGAGGCGATTGCTTGAAGCGTTCGCAGACGCGCCATAAAAATTGGGATCAACGACGTTCGAAATTCGGGTGCGGGCGTAGCCATATTGACCTCCGTGGCTCAGGTTAGGCTGCGACGATTAGGGGCGGATGAACGAAGCGTAACTGTCAGACATTCCATAATCCCTGTTCGCAACATGTCGATCGCATTCGAACCAAAAAACTACTGCAACAGAGGAAAGTTCGAAGCAGCGCACGCCGCAGGCATACCGCCGCCTACGCCAGCCACGTCGATGCGGACAACACCCGTCTCGTCGATGCAGAACGCTGCGTTACCGGTCGAGTTCACCTTGATCGGTACAGCCGTAACTGAAAATCCTGTAAGACCGATTGCGGGACAACCTGCGGGCTGCGGGCCAGGTCCGATCGCTACACCGATGCCAGGACCGCTTGTAAAGGTATAACCGCTCTTGCCTGCAGGACCGCCAGCGCCACCAGTCGACAACACTTCGTCAATCAGTTGCGCGTTGGCGCAGCTTGCAACGCCGCCAGCCGGACCGCCGAGCGTACCTAGGCTTTGGGTGAACCCGTTGTTGTATACAACTGAGTAGGTTTCCTCAGACGAGGAAATCGTGCGGAGGGTTCCTACTGCACCAGCCTGGTTCGCGGCAATCTTAGAGCGGAGCAGGTTGGGGATCGCGATGGCCGCAATAATTAGAATGATGGCCACGACGATCAGCAACTCAATCAACGAAAAACCGTTACGTTTCTTATTCATTGTTTCCCCCCGAATCGAATCTCTTGGTATCGCTGAATCATTGAAAGCCAGAACCCTTGACCGCCCGCAAAGAGGAATCTGGGCGGCAAATTCTCGGCAACGCCGGCGTTCACGATTGGCTCAGGCTACAAATCGTGGCTCTAAGTCCCGCAGAGCGTCCTGCACCGAGACCAATACCTCTGCAAGCAGCGTCACTTCATCCATGCTTTCGACGCTGCATACCAGTTCGATCAGGTAGCCTTCGATGTTTCTCAGAAGCCGTTCGTCAGTCTGTACGTCCATGTCTTCTTCCTTTCAGGAGCAATCACTCGAGCAGGGAGTATGAGATTGCTTTGCCGAACTTGAGTGTTGGCGGTCACAAGATCGATGAGGTGATGCCGCGTACGCACGGGAGAGGATGAGTTATCTTCACGGCGTACGGCTTGCCCAGAGCGTCTAGAACACTTAGGCAGTAGAAGAAATTAGCGGTTTCCGTTCCCTGACTAAGACAGCGGTCGAAAAACGAGTCAACGCTTGCGGTTAGTCAGGAACGTGGCTGTCCCAGAGGCAGGTTTAAATACGCTGGATGCACAACCGATGTAGAAGTTCGCTTGCAGTGCATTGAGATAGGGATTCGACTGGCCGCCCAGCGTGACGGCACCTTTCTGTATGTGTGACGATAGTCTGGAGTCGCTGCGTCTTGACCTTGCGAGCGCGCGACAGCCCGCGGTGAGACGTCAATAGTGCGATGTCTTTCGTAACATCATGTGGTAGGGCTGTCGGAGCAGCGAGCGACAACAAATCAGCGGCGTTAGCCGTGTCCGCAGAAATATCATCGTTGTCGATGGCGTTAAGTTCCGGGACTTTCAGTTCGGGATATACGAGGCCGCAGAGCAGTAAGGCGACAATAAGCGCGAAGACGAATCCGCCGCGCCGCCGATAAATGAAGCTCGTCACGGTTTGTCTTTGATAGCACAGCAACGAGAGCAATTCAACCCAAAACCAACCGCTGCCGACGGGATGACTCTTTGTGATTACACGTACAACTTCTCCAGGCTGCAACGCGATTCGCTACAGGACATTCCTCAGTACAGTCATTCTCCGAGCAAGGCTCACCATACTGGAGACGGAAGGTATCCGGACGGTTGACATTGACGGGCTCCGGCTTCACTACTCGGGAAATCTCCCAGGGGGCCGTTTTATCGCTTTGCGTCTCAGCGGCGAAGGTGTATAAGCAGCTTACAGGTCAATACAGAATGTCATTTGGCCGAACCAATATCGGCAAGATTCTCCTTCGAGCGTTAGTCTTGCTGCTTTTGTGTGGAATTGTTGTCGGGGAATTCCCTGAAGTTCTATCTCTGACTGACAATGCTACAAATGACTTTGCTGTCCGCAGAATCAATTCTGGGACCTCGCCTACTCTTGTTCACGCTACCAGACATGTTCGAAAAGCCGACGTAGATTCCTACAGCTGCGCGCCTGAGTTGCTTTTTTCGCGCGTGAGCTCGTTCGATAAAGCAGAGTTGGTTCCCTCAGGCGCTTTCATCCTTCACTCCGTCCTCCGTACGTAGCCCGAGCACTCCTTAAGCTGGCCGCTAGTCCCAAGGGCCGCCACGTTACGCCCACGGTCCAAGAGAAGCATAAGACATGCCAACTTGGGTTCCGACTCAGAAATCACACACAAAATCCTAAGCTGACTGAACCGGTTCTCTATCGACAAATGAGCCCGATTACCATCATTTGGTCCATGATTGCCGCGGCGTGCCTCACGCTGGCAGTGATCAACTTGCTGGTTTGGTGCAGGAGCCGCACGGCATGGGCCAATCTGTTCTTTTCGCTGACGGCAGCGTCGATCGCGGTTTTCACCTTCTTCGAATTGTGGATGATGCGGGCCGAGACGCCCGAGGAATTCGGCACCGCGATGAGGTGGGCGCACGTGCCGATGTTGTTTTGGCTCGTGTCGACCACTTGGTTCGTGCGGTTCTACCTCGGGGCCGGACGACGATGGCTTGCGTGGGCCATCTGCGGCCTGCGTACGTTGTCGCTGTTGCCCAATTTCTTCCTAGGACAAAATCTCAACTACCACCAGATCATTGCCCTACGGCGCATCCCGTTTCTGAACGAACTCGTCCCGATCGCCGAGGGCACTCCCAATCCCTGGATACTTGTCGGTCAATTAAGCGTGGTGCTGCTCGTCTTCTTTGTCGCGGATGCCAGTGTCACTGCCTGGCGACGAGGCGACCATCGGAAGGCGCTGATGGTAGGTGGGAGTATCGAGTTCTTCCTTCTATCAGGATTGGGTGAGGCCGTCCTGGTGTTTTGGGGAGACGTTCAGGCGCCGATTGTCTTCAGCTTGCCGTCCCTGGGCATGATCGCGGCGATGGCGTACGAGCTAAGCCATGACGTACTTCGCTCGTCGCAGCTCGTCTTGCAGTTGCAGGCGAGGGAAAACGAGCTGCGCGAGAGCGAGGAACGGATGACCTTAGCTGCAGAGGCGACAAATCTAGGCGTCTGGATTCGGTACCTAAAACGGGACGAAATCTGGGCCACTGAGAGTTGGCGCGCCTTGTTCGGCTTTGCGAAGTCAGAGCCGCTGCATCTTGACCGCATTTTGCAACGCATCCACCCCGAAGACCGCGAACCGGTCCGCCTGGCTTTGGCGAGAGCGATTGAGGGCGAAGACAGCTATGAGATGGAATTTCGCGTGGTGCGTCCCGACGGACAGACGCGTTGGATTGCCTCTCGCGGTCGCGCCGAGTTCAACGGAGAGAGCTATCCAATCCTCACCCGCAGCGTGTCGCTCGACATTACAGAGCGTAAGCAAGCGGAGCAAGAGACACACCTCTTGCGGCAGGAGATCGCGCACGTGGGGCGCGTCTCGATGATGGGACAACTCGCCTCGGCGCTGGCGCATGAGATCAATCAGCCGCTCGGGGCAATATTGCGCAACGCAGAGGCGGCGGAGCTTTTTCTGCAGCACGCATCGCCGGACCTCGACGAAATCCGCGCGATCCTTGCCGACATCCGGAAGGACGACCAGCGTGCGGGCGCCGTCATCGACCGGATGCGTGGGCTGCTCAAACGGAACAAACTTGATGCGCGGCCGGTCGAAGTGGGCGAACTCGTTAGCGATGTCATTGCCCTCGTACGGGCTGATGCAGTAGCACGTCAGTTAAAGTTGGACGTGGACGTGCGTGTCGATTTGCCTCCCGTGTGCGGCGACCGTGTGCAGCTGCAACAGGTGCTGCTTAACTTGATCCTCAACGGTATGGATGCTCTCAACGGCGCGAGCGGGCGGGATCGGCTTGTCAGTCTGACCGCGCGGCTTAACGGATCGCAGACCGTAGAGGTCGCCGTGAGTGACACCGGCCACGGTATCCCCGCCGACAAACTGCAGCACGTCTTCGATCCCTTTTTCACAACTAAACCCAATGGCATGGGGATGGGCTTGTCGATTTCGCGCACGATCATTGAGGCGCACGGCGGGATGCTTTGGGCAGAAAACAAGAACGGCGGTGGGGCAGTGTTTCGATTCACGCTGCCTACCACCGACGAGGTCCCTTCGGAATGAGTGTGACCAATCCCACCGTTCACGTCGTGGATGACGATACGTCTTTTCTTGCTGCGATCTCGCGGCTACTCCGGGCGAGCGGTTTTGCTGTGAAGACTTTTTCATCGGCGAATGACTTCCTGGCGCAGTGCGATGCGGATTCGCCGGGCTGCGTGCTGGCTGATTTGCAGATGCCCGGAATGAAAGGATTCGATCTGCAATTGGCACTCGCGCAGACTCGCAATCCGCTACCGATTGTCTTCCTTACCGGCCACGGCGACATCCCTTCGTCGGTCCGCGCCATGCGGGGTGGTGCGGAGGACTTTCTAGAGAAACGCGCACCGAAAGACAAAGTCCTCGACGCTGTGAAACGCTCGCTTGCACGCGATACTCGCGAACGCGAGTCCCGTACCCGGCAGCGTGACTTGCGCGCGCGGTTCGACGCTCTCAGCAAACGGGAACTCGAAGTGCTTGCCCACGTCGTGCAGGGGAGGCTCAACAAGCAGATTGCCGGCGATCTCGGCATCCACGAGCGGACGGTGAAACTGCACCGCACTGCGATCACGACGAAGCTCAGGGTGCAGTCCGTCGCAGAACTCACGCGGTTGACGCTGCAGGCGGGCATGTTCACGGCGTCTAGGCCGACCTTCCCCAAAGGGCAGTAGCCGGCAGTAAGCGCTCACTCCTATAGTGCTCATTCGCCGATGAAAAAGTCTTCACCGCGCAACCGCTCGCCCGGACAGAGCTTGGCGCCGGAGTATACGGAGTCGCATTCCGCACGCAGTAATCTTGGCATCTTCCGAAAGGCGTCGAGTGGTGTGCAACGTGGGTGTGTGTGCGGCGCTTAGAACTTCACGAACAGTGATCAGCTCTGGGGAGGTCGAATATGTACAGGAAAGCGTTTATCGCGTTTTTTGCACTGGCCGCAGTGATTGTGTTTGCGGCTTTTCCGGCGAAGGCGCAGGTGACCACCGCAAATGTCAGCGGCCATGTTTCCGACCCGAAAGGTTTGGCAGTCGGTGGAGCGAAAGTCACGGTCTCTAGCGAGGACACTGGTTTCCGACGGGAAGCAGTCTCCTCCGATATCGGCGATTTTTCAGTCGCAGAAATCCCAGTCGGAACCTATAAGATTTCTATTGAGAAAGAGGGGTTTTCCACTGTTGCATACGACAACGTTGAATTGGTCGTCGGGCAGAAGCGCACCTTTGATGTCGCCCTCACGATCGGCGCTTCCTCGCATACCGTGACGGTGACCGAGGAGATTCCTCTCATTCAAACAAGTTCGTCCGAAATCCAAGGCTCAGTTTCTCCCACCGAGGTGAGAAACCTTCCTGTCGTAGATCGCAATTTCGCGGGACTGATGACTCTCGTACCCGGAGTGCGTCCCGCGGAGAACTTTGACCCGACAAAGACGCGCTCCGGAAACGTCACAGTCAACGGCTCGGACGGCCGCGCCATCGACTACAACGTGGACGGCGGCGACAACAAGGATAACGTCATCGGCGGGATCGTGCAGAACTACACGATGGAGGGCATTCGAGAGTTCAACGTCGTGACGGACCGCTATTCGGCGGATTCGGGTCGGGCTGTCGGGGCTGTCGTTAACGTGATTTCGAAATCCGGCACCAATCAATACCACGGTACGGCATTCGGCTTGTTTCAGAACAGCGGCTTGAATGCCAAGCCGTTCACGGCTGCGGGCGAGCCCAATCCCAAATTTCATCGGTATCAATACGGCGGATCGTTTGGCGGGCCGATCGTTAAGGACAAACTCTTCATTTTCGGCGCCTTCGAACAAAAGCGCGAACCGGGTAACATCATTGTGGACTCAACAGCGTTTAGCGAG
>Ga0307472_100000449_pt1 | contig 14413 bp, 15 predicted proteins | sample atmos_gasesAM5C__2_FD_204582 | JGI IMG/M metagenome (GOLD analysis project Ga0307472, IMG submission 204582) | Hardwood forest soil microbial communities from Morgan-Monroe State Forest, Indiana, United States - atmos_gasesAM5C_05 | ecosystem: Environmental > Terrestrial > Soil > Temperate...
TCCTCGAGAAAGGCCTTGAGCTCCTCGATGCGGCTCGCCACCATGAGGACCACGTCCGTGGAGGGCAGGACTCCGCGGCGGGCCACACTGACCGCGCGGCACAGCGTGAACACGGTGGGCCAATGGTCGCGGGCGAGGAGCGGAAAGGCCTTGGCGTAGAGCCGGTCGCTCGACGGCGCGGGCGCCTCGAGTACGAGATCGAAGCGTCCCGCGAAGGGCGCGGTGGGCGCCTCGTGGTACTCGGCGAGGACACTGCGCATCCACTGGTCCACGTCGGCGGGAAAGCCCTGGACGGCCCGCGGGGGTGGGGCATGCGCGCGCAGCCACATGTCGTAGGCGCGCCGGCGCTCGGGATTGCTCACCGTGGCATAGGCCTCGATGATGGCACTCGCCTCGCTGCCCTGACCGCCCACGTCGGGGTGCTTACCGAGAATCCGGAAGAGGGTCCGGTAGGCGGCACGCACGATCTCCGGATGGGCGGCCGGGTCCACCTGGAGCAGGCGGTAGTAGTCGCGTCGGCCGAATCCCTCGGACACGCGGTACCCTCAGCGGCCGCGCGCTCCGGCGAGCTCCGCCTCGGCGGCCACCAGATTGCTTATGAGCCGCAGCTCTCCGGGCAAGAGCCGCTCCCGCCGCGCCACTTCCTCCGGCGACGTCCCCGCACGGAGGAGCGTGAGGGCGGCGCGATGGCGGTCGCGCACGCTCTCCGCGGGCCGGGCCTCGGTGGCAGGAGCCGGAGACGGCGGCGGCCCCGCCGGTGTTCGGCTCTCCGCGAGGTGGACCACCGGCTCTACCAGCACCATCAGCTCCTCGGCGGTGACGAGAAAGTCGCCGTACCACGGCGGCGCGGCGGCGGGCTTTGCCCGTCGCGTGGAGGCGATGGCCCGCCGGCGGCGCGCGTTCTTCATGAGCGTGTCCCCCGCCCGCTCGGCGCTCCGCCGCGCTCGAGGCTCAGCTCCCCCGCTCCGATCCGCTGGCGGCGCAGCATGACGCGGAGCCGCAGCACGGCGCTCGCGTGCAGCTGCGACACGCGAGACTCGGTGACACCCATGACTGTGCCGATTTCCCGCATGGTCAGCTCCTCGTAGTAGTAGAGGGCGAGCGCCTGCCGCTCCCTCTCGGGCAGACCGTCGATGAGCCGGCCGAGGAGGGCCCGCCGCTCTTCCTCGGCAACGGCGAGGAAGGGATCAGGAGCGCTCGCGTCCTCCACGCTGTCCATGAGGGTCGCCTCGCCGTTTCCGGGCGCGGTCACCGCGCTCAGCGAGACGAGCGTGATGCCCTCGCCGAGCGAGGCCCGATAGGCCTCGGGCTCGATCCCCAGCTCCTTGGCCACTTCCTGGTCGGTCGGGTGCCGGTCCAGGCGCCCGCTCAGCGTGTCGATGGCTCGTTGGGCATCGCGCATCCGCTCGCGCGTCCCGCGGGGAACCCAGTCGAGGCGGCGGAGCTCGTCAAAGATCGCCCCGCGTATGCGATGGCTGGCGTAGGACGAGAAGTGCACGCCGCGCTCCGGATCGAAGTCGTCCACCGCGGCGAGAAATCCCAGCTGTCCGGCGGAGAAGAGGTCGTCGAGCCGGAGATGCTTGGGGAGCCGGCTCGCGATGCGCGCCGCGAGATACTTGACGAGGCCGAGGTCGGCCTCGACCAGTCGTTCCCGCAGCGCTGGACCCTTCGAGCGGCGGTAGGCCCGCCACAGCTCGAGGCTGGATGTCACGTGAGCCGCCATGGCCCCTCCGATACGCGCTCCCAGAACGTCTTGCCGAGAGTGGGCGCGGCCGTCCGATCGGGTCCGAGCAACCGGCCGACCAGGTCTTCCATGCACCGCGAGGCGGGCGCCCGGGGCGCGAGGGTGGTGAAGGGCACCTGCTGCACCACCGCCTGGGCGACCCAGCTGTCCATGACCACGAAGCCGGCGTCGCCCGGGGTGTAGCCCAGGAAGCGCGTGAGGATCTCCGCGAGGGAGCGGTGGACCTCCCGCGCCTGCTTGCCGTCACGCACCATGTTGATCAGGACGTGGAATGGATAAGCCGGGAACTGCTGGATCACGACCTTCATGAGCGCGTAGGCGGCGGCGAGGGCGGTGGGCTCGGGCTGGGTCACCACCACCGACTCGTCGCTGGCCAGGATGAGGCTAAGCACGGTGTCGCTGATGCCCGCGCCGGTATCGATGAGGAGAAAATCGACCGACGCTTCGATGTCGTGGAGCTGCTCGAAGAGCTCCTGCCTCTCCGCCTCGGAGAGATTGGCGAGCTCCGCGACGCCGGAGCCGGCGGGAATGACCCGAAGCCCGTTCGGCCCCTCCATCACGATGTCCCGCATGCGCTTGTCCCCCGCGATGACATCGCGCAGGTCGTACTTGGGCGCCTGCCCCATCAGCACGGTGAGGTTGGCGAGGCCGAGGTCTCCGTCGAGGAGGGCGACCCGCCGCCCGTGCCGGGCGAGCAGCAGCCCGGTGTTGAGCACGAGATTCGACTTGCCCACTCCCCCCTTGCCGCTCGTGAAGGCGATGGTCCGGCGACGTTGGCCGGTCGGAGAGGACGGGTGATCCAGCGAGGGATCGAAGGTCATGAGGTATGTGCTCCCTGAAGGGTGCGGTGGATCAGACGACGCGGCTCCGCGGCATCGAGGTCGCCGGGAATGTCGCGACCTGTGCCCACGTACGACAAAGGAAGACCGCTCTCGATGCACGCATCGATCACGGAGGCGCAGCTCGCCGTCTCGTCGAGATGGGTGCAAAGAAGGGCGTGAACGGCCGCCCGGGTGTCGGGGCCCTTGCTCGTGGCCGACAGCACGAGATGAACCTCGTCGGGGGCGACCGCGCGCAAGAGTCCCTGGAGTTGCCGGAGGCCCTGGCGATTCTCGGGACCGACGCCCGGCGTGTCGATGACCCGCTCCCTCCATGGTTTTCTCGAGGTCATTGGCATCGACTCCGGGCTTCCATCGCGCCGACCGGCTCGTCGCGTCGGCGCCAGAGATCCCGGCATGTCCTGCCGGGTCTCGGAAGAATTGTCGTGTCGCATCTCGCCATACGGGGAGCAAGTCCGGTGCCACGGCCGCGACGCGGCTAAGCGGGCGTGGAGCGAAGGAAAAACTCGGGAAGAGGGTCTAGGCCCGGCACGCGAGCGGGGGAAACTTTGCCGATCGGCAAACTACGCGCCGGCCGACCGGCAAATTCTCGACCAGTGGAAAGCGGCTAGCGGGCGGAGGACAGGCGGGAGCGGAGGGTCTGCCGGGAGATACCGAGAGCTTCCGCCGCTTTGGTCTTGTTGCCGTTCATCTTCTGCAGCACCATCCGGATGTGGGCGTGGCCGATCTCGTCGAGCGAGGGAGGCGGCACGCTCTCTCCGGACGTCGCGGGGTCCTCCACCCCTGCCCTCGCCGCCTCCATCCGGTAGAGAAAGGACACATCCTCCGGCGCGGACTCGGGGAGCGTGGGAGCGATCTCCGGGGGAAGCTGCTCCGCTCCAATGAGATCGCCGGGGCACAGGATGACCAGTCGCTCGATGAGGTTCCGCATCTCGCGCACATTCCCGGGCCACGCGTAGGTGAGGAGGCGCTGCTCCGCTTCCGGAGTGAATCCCCTCACGCGATTGCCGTGCTGGGCGCTGATGCGGCACAGCCAGTGGGCGGCCAGAGGGAGGATGTCATCGGGGCGGGCCCGGAGGGGCGTCAGGGCGATGGGAGCCACGAGGAGGCGGTAGTACAGGTCCCCCCGGAAGGTGCCTTCGGCCACCATGGCCTTGAGGTCACGATTGGTGGCGGCGACGATCTGGGTGTTCACGCGGACCTTTCGCGTGCCTCCAACCCGGAGGAAGGTCTGGTCGTCGAGGAAGCGGAGCAGCTTGGCCTGGCAGGACAGAGGCATGTCGCCGATCTCGTCGAGGAAGAGGGTGCCGCCGTCCGCCATCTCCGCCAGCCCCCGGCGCAAGCCGACGGCCCCCGTGAAGGCGCCTCGCTCGTGGCCGAACAGCTCGCTCTCGAAGAGGGTCTCCGTGATCGCCGAGCAGTTGACCTCGATGAAGGGAGCGTCGCGGCGCGGTCCCTCGGCGTGAAGGAGACCGGCGGCCAGCTCCTTGCCCGTCCCGCTTTCCCCCGTGATGAGGGCGGCACGGATGCCGCTGGCCGCGAGCTGGGAGATCATGGCGCGCAGGGCGATCGAGGTTTCCGAGGCCCCGATCATCTCGATCTCGCTCCGGAAGCTGTCGGTGCCCTGGGGCGGCGTGATGCGGTGCTGCCGTTCCCGGTGGTGGAGGGCACGCTCGAGCACCGGGGTGAGCTCCTCGAAGGTGAAGGGCTTGCACAGGTAGTCCACCACCCGGCCCTTGATGGCGGCCAGCGCGGAGGACAGGTGCGGGTAGGCGGTCATGATCACCACCTCGGCCTCCGGACAGCGCGCCCGCGCGGGGGCGAGCACGTCGGTCCCCTTCATGTCGGGCAGGCGCAGGTCGAGGAAGATGAGATCGGGGACCACCCGATCGAGGAGGGCCAGGCCCTCCTTTCCGCTATGAGCACAGTGGACGAAGTGTCCGCGGCGCGTGAGCTCGGCGGACAGGATCTTCGCCAGCTCGCGATTGTCGTCGATGATCAGAGTCTTGGGCATGCGGTCTCCATGACTGGTGCCTGGAGCATCTGTTCCTCGATCTCGAATATCGAAAGGAGCTCCTCCCGACCAACGGGCTTGGTGAAGACGCGATCCACGCCCGCCGCCTCCGTCTGCTTGGCGTCCAGCTGCTCGGCCTGGGCGGTGAGGAGAACCACGTAGGCGCCCGGATCCTGGTCCTTGATGGCGCGCCCCACGGTGAGCCCGTTGAGCCCGGGCATGAGGAGATCGGTCACCACGCAGTCGAAGCGCCGCCGCCGGTACCGTTCGATGCCGGCACTGCCCGTGAGAGCCGTCTCCACGGAATGGCCGGCCTGCTGCAAGAGGCCTGCGAGCGTCTCCACGACCAAGGGCTCGTCGTCGATGACGAGAATGCGGGCGGGCTTCGGCATCCGCCGAGGAGGCGCGGGCCGCGACGGCGCCACCTGCGCTTCCTGGAGCAGCGGCAGCCGCACCGTGAACGTGCTGCCGCGCCCGGGGCCGGAGTCGACGGTGACGGTTCCCCCGAGGGTCAGCATGATGCGCAGGCAGATGCTCAGTCCAAGCCCGCTGGACGGCGCGGGCTTGGTGGTGAAGAACGGATCGAAGATACGCGGCCGGAGGGCGGGCGGGATTCCCTCGCCGTCGTCCGACACGGAGAAGAGCACGTGCCGCAGGTCAGCCCGCACGCGAATCCGAACCTGACCGCCCGCGGGCATCGCCTCGAACGCATTGAGGAGCAGGTTCTGGAGCACCTCGGTGAGGGCAGACAGGGGCACCCGAACCTCCGGGACGGGGCTGTAGTCCGTGACGACCCCGTAGGACACGCCCCGGTCCTGGCCCCGGGCTTCCCAGGTGGGCATCACGGAGGCGATGACCTCCTCCACCGCCTGGCGCGGGAGGATCCATGTGGGCTCTTCCCTGAACACTCCGCTTCTCGTGAAGTGCTGGAGCCGTCGCACCGTCTCCCGCCCTTCGAGGGAGGCATCGCGGATCGCTTCCAACCCCTCGCGAGGGGAGGATGCGTCCAGTAGCAGGAGTTCCGCCCGGCCGAGGGTCACCGCGAGGAGGTTGTTGAACTTGTGGGCCACGCTGCTCGAGACTTCGCCCAGCGTCAGCAAACGCTCGTTCTGGATCATCTGAGCCGCGGTCATGCTCTGGCGCTGGACCATCTGCTCCATGGCCACCGCCACCTGGCCGACCTCGTCCTGGGACTGCGGCTTGATGGAAACCGTGAGGTCGCCAGCGGCCACCCGTTCCATGGCGCCGACCAGGGAGACGAGAGGCTGAGCGACCACGCGGCTATAGAGGTAGGCGAGGGTGAGGCTCAGGACCACCGCGAAAGCCGACAAGGTGACGAGCCAGGTCACCGCCACGCCATAGCGTCGCCGACCTTCGTCGGTGAGGCGCTGCTCCCGCTCTCGCCCCTCCGTGATGAGCTCGTCCAGGTGGTGGGCGGCCTGCTCGGCATCGGAGAGAAGGCCAGCCGGAACCTTCGCCTCGCTCCCCGTCCGCTCGCGCGAAAGTCCGCTGATGGCAGCGCTGAGCCTGGATCGCGTCTCGGCCAGCCGGCCGATCATCGCGCGATCATCCTCGTTCATCCTGACGAGGAGGCGACTCATGCCCAGGAGACCCTGGAAGCCAACGAGGGCCACCGAGACGGCTACCAGCGTCAGCAAGCCCAGCCCGAGGAAGAATCTGGTGCGGATCCTGAGATCACCGAGCCGCGGCATCACACGGCCCGGGCGGCCGAGACGGCCGAATGATCCGGCTCATGCTCGACAAACCGATTGCCGAATAACGTCTGTAATCTCATGAACCTCCCGTCGCCGTGCAGAATTTTCGGGTGGTGCTCGGAATAATTTTCCAGAGGCTCGAAATGACAAATCAATCACATCAGTTAGGTGCGCGTTGGGTCAATCGGGCCATTCCTGATTTTCATTTCTCTTTTCCCCTAACAATGGATAGGGAAACACTGTAAGGACGGCGTCATGATTCCGGGCGGCCAGGACCCCGCTAGGGGCCGCCTCGTCTCATGCTTTTCCGCTCGCGGCGACGAATGGCCACCGCAGACGCCGGTAAAGTACGGACGCATCGAGGGGGACCCAGACGTAGCCGCCCCGCGCCGCACATAGACTCCCGTGGCCGGTTGCGATCCACCAGACGGTGCGGGTTGCGCGGAGGCGAGAGCCGGCCCGAGGCCGCACTGGTGTCCCCCTGTGATTGCATCTGGTACGTCTCCGGCCTGTCATGAGGCGGGTGGGCAAAATCTATCCAAGCGCCGGACACGGGCGGTCTCGGTGAGCGGCCAGAAATTAGCCGGCGCGCCTTGCCCTGGCCCCTCACATCAGCGTATGCGCCTGCTTTCCAAGGGGCTGAGGTCCCCGCTTGACGCTGGCACCTGGATTGCTCTCCCGTGAAAGCCATGGAGAGCTATCTTCCCGGCTTTGTTATCCGATGCACGAGAAATGCCGCTGCGCTCGTCACCGCGCCGCGGCTCATCGCCCGGGCCGGCTCGCATGCCTAGCCTGCTCCCGAGAATCCTCCTCGTCGATGACGAGCCCGAGGTTCTCGAGATCCTCAACGAGTACCTCGCCGAGCAGGGCTTCGCCGTTCGCACCGCTATGGAAGGCAATGAGGCGCTGGTGGAGGCCAAGCGCTGGACCCCCAAGGCCATCCTCCTCGACGTGATGATGCCGAACCTCGGCGGCCTGGAGATCCTGGAGCGCATGCGGCAAATCAACCCGGGCGTCGTCGTCATCCTCATGAGCGGCCAGTCGAGCGCCATCGACGTGCTCTCCACCGCCGGTCTTCGCGTGGCCGGCGCGTTCCCCAAGCCCTTGAAGCTGCCCGAGCTGCTGGCCGCTCTGGAGCAGGCTGGGGTCGTCCCCGCGAAGGATCAACCGGAGCCCGTCCGCGCTCACGCGGACGACGACGCTCCGGCGGGCGCGCGCGGCGACATCGTGGTCGTCGACGACGAGACCGACGTGCGCGAGGTGCTCGCCGAGTACCTCGAGCTCAAGGGATTCGACGTCCGGCAAGCCACCAGCGGCGAGGAGGCGCTCGCCAAGGTCGCCGAGTCGTGCCCCGACGTCGTGCTGCTGGACCTGGGGATGCCCGGGCTGAGCGGAATCGAGACGCTGCGACGACTCCGGTCCGACAATCCCCGAGCGTGCGTGATCGTCGTCTCCGGCAACCAGGACCAGGATCGGGCCCAGAAGGTTCTTGCCATGGGCGCCGCGGACTATGTGCCCAAGCCGGTCGATTTTGGATACCTCGAAACCATCCTGGCCATCCGAGGACACGAACATCACATCACCGCGCGATAGCCGCCCTGGGGATCCTCGAGCCTCCTAGCGTCCGAAACCGATGAGCTCTGCCGCCCGCTCTGTCTGCGCCTACGCCTCGGCGAGGATCACCGCTTCCCAATGACCGAGCAAGGACGCGTCGAGCAGCGGCGATACCCACGGCAACGAGTCTCCTGGCCTGCCGTGCTAGAGACGGATGACCGGATCTCCTGCGTGGAAACCATCGATTTCAGCGCGGGCGGAGCCAAGCTGTGCCTTCGCAAGCTGCTCGCGCTGGGCAGTGTGGTCAACCTGCACATCCATCCGGAGGACAGCGCGGAGATGCATGTGCAGGCCGTGGCCTGGCGGTCAGACCCGGACGGCATGGCGTTCTTCTTCATCGGCCTCGCGGAGCCGCTCCTGAGCCAAGCCTCTCTGCCCGCCAGCAACTCACTCGAGCTCGCCCTGGTCGGATAGGGTCAGGGTCGGGGCCGGCCGGTTAGTTGCTTCGGCCCGCGTTCTTGATCTCGAAGCACCGCCAGTAGGTTCCGTCGTCCTTGCATCGGACGACCTTGCCCTCGCCTCCTACGATGTCGACCTGGCCCCCGGGCTCTCTGCTCCGTTCTCACGGTCGCACTCGGTACGATGCATAGTCCCCGGCCACCCGGGAGCTGATCGTCCTCGCGGCCGCCAGATCAGCGTCGGATCCCGTGAGATTACCCTTCTTGCGCCTCGTCGACCCGGTCGAGCCGCACCAGGGTCATGCCGAGGCCGCTCGAGGCACGGACGAGGCGCGGATCCACTCGCACTACCTCCCGGAACTCCCACAACGCCTCTTCGTTCTTGCCGAGAAGAAACAGAACGAAGTCGAGCTCTTCCCGCGCCGGTACCAGTCGGAAATCCAGTTCCTTCGCGGCGCGAAGCTCCCGGGCCGCCTCCTCGAGTTGTCCGCGCGCGACGTAGAGAATCCCTGGCCTGCGTGAGGGTCCGCAAACGACGGATCAAGCTTGACCGCTTCCTGAGCCTCCCAGTTCGGCTGGGCACGGTACGTCATATCGGCGGACTCGATTCGTGAGCTTCCTGCCCCTGGAATGGGACGGACGAGATGGACTCATGCTCTTCCTCCCTTTCTCCCCCCTGCGTGTTGGCCTCATCGAAGTTGTCGAAGCGCGCGAATGCGGAGTGCCAGATGGCGACTCCATTGGGACCGTGGAGTTCTGACGCGTCGCAGCCGTATGAAAGGTCATCGTGCCTGAATCGGAGCCAGAGCAATCAGGACACTCCCTCCTATCCTTACTGCGCGGCACATTACGACACACAAGCTTGCTGCCCCCGCGGGGGCGGGTGTAAGCTGGCCCAATTGCAGGCATTCCTACGCAAGATCATGGAGGTCGGACGATGCGTTTCCTCGGAACTCTGGTGGCGCTGTTGGTGCTGCTGGCCGCGGCGCCCGCCGGGGCGCAGCCTCAGCCGGCCATCGAAAAAGGCTCCGCGGTCAAGATGGAGTACACGCTCAAGGACGACAAGGGACAGGTGCTCGACTCGAGCGAAGGCAAGGACCCCATCAGCTTCGTCCAGGGCGCCCAGCAGATCATTCCGGGGCTCGACAAGGCGATCATCGGCATGAAGGCCGGCGACACGAAGAAGGTCACCATCAAGCCCGACGAGGCCTATGGCTCGGTGGATCCGAAGGCGGAGACGGAAGTGCCGAAGGATGCGCTTCCCAAGGGTGCCGATGTCGTCGGCACGCGCCTCCTCGCCCGCGGCCAGGACGGTCAGCCGCGGCCCGTCACCGTCAAGGCGGTGAAGGACACCACGGTGGTGCTGGATCTCAACCATCCGCTCGCGGGCAAGACGCTCTTCTTCGACATCAAGGTCGTTTCCGTCGAGCCGCCGGCCAAGCCGGCCGCGAAGTAAGCCGACTTCGTGAGCGTCCGCGCCACCGAGCTTCCCTTCGACGCGGTCCACGCGCCCGTCGAGGCCCTCGCTCTCAAGCGCGCCGTTCTTTGGGCGCTCCTTGCCTCCAAGGTCATCGCGGGCTGGGGTGTTCAGTGGGACATACAGTGGCATGTGCAGATCGGCCGCGACTCGTTCTGGATACCTCCGCACCTTATGACCTATGCCGGGGTGAGCGGAGCGGTCATCCTCTCGTTCGGTGTCCTGTTCTTCGAGACGTGGCGGGGCACCGGCGCCGTTCGCATCCTCGGTCTATCGGGGAGCCGAGGGTTTCATCTGGCCGCCTGGGGCATGGCCGTCACCGTCCTCGCCGCGCCCATCGACGACCTCTGGCATCGCCTCTTCGGCATCGACGTCACGCTATGGAGCCCACCCCATCTCATGGGCATCCTCGGCGTGGTGATCAATGGCTGGGCCTGCTTCATCATCGCCCGCGAGGTCTTCCCGGACCGCCCGCGGTCGCGACTGGCCGCCATGATCGTCACCGGAGCCGGACTTTACGGCAGCCTGCATCTCACCGTGGACCCCACGTTTCGCCTCGCCTATCTCTACGGCGGCGTGAGCTTCTACAGCTTCGCCATCCTGGGATCCCTCGTGCTGCCCTTTGCTCTCTTGCCCACGGCTCGCGTCTCGGGAAGCCGGTGGGCACCGATAGCCGCACTGGTTCTTGTGGCCCTCGTGGGCATGGCGGGTCATCGGATCGCCCGCATGGGCTTCGAGGTGATGCAGCCGGTGTCGGTCATCGAGGAGGAGATCGCCAAGGATCCGACCTCGCCCATCGCCGTGGCCAACATCACGGCCCGGAAGAACGGCTTCCCGGCGGGACGAGTGGGCGGCCTGCCCCTGCTCATCATGGGCTTCGTGCCCGTCCTCGCCCTGTCGCTGGTGGACGCCCGCCGCCGTCCGGAGGCCGCCACCATCGCCTATGGGCTTCTACTCTTCGTCGTCGGCGGCTGGCGCATCGCGGGCCTACCCTCTCTCGCTCCCATGACGCCTACCCTTGGCCCGACCATGATGGCATTCGTCCTCACCGCCGTGGCCGCTCTCGTCGGCGGATGGGCGGCGCGCCGACTCGCGGACTCGCTCTGACATGGCCACCACACCGAAGTCCGTCGTCATCACCGGCGCCTCCACGGGAATCGGCGCGGCGTGCGCGCTTCATCTCGACAAGCTTGGCCTGCGCGTGTTCGCGGGGGTGCGGAGGCAGACGGACGCCGAAGCGCTCAAGTCAAAGGCTTCTTCACGGCTCGTGGCCATAGCCCTCGACGTGGCGGACAGCCTGTCCGTATCGACGGCGGCCAGCGCGGTGGCGGGCGCGGTGGGCGATGCCGGGCTCGACGGCCTCGTCAACAACGCGGGAGTCGTGGTCACCGGACCGGTGGAATTCCTGCCTCTGCCCGAGCTCCGGCGCCAGCTCGAGATCAACGTGGTCGGCCAGGTCGCGGTGACCCAGGCTTTCCTGCCTCTCATCCGCGCCGCCCGCGGCCGCATCGTCAACATGGGGTCCATAGCGGGGCGCCTCGCCACACCTTTCTCGAGCGCGTACGGCGCCTCCAAGTTCGCCCTGGAAGCCTTGACGGACGCGCTCAGGCTCGAGCTGGCGCCCTGGGGCATCTCCGTCTCCATCATCGAGCCGGGAGCGGTGGCCACGCCCATCTGGGAAAAGGGCAAGAAGAACGGAGCGGCCATGCTGGCCGCGGCTCCCCCGGAAGCGCTCGTGCTGTACGCGGAAGCGCTGGAGGCGTTCAAGAGGAATTCGGAGCACGCGGCCAAGAACGCCGCCGATCCCATGGACGTGGCGCGGGCCGTCGAGCATGCCCTCACCGCGGCCAAGCCCAAGACGCGTTACGTGGTCGGACGGCAGGCGAGGATCGGAGCGGCCATGGCCCTTCTCGTGCCCGATCGCATGCGGGACACCATGGTGGCCAAGGCCATGCGGTTGCCCAAGGATGCCCCCTCCACTCCGCCCAAGGCCGGCGAAGGAGCCTGGGGCTAGCCTCTCAACTCGGGCTTTTCAGTGCCTCCATGAGGTCGCTGGAGAAGATCCCGGTGTACACCTCCTCCACGGGACCCTTCAGCCTGATGGACCAGTCGGGCCGCACGTCGATCTCGAGCGTGCCCCCGGGCATGCGCACCGTGACGAGCCCGTGGTCGCACAGCCCGTTCTTCACGGCCGCGCACGCCACCGCCGAAGACGAGGAGCCTGAGGCCAGGGTGTAGCCCGCGCCGCGCTCCCAGATCAGGATGTCCACCTGCGAGCGCCCGGCCACCCGCGCGAACTGGACGTTGGTGCGATTCGGGAAGGCGGGATGCCGCTCGATCTGCGGGCCCAGCGCCTTGCAGCGCTCCTCGTCGAGCTTGTCCACGAAGACCACGCAGTGCGGATTGCCCACGGACACCGCGGTCACCGCCAGCGTTTCTCCCCCCACTTCCAGGGGTACGCGGACCACCTCGCGCGGCGGGCCGTTCATGGGAATCTCCGGAGCGAGAAACGTGCAGCGGCCCATCTCCACCGTGACGAGGTTCATCTTCCCGTCGACCACGTGGCACTGGCACTGCACGCGCCCGCCCATGGTGTCCACGGTGAACACGGGCTCCCTGGTGTGCCCATGGTCCCAGAGGTACTTGGCGAAAATGCGCAGCCCGTTGCCCGACTTCTCGGCCTCGCTGCCGTCGGGGTTGAGGATGCGCAGCCCGAAATCGCCTCCCGCCCACCCCGGCACCTTCAGGAGGATGCCGTCGGAGCCCGCGCCCCAGTTGCGGTCGCAAATGCGCACGGTCTGCTTCGCGGTGAGCGGCGAGGGCAGATCGTCGCCCTTGATGACGATGTAGTCGTTGCCGAGCCCGTGGCCCTTCACGAAGGGAATCATGCGTTCGCCCTCTCGCCTCGCTGGTCGAAGTAGTTGGTGATGCGCTCGCCGATCCCCCGCACGTCGCTGGGGAGCCGATGCCGCCACTTCTCGCCGAATCGCGCCAGAGCTTCCCGGCGCTGGTCGAGATCCCGCGCCGCCGCCACGGGGGCCCCCTCGCCCGTGCGCGTTCCCCCGCCCCGGTGGACGAACGGCGCGTCCACCACCACGCAGCGAAGGCCCCGCTCCCGCACCGCGAAGGAGAGATCGCGGTCATAGCCGTGAAAGAAGCCGTAGCCCTCGTCGAACCCGCCGATGGCTTCGAGGAGTGAGCGGCGCAGGCAGAGGCACACCCCGTCCACTGCCGCCACCTCCACCACGGGGGCAGGCAATCCCGGGCCGCCCTCGAGGCAGTGCACGATGGTGCGCCCCACGTAGCGCCCGTCGCGTCGGAGGCGACGTACGCCGTACAGCCCGGCGAGCCCCACCCTCTCGCCGTCGCCCAGCGCGGCCATGAGCCGCTCGAGCCACGCCGGCTCGCGCATCTCGGTGTCGTTGTGAAGGAAGCAGAGCACGTCGCCGCTCGCCAGCCGCGCTCCCTGATTGAGCGCGATGATGAGCCCCGCGTTCCTGGGATTGCGATGGTAGCGCAGAGGGAACGGCAGACCGAGGGAGCGGATGGCCGCCTCCGTGCCGTCCGTCGAGCCATTGTCCACCACGCACAGCTCGAACGACGGGAGGGAGGCGCGGAGGCTCTCCAGGCAGGCCCGCGTCAGCGCTTCCTGGTTGTGAACGACCAGGACGACGCTGGCGGTGGGACTAGCGCTGGTCGAGCGGGACGTACTTCTCGTCCGTGAGGCCCGTGTAGTCGGAGCGCGGGCGGATCAGCCGGTTGTTGCCGTGCTGCTCCAGCACGTGAGCGGCCCAGCCGGCCACCCGGCTCATGGCGAAGATGGGCGTGAACTCGTCAGTGGCAATCCCCATCGACGCGTAGGCCGCCCCCGAGTAGAGATCCACGTTGGGGAAGATCTTTTTCTCCGCGGAGACCACCCGCGCCATGGTGTCGAGGATCTCCACGTTGGCGGTGCTCCCTGCCTGCTTCCCCAGCTCGAGAGCGAGACGCTTGAGGTGCTTGGCCCGTGGGTCTTCCACCCGGTACACCCGGTGGCCGAAGCCCATGATGCGTGCCTTGTCGGCGAGCGCCTTGCGGATCCAGCTCTCCGCCTTGGCGGGATCCTTGATCTTCTCCACCATGAGCATGACCTGCTCGTTGGCCCCGCCGTGGAGCGGCCCTTTGAGCGCGCCGATGCCCGACACTACCGCGGAATGAATGTCGCTGAGGGTGGCGGCGGTGACGCGGGCGGCGAAGGTCGAGGCGTTGAACTCGTGATCGGCGTGGAGGATGAGGGCCACGTCGAAGGTCTTGGTGGCGAGAGGAGTGGGCTTCTTGCCGCTCATCATGTAGAGGAAATTGCCGGCGAGGGACAGGCGCGGGTTGGGGCCGACCGGCGGCTTGCCTCGTCGGATGCGATCCCACGCCGCGACCAGCGTCGGCATCTGCGCGGTAAGGCGAATCGTCTTCCGCAGGGTGGCTTCCCGTGAATTGTCCGCGGCGTCAGGATCGAACGCGGAGAGGGCGGAGATGCCCGTGCGCAGCACCTCCATCGGCGTCGTCTTCTTGGGCAGCAGCTTGAGCATCGCGATGAGCTTCGGGGGCAGCTTCCGGTTGGCGGTGGAGGAGAGGG
>Ga0307472_100000452_pt1 | contig 14379 bp, 8 predicted proteins | sample atmos_gasesAM5C__2_FD_204582 | JGI IMG/M metagenome (GOLD analysis project Ga0307472, IMG submission 204582) | Hardwood forest soil microbial communities from Morgan-Monroe State Forest, Indiana, United States - atmos_gasesAM5C_05 | ecosystem: Environmental > Terrestrial > Soil > Temperate...
CGCTGGGAGCGCAGTCGCGCGACATTCTGCGCCTGGTGGTGGGGCAGGGATTGCGGCTGGCAGCAATCGGCGCGGGCCTGGGTGCAGCTTTTGGCCTGGCCGCGACAAGAACTATGAGCAGCCTGCTTTTCGGCGTAAGTGCAACTGACCCGCTCACTTTTGCGTCGGTGGTGCTTCTGGTGAGCGTCGCAGGGGGATTAGCCGCGTATGTTCCGGCCCGGCGGGCCTTGCGCGTGGACCCGATGGTGGCGTTGCGGTATGAGTGACGAGTGATTGCCTAGAGAAAAGCTCAAGGGGAGATGAAAAAAACGTGATCAAGCTGACCGATGTCGAAAAGGCGTACGAGTCGGGCGCGGGAAAAACGTGGGTGCTGCGCCGCATCAACCTGGAAATAGCCGACGGCGAATTCGTCACCATCATGGGTCCCTCCGGAGCGGGAAAATCCACCTTGATGGGCATCATCGGAATGCTCGACGGCGCCTGGAAGGGCGAGTATTACCTGGTGGAGCACGCCGTGCACAAGCTCGACAATCGCCATCGCGTGGAGCTGCACAAGAAATACATCGGGTTCGTCTTTCAGCAGTATCACCTGCTCGACAATCTCACCGTGGCGGAAAATCTTGATCTGCCGCTTTCCTACCGCGACATCAAGAAAGCGGAGCGCGAAGGAATGGTGGCGGACGCGCTGGACCGCTTCCAGATTGTCGGCAAGAAAGCGCTGTACCCGAATCAGCTTTCGGGCGGGCAACAGCAATTGGTGGCCGTAGCGCGCGCCGTGATCGGCAAGCCAAAGCTGATCCTTGCGGACGAGCCCACCGGCAGCCTGCACTCGAGCCAGGGGAAAATGATCATGGACATGCTGAAGAAGCTCAATGATGACGGCACGACGATCGTTCAGGTGACGCACAATGATGCCTGGGCCGCCTACGGCCATCGCATTGTCCAATTGGCTGACGGCTGGATCGTGGATGGACAGACTCAGGCTGGCGCGGCCTGAAGAAGCATTGAGCCGTTCAGCAGGCGAGGCGTAAGCAAATTGTCGGCGAGCCGCGCGTGTGAATCCGATCGTCGCCTTTCGATACGAATAACCGCCTGAGAGGTGGACACCGGATAATTAAGAAGTAATCTAGCCGGTCGTTTAAACGCCTCTCGGGGGCGGAGTACATGGAAACCATCTGGCAGGATCTGCGATACGGCTGGCGCATGCTGCTGCGAAGCAGGGGCTTCACTGTCGTGGCCCTGCTGACGCTGGCCGTCGGCATCGGCGCCAACGCGGCAATTTTCAGCATCATCAATACGGTATTGCTGCGCCCGCTGCCATTTCCTGATTCCGGCCGCATCGCGTTGGTCTGGGATACCGACCCGAATCGCAACGTGCCTCGCGGCGTGGCCTCGCCGGCGGAATTTCTCGACTGGCGCGCTCAGAACCACGTATTCGAAGAGCTCTCTGCTTGGCGCACCTGGTTTTACACTCTCACAGGAAAGGGCGAGCCCGAACAGGTATGGGGCGCGCACGCATCCGCGAATTTCTTTCGGCTGTTCGGCGTGACGCCCACGCTCGGCCGCGACTTTTTGACTGAGGAAGAACAGCCTGGCCACCAGCAGGTAGCGATCATCAGCAATGGTTTGTGGCAGCGGCGTTACGGCGCCGACCGCGAAATTGTCGGCAAGAGCATTCTGGTGGATGACAAGCCCTACACCGTTGTGGGCGTTTTGCCGCGCGGTTTTTCGCTCTTCGGCACCAGCCGCCAGTACGACCTGTGGATGCCGTTCGCGTTCGACGCCGCGCAACTGAATCGCGCTAACCATTCGATTATCGTGTTCGCGCGGCTGAAAAAGGGCGTCACCTACCCGCAGGCGCAAGCGGAGATGGAAACGATCCTGGCACAACTGAAAAAGCAGTACCCGGGCGTGGACCAGGAAAACGGCGTGCGTGTGGTCCGGTTTCGAGACGATCTGTCCCGCGGGCTCAGGCCTGCATTACTGGTATTGCTGGGCGCCGTCGGATTCGTCCTGTTGATAGCGTGCGCGAACGTCGCGAACCTGATGCTCGCGCGCGCTGCCACACGTGAGCGCGAAATTGCCGTTCGCGCCACGCTCGGTGCTGGACGCCGCCGTATTCTGCGCCAACTCCTGACTGAAAGCGTGCTGCTTGCCTTGATTGGTGGAGCGCTCGGACTGCTGGTGGCTTTTGGCGGCCTGCATTTGCTGCGCGTCGCGTTTCCGCCCGAGGGAGGTTACGGCGAAATTCCGCACGCTGAATGGATAGGTGTTGACGGCGCGGTGCTGGCCTTCACTTTTACCGTGTCGTTGGTCACCGGAATCCTCTTCGGATTTGCGCCCGCCATCCAGATTTCGCGCTCCGAGTTGTTCGAATCGTTGAAAGAGGGAAGCCGCGGCTCCACAGGCGGCCGCCGCAGCCAGTTTGTGCGCTCGTCGCTGGTGGTGGCGGAGATTGCGCTCTCGCTGGTTCTACTGGTTGGTGCCGGGTTGCTGATCCGCAGTTTTTTTCTGATGATGTCTGAAAATATCGGCTTCGATCCCGCGAACGTGCTGACCATGCAAGTCTGGCTGCCCGAATCGCACTACGCCCCCGGACCTCCCCTGATCAATTTTTATCAGCAGGTGATCGACCGGGTCGCTGCGCTGCCCGGCGTCAAATCCGCGAGCGCGGTCAATTTTCTGCCCTTGAGCGGTTGGGGGGACTACTGCAATTTCGACATTGCGGGGCGAGCAGCCCCGCCGCCTGACGAGCCATTCACGGCGCAATACCGCGTGATGGACTGGCGCTACCTGCAGACCATGCGCATCCCATTAAAAAAAGGGCGCGATTTTTCACCGGCAGATGGTGTGGACACACAGGGCGTTGTGCTGATGAACGAAGCGCTCGCGCGACGCTACTGGCTGCACGAAGATCCGGTCGGAAAGCAGATTCGCGTTCATTTCCCTGAGACCAGAAGTCCTTGGCAGCCTGCGCCACGCGAAACCTGGCTGACGGTGATCGGCCTTGTGCAAGACGTGCGCGAGTGGGAATGGGGCGAAGAAAAAGTGGGACAAGTATATTTGCCCATTACGCAGAATCCCTCGCGAATTATGCGCCTGGTTGTCCGCGCAAGTGGCGACCCGGCCGCGCTCACCTCCGCGGTGCGCCATGCGATCGAGAGCGTGGACCCCAATCAGCCGGTGACGGAAATTCGCACCATGGATGAATTTCTTGCGGCGGCCGTCGCGCAACGGCGCTTGAGCATGTTGCTCCTGGGCGGCTTTGCGGCCATCGCCACCATTCTCGCAGCCGTGGGAATTTATGGCGTGATGGCATACGGAGTCACGCAACGCTCGCATGAGATCGGTATTCGTATGGCGCTGGGTGCAGAGCCTGTGGACGTCCTGCGCATGATTGTCGTTGATGGCATGCGGCTCACGGTGATCGGGTTGTTTCTCGGCATCGTGGGCTCCACCATCGCCACGCGCTATCTCGAAAGCCAGCTCTATGGCGTGAAGTCCACCGATCCGGCGACATTTGTCGGCGTCGTGCTGGGACTGGCACTCGTTGCTGTCGCGGCTTGCTATTTTCCTGCGCGCCGCGCCACGAAAGTGGATCCTTTGACTGCCCTGAGGTATGAGTGAGAAGAGATGCTAAAAAGCGCGCCGGAAGCTACGCCGTACGAGAACAGCGGTAAAATCCAGGGAGAACCTCATCACCCCATGATCCCCACACACTCAAACCGAACACGAATCCTGGTCGCCGACGACCAGCCGGACGTGCGCGAAGCTTTGCGCCTGCTGCTGAAGGGCGAAGGATTCGAGACCGAAACGGTCGCCTCGCCCGCCGCCGTGCTGTCCGCGCTCGAGGCGCGTGAGTTTGACGCGCTGCTGATGGACCTGAATTACGCGCGCGACACCACATCCGGCCAGGAAGGACTCGACCTGCTATCGAATATCCGCGCAAAAGACAGCACGCTTCCCATCATTGTGATGACTGCGTGGGGAAGCCTGGAGCTCGCCGTCGAAGCCATGCGCCGTGGCGCGAAAGATTTCATCCAGAAGCCCTGGGAAAACGCGCGGCTACTTGCGATTCTAAAAACGCAGATCGAATTGTCTCAAGCGCTGCGCAAAAGCCAGCGCCTGGAAGCAGAGAATCGCCTGCTGCGCGCCGATGGCCGCCCGACGCTGATCGCCGAATCGGCGGCCATGCGTCCGGTGCTGGACCTGATCGCGCGCGTGGGACCCTCGGACGCAAATGTGCTCATCACCGGCGAACACGGCACAGGAAAAGAAGTGATCGCCCGCACGCTGTACGCTCTTTCGCCGCGCGTGGGACGGCCGCTGGTTACCGTCAATGCGGGCGGCTTGCCCGAAGGCGTGTTCGAGAGCGAATTGTTCGGCCACGTGAAGGGCGCGTTTACGGACGCGAAGTCGGACCGTGTAGGCCGCTTCGAACTGGCCGATGGAGGCACGCTCTTCCTCGACGAAATCGCGAACGTGCCGATGAATCTGCAGGCCAAGCTTCTTCGCGCGCTCGAAACGGGCGAGCTCGAGCGCGTCGGCTCTTCCACCACGCGCCGCGTGGATGTCCGCATCCTTTCGGCCACGAACGCCGATGTGCAGGCCGAAGTCACCGGCGGGCGGTTCCGCGAAGACTTGCTGTTCCGCTTGAACACCATCGAGATACATTTGCCGCCGTTGCGCGAGCGCAAGGAAGACATCTCGCTGCTGGCGCACCATTTTCTGCGGCAGTCGGCGCAGCGTTATCGCAAGCAGCTCGAAGGTTTCGAGCCGGTGGCGCTGCAGGTGCTGCTCGACCATCCCTGGCCCGGCAACGTGCGCGAGTTGGATCATTCGGTGGAGCGCGCGGTGCTGATGGCCGAAGGCCCGCAGGTGCGCGCAAGCGATCTGGGTTTGCGGCCCGCGCGCGAAGCCTCGCTGCGCCTCGACGAAATGAGCATCGAAGATGTCGAGCGCGTTCTGATCCAAAAGGCGCTGGCGCGATTTGGCGGAAATGTGAGCCACGCGAGCAAAGCGCTCGGCCTGAGCCGCAGCGCGCTCTATCGCCGCCTGCAAAAATACAGCCTTTGAAGCCTCTCCTGTACGAGCGCCGAATTCTCTGCCTAGCCTTGGCCGCCGGGCTGGGGGGCACGCTCGTCGCCATGATTTTGCTGTGGACCGGGCCATATTCCTCGAAACTGCAATGGACTCTCACCGTGGTGATAATCATCGCCTGGCTCAGCTTTGCATTTACGGCACAGAGCCGCGTTGTCTTTCCGCTGCGCACACTTTCAAACCTGCTCGCCGCGCTGCGCGAAGGTGATTTTTCGATTCGCGCGCGCGGCGCCAACGTGGAAGACGCGCTCGGCGAGGTGCTCCGCGAAGTGAACGCGCTGGGCGAGACGCTGCGGCAGCAGCGGCTGGGCGCGCTCGAGGCCACAGCACTCCTGCGCAAAGTGATGGAAGAAATTGACGTTGCCGTCTTTGCCTTCGACGGCACTGGTTGCCTGCGCCTGGTGAATCGCGCCGGCGAACGCGTGCTCGCGCAGCCCGAAGAACGCCTTCTCGGCCGCACAGCCGACGAGCTGACTCTGGAGGAATGCCTGCAGGGCGAGACGCCGCGAATCGAACAGATTGCTTTCCCCGGAAAATCCGGGCGTTGGGAAATTCACCGCGGAAGTTTTCGCGAGGGCGGCTTGTCGCACCAGTTGCTGGTGATCACGGACCTGAGCCGGGCGCTGCGAGATGAAGAGCGGCAAGCCTGGCAGCGGCTGATCCGCGTTCTGGGCCACGAGCTGAACAATTCACTCGCGCCCATGAAATCCATCGCAGAAAATCTGACCAGCATGCTCGGCCGCAAGGAGCGCGCCGCGGACTGGCAGGAAGACATGCGCAGCGGCCTGACGGTGATTGCTGCGCGCACCGATGGGTTGGCCCGATTCATGAATGCTTACGCACGCCTGGCCAAGCTGCCGCCGCCGATTTTCCAGCCGTTGGACGTGGGCCAGTGGATCCGGCGCGTCGCCGGGCTTGAGCCGCGTCTGCAAGTGGAGCTCAAACTGGGACCGGAGGTGAAAATACAAGCGGACCAGGCCCAGCTCGACCAACTCTTGATCAATCTTCTGCACAACGCCGTGGACGCAGCGCTCGAGACGGGCGGCGGCGTGCGCGTGGGATGGGGGCGCGCGGACGGCTACGTCGAAGTTTGGATCCAGGACGACGGCCCGGGCATCCCCAACCCGACGAACTTGTTCGTTCCGTTTTTCACCACCAAGCCCAGCGGCTCAGGAATCGGGCTGGTCTTGAGTCGGCAGATTGCCGAAGCGCACGGCGGTTCGCTGACGCTCGAAAATCGCGAATCGCGCCGCGGCTGTGAAGCCCGGCTACGGCTGCCCCTCAATAATTGACGCGGCTCCTTCCAAATCAACTAGATTGAATCCCGGGTTTCCCCAAGCATCTTCACGCGGCGCTCAAGCTCGCGCGCAATTTCTTCCGGAGCATCTGTCTCGCGAAATTCGATTGGCGCGCCAACCGTGACGCGGATATGGCCGGGGCTCGTCCAGTGCTTGTTGGCCTCTCTCAAATCGTAGAGTCCTTCGAGGTGCACGGGAACGACGGGAAGTCGCAACCGCGTTGCTAGCAATCCAATCCCGGCGCGGAATGGCGCGATTGCTCCATCCGGCGTCAGCTCGCCTTCGGGGAAAACCAGCACGCTCCATCCGCGATCCACCAACTCACCTGCAAACGCGAAGCTCTTTCGAAACCCTCCGTACATCGGCAGAGGAAACACATGAAACAGTGCGATCACCAGCGGATATTGCACGCGGCCCAGCAGCGCGCGGAAAGACCCCGTCCCCGGCGGAGGACTCCGCAGTGCTTCGAGCCGCTCCCCGCCCATCGCCACTGCCACGCGCCACCGCAGACGCGCCGGCAACGCCGTGAGGACGAATCCCGGATCGATGTACGTTACGTGATTCGCGACAATCAGCACCGGCCCGGCAACTCCGCGTAAATTTTCACGCCCTCGCACACGCGGCCATCCCAGCAGGAGCATCGCAGGGCGAACCAGCAAATAAAACGCGGCGGCGCGAATCAGGCGCACGGGCCAGGTTTGTGCCCAGCGCGGGTAGTGGAAAATCGGCCCGCGCGCCGCGGGCCGCTCGAGCAGATGCTCGAGTGCCGCAACCGATTCGGCGCTCGAAAATTCCGTCTCGCTCAAATCCACCTGGTAGCGGTCCTCCAGCGCGCTCAGCAATTCCACCCGCTCGATGGAGCTGAGTTGGAGTTGCGCCGCGCTGCCCGGTTGCACGGGGGCGCCGCCGGCGACGCGCGCGAGCAATTCGCGAAGTGCGCTCGATGCCGTGGTAGCTGCGATATTTCCGCGAACCTCCGTTTCGGCGAATTCACGGATGCGCGAGAGGACGGGCTTCTGCGTGGGCGTGCGCGGAAAATCATTTTCGCGCCAGACGAGCCACCGCCGCAATTGCTGAAAGTCCGCGAGTCGCGTATTCGCGCGCGCGATGATGGCCGCAGCATCGGCCGAAGCCTCGCGCAACAGAAGGATGGCGCACGGTTCGGCATTGCCGTCGCGTTCGAGACCAACCACCACACAATCGCGCACGCCCGCCTCTCTGCGCAATTCCGCTTCCAGGTCTTCGGGATAAATGTTCAGGCCCGCGGGCGTGACGATTACATTTTTTTGCCGGCCCTTGAAATACAGATTGCCGTCCGCGTCGCGCTCGCCCAGATCGCCGGTGTGGAACCAACCCTCGGCGTCGAGCACCGGCGCCATGCGCGAATCCTTCCAGTATCCGGCAGCGACATTTTCCCCGCGCACCAGGATTTCGCCGTCCGCCGCGAGCTTTACATCGAGGCCCGGCAGCGTCTTGCCGATCGAGCCGCGTCCCAGCCGGAACGGGTGATTCACGCTGACCAGCGAAGTGGTCTCCGTGAGGCCGTAGCCCTGAATGACGGCGTAACCCAGACGGTCCCAGAATTTTTCTGCTTCGGCTGGAAGCGCTGCGCCACCCGAAATCATGGCCCAGAATTTCCAGCCGAAGCGCCGTCGAATCGCCCGGAAGCGCCACCAGCGACGGAGAAAATGTTGTCCCTCCGCGGCCTGGAAATCTCTCTGAAATTTTTCGAGGCGCCCTTCGGTGGCCAGGTCTCGCTCCAATTGATCGCGCAACGACTCGATCAGCCGCGGCACCGTGACCAGCAACGACACGCGCTCCTCGTGAATGGTGCGGATCACTTCCGATGGATTCAGCGTGTCGTGAAACACAGTGGTGGCGCCCAGAATCTGCGGGAGGAAAATCCCCAGCAACTGGCCGAACACGTGACTCAGTGGCAGGAGATCGAGAAAACGCAGCGGATGAAAGATGCGTTCATAACGGCGGTAACGCTCGATTTCTTTTTCAAGGGGCTCGAGGTTGGCTAGCAAGTTCCCGTGCGTAAGGACCACGCCGCGCGGCTCGGCCGTGGTACCCGAGGTGAAGACGATTTCAACGGGAGTGCTGCGCGCAATTGCCGGCGAAGAAAAACCTGCAGCCGGACGGGCGACCACTGCGGCGCCCAAATCTTCGAGGCACATCGTGGGAACGGGCAGTCCGTCAGAGGAAATGTCCCGGCCGACGACAGCGAGGCGCACACCGGCCTGCTCTGCGACACGCCTTGCGAATGATTTGTCCGCAATCGCGTCCATCGGCACTGCCACCGCGCCTGAAAAAATGCAGCCGAGAAATGCGGCCATCCACTCGCCGCAATTTTCGCCCCAGAGCAGGACGCGGTCCCCGGGAGCCACTCCGCGCGCTTGTAATTCGTGCGCGAACCGCTGTGCCGTGCACAGCAGATCCGCGTACGGCCAGCGGACTGTGCGGTAGCCGCGCCGCCAGGCGACCGCAGTTTCGTTCTCCGGACGCGAATCAGGCTGAAAATATTCGAGCAGGGTTTGCCGCGGCATAGCGACATGAGTTTCGCTCATCTACGCGCGAATTTGAAATACCTTTGCGCGGCCAGCGATCGGCGAATTGCGTGGTTCAGCACCAGAGCGCAATTAGCGATTCTTGTGCTGGTTTAAGGGGAATTATTGTGGGCGTTCGGCCTGAATGCGCGCGATCAGTTTTGGATCATCGGGGAAAAGTCCCGCGGCGGGCAAGCGGCCGAGCAACTCCGCCCACACAGGCTCGCGCGCGAAGACGCGTTTGAAAAGTGGCAGAGATTCGTCGGCGCGGCCGCTGGTGACCAGCGTCACGGCGTGCCAGAACACCACCTCCATCTGCTCGGGCAGGATTTTTTCGGCCTCGCCGTATTCGTGCACGGCGCAATCCCAATCTTTTTTCGTCGAACAGGCGTCGCCGTTTTCCATGTGGTTGTAAGCACGATGGTAGCGCACCAGTCGTTTCAATTCGTTGATCGGGTCGCTCGAATCGTCCACGCGCAGGTCCACAATTTTGTCAGCCCACGGGCGGCCCGTAGATTTTGCGCGCACCACCAGAATTGCAGCGGATTGCTTGCCGCGAATGTCACCGCCCTCCCGCTGCGCGGCTTCGAGAGCGGCGAGCAGCCGGTCAATCAAGTCACCGTGCGCAGATTCGAAAGCTTTGCCCATCGCCGGCCAGACGGTGGCCTTCTCCATCAGGTTTGCTTGCGCGGAATAGTTTTCGCCCACCTGATTGCCGGCGGCAGGAACGCAGCGCTTCCCAGTGTGCGAAGCGACGTGCCCTTGCGTGTCGAGCATGGCCACTTGGCGCGCGTCCGCGTACAGATCCGCCGCGAGGAGCGCGCGCAGCGCTTCCGGCGCCGATTTTCCAGCGCGCATCAGATCAAGTCCAAGCGGGCCGTAGGCGGGATCAATAAATGATTGCGTCGCCACCACGCCCACTCCGGCTTCCCCCCAGATCACTTCCGAACCCACAGCGAACCAGTGCGATTGCACCGCCACGCCCATTTCGCCCGTCACCGGGTCGCGCCCTACAATCGAGAAGGTGTGCACCGGCCGGAGCGGGCGAGGCAGCTCAGCGGATTGCGCAAAAGCAGTGGCGGCGAGCAGCAGAGAAAATAATATTGCAAGCGCGTATCGATTCATTCCGTGTTCTCCGATCGGCCAGACCAGCGCGAAGAATTATAGGCCGCGGGAGTTAGACGCACTAGAAAGATAACGGGTAGAGTCCAGCTGCCGGTGGGACGCAAAAAAACCCGGCGGGGAGGAGCGAACTCACCGCCGGGCGGACTGCAGGGAAATGAAAACTATTGCGGCTGCTGCTGCTGTGGTTGCTGCTGTTCCTTCCTCGCGACATCAGCTTTAGTTGCGGATGCCGTGATTCCGGAACCGGGTTTCTGATACCGCGTCAAGAAGGGCATGAACGGCGTGACCTCAAATGGCATCTTCTCGCGTGCCGAGAGCAGCGCCACAGGCTTGGCCTTTACAAGCTCCACATGATCGCTCCAGGGATCGAGCTTGATGCGCGCGCCGATGGGGAGTGCCGCAATCTGGTCGAGCTTCTCGGTTTTCAGCTCCGGCGCCGTGGAAATCAACTGGCCTTCGAGATACGGCCGGTTGCCCAACCGCGGGTTGATCAAAGCCGGCAAATTCTTCGATTGCGCATCCAGTTGCTTCAAGAACAGGCCGGCGCTCCCGAGCTTGTCTTTGTAGGGCGAGTTCTTCAGGATTTCGAGCGCTTTCTGGCTGGCCAACTGCACCTGCTCGGGGCTGTCTTTGAACGTGAAATGGCTCAGCGCCTCGGTGGTGGAGACGTTGGTCATGTCGTTGAAGCCCCACTGATCGGTGGAGGGCTTGGTGACAATGATGTCGGCCAACTCTTGCGCCAGCATGGTCGCCAGGCTGGATTCATCCGGCAGCACGTCGAGCAATCCGCGGCTCAGCACGATGGTATGCCCCATCGAAAACATTTCCAGCGTACCGGTGGTCAGGATTCGGCAGTGAACTTCCGGCTGAATGTCCAGATTGTTCGTCACTTCCAGATTGTTCACCACAGTCTCGAGAATTTTATCCACTTGTCCTGGAGGCGCCAGCAAGCCAGTCCGCTGCAAGCGATCCAGCACGTTAACTTCGGCCACATGTTGCCATTCGCGCTGCGCTTCAATCGGTGAGCGGTCCGTCTGCGCCGCTGCCTGATCCTGAATCGCGTTCGGTGATTCGATGGTCAACTCGCTGAATTCTTCCTGCCGGCCGACGTTTTTCAGGTTGTAGCCCCACAGGCGGGTCTGCGACTTGAAGCGAATTGTGCCGCCCATGAATTCCTTCAGGTTGGATTCCTGGCTGAAGATGTAGGCCGGAAGCCACATGCCGGGCTGCACGTTCAAGCGCCAACTGTCGAAGTGGAGATTGAAGCCGTTGATTCCCGCCAGCGGCGTGTACACCCCATTGAATCGCACGATGGTGTAGTTCTGGTCTTCTGCCCACACGCGCCCCTTGAAGCGGCCTCGCCCGGACTTGGGCAGCGGCGTGACATCGAATACCAGGCAGCGCACTTCGCCGAGAAATTCGCGCCGGACGTAATCGAACTGGTAATGCTGCCGGTCGAATCCATTCGTGTCGATGTAAATCATCTGCAGAAAGCCTTCGGGAACATATGAGGACGTGAACAGGCCGCCGAGGTGCGAGATGGGATTGAAGGCGTCCAGCTTGCCCTTCCTCTTCGAGAGCATGGAGTTGTCCACCACGCCCTTGGCCAACTCTGCCTGCCCTAGGAAATAATGATCCTTCACCGGTATGGCGCCCATGTCCCGATCGGGCTTCATGTCCTGAATGTAGGTCTCGATGATGGGGCTGTAGCGGCGAATGGTGGCGATTTCATCGCGCTCGCGGGCAATCACCCGATCAATGGCCTGATCCACCGTGGTCACCGGTCCGGCCGTCGAAGTCCCCACTTGCGGCTGCGTCTGGTCGGCGGTCTGTGTCGGGTTCTGCGCGGAGGCCGCACTGGCCAGGGCGCCACCCAAGAACAAGGTCAGTAAGAGATTCTTCGACGTGCGCATTGCCTTTCCCCCCTCAGTATGCCAATTGGAACAAGATGTGGACGATGGCAGTGGAATCCACCGGCTGTCCGCCTTGCTGCGCGGGTTTGAACCGAATCTGGCGCGCTGCGGACTGCGCCGAATCATCCAGCCCGTAGCCAAGCCCCTGCACGATGCGCTGCACCTTTACGTCACCCGCTGCCGTGAACACCACCTGTAACAGGACTTCCCCTTCGATTTTCTTCGTCCGAGCCTCGTCGGTATACTGCGGCTTGGGCTTGAAGAGAATTTCAACCGGCTTGCTGCCCGAGCTGACGGCGGCGGCCGCGGGTTTCACCTTGGGCGCAGGCGCCACGGCATGTTCATCCGCGAAAACGCCCTGCTGCACGGCGCCGCGATTCCCGCCGCTGTTCGTGCCAGTAGCAACACCGTTGCCAAAGCCTGTGCTCGGCACAACTCCACGAGCTCCCTTCGCTCCGCCCGTCCCGTTCCCATAACCAGGGCCCGCCGGCATGTCATACGCGCCCTTCGATGCGATATTCGGTGAATGACTGGCTGACTGCGCATTGTAAGGAACGCCGTTCGGATCGCCGAATCCACCGGTTTGCACAGCTTCACGTGGTTTCTTTATGGTTGGAATGGCGGAACTGCCCACCGAGGGAGCCTGCGTCGGGAAAGCCTTGGCGACATCCGGGAGGTCAGGCCTGGGCGTGTTCTTCTTCGCGGTCACTGGCTTGGCAACCGGAGAACTGAACACAGGTGAAATGATCTTCGGTTTGGGCGGTTCCACAATCGCTACCGGCTGAGGCTTTGGTTCTGGTGGCTTGACGACTGTGTGCTTCACCGGGATCGGCTTCACCGGGGGCGGCGGCGGTTGCGGTTTCCAGGCTTCAATCACCGGCGCTGCGATCGGTGTGATCCAGTAGCGGTGGACTAGCTCGAGTTTTTGCGGCATCAGCATCGGGATAATCACGATGGCCGCGAGAAAGATGAATTCCAGGCCCAATCCTGCGCTAAATGAGCCCCAACGAGGCTGGCCTTCGGGGAGGAGCGATCCGCGAAAAACAAATTGGTTCGTGACCCTTGCCATGGCTGTCTCCGAATGCCTTTCCAGTACTAAGATGCGTCGAGACACAAGTGGCCCAACACTAAGTTAGTACTAGAACGGATGGCTGGGGTGAATAGAACTCAAGTACCATTCTATCCCCAGTCGTGCCGAAAGCGATAACCCAATTGGTGGGGCTTGAAGACTGGTTAGCCCCGCGCGTATCAAATTGGGATTCGAAGTTCTCACGATTTACTCTCACTATGAACTTTAACCCGCCGGCTGGGGATGCGTTGCGGAAATTCCTGACTCAGTGATGAAGATGCAAAGGCACGGCCAAGGGATGGCCGTGCCTTTGCCGGTTGGGAATCAGTTTTACAGCTTAGTGCGCCTCGACTACGAGAAAAGTGGTCACGCCGCCTCGATTCACCAGCAGCAGTACGGACTGTTTCTCCACACCTGCCATGGCGTGCCGATACTCCTCCACATTCGTCACCGGCTTGTGATTCACTTCCTGAATTACATCGCCTTGCCGAAGTCCTACGGAACCCGCAGCGCTCGATGGGTCGACCGAAGTGACGACAACGCCGCGCGTGCCGGGACGCAAATTGAGTTGCTGCGCAATCTCCGGAGTGACGTTCTCCACGTCCACTCCTTCGAGCGCGCCGCCGCCCTCCTCACTCTGGCTGGCCTTCTCCGCTTTCTCCGGCAATTCGCCCAGCGTAAGATTCGTGTCTTGCGCTTTCCCATCGCGCCAGACCTTGAGTTTCACCGGCGTTCCCGGAGGCGTTTGCGAGATTTCCAGTCGAAGCTGGTTGGCGCCGCTTACTTCCTGGCCGTTCACTGCCAGGATAACGTCGCCACGCTTCAGGCCGGCACGCGCGCCGGGCGTATCGGCCGAGACATCACCGATCAACGCGCCGCGCGTTTCGCTCAAGTGGAACTGCTTGGCAATTTCCGGAGTTACGTCCTGGATGTACACGCCCATATAGCCGCGCACTACTTTTCCGTGCGCACGGATCTGCTCCATCACGTTGCGAGCTAGGTTGATGGGGATGGCAAAACCCACGCCCTGATTGCCCCCCGAGCCTCCCGTCAAAATGGCCGTGTTGATGCCCACCAGATTGCCGTGTAGATCGATCATCGCTCCGCCTGAATTTCCCGGATTGATGGCGGCGTCGGTCTGAATGAAGTCTTCGTAACTTTCAATTCCCAGCCCGCCGCGGCCCTTGGCGCTGACGATGCCCATGGTCGCGGTCTCGCCGATGCCGAACGGATCGCCGATAGCGAAAATCAAATCGCCCACCTGCAGCGTCGAAGAATTGCCGAGCGGCAGGGTTGGTAGGTCATGCGCCTCAATCTTCAGCACC
>Ga0307472_100000453_pt1 | contig 14373 bp, 11 predicted proteins | sample atmos_gasesAM5C__2_FD_204582 | JGI IMG/M metagenome (GOLD analysis project Ga0307472, IMG submission 204582) | Hardwood forest soil microbial communities from Morgan-Monroe State Forest, Indiana, United States - atmos_gasesAM5C_05 | ecosystem: Environmental > Terrestrial > Soil > Temperate...
GCCGGTTGAGCACGGGCAGCACCCCCGGCATGCCCAGGCAGACCGGGCATACATTGGTGTTGGGCGGGGCTCCAAAGCGCGTGGAGCACGAGCAGAAAATCTTGGTCTCGGTCAGCAGCTGGACGTGCACTTCCAGTCCGATAACCGGCTCATATTTCGCGCGAGCTCCCACACTGGACTCGGGCGTGGTCACCATATGTCGCGATTATAGAGGTTCTATGGCGTTCACTCACCACAGAGACGCAGAGGCACACAGAGACGCAGAGGCACAGAGAAAAGAAAAATATTAGGCACTGGTTTTGTGGCTAAGTGATGTCTCTGTGTCTCTGTGACTCTGTGGTGAAAATGGTTTCTTATTTCACTCTCGCGGCCGCCGTGGTTGTGAAACTCAGGGTCTTCTCCGCCGGGATGATGGCTTCTTGCTTGCCGGTGGCGGCAGCGACTCCTGTGCCTGCGGCTCCGCCGGCTCCGGCTCCGATGGCTGCGCCTTTGCCGCCGCCCGCCAGACCACCGATGAGCGCGCCGACTGCAGCTCCTCCGCCGATCTTGGTCGCGTTGCTCTTGGCGTGGCTTTTGCCTTCAATGTGGTAGCTGCCGGTCGAGATGGGAACCATCTTGCCGTCGACCTGCACGGAAGTGAGTCGGATGGAAAGCTGTCCTGGGGCGTGCAGGCGTCCACTGGACTTTGCTGAAGTGACCTTGCCGCGTGCTGGCGCGCCAGCCTTGGCGAGCGTCTTGCCGCCGACGACCAGGGCATGTGTGAGCGACGCGTCAAAGCGGTCGCCGACCTTCGCGCTGCCGGAACTGAGTTCCTGCGAGGTACGGACTGTGATGTGCGTGCCCGCAGGGATAGTCTGTGCCGCGGCCAGGAGGGCGAGCAGCGTCGCGAATGCTGTAATCTTCAGAGTTCTCCCAAGCATGGTGCCTCCTTCAGAAGTCGAAGTGCATGGAAGCGGCGCGATGAGTGGGGCCATTTTACAGTTGAACGAATCAGGCGGGAGACGGCGTGCCTAAGTCGACAACAGCTGCGGAGAAGGATGCGGTGAAACGTAGGTCAATCGCGAGTACCGATCGTTCTGCAGTTGCCGCAGGCCACGTGCTCACCGCCGAGGAGGCGGGCAAGCTACATCCGCTTCCGCGCAGTTTCTATGATCGCGACCCGCGGAAAGTGTCTCGCGACCTGCTGGGCAAGTTGCTGGTGCGGAGAGATGGAAAGACCGTGCTCGCCGCCCGCATCGTGGAAGTCGAAGCTTACCTCGGGCGCAACGACCCGGCAGCGCATAGTTTCGCCGGGCGGACTGCGCGCAACGCGGTGCTCTGGGGACCGCCCGGCATGTCCTACGTGTACTTCATTTACGGAAACCATTATTGCTTTAACGTTTCCTGTCTCCCTGATGGCAAAGCAGGGGGCGTGCTGTTTCGGGCGCTGGAGCCGCTGGTCGGGATTGCGGAGATGGCTCGCGCGCGGCGAATTCAGGGCTCAGAGCTCGCGGACCTGCGGCAGTTGACTTCCGGACCCGGGCGGCTGGCGGAGGCGTTTGAAATTACCCGGCCGCGCGATAACGGGAAGGACCTTACGTCGGTGGACTCGGATTTGTGGATTGCCGATGATGGATGGGCTCGGCCCCGGGTAGCGATCACGGCACGGATCGGGATTACCAAGGCGGCGGAAAAACCGCTGCGCTTCATTATTTCCGGGAACCGCTTTGTGTCGGGAAGACGGATGCAGGGGAAAAGCTCTTAACCGCAAAGGGCGAGAAGAAGAGCCGCAAGGGGCGCGAAGGAAATGAGCTGCGAGCATTGAATCGAGGAGAACTTGTTTGCGCCCCCGGCGTACCCTCTGCGACCTCTCCGGGTGTCATTTGCTTTTGATTGAAAGCCGCGGCATAAAACACCGCGGCCGCACAGACGAGGGCGTCTGTGCCTACGTGGACCGTTGCGATCGCAGAATGACATTATCAATGAGGCGGGTTGGACCCACGTAGGCGGCAACGGCCACCAGGCTCTGGCATGCGACATGTTCGACTGGCTCGAGCGACTCCGGATCCACCACCGAGAAATAATCCAGGCGCACATCCGGCTCTTGTTCAAGAAACTTGCGTCCCGCTGCAATGAGTTTCGCGGCAGATCTCTCGCCTCGCTCAAAACTTTCCTGCACACACCGGAGCGCCGCCGAGAGCACGAGCGCCTGCTTACGCTGCTGCGGGTCCAGATAGGCATTGCGCGAACTCATGGCCAGACCGTCCGGTTCACGCACGATGGGCGCGACCACGATTTCAACGGGCATATTCAGATCCCGCACCATGCGCCGGATGATCGCGACCTGTGCGGCATCTTTCTGACCGAAGACGGCGAGATCAGGCTCCACGATATGAAAGAGCTTGGAGACCACCGTGGTGACTCCGCGGAAGTGCCCGGGACGCGACTGGCCGTCTAGCCGCTCACTCAGCCCTTCCACGTTCACGTAGGTGATGGCGGGCGTGGGATACATTTCAGAAACGGTGGGCGCGAAGATCAGGTCGACGACTTCTTGTTGAAGCATGCCGCGGTCGCGCTCGAAGTCCCGTGGATACCTGGCGAGGTCTTCGGTGGGGCCGAATTGCAGCGGGTTCACGAAAATGGAGACCGCGACGAAATCGCTCTGCGCCTTGGCCACGCGGACCAGCGAGAGATGGCCTTGATGGAGAGCGCCCATGGTGGGCACGAGTCCGATGCGCAGACCGGCACGGCGAGCTGCGCGGCACTGCGCGCGGGTCGCTTCAATGGTTGTGGCGATTTCCATGCCGAGTCTGGCCCCGCTGCCTCTAGCGGGGCAGAACCTTTGCTTGCATTAGAGCAAACCTACCTACCGCCGCATTGAGCTCTTGCGTTCAAGGACCGTTTCTAATGCTGCCTTTGTTTCCTTGGGCAAGTGATAGGACTCGGCATCGGACGGGTACTGCCGCGAGAGCACGTCGGCGCGGAAGGCCTGCACGGCATGCGTAATCTCCGCGGCGGCATCGCCATAGCGGCGCACGAATTTTGCCGGCTGCTGGAAGGTCAGATTCAGGATGTCGTGGAATACGAGCACCTGGCCATCGCAGTCTGGGCCTGCTCCGATCCCGATGGTCGGCGTCTCTACTTCCGCGGTGATCATGGCTGCTACTTCGCGCGGGATGCCTTCCAGATAAATGCACGCCACGCCTGCGCGATCGAGGGCAACGGCGTCACGCATCAGGTGCTCGATGGCGGTCAGGTCTTTTCCCTGTACCTTGTAGCCGCCCATCACGTTTACCGATTGCGGCGTCAGGCCAATGTGACCGGCCACCGGAATTTCGGCGTCGATAATGCGGCGAATCAGGTCGGCGCGCTTTTCGCCGCCTTCAACTTTCACCGCTTCCGCGCCCGCTTCCTTCACATATCGGGCAGCATTGCGCACGGCGTCATCGGGACTGACGTGATACGAGCCATACGGCATATCAGCGATGAGGAACGCGTGCTTTACGCCGCGGCGGACGGCCTTGGCGTGGTGCAGCATCTCGTCGAGAGTGACCGAGAGCGTGTTCTCGTAGCCGAGCATGGTCATGGCGAGCGAGTCGCCGACCAGCACGATATCAACTCCGGCAGCATCGACCAGGCGCGCGGTTGCGTAGTCATACGCGGTCAGGCACGTAATGGGTTGGTGTTGGAGCTTATTTTCTCGAAGAGAAGCGACAGTGATTTTCCGGCGAGGTTCGCCGATTGGCGTGAGACTCACGATGTCCTCCAGTGCCCCTCCGGCTCGGCCGGATAGAGCCTGTTACATCTATAGATTCAACCGCAGATAGTTTAGATCGAAAAAACAGATTAGGCTAGAAAAAGTCGCTGGTCATCAGTCGTCGGTCGTCGGCCAATCCCAAACTGCTTGCATCTTCTTTGTTTTAAGGGCGTTGTAAGTGATGGCGCCTGGAAACCTCGAGCGTCGTTAGTTGTTGGCCGCTCTCTATGTTCTGTTTTTGGCATCTTGTTCCGAACTGCGGCGCGACAGTTCGGGGCCGACGACCGAGGACCGACGACCGACGACGATCGACAATGAAAAACCGACAACCCCGACCGCCTTTACGCGCTGGCCGCTTCCTGGCTGCCCAACGGCAAGAAGTACTGCGTGCCCTTGATCGGCTCGGTGACTTTGCGGAGGAGTTCTTTCAGGTCTTCGTTGTGATCAACGAAGTCGATTTCCGAGGTATTGACGATGAGCAGGTCGGACGAGGTGTAGTGAAAGAAAAAGTGCTCGTAGGCCTTGATGACTTCTTCAAGATAATCGTCATTGATGGCCTTCTCGCTGGGCGCGTTTTTCTTCTTGAGACGTTTCTTCAAAACCTCGGGCGTGGCCTGCAGGTAGATGACGAGATCGGGTGTGGGCAACTGCTCGCGAAAGAAATTGTAGTAGCGGTTGTAGGTTTCGAGTTCCTGGTCACTGAGGTTGAGGCACGCGAAAAGTTTATCTTTCTCGAAGATAAAATCCGCGACCACGGTGCGCTGCGAATGCGGGCCGAGATCGAGCGCGCGCAATTGCTCGAAGCGCCGGACCAGGAATGCGAACTGCGCCTGGAACGCGGCGCCGCGATCACCCTCGTAGAACGAGCGCAGGAAAGGATTCTCCTCGGGCTCAATGACGCGCTGCGCATTCAGGCGATCGGCGAGGATTTGTGCCAGCGTGCTCTTGCCGACTCGGATAGGGCCTTCGACTGCGATGTAGCGGGGACTCTCGAAAAGATTCGCCATGGGCTCGCGGGAGACTACTGCAGAATATCCTGAGCGCGTCGCGCTGACAATTGCGGGAAAAGTTAACAGGGAGTCGTCGGTTGTTAGTCCCTTCGCTTCGCTCAGGGCAGGCGGAGAGCGGTCGTTGGCAAAACAAAGGACTCTCGGCTGAACCCACCCGCGTTGACTTCCTGCCTTCCCGCAAGTAAATTCCAGGAACACGTTCTTCCCGCTCTTTCAAAATCTTGGTTCGCGCATTTCCCTCCGCACGGAGAGAAATTGGGAAACGGGTGCAAATCCCGTGCTGCCGCGCAACTGTGAGCGAGGAAAGTCGCTGCTGGTCACTGGGGGTATTCCTGGGAAGGCCGGCGGCAGAGCAATCGAACGCGGTCCTCGCGTTCTTACTCGCAAAGCCAGGAGACCGGTGCGAACCGCCAGCACCCAACAATCCCTTTCGCGTGTCAAGGAGGATTGCATGCGCGTGTTTCGCACCGTTGTTTCTTTCTTGTTGCTTTCGGCGTCAGCGTTCGCCGCTGATCTCAAAGTCAGAGTCGTCGATCCCCATTCCAATCCCGTCGCCGACGCGCAGGTCTCACTCTTCCCTTTCACTGAGTCAACGCCGAAAGCCGTGCTCACTACTTCCGGGGAAGGACTGGTTTCCGTGACCGGCTTGTCCGAGGAACGCTATCGCATGCAAGTGCTCGCGCCCGGATTTGCGCCGAAGAACCTCGACGTCGCCTTGCCTCAGCCCTCGATTTTTACGGTGAACCTCGCCTTCGCTGGTGCCTCCGAAATTGTGGTCGTGACCGCCACCCGCACGCCGCTTCCTGAACAGGAATCCGGCGCGAGCGTTTCTACCCTCGAGAGCGGGGAACTGCAACTCATGCAGCCGGTAGCCACCTCCGATGCCCTTCGCTTCCTCCCCGGCGCCATCGTCAACACCGTGGGCCAACGTGGAGGCCAGTCCTCGCTCTTCGTGCGCGGCGGCGACTCCCGCTACAACAAGGTCATCATCGATGGCGTTCCCGTCAACGATCCCGGCGGCATCTTCGACTTCGGCACGGTCCCGCTCGCCGGCGCCGATCGCCTCGAATTCCTGCGCGGCGCCCAGAGCACACTCTACGGTTCCGATGCCATGACGAGCGTCGTCCAGGTCTTCACGCAGACGGGTTCCACCGAGAGTCCTGAACTCCGCTTCGGAGCTGACGGGGGAAACTTCTACACCGCACACGGGTACGCCTCCTTTGCAGGCGCCCGTGATCGCTTCGACTACAACTTCTTCGGAGACCAGTTCAACACCGAAGGCTCGGGCATCAATGACGACTACTCCAACTCCTTCCAGGGCGCGAACTTCGGAGCCCGTCTCACCGATCGCGCCAGCTTGCGGATTCGCGCTCGCCACTCCAACAGCCGCAGCGGTGTTCAGGGCGAATGGAAGTTCAACGGCCAGCCGCTGCTTCCGCCTGATGCCGACGCGCGCGCCCGTCAGAACAATCTCCTCGCCAGCGCCGAGCTGACGGTAGCCACCTCCGCGCACTGGCAGCATCGCGCGACGGCGTTCGAGTACAACCATCGCACTCTCAATGAAGATACTGTTCCCGATCGCGGTTGCGACGTCACCGTCTTTGATTTCACGGACTGCTTCTTCCGCGACCTCGCACACATCAACCGAGCCGGCCTCAACTACCAGGGCGACTACATTCCCCGCGACTGGGCCCAGACCACGCTCGGCTACGAATTCGAAGACGAGAATGGGTTCTTCAACACCGCTTTCACCAGCACCGATATCAACAACAATCCCATCATCGCCGGCCAGTTCACCCACGGCCTCCGGCTGAACCATGCGCTCTTCATCCAGCAGAGAATTACATATGGACGTTTTTCCGCCGTGGGCGGCGTGCGTTACGTTCACAATGACAGCTTCGGAGATCGCGCCGTTCCCCGCGTCGCTCTGGCGTTTCTGGCCCTTCGCGGAGGCGCTCGCCTTTCAGGAACTCGCCTGCGTTTCGGCTACGCGCAGGGAATCAAAGAGCCGCGCTTCGAAGAGTCCTTCGGCATCTCCGGCGTCTTCCCCTCCGACCCCAATCCCAATCTCAAGCCAGAGGAGAACCGCGCCTTTGAAGCCGGCTTCGAGCAGGGATTTTTCGGCGGCAAGTACGCGTTCTCTGCGCTTTACTTCAACAATCAATTTCGCAATCAGATCGAGTTCACCACCAATCCGATCGACTTCAACGGGCAGTATGTGAACGTGAATCGCAGCCTGGCTCACGGCGCGGAAGTTGTGTTCAAGGGCCGCCTCACTAACCGCCTTTCGCTTGACTCCGCGTACAACTACACGTCTACCCAGATCCTCGAAGCCCCGCTTTGCACTCCGCAGAATTTCTGCGATCCATTGCTGGCGGCTGGGCAGCCACTAATTCGTCGGCCTCGCCACTCCGGAAGCCTGTTGATGAATTATCTGGGCAGCCGCTGGGGTGCAAATCTGGGCGGAAGCTTCGTCGGAAGGCGCGCGGACTCCGATTTCTTAGGTCTGGGCATCAAGCATGCTGCGGGATACGCTCGCGTCGACCTCGGCGGCTGGTACGAGATCAACTCCCACGTGACCAGCTACTTGAATATCGAAAACGCTCTCAACAAACGTTACGAAGAAGTGGTGGGATACCCTGCTCTGGGAATCAACTTCAGGGCAGGTTTCCGCTTTCGCTTCGGGGGAAGCTAATTCGACAGAAATGGAGCGACGGGCGTCCCCGCCCGTCGAAGCATTGTTCCTGGAAGACGACGTGCGGGACGCCGTCGCTCCATACTTAGTTTTCTGGAGGGGTGCAACTGGACGTTCTAGCGAATCGTCCGTCGACCTAAACCCGTCGCCCGGGAAGCGTCCACTGGCTGCGGCTCGGCAGCCGCTTTCTTCCGGCCGTGTCCGTTGCCCGAAGCCTGTCCCTGCGCTTCGGGCTGTCCGCCGTTCATGTACTTAGCTCGAACCACGACCAATTTTTCCAGCTCCGCTGCTCCCAGCGGTTTCTGATGTCCAAGCTGGTGTGTGACGAGTGCGATGCGAGCAAAATGCTCCACCGTCTCCATCTTCATGTAGGCCTGTTCTAGGTCCGCTCCGTAGGCAACCACGCCATGGTTTGACATCAGGATCGCATCAAATCCTGGCACCAGCGGCTCCAACGCCTCGGTCAGTTCGGTCGTTCCCGGCGTTCCGTATTTCGCGAGCGGAATCGATCCCAGTCCTATCACCACCTCGCAAACCAACGGCTGATTCAGGGGCACACCGGCAGCCGCGAAACCCGTTGCCGTTGGCGGATGCGCGTGCACAATGCCTTTAATGTCAGAACGCAGTCGATAAATCAGCAGATGCATCCCGATTTCGCTCGACACCTTGCGTTTGCCCGAAATCAGGCGACCCTCCATATCCACGACCACCAGATCGGAGGGCCGCATCTCGCCCTTACTCATGCAAGTGGGCGTCGATAGAATGCGGTTCGCGCTCAAGCGAACAGAAAGATTGCCGTCGGTTGCAGCTACGAAGCCGCGTTCATGCAACATGCGACCGTAGCGGACAATGTGCTCCCGGTATTGGCGTTCGGTGGCCATTGGGATTTGACAGGACAGAAGGGGGGCCTGACTCGGTCATGGTACCGCACAGTCTGCGCTTCCGACAATCCAATTTGCCCTGTGGAGCGCGATTTTTCTTGTGGACGAGCACGGCGGGGCAACCATCGACACTGCGTCTCGAATGCATCTATTTGCGCACCCTATAATCGGCATGAGTGCTCGTTTCTGACTTCCACTACGAGTTGCCCGAGGCACAGATTGCGCAGGAGCCTTTGCCGGATCGCACCGCCTCGCGCATGCTTCACGTGCGCCGCCAAACGGGGGCCTTCGAAGATCGAGTTTTCCGGGATTTCCCGGATTTGCTTCGTACCGACGACCTTGTGGTCCTCAACAATACCCGTGTGTTTCCTGCCCGCCTTTATGGACGGCGTTCCGGCGCCAAAGCGCAACCCTTGAGCCCTCGCAATCCCGCCACGCGTGATTTTCTGCATGGACGAGTGGAGGTTCTACTTACCCGCCAGCTCACCGAGGATCCGAACGATTGGGAATGCCTGGTGCGCCCTGGCCGGAAAATTGGTGTAGGCGAGCACCTCTTTTTCGGTGAACGTGACGATCTCGAGGCCGAAGTGCTCAGCCGTGGAGCATTCGGTGAGCGCCGGATTCGCTTCCGTCCGACTGCGAATTTTTTCAACTTAATCGAAACACTCGGCCACGTTCCCTTGCCGCCCTACATTGCCCGCGCCGACCGCCGGGGGGATCGCGAGCGCTATCAGACCGTCTACGCCCGCGAGCGGGGCTCGGTCGCCGCGCCCACCGCCGGGCTCCACTTCACGCCGGAAATCCTTGGCCAGTTGCACGAACGCGGAATCGAAACAGCCGAACTCACACTGCACGTGGGCCTGGGAACATTTCAACCCATCCGCGTCGAGCGCGTCGAGGATCACCGCCTTCATAAAGAGCACTATTCGATTGGCCAGGACGCCGCCGCCGCAATCAACCGTGCGCTCGAGCAGCAGCGTAGAATCGTTGCCGTCGGTACGACCACCGTGCGGACACTCGAGTACGCCATAGCCCAGTCCAACGATGGCTGGATTGGTCCGCAGGAGGGCGAAGCCGATCTCTTTATCTATCCCGGCTTCATGTTTCGCATCGTGGGCGCGCTGCTGACCAATTTCCACCTGCCTGAGTCCACCCTCCTGATGCTGGTGTGCGCATTCGGCGGCCGCGAGGCTGTCTTGCAGGCCTACAGTCATGCCGTGCAGCAAGGGTATCGGTTCTATTCCTACGGCGATTGCATGTTCCTGGAATGAGTGGGATGAACGCTTCCTGAAATTTACGCGCTAACCGTATCGCCTCACGAGCGAATATACTTTCTTGCGGAGTGCCCGTATGAGTCCTCAAACAGTTCAGAAACAGGTCGCCATTCAGGACTTCGTCGCCCAACTGCGCACCTTTCCAGCGCGAGCTTTTGATCAAATACACGAGTTGATCGCATTCCTCTCCAGCACCCAGGTTGCGGCCGACACGCTGGCGCCCTACCTGAGCTGGGACCGCCAGCACTACACCCGCAATCTGATCGATAAGACGCCGCTCTACGAGTTGATCGCCATCTGCTGGGAGGTCGGCCAGGTCAGCTCGGTTCACAATCATCGCGATCAGAATTGCTGGATGACAGTTCCCATCGGACGCCTGCTTGTCGAGAATTACCGGGTTGTGTTTCAGCAGATCGAGGAGGGCCGTTGCGAACTGGAAACCGCGGACACGATTGAGATGAACCCCACACATCCTTGCGCAGTCGATCCGCTCGAGCCGGTGCACCGCGTGTTGAACCCGCGCAAATTCGACCAGCGCGCCGTGAGCCTGCATGTTTATTCGCGGCCCTTCGACAGCTGCGTGGTGTATTCGCCCGAGCAGGGCACCTGCGGGGAAATCAAGCTGCACTACACTACGGAATTCGGGAAGCCATGCGGGAAGGTGTGAGCGTTTCATTCATTGGTTGGTTAGTCGTTAGTCGTTGGCTTATGGTTCAGCACGCTGCTGGCCTGATAATGGGTTGGATTTGTTGAATGAAGATGATTAGACAGCTGCTTTCAGTTCTTGCCGTAGGTCTGTTTGTCGCCTTGCTGGCTTGCAACAAAGAACATCAGGCTCCTAAGGAAAGCTCGAACCCTCTTGACCGCATCGACTCCTCCCATCAGAAGCCGATCAACTTTCTGCACAAAACTTTCACGGTGAAGAAATCCGCGCAGTTTCCGATTGAAGTGCCGGCCCACACCGTCATCCCACGTGTCCATGGCACGTTCAAATCGTTCGTGCCCCGGAGCGGCGACGACCCGCTCAGCGATGACAGCACGGATGTCGGATTTCTGCTGATGAACGCCGAACAGTTCGCCGACTTTTCTCACGGCCATGGCGGAGGCACGGCGCTCTACAACGTCGAAGCTACCCACGATCACGAGGTGGAGTTCGTTCTCCCTCCCAGCAAAGACGATCCTGAAAAGTATTACGTCGTCTTTGTGAACTCCCCAGGTGGAGCACCCGTCAAATCTGTACAGGCCGACTTCACGCTATCCTTCGGATATTAGCTTCAACCCTCGTTACGCATCCACTCAGGTTGGTTGTGGAAAATACCATGGCGTTTTGGTGATGCATACCGACGCGGGGTCCTTCGACTCCGTTCGGCTGCGTCTCACTTCGATCAGGATGACAGCGGGAGCGTTCCTGCCAATCATGCCCGCCACTACTGATAAAATTATGACTTGGCCCCTCGCAAATCATCATCGCTGAAGTCCTCTGAGATCCCAGCCCAGCCCACGCCGGTCTCCGTCGTTAAGCCGCCCGCCGGCATCAAAGACCGTGTTTTTCTGATTGACACGATGTCTTTCATCTTCCGGGCCTATCACGCCATGGCGCGCCAGCGCCCCATGTCGACGCGCACGGGCCTCCCCACGGCCGCGATCTACGTGTTTGTGAACATGTTGCGCAAGCTGCGTGAGGATTTTTCTCCCGAATATCTCGCCGCCGTATTCGACGTAGGTGGCAAGACCTTCCGCGACCAGGAAGCCGCGGCCATCACGACTGTTCGAAAATTCGATCTCAAAACGCAAAGCTTCCAGGAAATCGAGTACCACGGTTACAAAGCGAACCGCTCCGAGATGCCCGAGGACCTCGCCCAGCAGGTGCCCTACATCCGCCGGGCGCTCGAGGCATACCGTATTCCGATTCTTGAGCAGCGCGGTTTCGAAGCAGACGACCTTATAGGCACCCTCGCCCGCAAAGCTGCTGCCGAGTCCTATCTCGTTTATGTAGTCTCCAGCGACAAAGACATGCTGCAGTTGGTCACCGACAAGGTGCTGGTGCTGAATCCTCCCAAGGACAACCTGATCGCGGATGCGGCCAAGGTCGAGGAAATCCTGGGCGTTCCTCCCGAGCGCGTCGTCGACGTGATGGCCCTGCGTGGGGATTCTATCGACAACATCCCGGGCGCTCCCGGCATTGGAGACAAAGGTTCGGTCGAGTTGATCAAGCGTTTCGGCACGGTAGAGCAGGCACTCGACCGCGCTGGCGAAGTCGAAAAGAAAACTTATCGCGAGTCGCTTCTGAACAATCGCGAGATTGTGCTCTTCAGCAAGCGCATGGCTACCATCGACTGCAATGTGCCGGTCGAACTGGACCTCGATGCCATGAAGTCAGGGGAGCCCGACATCGGCGCGCTGCGCCAGCTCTTTGGAGAACTCGAATTCTCTACGCTGCTCAAAGAACTCTTGCCGGTGGTCGAAATCACCGAAGCGCAATACGCGGAAGCGAAGTCCGTGGATGATCTGGACGCCGTGCTGAAAGCCATTCCTGCAGCAGGATTTTTGGCGCTGGCGATTGACTCTGCCGCGGCTGTCACCGAAGAGCAGAGGAAAGAAGAAGCCGAGGAAGTGGAACTTGAAGACGGCATGTTGCCGCTTCAGCCCGATGCTCCCAAAAAGCCCGCAACCGAGGTTACACGCTGTATTGCCATTTCTTCGGCTTCCGGAAGCGCCACCATCGTCGCGCTCAATTCGGAGGCGGGTTCGAAACTCAAGGCTGTTCTCAGCGACGCGCGAGTGCCGAAATCGATTCACGACTACAAGGCCGCGATACATGCGCTCGCACCTGCGGGCATCACGATCGAAGGCCTTCGCCATGATTCGCGCTTGTACTCTTATCTCCTCGATCCGACGTACTCAACCCACGGCCTTCCCGAAGTTGCCCTCCGCCGCTTCAACCTGAAGCTTTCCGGAAACCTTGCCGAATCCGCGGATGTCAGCGGGCGCCTCGCCGCCGCGCTCGCCCACGAAGTCGAACAGTCCGGTCTTAAGAAACTCTACGACGAGATCGACCTGCCGCTCGTCCCCGTACTCGCGCGCATGGAAGAAGCGGGGGTCAAAATCGACATCGACGCGCTCGCTCGCATGTCGTCACGCCTCAAGCAGGAAGTGGATGCGAAGGCGAAGGAAATCTACGGGCATTGTGACGTGGAATTCAACATCAACTCACCCCGCCAACTCGGGGACGTGCTATTTAACAAGCTCGCCCTGCCGAAGCCTGTGAAATACGGCAAGGGAAAGACGATCTCCACTGCGGTCGACGTGCTTGAGGGCCTGGCGGCAAACCACGAAGTACCGCGCCTCGTGCTCGAATTCCGCCAACTTTCCAAACTAAAATCGACCTACGTCGATGCACTTCCTGTGCTTCTGAGCCAGACAACCGGACGCCTCCACACGACTTTCGACCAGACGGGCACCGCCACCGGGCGCCTCTCCTCCGCAAACCCGAACCTGCAGAACATTCCAATTCGCACCGAAGTGGGACGTGAAATCCGCGCGGCTTTTACAGCCGAACCCGGCTGCGTCCTGCTCGCCGCCGACTACTCCCAGATCGAACTTCGCCTGCTCGCACATTTCTCGAACGATCCGCTGCTGGTCGAAGCCTTCCGCCGGGGCGACGACATCCACACTCTGACCGCGTCACAAGTTTTCGGCGTGCCACCGCTCATGGTCACGCCCGACCATCGGCGCCAGGCCAAGGTGGTGAATTTCGGAATCGTCTATGGCCTCTCCCCCTTCGGCCTTTCGCAGAACCTCGGCATCGAGACCAGCGAAGCCAAGCGCTTCATCAACGCCTACTTCGAAAAGTACAGCGGCGTGCGCGCCTTCATCGACAAGACCCTGGACGATGCCCGCCATCACCAGCTTGTGAAGACGCTCTTCGGACGCATCCGTCCAATCCCCGACATCAACGGGAAAAACGTCAACCTGCGCGGCTTCGCCGAACGCACCGCCGTCAATACACCTTTACAAGGCACCGCCGCTGACCTGATCAAGCTGGCCATGATTCGCATCGATGAGGCCATCCGCGATCGCAACCTGAAATCCCGGATGACCCTGCAAGTGCACGACGAACTCGTCTTCGAAGTTCCCGAAGCGGAGCTCGACGTCATGCGCTCACTTGTCCGAGAGTACATGGAGAAAGTCCACCCGCTGACGGTGCCGCTCGTCGTGGAAATTGGCGTAGGAAGAAACTGGCGCGACCTGGAATAAATCGCGTAGGGGCAGACGCCCTCGTCTGCCCAGCCACCGAAGGTGGCTAGATTCGTTAGAATGCAAATGTGAACGACGGATCGAGTCTGCCCCTGCGTGTGCCTATTTGGTCTTCGACGTCTCCTTCACGTAAGCCGCACTCAGCGTCCCCTTTTCCTTCGCCACCTTCATCAGAGTCGGATAAAACTGCACAAACGTCGTGTCGACCGCCGCGTGCGCCGAGTGGCAGGAGTAGCAATCCGCCGAAGTCGGCACGAGGGTGCCGGTGTCCTCGTCTCCAAAAGCGAAGAACGCCCATTTCCCCGGAAACCGGGTTTCGTCCTTCACGTGCACCTCGCGCGCCATAACTTCGCCCTGGTAGTGCCCCTTCTGATTGATGGAACCCTTGCCTTCAGCCATGCGCGCCTCGAGCACCATCACTGTCTTGTCCGGCCACGTGCCCGTCTCGAGAAACTTCTTGTACGCCTCCGGATTTACGAACACGTTGTCGAACATCGAGTGATCCATCGCGGCCAGCTGC
>Ga0307472_100000454_pt1 | contig 14338 bp, 9 predicted proteins | sample atmos_gasesAM5C__2_FD_204582 | JGI IMG/M metagenome (GOLD analysis project Ga0307472, IMG submission 204582) | Hardwood forest soil microbial communities from Morgan-Monroe State Forest, Indiana, United States - atmos_gasesAM5C_05 | ecosystem: Environmental > Terrestrial > Soil > Temperate...
CAGTTCGAGAAGGTTCTGCGAGAGAAGGTCGATGTGGTCTTCGACTTGATCGGTGGCGAGACACAGAAGCGGTCGTTCCTCGTCTTGAAGGAAGGCGGCCATCTCGTCGCTGCCACCCAGCCCGTATCGCAGGAAGAGACCGCGAGGCACCGTGTGTCGGGCGCGATGATGAGGCTCGCGCCGTCAGCGGACGTGCTCGGCAGAATCGCGCGACTGCTGGAAGAGGGGACGATACGACCAGACGTCGCGAAGGTGTACGGGCTCCAGGATGCGGCCCAGGCTTGGAAGGACATCGCCGGGAACCTGCCAGGGGTTCATGGGATGTCGCCCAGCGGGCCGGGAACGGCAAGACGCAGGTCACACGGCAAGATCGTGCTTCGTGTGGCCTAGACATCGCAACCAGGTACGGCAGTTGAGGAAAGAGAACGGTTACCGCATTCAACGAGTGAGCGAGAAATAAGAGATCGCGCGTATGAGATTTATCCGCAGCACCGGGCACAACCAGGATATCCATCATCAAGGAGCGAAGGAAAGATATGATGACCATCTCCGTAATCGTTGGCAGCACGCGCCAGAATCGGTTCTCTGAAAAGCCGGCTCAATGGATTCTTCATGAGGTTCGGAAAAGAGAGGCAATCGAAGCGCGGCTACTCGACCTCCGTGACTTCCCAATGCCTTTCTTCGACCAACCCCTGCCTCCAGCGATGCCGGGCCGCCCGCCGTATGAACACGACGTAGTCAAAAAGTGGACGGACCAGATCGCGACGGCGGATGGTTTTGTATTCGTCACGCCGGAATACAACTATGGTCCCTCTGCAGTGCTGAAAAATGCGATCGATTGGGTTTACCCGGGGTGGAACCGCAAGGCCGCTGCTTTTGTGAGCTACGGCAGCGCCATGGGTGCACGAGTCGTCCAACAGCTTCGCGAGACGGCAATCGAAATTCAAATGGCGCCGATTCGATCATCTGTGCATATTCCAGTGTCAACGCTTTGGGCGCATTTCCAGGGCGGAGATGTGGAAAAAGGCCTGGCCGAGTTGGAAAAGCAAGCCAACGTCATGATCGACGATCTACTCTGGTGGACGGCAGCCCTAAAGACGGCGCGCGAGCGCTGATGGGTGGCAGATGAAAACCTCAATAAAAACACATGAGGGACGACAGGCGTTGGTGACAGGGGCCGCTCAGGGTATTGGTCAGGCGATAGCGCTGGCATTGGCAGAACGAGGCGCACAGGTAGTTGCGACCGACCTCACGCCCCCGCACGATACCGTACGTAAGATTGGTCCCACGGCATACGCGCTTGAACTTGATGTAACGCAGGAAGAGCAGTGGCGTTCGCTGGCCGCCAAAACCCGCGATGTGGGCGACGTGGACATCGTCTTGAATAATGCGGGTTATTTCCCGAATCGCTCTACCGACGACCTAGATCTCGCGACGTGGCGAAAGACGATGGCTACGAACTTAGACTCACACTTCTTAAGAGTGAAATATTTCTTACCAACGATGAGGAAGAAGAAGTGGGGCTGCTTCGTCGGTATATCGTCAAATATGGTGGGCTTGGCTATACCCGGAATGAGCCACTACATCGCTACAAAGATGGGAATCATGGGGTTCATGAGAGGCTTGGCGAATGACGTCGCAAAAGACGGCATTACGGCGAACTCGGTGTTGCCCGGTCTGACGAATACACAGGCAATCGCGCCCCAATCCGAAGAGCAACAACGCAGCACCTGGGAACAGCAGGCGATTAAGCGACTGGGAGAACCTGAGGATGTCACAGGTGCAGTACTCTTTTTGACAAGCGACGATGCCGCATTTATCACCGGGCAGGCAATTGTCGTTGATGGTGGTCAGTATCGCATCGGCTGAGGAAGGAAGGACAAATGGGGTCAAATGATCAAGAGAAGATCAAGGTCGCTCGGGAATATTTCATAAATTGATCTGGGGCTTCGTAGCTCAGCGAGCCCCCGGGCTGCTGAGCGCGGTCGTTCACGTATGAATCGTACAACACTGAACCACAAACAGAAGGAAATTGAGTCATGGTCGGCATCGTAGTCGTAACACGAGCGGCCCTCTTGATCGCTCGGCGCGCCTCCACCTGGACCATGGAAGAACACTTGGGCGGACGATCGCCCGAGTGTGTGGCGGTCGACCTGCGCGGCCCGACTCAAGTGTACTGCGGAACTGCGCGTGCCGGTCTCTTCCGAAGCCGCGACAGTGGCCGGAATTGGGAACCAGTCGGACCGGGCATCGACCACCCGATGGTCACCGCGATTGATGTGGGTCACGCGGAACAAGCTGACGGGTTCGGTGTCGTCTATGCCGGCACCGAACCAAGTGCGGTGTTTCGCTCGGACACTGGTGGCGACAGCTGGGTGGACCTCGCCGGCTTGCGCGCGCTCCCTTCAGCTGACACCTGGAGTTTTCCCCCACGGCCCCACACGCATCATGTTCGGTGGATCGAAGCCGATGTGACGGTCGCGGATCGCGTTTTCGTCGCGATCGAGGCTGGCGCGCTCGTGCGCACGTTCGACGGTGGGCGGACCTGGCGTGATCGCGTTCGCGGCGGTCCGTACGACACGCACACGGCGGTGACGCACCCCCTTGCACCTGGGCGGATCTACTCGGCCGCCGGCGACGGGTACTTTGAAAGCATCGATGCTGGGGACTCGTGGAGATCGTCCGAGGATGGATTGAAGCACCTCTACCTCGTGGACGTTGCCGTGGATCCGGCGGATCCAGATACTGTGATCGTATCCGCAACAGACGGCCCCGGGTCGGCCTATTGGCCGCGGCGGGCCGAGGCGTACGTCTATCGGAAGACTGGGCTCAAACGATGGGAGCTGGCAATGAGCGGCCTGCCGGAGGCGAAGGGCACGACGGCGGGCCGGTTCGCCACTCATGCTGGCGAACCAGGCGTCATCTACGCCGCCAATAACCACGGACTCTTCAGATCAGATGATGCAGGACGGAGCTGGAAAGCTCTGGACCTCCCTTGGCCAGAGCCCTGGCTTGAAGATGGCGTGGAGGCGCTTGCCTGTCTTCCGGAGTGATATGGAAAGACGTTCTGCTGTCATGTCCCCGATCGTTGCGGTGCCGGATGCGCCGAGCAAATGATTGAGTCAGCTTTGCTAGTCACACCGCGAAATGGTGCAGGGAGCCGCGTTAGCGGGGCGCTAATGAAGAAAAATCGTTTACTTTTGGCCGGACGCCACTAATACGCTAAGCAGAAAGTACCGAGGGGTACTTCAGAGGCGAACCGAAGCGAACGGAATTTTGCCGGAACCCACGGTTTTAGGGAGCTTTTGGCTCGGAAGTTAGTTTCCAGGCCTCCCAGCCAAACACTTTCGACCCCTCCTCGTAGTGAACGCCTTAGCGAATTCTTCCGTCGCCTGTCCATCACCCAGCCTTACGACTATTCTCCCTCAGCAGTGCGCGAGAGTGGCGCGCGATCTGGCGATCTTCCTGGCTTGGGACGATGCGGACGCGCACTTTGCTCTCCTTCGTAGAAATCGTGTTGCCGTTTGATTGGTTTGTAGGGTCGTCGATCGAAATACCGAGAAAAGTCAGACCCTTACAGACTCGGCCGCGAACGGGAGCGCTATGTTCGCCGATGCCTCCGGCGAAGACGAGCATGTCAAGGCCGCCGAGCACTGCGGTATAGGCCGCAATCACTTTGCCAACGGAAGCGCAGAACACCTCGATCGCCAGCTCCGCGGCCTGATTTCCGCTGGCGGCTGCCAATTCCAGATCACGCATGTCTCCATTGCCGCCTGAAAGCGCCGTAAGTCCGGAATCACGATTCAGAAGATGCTCGAGCGAATCGGCATTCATCTGTTTCACGCGCATCAGATAGAGAAGCACGCCGGGATCGAGATCGCCGCTGCGCGTCGCCATGGGAATCCCACCCGTCGGCGTGAGGCCCATGGTTGTGTCCACCGATCGACCGTCTTGGACGGCTGCCAGGCTTGCGCCATTGCCCAGATGGGCCATTACGGCTCGGCTTGGAAGATCTTTGCCGAGCTGATGAACGATTGATTCGTAGGAAAGTCCGTGGAAGCCGTAGCGGCGAATCCCTTCGTCGAAGAGCGGGCGTGGGAGCGCGAATCGAGCAGCCACTTCGGGAATCGTTGTGTGGAAGGCCGTATCGAAACAGGCGAACTGCGGAAGCTTTGGATATGACCGTTCTGCGGATTTGATCAGGCGCAGCGCAGTCGGAATGTGAAGCGGGGCGAAATGGACGCAGTTCTGCAGCTTTTTGAGCAAAGCAGGCGTGACTAGTTGGTGCGTAAGCAAATGCGGACCGCCGTGCACGACGCGATGCCCGACGGCAACAGGCTTTGCCTGCGAGAGCTCAGCCAGCCATCGCGCCGCATGTTCTAACGCATCGTCCTCGGACGCGAAGCGCATGCCTTCAGAGCGGAGGGTTCGCCCCTGCGCGTCTTTCAATTCGAGCTTTCCGCTATCGCGGCCAATGCCGTCAGCCAATCCGTCGAGCACGACTTGCTCTTTGCCGTCCCGCTGCGCGTAGAGCCCGAATTTCAGCGACGAAGATCCGCTGTTGATGACGAGTATGGGTTCATCAGGCATGGTGCAATCCGCTGTCAGTTCTGATGTCTTTACCCATTTTCGACGGCCGCGCAGGCTGCATCATGGCCCGCTGACTCATATCCGCCACTTTTACATAACAGACATCAAAGGTGTGCGAAAATTGCGTGTCTGCATTCCGGCGACGAATTCAAAGCCCGATCGGCAGAATCGCGATCGCACGCCGCAATCGCGTTGAAGGAGCACATCCCCATGACACCCCCTCAGACTAGCGAATTGAAAGCGGCAACACCCCAGCCGACCCTCACCGCTGACGAGCTTCGCAAGATGGACGCCTACTGGCGCGCCTGCAACTACCTCTGCGCGGGCATGATTTATCTTCGCGATAATCCGCTGCTGAAGAAGCCGCTTCTTCCCGAGCACTTCAAGAACCGGCTGCTCGGACATTGGGGCTCCGATCCCGGACAGAGTTTTGTATGGATTCATCTGAACCGCGTGATTCGCAAGTACGACCTCGACATGATCTATATTTCCGGCCCGGGTCATGGCGCGCCGGCGATGATTTCGAACTGCTATCTCGAAGGGACATATTCGGAAATCTATCCCGAAAAAAGCCAGGACGAAGCGGGCATGCTCAAACTCTTCCGCGCTTTTTCGTTTCCGGGACAGCTTGGCAGCCACTGCACTCCCGAAGTTCCCGGGTCGATTCATGAAGGCGGCGAACTTGGCTACAGCGTGTCGCACGCGTTCGGAGCGGCCTTCGACAATCCGGATTTGATCGTCAGCGTAGTCATCGGAGACGGCGAATCAGAAACCGGGCCGCTGGCCACGTCGTGGCACTCGAATAAGTTTCTGAATCCGATTCGCGATGGCGCCGTGCTGCCGATTCTGCACTTGAACGGGTATAAGATCGCCAATCCCACCATCTTGGCCCGCATCACGCCGGAGGAACTCGAGAATTTGTTCCTCGGATACGGTTGGACTCCGCATGTGGTCGAAGGCGACGATCCGCCGCTGATGCACCAGATGATGGCGGCAACTGTCGAGACTTGCATCCAGGAAATTCGCGCGATTCAAAAAAAGGCGCGCACCACCGGCAAGCCAGAGCGCCCGCGCTGGCCCATGATTATTCTCCGGTCGCCGAAAGGCTGGACGGGCCCGAAGCAGGTCGACGGGCATCGCGTGGAAGGTTTCTGGCGAGCGCACCAGGTGCCGGTGCTCAACGTGAAGTCGAGTCCTGAGCACCTGCGAATCGTCGAGCAGTGGATGCGAAGCTACAAGCCCGAAGAGCTGTTCGATGAGCACGGCACGCTGATTGCTGAGTTGCGCGAACTTCCCCCCAAGGACGAGCGGCGCATGAGCGCCAATCCTCACGCCGACGGAGGAAAGCTGCGAAAATCGCTCAATCTCCCGGATTTTCGCGACTACGGGGTTCAGATTGACAGCCCTGGAACGAAGGAAATTTCCCCGACCGAGACGCTTGGTAAATTCCTGCGCGACGTGATGCGGCGCAACATGAACTGCTTTCGGGTGTTCAGCCCGGACGAGAATGCCTCGAACCGCCTGCAAGACATCTATGAAGCGACGCTTAAAACGTGGCTTGCTGAGATCAAGCCGGAAGATGCCGATGGAACAGATATCGCTCCCGATGGCCGCGTGATGGAAATGCTGAGCGAGCACACTCTCGAAGGCTGGCTCGAAGGCTACATACTCACGGGCCGGCACGGCCTGCTGAATACATATGAAGCGTTCGTCCACATCATCGATTCGATGTACAACCAGCACGCCAAATGGCTCGAAAAGGCCAAGCTTGAAATCGACTGGCGCGCTCCCATTTCATCGCTGAATCTGCTAATCACGTCGCTTGTGTGGCGGCAGGATCACAACGGCTTCACGCACGAAGATCCCGGCTTTCTCGACGTGGTGAGCAACAAGAGCGCAAGCATCACGCGGATTTATTTGCCGCCGGATGCGAACTGCTTGCTCAGTGTCGCGGACCACTGCCTGCGAAGCCAGGATTACGTCAACGTGATCGTATCCGATAAGCAGCCGCACCTCGTGTATCTCGATATGGATGCGGCGGTGGTGCACTGCACGAAGGGAATCGGAATCTGGGATTGGGCCAGCACGGATGACGGAGCGGAGCCCGACGTTGTAGTGGCTTGCGCGGGCGACATTCCAACCCAGGAAGCGCTCGCGGCCACCGCGATCCTTCGAAAACACTTTTCCGACCTGAAGATTCGATTCGTCAACGTGGTGGATTTGTACCGGCTTCAGCCCGATACCGACCATCCGCACGGACTTTCGGATCGTGACTTCGACTCTCTGTTCACCACCGGTAAGCCGGTAATCTTCAATTTTCACGGCTATCCGTGGCTGGTCCACAAGTTCACGTACCGCAGAACCAACCACTTGAACATCCATGTGCGCGGATACAAGGAGAAGGGCAACATCAACACGCCGCTTGAGCTTGCGATTCGCAACCAGATCGATCGCTACACTCTGGCGATCGACGTCATCGACCGCGTTCCTCGCCTTCAGGGTCCGGGCGCACACCTCAAGGAATGGCTCAAAGGGCAGATCATCGAAAGCATCACCTATGCGTACACCGAGGGTATAGATAAGCCTGAAATTCAACACTGGAACTGGCCGCAAGCGTAAGACCAACGCGTAAGAGGCGTCATACGTCGAAAGTCGAAGCGGCGGTCCTCTTCAGTGCTTCTCTACAGATTGCGCCGCCGCGTAGCCTCACTCTGAGATTTTCCCGCTGCCTGCGGTTGTGGTACCTTGTCGCTTCCGAATTCTGAACCCTCAGGCGTGTAGCCTGCGCGATTCCGTGAGGAGACGCTCAATGAAGTATCGTCAAATCTCAGACACGTTGCGTTTCGCGCTCTCGGTGGCGATTGTCGCGCTGGTGTGCAACGCTGCGATTGGATCCGTTAGGCGCCTTCACTCGCAGTCCAACTCCGCCTCGACCGCCGCGCCGCAACAGATTAGCCCGGAAGGCCGAGCCGCCTTGCAGACCATCATTCAAACAGGTAATCTTCCCGACCTCCGCTGGCCGAATTTCAGTGACTACGCCAAGCACCTGCAGAAGTTCTACAATTCCTATGGTTATTCGCTGCCGTGGGTCCGAGGCATGGAGCCAAGTCCGCAGGCGCGGCAGCTAATTGTGCTCTTATTGCACGCGGAGCAGAAAGGGCTCAACGCGGACGACTATGACGGCCCGCGTTGGAGCGCGCGGCTCGCACTATTAAAACCTGCCGCGGCGCAGCCGACGGAAGCCGACGCGCTGCGATTCGACGTCGCACTGACCGTCTGTGCGATGCGATACATTTCCGACCTTCACATCGGGAAGGTGAATCCCAGGCATTTCGATTTTGGTTTGGACGTCGAGACCAAGAAGTACGATTTACCCGATTTTCTAAAAGACCATGTGGTCGATGGTTCGGACGTGACCGGCGCACTCGCCCAGGTCGAACCGGCTTACCCCGGTTACAAGCGCACCATCGCAGCCCTGCACACCTACCTGGAACTCGCAAAGCAATCTGACGATACCAGGCTCCCCGTTCCGAAGAAGACTATCGCACCGGGTGATACGTACGCAGGCATTCCTCAACTCGCTCAAAAGCTCCGGCTTGTGGGTGACCTCCCGGCTGACGCTGTGGTCCCCGCTGACGCTACCGTCTATCAAGGCGCGCTCGTTGAAGCAATCAAGAATTTCCAGCGCCGCCATGGCCGTGAACCCGATGGACGAATCGGCGCGCAAGCCCTGGCCGATCTGAACGTGCCGCTCACCGTCCGGGTGCGGCAGATGCAACTCGTTCTCGAGCGCTGGCGCTGGTTGCCCCTCACCTATAACGCCTCGCCGATCGTCGCGAATATCCCCGAGTTTCGTCTTCGAGCCTACGACGAAAACTTCAAAGTCGCCGTGACGATGAATGTCGTGGTCGGCAAAGCCTATAACCATGACACGCCGATATTCACCGACAGGATGGAGTACCTCGTCTTCCGGCCTTACTGGAGCGTTCCTTACTCGATCGCGCGCGCCGAATTCTTTTCGCGCATCGCTCGCGACCCCGAGTATCTGGCAAAAAAAGGATTCGAAGTGGTCGACAGCCACCAGCAGGTCGTCGCGTCTGGAACAGTATCGAGCGATGTGCTCGAGCAACTGCGTGCCGGCAAGCTCTTCATTCGTCAAAAACCCGGCCCCAAGAATTCACTCGGACTCGTGAAATTCATCTTCCCGAACAACTTCAACATCTACATGCACGACACTCCCGAGCAGGAATTTTTCTCCCGTTCCCGCCGCGATTTCAGTCACGGTTGCATTCGCCTCGAGCGGCCTGCCGATTTGGCGGCGTTCGTTTTGCGTAATAATCCGGGCTGGGATATGGATCGCGTGCGTGCGGCCATGAAGGGGGACTCCACGCAGCAGGTAAATCTCGCGCGTCCGATTCCTGTCTTAATTCTGTATGGCACGGTAATCGTGCCGGAGGACGGACTCGTTCACTTTTACGATGACATTTATGGTCATGATGCGGCGCTCGACCAGGTGCTGCAACAAGGGTATCCGTATCCGGGTTAGCGGGCGGGCGGCGCGGGGTTCTTTGATCGCCGGTTCTTCAATAGCCATTGATCAGGCCGACGGGACAGTCGAAGCACCATTGCCGCACGCGGCCAACATCGACGTGGATAAAATCCGAATGCGGATAATAACCAACTCCCCCGCGGGCCAAAGCCAGCGCGGCTTTGCGCAGCTTCAGCGTATCAACGCCGGGCATTCGCAGATCAATCGCTTCCGCCAGAATATGTAGGCTGTTCTTCGCCACCCCTGTGGTGTGAGCGCGAAGAGCTGCATTCGTGGAAGAAGTGCGGTAGCCGCAGATGATGTCGATCTCGCCGCCTGGATGGCCTACAGACGCTGTTAAGTCGGAGAGAATGTCGTAGAGGCGCGGGTCAAAATGGCGAACCTCGTTGGTGTTGTGATCACGCAGGAAATAATCGAGTTTGGCTAGCGCGCTCTGTATGTATTGATCGCCACGTCGGTAGACGATATCGATTTTTTCGTTGGTGTGGGTATTGTAAAGCAGCAGAGAGTGATCTGCCGCCGTCGCAGACGACGCGCCGGACGCTTGGACGTGCACGCCGCTCGACGCAATCAAGAAAAGCATTGCGCCAGCAACCGCGAAATGCCGACAAACCTTCGTTAGTGGCTGCATCATTCTCTCTGCCTTAATTTTATCATGAAGAAATTGCCAGCTCGATTGTCCGGGGCGAAACAGACACCGCGGCGGCTCTTGACCCAGACCGATTTGCTCTTAGATCTTTAGCGCTTGCGCGAGTTCGCGCACAAATAATTCGGCGTCAGTCACCAGCCCCAACGCCTGAAACGTTCCGCGATCCGCGAGCTTCGTCACCACCGCAGGATTGATATCCACCGCCACCACTTTCACCGACGCCGGCAGCAGATTTCCCGTCGCGATCGAATGCAACATCGTCGCAATCATTAGCGCCATCGCAACGCCCTTCACCGCCTCTCGCATCCGGCGCTGCGCTTCAGCCATGTCCATAATCACGTCGGGAAGCGGCCCATCGTCGCGCACCGATCCCGCCAGCACCATCTCCACATTATTCTTGATGCACTCGTACATGATGCCCTCGCGCAAAATTCCGGTTTCGACCGCCTGCCACAGCGAGCCCGCCCTGCGGATCGCGTTGATCGCCTGCATGTGATGGCGATGTCCGCCCTCCACCGGCTGGCCGTTGCGCAACGCCATCCCCAAAGAAGTGCCCAGCAGCACGCTTTCCACGTCGTGCGTCGCGATCGCGTTCCCGCCGAATAGCGCCTGGACGAATCCGGCGCGAATCATCGCCGCGAGACGAGGTCCGGCGCCGCTGTGAACGATTGCCGGTCCTGCCACAACCAGGATTTTTCCACCGCGCGCGCGCGTTTCCTGCATCTGTCGCGCGATCTCCTCGATCACCAGCAGCTTTGGCCGCTCGGACGAAACGTCATTCGCCATGAACGAAAAAATTTCGCGCTCGCGCGGCCGATCGAGCGGCATCACTCGGATGCCTTCATGTCCCACCACCACTGCGTCTCCCTTCCGCACGTCCGCCATCGGAACCATTCGCGCGAGCCCCTTTGCCCGCTCCACGATGATGACGAGATCCATTTCCGTTCCTGCGACTGGAACCCATTTCCCGTTCAGGCGCACTTCGGTCGGCATATGCGTCGTCGAATAAAAGCTGTCCGGCAAAGCCCCGTCGCATGGCGCCGGCTCACTACGCACGTCATTTCGCGAAACCAGCACCGCGCCGAACTGCTGCAGCGCCGTCAGAATGCTGTCGAGTTGGGTTTCGCTCGCGGCCATCACCTTCAATCGCGCGAACGAAGTCTCATCTTTCTTCCGGCCCACTCGAATTTCTTCCAGGTCGAACGAACCGCCCAAATCCATCACCGCGTCAAACACTTTGGGAAGCGTCCACGAATCGATAATGTGACCCTCGAGCGTCACCTCTTCGCTGATTTCCTTCATGTCCTGCTCTCCCTGGGCCACGAACATCGGCGCTTGGTCAGGTCAGCCATTTTCTTAAAACACGTGCCCCAACTCGAAAAACCATTTCGCATGTCCCGTGTCTCCAACGCTTCCCCCAATAAACAGCGGCCCCAAGGAGGTTTCTGCCAGGAACCCAACTGCGGCATCATTCGGAAACTTGCTGGCATTCGGAGCGTTGTACATTTTCCCAAACTCGTAAGCCCCAATCACGTAGACTTCCTTCCCTACGAATGGCGGCAGCGTCAGAATATCGTGCAAATAGCCGGTGCGGAAATAGTAATACTGATTGCCGAAAAGCTCATTTGGTCCATAGGCGCTCAAGCGCGACGGTCCGCCCAGGAAGAACTGAGGAACGCCGATGTTATTCGAGCCGAAAGTAGTGCCGCCCTGGGCAACGATGAAGATCGAGCCCGGTTTTGTGATGGGCACGAAATATTCGGCCTGTCCTTCGAGTACCGGAAATGCGGTGCTAGCGCCCGGATTTGTGTCGTACCAACGGAATGTCGCCTGCGCGCTGTAACCGCGGCGGGGCGTAATGAAATCATCGCGATGGTCCGTGAGAAAACGGAACCGCGTATCTCCAAAGCGGCCGTTATTCCGCGGAAAGAGCACTTCACCCAGTCGCAGGTCGGGATTAAAGTAACCGACCTCGTATCCCGCGCGGACTTCGGTGAACCGGCTGAAGCCGTATCCAATATCAATTCCCGCGTCGTCGCGGTAGAAGCGGTAAATCGCTTCAGGAGTGCTCCGGCGAAACACCTTGAACGACATATCTGTGGCTTCGCCGCGCGGTGCAAAGAACCACTTGCTTGCGGCGGTGAACGGCCGGTACAGCTCGGTTTCCACACCGTACGTGTTTCCGAATTGCAGGTCCGTGCGCCACTCGGATCGGTATCCCCACACATCCATGAACGTGATTCGCGCGAGCTGGGTGTACGTCACGTCGTCGCTTTCCGATCCGTCGATTCCAAAGCCAAGTTGTAGGAGCGGCGGCGCATAATTGTATTCGTGGACCGTCACCAGTAGTCCGGTCTCGCTGTCGCGGGTCGTGATTTGGTAATCCGCGGAAGCGTATTTCCCGATTCCTGTGAGTCGTGTGAGCAGCTCGTTGATTTCCGCGTTGTCGATCGGCTTGCCAACTAGCGGATGCAAAAACCTCTCGATTTGTCGAGCCGCTTGCCGATTCGTGCCCGCGACCTTCACGAATTGTGGTACCGGCACGTCCGTTCGTACGCGAGCGTTCTTGGCCGCCACATAGGCATTCCATTGTTCTTCGCTGATCGAAAACGGCAGCAGAACTTTTTTCTTTGCTTCGGCCGCTTGCGTGCCTTCCTGGATGATGGCGTTCGCCCGGTCATATTGGAAGCCGTTGTACTTTTGCAGATCGACGGTGACTACGATGTCTGCGTCCTTCATTCCGCGGAGCTCGTTTTCAAGAATCACTACATCAACCGACCGGCCCAACACGCTGAACAACGATTGAATCTCCTTCGGATTGGCCGGCGCCACTTCCAGGTGGACTGCAATCACGATGTCCGCACCCATTTTCCTGACGACACCCGTCGGCAAATTTCCTACAAGGCCGCCGTCCACATAAATTTTGTCGCCGTCTCGCACCGGCGCGAATACGCCCGGGATCGACATCGTCGCGCGCAGCGCCTGCTGCAGCGATCCGCTCGAAAACACCACTTCTTTGCCCGAGACGAGGTCGGTCGAGACGCATCGAAAGGGGATCGGAAGGCTGTCGAATGAATCGAGCCTCGGGTACGCCAGCGTCTCGCGGTCGATCAGCAGCGTAATCTCGGAACCCGAATTGAGTCCAGACGGTGTCGAAAGCCCGTGCTTCAATCCCAGCGCGATCGAATTTTGAATGGCGCGCAGATCTTCCTTTCGTCGAAAGGACAAATCTTCGTACGGGATTTCACCGCCGATGATGATGTCCCATTTTTGTTCGTTGACGAGCTCCTGCAATTCCTGAGGACTTTTTCCCGTCGCATATAGTCCACCCACCAGCCCGCCCATGCTCGTTCCAGCCAGATAGTCGATCGGAATGTGATGGTCCTCAAACCATTGCAGCACCCCGATATGCGCCAGGCCCAGCGCTCCGCCGCCTTCTAGCGCCACTCCAATCTTCGGTCGTGATGTGCCAGGCTGAATCTGCGCCGCTCGCTTTGGATTCTGAGGCGCAGGCTGGGCGTTGGCTGGGACCGGCGTTCCCTCATCCTGCTGTGCCCCGGCGGTAGGAGGTGCCGCGAGGGCAAAAAGGACCGCCAAGGTGGACACCAGCGAAGAAACAAGTCCGGCGCGGCAGGAGCGTCGCATGAAAGGGTCTCCTCAGTGAAGAAGTCGAAACGAAAAAGTCGAAACTAAGATAGCGCGGGCACGGTCGAGTGTCACCCGGACGGGATAGGGGTTAGCAGAGGGCAGGACTTGGGAATTGGTTCGTTTCCATTCCACCCTTGAAAAATCTTCCGATGAGGTTGAGGATGCCAAGGATGATCGCCCCATCGGCCCGCATCCGAGCGATCGACCTTTTGGCCTCGCGTCTAACCCTTTAGGAGAAGATTCGCCATGTCGCATCATTTCGATACGCCTACCGCAAAAGAAGACCCGCGCATCAACGTCTGCGACTTCTACTTGTTTCGCGGCCGCCCGGGCACAACGGTCATGGCTTTGACCGTGAATCCGAACGCCGGCGTCGGCGCGCCAGACATCTTCCGCGACGAAGGTCTCTACGCCTTTCGCTTCGACACGGATCGCGATCTTCGCGAAGACGTCGCCTTCAAGGTCCAGTTCGGCGCGCCCGCCCACGCCGATGGCGGCGAGCACCAGCACGTTCAGACCTTCGCGGTCCGGCGCGCCACCGGAGCGGACGCTCTGAAGGGTCCCGCGGGCGAACTCATCATTTCCGGGAATACGGGACGCGTCGTGAAAGCGGATCAGGGCTGCCTGGCGTACGCAGGCCTCGCGCCTGATCTGTTCGCCACCGATGGCGCCGGTTTCGGTGCCTTCAGAAAAGCTCTGTGGTCCGAAAACCGGTTTGCCCCGGAGGCGTTCCAGAGTCGCCAGAACTTCTTCGGCGGCAACAATGTCACCGCCATCGTCCTCGAGGTCCCCAGCACCCTGATCGGCCGAGGTGTGGTGCACGCCTGGGCCACCGCATCGCTCTACGGGCACGCGCCGGAGGTGCAGGTATCGCGTTGGGGCCTGCCGATGATCACCCACAT
>Ga0307472_100000455_pt1 | contig 14338 bp, 13 predicted proteins | sample atmos_gasesAM5C__2_FD_204582 | JGI IMG/M metagenome (GOLD analysis project Ga0307472, IMG submission 204582) | Hardwood forest soil microbial communities from Morgan-Monroe State Forest, Indiana, United States - atmos_gasesAM5C_05 | ecosystem: Environmental > Terrestrial > Soil > Temperate...
GGCTACCTTGAGTGCCATGTCCGTTCCTGCCGGAATTGCCGTCGTCCCGCGATACCCTGAGCGATACTTATCGGCGTGGTGCAGCACGATTACTCCCGCGCCAAGACGAGCCAAGCGACGGAACTTACGAGACACTTCCGTCATTTGGGATGGATCGTTTTCGTTTGCGCCTTCAAGCCAATCCTGCAACGAATCGAAGATGATTACGCCCCTCTCCCGCATGGCAAACTCCGCGAGATGGGGATCATCGAGCGAGGGTGTATCCGTTTCGAGCCAATCACCCCAATAACGAACCGCATCGTCGGGGATGCCGAGCGCTTTACGGCGTTCACCGATGGTTGATTGCGGATTCTCACGGTCAATGTAGAGCACGGGAATCTTTTTCAGTACCTTGCGTCCGAAGACTTGAGTACCAGCCTCGATGCCTGCGGCCATGAAGAGTGCCATCAAAGATTTCATCGCTCCGTATTTACCTGAGATAAGCAAGTACCCTGCATACGGCAATAATTTGTCGATAGCCCACTGGATCGGCTCGCTCGAAATCTCCGAAGCAAACGGGATGTTGTGGGTAACCCAAGATGCGAGTGCATCCGTTCGGAGTTTTTCCCAACGCTCTTTGAAATCTTCCCCAAATGCATCGCTCTTCACCGCGTGCGCTAATTCACCTACATCCTTCGCATCCGTGAATGAAATGCGGTAAACCTTCTCAGGCGGAAGCAATGCGCTGATTGTGTTCATGCACAACTGACCCGGCGCGTCTTGATCCCCGACGATGAAGATACGATGTGCCGACTTTAGTTTCTCCATCACCTCTAACTCGATCTGCTTCTGTTTTGCGTTGATCACAGATACCGCGACGTACCCACTTTCGTGGAGTACCGCTGCGTCCAATTCTGATTCCATCACATATACATCGCAGCCTGCAGTCACGGCGTCGATGTTGAACAGTCCCTTCTGCGAAACGGCGTTGCTCTGCAAAAATTCCTTCGTTTTTATATTGCGCGACTTCAGCGTGTAGAACGTGTCGCCCATGCGATAGGGAGCGACCAAGAACGTGTTGCCGCCCACCTCACCGATGCGGAATCCCATTTCATTCAGTGTTTTTGCCGAGGGTGTCGCGCTGTTCGGACGGCTGGCAGCCAGTTTCGCTATGTCCGCGTCGGTAACTGCACGCCCTAGACTCGCCCACTTCTGAGCAGTCATTGGGGATGCGGGTTCTTTCTTCAGGCTCGGTACGCTCTTTGATGGGCGTACATCCTCGTCTACCTCTGCTGCGATTTTTCGGAGAGCATCTCCGGTGCTTATATCGTCAAATTTCTTTACGAAGTCGATGGCGTCGAAACTCTTTCCGCACTCCGAGAAGCAAGTGCCGATGAAGCATCTGTCTTCCTTCTCTACGACGTGGAAACTTTTGTTGCTATCTCCGCTATGAAATGGGCAAGCGGAGTACCCTTGATCGTCAATCTCGATTCTGTTGGAGAATGGTGTGAGTCCTGCCTGTTTTTTCAACTCAGGAATATCGAACTCGCGCTTGATCTCCGGCGACTTCACCCCTTGCGGGGGCATTGCCGAACGATTACTGCCTGTTGCTACTGTGCTGTTCATGTGTTTATCCTTTTCCCGCTGACACTGCTGCGGGGTTGGTTGATCTTCTGCTGCATCGCTTTCACGATTTATATGGAACGGAAGACGATTAGAAACGATCCTGCTGGGGTACGTCTACTTGCGGGGGTAAATCGGGAACACGTCGTCATAACTCTCAGTCAGCAAGGTAAAGCCGCCGACTGCCAAACTCTCTGCGTTGTGGGTGTTAGGTCTCGTATCGAGCCATCGCAAGAACTTCTCTTCCCTGAATCGAGGAAGGTTTGTCACTCTTTGTGCAGTATCGAAATCGTCCTGCGTCCATTGGTATTCGGGAAAACGCTCTTTGATGGCTTCCTTTAGTGCTTCTAACCATCACCGTGGCCTTGGCTTTCGGACGGTTCGGCACGTTGGCATCTGTGACGTTGCGGACGATGGCGTCGCTGGATAAGGCCGGGTAGATAGCTTCATCCTTCCGGGGGCTGATCCGCTCGACAATGTAGCCGTGCAACGGACATTCGAGCCGTCTCGGGAAGTGCACGGCACCGGGAACGGGCTTCGGCTGCAGCAAGGTACCGCAATGGGGGCAAGTCACCATGGGTAATTCTCCTTTACGTACCGCCTCACTAAGAGGCAGAGAAAAAATAGAAAAACGTCATTTTCGGGCTGTTTTCAGGCTGAAAGTGGATGAAAAACGTCTGTATACTACTGATTCTAAGGCACAAAAAATATTGGCGATTTTTTGCTGATTCCGTCATACGCTGGCGCGTTTTTCATGGTTACCGCACCTTCCGCACGGTCACACCGCCGCCGTCTGGATTCGTGGAGTCCGGCTTGCCGGAGTCGTAGTCGTCGAGGGATGGTCGGATTGTCGATACATAGTTCTTGATCTCAAGATCGATACCGTCGGATTCCTTGGACGCAATTACGGCACTCAGCTTGAGGTAAAGTTCCGAGTTGCTGGACTCCGCTAACAGTTTCTGTAGGTACAGCATGAGTTTATCCCGCGCACGAGCCACGGTGCTTTGAACCGTGGGCTTGGGCTTTCCGGTCAGCGTGGCGATCTCCGCGAGCGACAGGCCAAAAAATTTGTGCTGGATGCATGCAGTCCGCTCATCCTCGCTCAACAGCAGGCAAAGCTCAGGCATCTGAAATACTTTCTGAATGGCTTTGGCTTCGTCCTCAGTGGGCGGTGTGGCACCCGGTCGCTGATTCTCCCGCCAATCAGCATCCAACTCATACAGTATTTTTTCCATATCCCGGGGGTACCGAGACATCTGTGTGCGATTCCCATGCTCGATGCGAATAGAATCGCCAAACCCAATCGCCGGGGTCTGTCTGTTCGACTTCAACGCCTCGGCCACATCGGCGGAAACCTCGACGGCTCTGATATCAGGTGGATGAATCTGGTCTCGCATTTCTTTAGTGATGCGACTCTTCGTGACAGGAATACTTCTTCCAGATGTTCTTACGCCCTTACCCTCGTTGACCGCTTTTGCTTTTTCCAAACTCTGAATCTTCAATATGACATCTTCCGTGTAACCCGCTTCCTCATCTTCCGGCGAGAATGACGATGAATCCGGGGTTAAATAGCCATGTTTTGGACACTCAAGGCGTTGGGGAAAATGCAATGCGCCGGGTACGGGACGCGGCTCTAAGACACTGCCGCACTTTTGGCAACGATGTTCTTGGCCGATCATGCTGCTGCCTTCCGTTGTTTGCAGGCATATTTCCGCTTGCGGGGGTGAGAGGCCTGCGGGAGCGCCAACATCCACTTTATGATTTCGTCACGGAAGAATCTCAAATAGCGACCTACCCGGCGATGCGGCAGCGGCGGGGTTGAATCCCCGTTACCCCGAAAGCGGGTACGTTCGTATACCGACGATTTCGGAATCTGCAACAGACCAGCAACTTGATCCACGGTCATAATGACCGGTAGTGACGGCGCAACGCCTGTCTGTTCTGGTTGATTGGTTACAGGTTGCTTTGTTCGGGCCATGTCCGCGTCCTTTTTGGTGCCATTTGGAATCTTACCGCTTGACATGGATGTCGGCAAGTGTTATCCTACAATGTATTTCAACACTGTCTAGCAAGCCGAGAACATGAAAAAAAGTTTGATGGTGGATGCAAGGATACTGGCCACGTTCGCAAATTTGGAATCCGCAGAGGCTGATAGTTTCCGCCACGCGGTTGCGCCGGGGTTCGTTCCAGAACTCTGGTGGACAGGCCAAGCGCTTGCGATGGAACCCGGAGCTACGTCAGAACCGATATGGCAGATGGAACAAGATAGGCTGAGAGAGGTGTGGCGTTCTCATTTTTCACCCATCGCGTGTCTGGAGTTAATTGTTCGTGCCGCCAAGCAATCGGAAACAGAGCAGTGGCTTAAAGATTTTTCCGAGAAGATGGGGCAGATGAGTAACAAGGAGATACGCGAGTACAGTAAGAAATATATTCCGCAAACCACAATTTATCCGTATCAACACGTCGTAATGCTTCTGGCTCTGCAGCCGTGGCGTGCTCGGATTTGTGAAAAATGCGGAAAGTACTTTGTGAAAGACAAGCCTCGTGACCGCTACTGTTCAAGGGCATGCTCGAAGCAGGCCATTCTGGATTCAAAGCGTAAATCATGGGAAGCACACAGTGGAGCATGGCGACCAAAGATAAAGACTCGAAAACTGCGTAAAATGGGGGGCCAATAGCCATGCAAAAGGGCAAGGTCTACAAACGCGGCGGCTGGTGGATGTTCCGGTACAAGGTGCCCGAAATGGTGGGCGACGAAAAGGTGTGGCGTGACCGTTACGAAAGGCTAGCCCCCGTGGAACAATACGCTTCCGCGAAAGCCGTCGAGACTGACGGGCTTATCTCAAGATTCCGTGACACGCTCGACACGTCGAAGATGACGCCTAGCACCATGCAACTGCTGATCGATTTTGTCGAAAAGGTTTACTTCCCTGCTAAGAAGGCCAGCGGTGCGCTCAAGGCCAGCACGCTCGTGGGCTATGACAACCTGTACGAGCGTCACTTCAAGCCGCGCATCAGCGGACGGCGTATGTGCGATTTCACGCCGCGCATCGCGCAAAAGTTCGTTGACGATCTTGCCGCCGAGCGTGTTGCGGCACGCACCCCACTATCATCGGGCACACTGAGGCACATCAAATGGTTTGGCGTCGGCGTCTTCGATCATGCCAAGAATACGGGCGCGTTCCCTGACCACTACGAGAATCCATTCTTCCGCGTCAAGATACCGAAGACGAAGGCCGTCAGCCAGCCGACTCGATACGCCACGCTTGATAACGTGCTCGATATGATCGCCGTCTTGCCCGACACGGCAGCCACTGTTGTCGCAGTCGCGGCGTTCGCCGGATTGCGTAAGTCTGAAATTCAGGGTCTGAAGTGGGAAGACTTTCGCAAGGGCGAACTGCACATCACCCGATCAGCGTGGCGAACAACCACGATAGAAGATACCAAGACCACGGCCAGCGCAGCTCCGGTACCTGTTATTTCGACTCTGGCAAAACATCTGGAAGCGCACAGGAATGGCTTCCCTGCCAATGGATTTGTATTCACATGAGAGAAATTGAACCGCCCACTTGATTTGCACAACCTTGCGAATCGGGTCATTCGACCGGCTCTCAAGAATGCAGGCATACCGTGGTGTGGATATCATGGCTTCCGGCGCGGCCTAGCGACAAACCTGCACACACTTGGAATCGTAGATACGGACATTCAGCGCATACTGCGTCATGCGGATGTGGGCGTGACTCAGGCCAGTTACATCAAAGTGGAACCTAAAGTGAAATCCGCAGCCATGCAGAAGCTGCAGCGGTCGCTGTCGGCCAAAATCAAAGCACGCAAAAGGAAGTAGGTATTCCGCCATGAGGTTGGTGCTCGGAATAGTGCTGGTACTCCCGCTCTTGCTCTCGCAACTCCCGCAGAGCGCCCCACAACCAAAAGCCAATAATGCACGCCCACAGCAAAATGCCAAACCCAAGGCAGAAGTAGCTCCAACGCCCCCGGCACAGCCCACCGCCAACCCCACCAATCAGGGATGCGACCACATAGCCGCTAGGAATCAGCCAGAGATAGTACGGGTGGAATCCGTAAAGAGAGACTGGCTCGACATAGCGACCTTGGGATTGAGTGCACTGCTCGTTGTTGTCGGCATCGTTGGTGCTTGCATTGCGCTATCCACGCTCGCTGAGATTAAGAAAGAAGTAGAACATGCCAATATCATCGCTGGTGCGGCGAGGGACGCTGCCGATGCTGCTCTTTTGAATGCTCGGGCTTTTATCAATTCCGAACGTGCGTGGCTGCTTCCAGCAATCTTGGTCGAACCTCGCAATTTGCTAGAAATGGCACACGACAACTATCCGAACAGCATCGAAATAGCCGTTCGATTCAGAAACGTCGGGCGGACTCCCGCATGGGTCACGGGCTGGTATTGCACCACGATCATTACTCCAAACGAGCGCGTAACCCCTTTTGAGTACGGTGAGGGGCACAGCAGTCTCAACCAAGGCGAACCAATGGCGGCGAGGAGTAGTGACAACCTGTACGTTGACTTCGCTGTTTCCGAGCTTTCGATCATCACTGACATCCGGCAAGGCAGGAATTACTTCTATGTCTATGGGTTTTTGACCTACAGGGATATTTTCAACGAAACCCACCAGAGTTATTTTTCTCGCCGATATAGCCGACGCCAGATTGCCCCCGGAGAGTTTGAGGAAGGGTGGATGGTAATCGGGCCAGAGGGAGCAAATCGCAATACCGATGAGCGTCAGAATCCAAATTAAGTAGGCTTGCAAAAACCGCTGTAACCCGCATAACCATTGATGAAAAGTTGGTAGGGGCGGTGGGGATCGAACCCACGACCTTCGGCTTAAAAGGCCGCTGCTCTACCACTGAGCTACGCCCCTGAATTATCTAATTCACGAACGGTGGAGTAAGTGTTGCGTGGGCACAATCCAGCACGTTTCGCGCAGACGCTAGCATCTCACAGGTCACACCGAATTGGCTACTGAGCCGCAGGTCCCGGAGAGCGCTCGAGGTTTGGCTGTTACAAGGCAGCGCATCCAACGACGCTCGATTTTCGCGCCGCCTTTCAACCGTGCACATTCCAACATCCTCGTATCCCTTGTATCCGACGATAAAGAAACGCAATCTTGATACGTATAAGGCAGTCCGTCGAATTAGAGAGTACGTTTTCGCGGCAACGCCCATCAATCTGCGGCTTCGTTCTTCGCCGTAACTCCGCGGCCGCGCTTCCGCTTCCAGAGGTAATCCTTGCGCAGTTTCTCCTGGTGTTTTTTCACCTGCGATTCGATTTCTGAGAACGCGATTTTTGCGCTGCTTCGAACGTCGCCGCCGGTTCCTGAGGCGTGCAAGTTTCCGGTCGGCAGCCGCAGATTCATCGAACAGGTGTACTCAATCTTGCGCGGGGTCTTTTCGATCAACCAGTGGAGCTCGACCAAATCAGGATCGTATCGCTTCAACAGCCGGTTTAATTTCTCAATGTGATGGGCTGCTTCGCCATCGATTACCTTGCGATGTTCTGGTTCGATATTGCTGTAGAAAAGTTTCATTGGAGCACCCTCTTTCGAGTTGGCTCACCAGGGGAAGGAGCTTTTGCATGGAGGCAGCTTCAGAATAGCGCCGCTGTTCACGCGTTTCAATACCATGTGCGCTTGATTGACACCTTTGCCTTCGCATCATAGTCTGCAAGCAGCGAACGCAATCGCGCGATGGATTCCAACAAGAAAGCCACGGCCGGCGCAAAATCGCACCGCATCCGAGTGGGTCTGGCAGGCTGGTCGTATGACGACTGGAACGGAATTGTCTATCCCTCACCGCATCCCCGCGATTTCCACGAAGTCACGTTCCTGGCCCAGTTTTTCGACACAATCGAAATCAACACTTCCTTTTACCAACCCCTGAAACCGCAACTCGCAACGCACTGGATCGGCCTCGCCGCGGATAATCCACGTTTCCTATTCACCGCCAAAATGTGGCAGAAATTTACGCACGAATCCGACGCCACCGGGGAAGATGAAAAGCTTGTGCGCGCCGGATTCGATCCTCTGTTCGACGCGGGCAAGCTCGGCGCCGTCCTCCTTCAGTTCCCTTTTTCGTTTCACCACACTCCGGAAACGCTGGTTCGTCTGAAGCAGTTGCTTCAAACCTTCCGTGACTATCCGCTCGTCGTCGAGGTTCGCCATTCTTCCTGGGCGCGCCCCGAATTTTACGAGCTGTTGCATGAACGCGGCGTCGGCTTCTGCAATATCGACCAGCCCGTGATCGGCGAGTCCATAAAGCCCACGGAACGAACCACCTCTCCCGTCGGTTACTTCCGGTTGCACGGCCGCCGATACGATACGTGGTTCACTGACGACCCGGAAGTTCCCAGCTACGAACGCTACAACTATCTGTACTCTGAGGAAGAACTCGAGCCGTGGGCCAAGCGCATCGACCACGTAGCGAAGCACGCCGAGAACACCTTTGTGATTGGCAACAACCACTACATCGGGAAAGCAGTCGTGAACGCGTTGCAGCTCATTCATCTGTTGCGCGGAGAGAAAGTAAAAGTCCCGGAGCCGCTGCGTCAGCACTATCCGCAATTGGATTCGATCGCCAGCGAACCACCGAAAGAACCGTTGCTGTTTCCGCTTCCCCCTCCGTAAGCCGCCGCCTCACGAGTAGCCGACGCGATAACCCTTGGTGCCGTTGACTTCCATCGGCACCGGCACTCTTGCCTGTTTTCCGAACTGGCATCCTGTTCGTGTGTTCCGCAATCGGGCACACATGTGCGAAGGGAAGCGTCAGCGTCTCTTAATGTTGATCGCCGTGAGTACTTCTTGGATCTACTTCTTGAAGAGGTCTTCGAAGGCTTTCCGCGCGTCATTGGGGCGCGCAGCCGCGGGCGCGGCTGGCGTGCTGGTAGCGTACGTAACCGGCGACGTGTCCTTTTCCACCGTCATGCGAAACTCGAAAAACGTGCAATCATTTTTCGCAAGCTTGTTCGGGATTCGCTCGGGGATTGGCTGCGTACATTCAAATTGCGCCGCTGTATCGAAATGCACGCACTGCTTGCACGAATGCATGGCGGCATGGCAGCGCGGGCATTCGCCGTTCTGATCGAATCCTGGCGCGAGCACTGCGCCGCAACTCGAACAGCGCGCCCGCATTACGGTGCCCACCATCCGCGGGGTTCGCGGCCCCAGCATGTCCTGCTTCGGACGCGGCTGTTGTTGCTCCGCGGGCCGGTCGGCTCGTTCCCGCTTCTTTTCGCGGGCCTCCGCGTCGCTATAACCCCTCTGCCTATACTTCCGCTCCATGAAGATCCTCCCGGGGGGATGTTTGATAATACCCCCAAATCTGTTGCTCAGACTCCCTTTCACGCGAGGCGTGTCGAAAGGTAATCGCTTCTACCGCGGCCTTAACCCGAGCTCCACGCGGACAGCTTCGTCCAAAACTTGCATAAGCCTTCAACCGGCAAATCCGGCTGAAGCAATGCGGCTGGACGGCCGAAATGCGTGAGCGCTGCTTCGGCCGCGAGATACCCGCTGCGGACCGCTCCTTCCATTGTCGAGGGCCATCCTGTTCGAGTCCAATCACCCGCCAGAAACAAATTGCCGATCGGCGTGGTTTGTGGCGGCCGCCAGCGGTCCACTCCGGGCTCCGGCGAAAATGTCGCGTTCACTTCTTTAATCACGGTGGCCTTCAGCACATTCGCTTCGCGCGTCACCGGCAGCACGTCCGCCAATTCGCGGCGGCAAAAGTCGATAATTTCAGCACGCGAGCGCGGAACCAGATCGTAGGAGGCGCTGATCACGAGCTGCAGATATTGCCCCTCCCCGCCGCGCTCCTCGAGATGCGATCCTGTGGCCGAGACTTCGTTGGTATGTCCCGTTGGACGCGCGCTCACGCCGTTCGTTTCGCCGCTGCTCGAAAGCAGCGTCCGATTGAAAATCCACTGCGTCGTATGGTCGAGTAGCGTCAGAAACGGCTCCGTCATCACCGTTCGATCGAACCAGAAATGCACACTCGTAATCGGCGACGTCTTGATATGCCGCAATCCTTTGAGCGGCGCTCCGGATTCGGCCATCTCCCTTGGCATGAGATTTAGCAGAACGTCGTGCGGCACCGCTGCGATGCATGCATCGGCTTCCATTTCCATGCCATCTTCGAGAATCGCTCCTGCGAATCGGTCTCCTTGCACGCAGAGCCGGCGCACTCCGCTGCGCAATCGCACTTCGCCTCCGCGCCTCGCGATTTCCTCGTGACAACCCTCGTACAATTCAGCCAGCGGCACCAAAGGGATTCCAACTCGATATCCGAGCGCGTTGCTCAGAAATCCTTTCCAGAAAACCTCAATCCCGTACTTCGCGTCCGTTCGCGCCAGTTCTTCATCGAGCGCGCTCACCAGCACCACCCGCCAGAACCGCTCGATGGCTCCCCGCGTCTGACGCATCGAGTGCAGCCAGTCCAGCATCGACGCGCCGTTCGCGCGTGGCGGATTCCCTCCCGCGCGCGCGATTGCCAGCATCGCTTTCGCAATCGAACGCTTATCCGCCAGCGTCAGCGCGTCGAATAGCAGAAACGATGGCGCCATGTGCAGCGGCGGCGGAAGCGGCGAAGCCTGAATTTCCGAACGCCTTCCCGCCCTATCCGCGAAATAGAGCCGGTCGTAGAACCGGATCTTCTCGCTCGCCCCCACGCGCCGGTAAAAATCGGCCAGGTTCGTGCAACAGCCGAGCGTCACGTGCTGGCAATTGTCCACTTCGCTACCATCGGGCAGCGTGTAAGACGTAGCCCGCCCGCCGAGGTGGGGACGCTTCTCGAGCAGTTGAACGCGAAAGCCTGCGTCAGCCAGCGCGATGGCGGAGGACAGGCCCGCCAGGCCGCCGCCGATTACCAGGACGCTTTGCGAGGGCATCACCCTTCCACCAACTGGCCTTCCCTACCGCGAGGCCGGCCGCGAGGAGATACTGAACTTTTTCGGCGCTCGAAAGTGAAACGCGCGAAGTGAAAACGTCGAAGTTGCGCTCTTTCATCCGCGCGAGAAGCGTGCTGTAGGTCCGGACGAGCGCCCACAAAGTTGCGCGGCTGTCGGGGTCGATTTGGCCAATCAGCGCAACGCCTTCTTCGTAGAAGCGCCAGGCGCGTTCCGCTTCGAATTCGAGCAGCACCTGTACGCGTTCTGTGAGCGGACCTTGCAAATCGTTTGCAGTGCAGCCGAATCGCGCGAGATCTTCCTGCGGCAGATAGACGCGGCCCATTTCGAGGTCGGCTCGCACGTCGCGAATGATATTCGTCAATTGAAACGCGAGGCCCAGCCGTTCGGCGAGATCGGGATCGCGCGGGTCGCGAAAACCGAAGACGTGCAAGCACGTGAGCCCCACCGTTCCCGCCACGCGGTAGCAATACTCCGAAAGCTGGTCGAAAGTGGCGTAGCTGGCGACGGTTAAATCCATCTCCGCGCCGAGAATCAGATCGTGGAAGTAGCGCGTCGGTATGTTGAATCGCGCAATCGAATCGGCGAGCGCGGGCAAAATCACGTGGCCGCTCGTCTCGCCGGCGATCGCTTCGTCGAGCATGCCGCGCCAACGGGCGAGGCCACGACGCTTCGCTTCGAGGTCGCCGGGTTCGTCCGAAACATTGTCAATCAGCCGCATGAACGCATAAAGCGCGAACAACGCGTTGCGTTTGTCGCGCGGCAAACCAAAAAACGCGAGATAGAAGCTGCTATGCGCTCCTCGCGCAATCCGATTGCATTCAGCGTAGGAATCGCGGACCGTGATGGCGTCGGCTTCTGCCGAATCTGCATTCTTGATAAGAGTTGCTGATTCATTCCGCGGTTGCCGCGGCGTTGGCTCCTGGATGATCGGCAGTTCGTCGCGGTCCTTCGACACTGCACGACCAGCCAGCGCGCGAGTGAGCAAGCGAATCTGGGTCCATTTCGTTAGTGCAGGCCGGCGATTGAGCGTGTCGTACCCCGACGATTCGATCGCATCGAAAACCGCCAACCCTCCCCGGCTGAACATCTCAATGTCGACGCGCAAGGGGCCCTCGATGCTCTCGACCAATGGCATTCCCGCTGCGAATAGCGCTCGAGTACGCTCAATCAAATCTTTCATCAGCGATACGTATCGCCCGCCGAATCGCCGCTCGACAATGTCCGCCTCCGTCAGCCCATGAGCGGCCAGAGCATCAAGCGGGATGTAAATGCGCCCTTTTTCGAGATCGCGCGAAACATCCTGCCAGAAATTCGCCAGCTGCAACGCGGTGCAGGTGTAATCGGAAAGCTTGTGCCGCTCGGCATCGCGATAGCCGCAGAGATAGAGCACCAAGCGGCCCACCGGATTCGCCGAATACACGCAGTAATCGAGCACTCCTTCCCACGTTGCGTAACGCTGCACACGCTGATCCTGCCGGAACGCCCGCAAAAGATCGCTGAATGGTTTCCGCGGAATATCCTTCGCGCGAATCGTCTCCCGCAAGGCAATCAGCACCGGATGCAACGGGCCGCTCTCGGCCGAATAGCACAATCCCAACTCCTCTTCCCACGCATCGAGCAGCTCAAGAGCGCGCTGGCGGTCAGGAATTTCGTCTCCCAGATCATCCGACCAGCGGCAGTAGGCGTAGAGATTGTAAAAATGCTGATGCAGCCGCCGTGGGAGCAACCACGAGACCACGTTGAAATTCTCGTAGTGATGCGTCGCCAGCCAGCGTGTGTAACGCTGCGCTTCGGCAACGCTGCATCCTTCGGCAGGAAGATTGCGCGCAATTTCGAGTTCTGGTGTAGCTAGCACGGTAGCCAACGCAGAGAGGTTCTTGCCTTTCGCTTTTTACGAACGCATCAGAACGATCTCGCTCCGTTCGCCGCTTTCAGCAAATCAGAGCGCTTGCGGATAAAAAATCGGGCCGCCACCGGCGCGGGCAAAATCGATCAAGGAATGATAGCAGTCTTCAACTGGCCGTTGCGGTGCTTCATGTGCTCGAACACGGCCGGTAACTCCGCGAGCGGCACTTCCCCGGTGATGAAATCGCTGGCGCGAACCTCTCCGCGCGCGATCGTTTCGAGAGCTTCCCTCATGAACTGCGGCGTGTGATGAAACGTCGACTTGATCGTGATCTCGGAATAGTGAAGAGCCGCCGGATCGAACTCCACGTGCGTGCCTCGCGGGCAGCCGCCGAAAAGATTTACCGTGCCGCCCTTGCGGGCCATCTGCACGGCCCACTGCCAGGTAACAGCCGACCCGACCGCTTCAATCACTGCGTCGGCGCCGCGCCCGCCATCGCTCAGTTCGCGGACGAGCCTTACCGGATTCTCAATTTCGCTGATATCAAACGCCGCTACCGCGCCTAGCCGTTCCGCCGCGCGAGTTTGCGATTTTCGCTTGCCCAGAGCGATCACTCGGACACCGCGTGACGAAAGTACGCGAATAAATTTCAGCCCAATCGGGCCGCAACCAATCACAACGGCTGTATCCGCGGGCCGAATGCCCGTTTCGTGAATGCCTCGCAAAACGCAGGCAAGCGGCTCGGTCATTGCCGCATCCACAAACGAAACCCCTTCCGGAATCTCGAGCATGTTCTGACGGACGATTCTTCCTGGGATGCGAATGTATTCGGCATACGCGCCGTTGTTGAAAAGAAGGTCTTCACAAAGATTCGGCTGGCCTTTGCGGCAATAGAAGCACGCATTGCAAGGCGCCGAATTCGCAGGAAGCACGCGCATTCCTTTGTGGACGCCGCCGTTCACCGACCGGCCCTGCTCTTCGATCACACCCGCCAGCTCATGTCCAAAAAGAGCGGGTGGCTTGATCATGCGCGCATGGAATCCCTGTTTCCAGACCTTCAAATCCGTGCCGCACGTCAGCGCCACTTCGACGCGCACCAGCACTTCGTCATCCCCAACGCGAGGAATATCCACGCGCTCGATTTTCAGATCTTCACGGCCGTACAATACGGCCGCGTTCATGTGTCCGTTTCTCTCTCGTCTCATTGGTGCGTGATCACTACTTTTAAGGTACCATCCAGCGGCCTCGCCGCCAACTCCAGCGCGTCCGCGATGCGCTCAAGCGGAAACCGGTGCGAGATCATCTCCCGTATCGGCAAGCGCCGCTCGAACACCAACGCAGCGGACTCTTCCTGATCGTCTGCCGATGCGCTGTAACTTCCGAGAATTTCTTTCTCTTCCACTCCTACGGCGGCTGCCGGAAACTCCAATCGCGTCACCGGATCGTTATGAGCAAACAGTAGCACGCGTCCGCCCGGGCGCGCGATCGCAAGCGCCTCGGGGACTAATGACGGGTTGGGCACCGCGATAAGCACGGCGTCCGCCCCTCGACCAAAGGTGCGGCGGCGCATCTCTTCGACCAGACTGGCGCTCGCGGGGTCGAACGATTCGGCGGCGCCGAAACGCATGCTTGCAGCGCGGCGGCCCGCCATAGGGTCGCTCGTAAAAACTTCAGCGCCCTCGTACTTCGAGAGGAGCATCAGCAGCATCCCGATAGGTCCCTGGCCGATCACCAGTACCGTTTCGCCGGGCGCGACCCGCGCTTTGCGAACGGCCTTGAGACAGGTATTTACGGGCTCGATAAACGTGGCGTCCTCAAATGTGACGTCCGCAGGCAGCGCGATCATCCCGCGTTCTACCACCCACGGCATTGCACGTACATATTCCGCAAAGCCCCCGCCGTTGGGATCGAACCCAGCCGTAAGGCCCGTCTTCTTGTACCCCGCACACTGCGAGAAC
>Ga0307472_100000456_pt1 | contig 14328 bp, 11 predicted proteins | sample atmos_gasesAM5C__2_FD_204582 | JGI IMG/M metagenome (GOLD analysis project Ga0307472, IMG submission 204582) | Hardwood forest soil microbial communities from Morgan-Monroe State Forest, Indiana, United States - atmos_gasesAM5C_05 | ecosystem: Environmental > Terrestrial > Soil > Temperate...
GCTCTAGTCGGGCGAGCTGCTCACCCCTCGGGAGGCCTCAAAAAAATGGCCCTGCGTCCCGTCCTGCTTGGATTGGCGATGTCGGCGTCCGTGCTCGTCGCGACGACCTGTGGCGGCAGCAGTGGCGGGGGTACCCCCGATGCGGGGCCTCCGGATGGAGGGCTTCCGCTCGGGTCGTCGTGTACCCTCGATACGGACTGCGCCTCCGATCTCTGCCGGCCGTTTCGCCAGCAGACGATCCACCTCTGCACGAAGGCGTGCACCGCGGCGACACAGGCCACGGACTGCCCTGTCCCTCCAACCGCTGGCACGTGCTCGCCGAACCAGTACTGCGACTTTCATTGAGTCGCGTCGGGCGTCGCGGCTTCTGAATTCCCCCGAGGAGAGAGCTCCGGGGGCGCTCGCATGCCGGACGCGCGTCAGATCAGCTTCGGCAACACCCGGCCAGTCCAGACGCGCGTCCTGATCGCCACAGCGATCCCCGAAGGGCGCAGGCACTCCACCGTGAGCGGACTGTCCTGCCGGGTGGTCCGATTGGCAGGATGCGCCGGATGACGTCGCCACGACGCCGCCACCTCCCCGGCGAGAGCACCATGACGGTGGTGGTGGCGCTGGCCGCGAACCTCGGAATCGCCCTGGCCAAGCTGGCCGCGGCGATCGTCACCGGGTCGAGCGCGATGCTGGCCGAGTCGTTCCACGCGATGGCGGACACGGGGAACGAGGTTCTCCTCCTGGTCGCGCAAAGACAGAGCGAGCGACCGGCAGACGATGCCCACCCGCTCGGGCACGGCCGGGCGGCGTACTTCTGGGCGCTGATCGCGGCACTCGGGGTGTTCGTCACCGGGGCCCTGCTATCGATCCGTCAGGGCCTCCACGAGCTGCTCCATCCGGGCGAATTGACGTCCTTCGGGGTGGCCTATGTCGTCCTCGCAATCTCGCTGACGCTGGAGAGCGTCTCTCTGCGGCGTGCCTACCGGCAACTCCGGGGAGAAGCGACCGACCTGCGGCGGGGGTTCACCGAGCACGTCCGCCTGACCTCGGATCCGATCACCCGCGCGGTGTTTGCCGAGGACGCGGCGGCGGTCGCTGGCAACCTCATCGCCGGGGCCGGAATCGCGCTGCGGCAGCTGATCGGCTCGCCGATTCCGGACGCGGTGGCCGCCCTGCTGATCGGGGTGATCCTGGGGTACGTGGCCCTGGAACTCGCCCGTCGGAACGGGGACTTCCTGATCGGGCAGCGTGCCCCGGCGCCGATCGAGGCGGACGTCCGCAAGACGATTCTCGGGCAGCGGGGCGTGACGGCCGTCACCGAGCTGATGGTGACCTTCCTCGGCCCGCGCCGGCTCCGGGTGCTGGCCCACGTGGACATCGACGACGGACTCTCCGGAGCGGAGGTCAAGTCGCTGATCCGGGAGATCGAGGACGCCCTGTGCGGGAGCTCGCCGTTCATCGACCGGGTCGACGTGGTGCCGGACGGGCGCCGACGCGGACCTGGGAACTCGGACGGCGACCGAAATCTTCAATCCGGATCCTGACGCCACTGGTCGGCCAACGAGACGTACATCAAGGCGTTCCCGGGGCTGGAGATCATCGCCTCCGAGGATCCCCCGCAACGGCGTGCCGAAGCGGTGTCCCCCGCTGGGGGTGGCGCGCGGCGGGTCGTTCCGCGCTGGGTCGGAGCGGGCGCGGCCGGCGTCCCGCTCCGACCATTTTTTTGCCCTGGGGTCGGGCCAGGCCGGTATCAGGTGGCCGCGGGTGGTTCCCGGTCCATCGCCAGGCCGTCGATGACCTGGCACCCGGGCAGTCGGCCAAAGACCTCCGGCGCGACCCGGACCTTGCTCGAGCGGCTGCCGCCACCGATCACCACCATCGGACGGCCAAGCACCCGTCGGTCCACGTAGATCGGCATCGGGGAGGGCAGGCCGAAGGGCGTCACCCCGCCGATCAGCATCCCGGTCGCGACCCGCGTCTCGTCGGCGGAGGCGAAGGAGAGCTTCTTCACCCCCATCAGCTCCGACACCTTGTGGTTCACGTCGAGCTTGGTGGTGGCCAGCACCAGGCACAGCGAGCGGACGGTGGGGTCCTTCCGTGCCGCGACCACGATGGCATTGGCCGAGTCCGACGGGTCGACGCCGTACCGGGCGCAGAAGGCGGCGGTGTCGGCGAAGTCCGGGTCGCAGGCCATCCACTCGTAGCGGGCGCCCAGGCGGTCCAGCTCGGCCCGCACCGCGGCCTCGATCTCCTCGGGCTCGTCCATCAGCGCCTGGTCTCGCGCATCGGCTTGAGCGCGGTGGCCCAGCGGTGCAGCTCGTCGAGCATGTCCGCCGCCGCCTTGGACTGGGCATCAGTGGGGGCGAACGTCCCGTCGGCGATCTGCTTGGTGACGAAGGGGATTGCCACCTGCTCGAACATGGGCATCACCTTCACCGAGGTGAGGAGCACCTTGGCCATCTGGGCGGAGCGGATGCCCCCGCTCATCCCCCCGTAGCTGACGAAGCTCGCCGGCTTGTAGTTCCACTCGAGGTAGAGGAAGTCGATCGCGTTGAGCAGGGTGGGGGGCATCCCGAAGTTGTATTCCGGGGTGACGAAGGTGAAGGCGTCGGCACTGGCCACGCTCTTGCTCCAGGCATGGGTATGGGCCTTGGTGTACTTCCGCAGCCTCGGGTGCTCCGGCTCGTCGAGGAGGGGAAGGTCGAGCTCCTGGAGATCGACGAACGCCACCTCGAAGTTGGCGTGCTCCACCGCCCGGCGGTGGAACCACTGCCCCACCGCCAGGCCCACTCGCCCCGGGCGAGTACTCACCACGATGACGTTGAGCTTGAGCATGGACCCTGCGTCTACTCCGTCCGATGCTCGGCGTCGACGCGGTGCGATGGGTTCTGCTGTCGGTGGCGCTGGCGGCGGAACCGGCGGCGCCCACCGCCGAGCCGCTCACCCTGGAGGTCGCGAACCGGCCGGTGTTCACCTTCCAGGCCGCCGCCCAGGGAATTCCCGCAGCGGAGCGCCTCACCCTGGCCCGCGGGCGGCTGGAGTCGATCCCGCGGCAGGCGCTGGACGAGGAGGTCACGGTGCGGCCTCTCCAGATCGGCGAGGAGCGCGCCGCAGCCATCTTCATCGGCCCGCGGTTCCTCTTCCACGTGACCCCCGCCGACGTCGCCGCTGCCGGGGGAGGAAGCGTCGAGGCGCTGGCGGAGCAGGCCGCCACCGCCCTCCGCCTGGCGCTGAAGGCGGAACGCGAGCAGCGCTCGCTGCCCCTCATCCTCCGGGGGCTGCTCTGGAGCGCCGTGGCCACCGCGGTGGCCGCGCTCCTCCTCTGGCTGCTCGTCCGCGGCCGTCGCCTGGCCCGGGCCGGAATCCATCACGCGACCGCATCGCGCGATGGATGGCGACGCTGGGGTGTCGACTTCGCTCCGGCCATGCGCTCGCTGCTGAACGGGCTGGTCTTCCTGTTCTTCTGGCTGATCCTCCTCTCGGTCCTCGAGGTCTGGCTCACCTATGTGCTGTCGCAGTTCCCGGCCACGCGGCCGTGGTCCGATGCGCTCCTGGGCGGAGTCCTCTCCATGCTGGCGAGGATCGGCGCCGGTCTCGTTCAGGGGATCCCCGGCCTGGCGACCGCACTGGTGATCCTCCTCGTCGGTCGGGCAGCGGCCGGATTCGTCGGCGGAGTGTTCCGTCGCGTGGAGGCGGGGACGGCGTCCATTCCGGGGGTGCACCCCGAGACCGCCGCGGCCACGCGCCGGATCGCCGTGGCCCTGGTCTGGCTGGTCGCCCTGGCCGCGGCCTACCCCTACCTTCCCGGTTCGGGATCCGTCGCCTTCAAGGGGCTCAGCCTGCTGGTGGGGTTGATGCTCTCCCTTGGCTCGACGGGGGTGGTGGCGCAGGTGATGAGCGGACTGGTCCTGATCTACTCCCGGGCGCTCTACCCCGGCGACTGCGTCCAGGTGGGAGCGGTGGAAGGGGTGGTGACCGAGGTCACCCTCCTCTCCACCCGCATCCTCACCCTGCAGGGCGAGGAGGTCATCCTTCCCAACGCGGTGGTGATCAGCGGATCGGTGAAGAACTTCGGACGCGCCTCGGCAGGACGGGGAGCGCTGGTCTATGGCAGGGTGAGCATCGGCTACGACGCTCCCTGGAGGCGGGTGCACGAGCTCCTCCTCACGGCGGCCAAGGCGACCCCCGGGCTCCGCGCCGATCCGGCGCCGTACGTGTTGCAGCGCGCGCTGGACGACTTCTACGTCTCTTACGAGCTGGTGGCTGCGGTGGTCGATCCCGTCCAGCGACCGCTGGTGGCTTCCGATCTGAACGCCCGGATCCAGGACGCGTTCAACGCCGCGGGCGTGCAGATCATGTCCCCGCACTACGTGCTGCAGCCGCGCCAGCGAGTCCTGGCCACCGAGGGGGTCGAGGGCACCGGCCCCGCCCAGCGCACCGACCGGCCCGGTCCCCCGCTCGCCCGCTGAGCCGCCCGCGGAAATTCGCTCGCCCCGCGGGGTGGGCCCGCGCTCGACGCCTTCATGCGCGACCTGGTCGCTGCCGCCGGGGCGGAGATGGCCCGGGAGGGGGTCATCGCCCCGCTGAAGACGACCGGCTGAAGTCCTGCGGTGGTCCGCGGAGCGCGTGCTAGGACCGGCAGACTCCAAGCTGCGGAGGCAACGTGTACGTGCCGGCCGGTTCGCCGAAGACCGAGCAGTTCCGATTCGGGACCTTGTTCCGAAGGAAGGGCGTCGACGCCTGCCAGGCCGACGCCGACCGAGCCGAGCATCGCCTGAAGCGCTCGCTGGGTGTCTTCTCCCTCACCGCGCTGGGCATCGGGGCGGTCATCGGTGCGGGCATCTTCAGCTCCCCGGGGACGGCGGCGGCGGGCGGGGGTTCGCACATCGCCGCCGGCCCGGCGCTGATGGTCTCGTACTTCCTGGTGGCGGTGGCCTGCGGCTTCGCCGCGCTCTGCTACGCGGAGATGGCCTCCATGGTGCCGGTGGCAGGCAGCGCCTACACCTACGCTTACGTCACCCTCGGGGAGTTCGTGGCCTGGATCATCGGCTGGGACCTGGTCCTCGAGTACGCGGTGGGGAATGTGGCGGTGGCGGTGAGCTGGGCGGAGTACTTCAAGTCGCTCCTCGCTGGGTTGGGGCTCCATCTTCCGGCGTGGATGTCGACCACCATCGACCACGCCCGGGCCACGCCGGGGCTGATGGACGCGGCGCCACACCTCCTGGGCATCCCCATCGTCTTCAACCTCCCCGCGGGGTTCATCATCGCGGTGCTCACCACCCTCCTCGTCCTGGGAGTGCAGGAGAGCGCCAGGGTGAACACCGCGATGGTGGTGCTGAAGCTGGTGACGGTGGTGGGCTTCGTAGCGGTGGGCGCCTTCTACATCGCCCCTCCCAACTGGCAACCCTTCGCCCCCAACGGTCTCCGGGGCATCCTGAGCGGAGCGTCGCTCATCTTCTTCGCCTACATCGGCTTCGACGCGGTCTCCACCACCGCCGAGGAGGCGGAAAATCCACAGAAGGACATCCCCCGGGCGATGATCGCCACCCTGGCCATCTGCACCGTCCTCTACGTCCTGGTGACTGCGGTGCTGACCGGGATGGTGCCGTGGCAGGCGCTGGGGGTGGGCGACCCGCTGGCCCTCGCACTGCAGACCGCCGGGCTCCAGAAGCTCGCCGGGGTCCTTTCGTTTGGCGCGGTGATCGCGATGACCGCGGTGCTGCTGGTCTTCCAGCTCGGCCAGCCCCGCATTCTCATGGTGATGGCCCGCGACGGGCTCCTTCCGCCATGGGCGGCGAAGGTGCACCCCCGCTTCCGGACCCCCTATGTCACCACCATCCTCACCGGTGTCTTCGTCGGAGTGCCGGCGATGTTCGTGGACATCAACGAGGCCATCGAGTTCACCAACATCGGCACGCTCTTCGCCTTCGTTCTGGTCTCCCTGGGGGTCATCGCCCTTCGCCGCAGCGAACCCGACCGCCCGCGTCCCTTCCGCTGCCCGGGCGTGCCGGTACTCCCCCTGATCTCCGTGGTGAGCTGCACCATCCTCATGGTCTACCTGCCGGCGATCACCTGGTGGCGCTTCGCGGTGTGGCAGACCCTGGGCGTCGCGCTGTATTTCCTGTACGGCAGGCGCCGGAGCCGGCTGGCCGGCGCCGCCCGCTGAGGACACACCATGGACGCGCACTACGAGCAGGTGATGGCTGCCCGGGCCCAGGCGAAGGAGGGAGCCCCGCGCCTCTACTTCGCCTACTCCACCGTTCTCGACCCGGCCGCCTTCGAGGAGTGGCGCCACCAGCACGGCTACGACTTCTTCTCCCTGCCGTCCGGTGAGCGGGTGGAGGCGCTGGACGTGGGACTGGTCTACGACTTCCCCTCCCGCTGGTGGGGAGGCCGCGTGGCGGGGCTGGAGGACCGGCCGGGGAGCAGCGTGCACGGGGTGGTGTTCTCCATCGCACCGGTCGACTGGCCCATCGTCCAGCACAAGGAAGGCTTCGTGACCCACATGTGCGTGGAGCGCCAGGTGCGGGTGCGTGGGCCCTCCGGCGAGGTGGAGGCCACCGCCTTCACCACTGCTCCGGCGCGTCGGAGCATGGAGGGCCCGGTGAGCCCGCGCTTCGTCGAGGCGCTGGTGCGCGGGGCGCAGGCGGCCGGGTTGTCTCCGGCGTGGGTGGAGTCGCTCCGGGTCAGCGCCCGCTGAGCGCGCCGGGCGGCCAGCCGAACCCCACCTCGGGGTAGAGCGCGTTGGCGATCCGGAGCAGCCGGGTGTCGAGCCGACGCGCGCCCAGCGACTCGTAGAACCCGTGCGCGGCGGCGTTCGCCTCCAGCGCCCAGACCAGCACCGGCTCCAGCTCGCGCTCGGCCAGCCAGCGCATCGTGGCGCGGATCAGTGCGGTGCCGTGTCCGCGGCCCTGCTCGGCGGGGAGGATGTAGATGGCCTCCACCTCGCCTCGGTAGCCGTAGTGCTCGCCGCGGGAGGGGCCGGCAGTGCAGAACCCCACCACCCCCGGAGCGTCGACCACCAGGGTGGTCCGTCGCTTGTCGCCGATCACCGCCTGCCAGCTCTCGGCGCTGCGCTCGACGTCCAGCGACTCCAGAAAGGCCTGGGGAAGGATGCCCCGGTAGGTGTGCTGCCAGGTCGACACCTGCACCTGGGCGATCGCCTGGGCGTCGTCGAGCGCTGCCACCCTCACTTGTGGTGCGAGGACCCTCACGCGCTCTTCCGGTCCAGGGAATCACGGTCGAAGAGGGACTCCAGCTCGCGGCGCGACCGGTCGGCGATCTCGATCAGCTTCTTCTCGTCTCGCTGATACTGGAACGACTCGTTGAGGATCCGCTCGTCGTGCTCACGGAAGCGGTCCACCGTGTCCCGGGCCTCGGAATAAGGGAACCCCAGGTCCTGGAGGACTTGCAGGGTGAGGTCGAGGCTGGAGAGGAAGTTCTCGCGGATCACGTAGGTGATGCCCAGCTCCAGCAGCTGGTAGGCGTGGTTCCGGTTCCGCGCCCGGGCCAGAATCTGCAGATGGGGGAAATGCTCCTGCACCTCGCGGGCGGTGCGGAGAGAGGCCTGGATGTCGTCGATGGCCAGCACGAAGATCTTCGCCTTGTCCGCCTGGGCGGCGCGGAGCAGGTCGAGGCGGGAGGCGTCGCCGTAGAACACCTTCACCCCGAAGCGATGCAGGAAGTCGATCTGGGCCGGGTCGGCGTCCAGCGCGGTGAAGGGAATCCGCTTGGCCCGCAGCACCCGTCCCACCACCTGCCCGAACCGGCCGAACCCGGCGATGATGACCTCTGTCTCCATTTCCACGGCCGTATCATACGGACGGCTGTCCCGTGGACGCAGCCGGGGAGCGGCAAAGCGGTCGTAGAGCGTCACCAGCACCGGGGTGAGTCCCATGGAGAGGCTCACCACCAGGACCAGGGTGTCACGCAATCCGTCGGTGAAGATGCCGTCGGCCACCGCCAGCCCGAAGAGCACGAAGGCGAACTCGCCGCCCTGGCTCAGGAGCACCCCCAGGCGGGCCCCGGTCTCCCACTGGCCGAGGACCTTCCGCCCCAGCGCGCCGATCCCCAGCATCTTCAGAGCTGTCATCCCCAGGACCAGTGCGGCGATGGTGAAGGGGTGTTCGAGCAGCAGCTCGAGGGCCACCGACATCCCCACCGACATGAAGAACAGCGCCAGCAGGAGCCCGCGGAAGGGCTCGATGTCCGCCTCCAGCTCGTGGCGGTACTCGGAGTCGGCGAGGAGCACCCCGGCCAGGAAGGCGCCCAGGGCCCCGCTCAGGCCGACGGTCGAGGCCAGGAGCGCCGTGCCCACTGCGAGGAGGAGGGCCGAGGCGGTGAAGACCTCCTGGCTCCGGGCCGACCCCACCAGCCGGAAGGCGGGGCGGAGCAGGAACCGGCCAGCGAGGACGATCACCAGCACCATCCCCACCGCCTTGATCACCGGCACCCAGGAGGTGTCCATCCGCATCCGGCTGGGAGCAAGGAGCGGCAGCACCGCCAGCAAGGGGATCACCGCCAGGTCCTGGAAGAGGAGGATGCCGAAGGCGGTCTGCCCCAGCGGCGTGGGGAGCTGGTTCCGCTCTCCGAGGAGCTGGAGGACGAAGGCCGTCGAGGAGAGCGACAACCCGAAGCCGGCCACCAGCGCCGCCTGCCAGCTCAGGCCGAGGGCGAGGGCCGCCACGCCGAGCAGCAAGGCGGTGGACACCACCTGCACGGTGCCCACGCCGAACACGCGGTGCCGCAGCTCCCACAGGCGCGTCAGCTGAAGCTCCAGCCCCACCAGGAAGAGCAGGAGCACCACCCCGAACTCCGCGATCTCCTTGACGTGGTGCACGTCGGCGACCAGCCCCAGCCCGTGGGGACCGATCAGGACGCCGGCCACCAGGTAGCCGAGCACCGACCCCAGCCGCAGGGCCTTGAAGAGGGGCACCGCGATCACCACCGCGGCGAGAAAGAGGAGCGCCTCGTTGAGACCGAGCATGTCGGGACCGGGTTAGAGCACGGATTCCGGCGCTGCCAGCCACTGGACGCTCAGGGGCGGCAGGTCGAGGAGGAGCGACTGGGGGAAGCCGTCCCAGGGGACCGCCTCGGTGACCGGGCGATCCGGCGCGGTGCGTCCCCGGCCGCCGAAGGTCACCTCGTCGGTGTCCAGCACCCGGGCCCACTCCCCGGGAAGCGGGACGCCGATCCGGTAGCCACTCCAGGCCCGGTCGGCGAGGTTGGCGATGCAGGCCACCGAGCGGGCCTCGGGCGCCGAGCGGACGAAGGCATAGACGTTGACCGATGCCGAGTCGGCCTGGAGCCAGCGGAAGCCGTCGGGGAAGTCGTCGTGGGAATGCAGCGCCGGCTCGCCGGCGTAGAGGCGGTTGGCGGCCCGGACCAGGGCCTGCACCCCGGCATGCCCGGGCTCGGCGAGCAGGTGCCAGTCGAGGCTCCGGTCGTGGTTCCACTCCCCGGGCTGACCGAACTCACCCCCCATGAAGAGCAGCTTCCGGCCCGGATGGGCCCACATCCAGGCCAGGAGCGAGCGGAGGTTCTGCAGCTTCTGCTCCGGTGCCCCCGGCATTCGCCCGTAGAGCGAGCCCTTCATGTGCACCACCTCGTCGTGGGAGAGCGGGAGGACGAAGTGCTCGCTGTAGGCGTAGAGCAGGCCGAAGGTCAGCTTGTTGTGGTGGCCGGCGCGGAAGAGGGGATCGGTGGCGAAGTACTTCAGCGTGTCGTGCATCCACCCCATGTTCCATTTCAGGGTGAAGCCCAGGCCTCCGTCGGCGACCGGTCCGGTCACCTTGGGCCAGGCGGTGGATTCCTCGGCGATGACGTGCACCCCGGGGTGGCGGGTCTTCACCGAGTTGGTGAGCTCGCGGAGGAAGTCGATGGCCTCGAGATTTTCCCGGCCGCCCCAGCGGTTGGGCACCCAGCCTCCGGCGGGACGGGAGTAGTCGAGGTAGAGCATCGAGGCCACCGCGTCCACCCGCAGTCCGTCCACGTGGTATTGCTCGACCCAGAAGTGGGCGTTGGCGACCAGGAAGTTGCGGACCTCGTTCCTGCCGAAGTTGAAGACGTAGGTGCCCCAGTCGGGCTGCTCGCCCTGGCGCGGGTCGGCGTGCTCGTAGAGCGCGGTCCCGTCGAATCGCCCCAGTCCCCAGACATCGCGCGGGAAGTGGCCGGGCACCCAGTCGACCAGCACCCCGATGCCCTCCTGGTGGAGGTGGTCGATGAGACCTCTCAGGTCGTCGGGGTGGCCGTACCGCGCGGTGGGGGCGTAGTAGTTCCCCACCTGGTAGCCCCACGAGCCGCCGAAGGGGAACTCGGCGACCGGAAGCAGCTCCACGTGGGTGAAGCCCATCTCCTTCACGTAGGTGGCGAGCTGCACGGCGATCTCGCGATAGGTGAGGGGCCGGTCGCCGTCCTCCGGCACGTGGCGCCAGGAGCCGAGGTGCACCTCGTAGATGGCCATCGGGGTGGTGAACATTGGCGCCGTGGCCCGGGCGGCGATCCACGCCTGGTCGTGCCAGCGGTAGCGGTCGAGCGGGTGCACCACCGAGGCAGTCCCCGGCGGTCCCTCGGTGCGGAAGGCGAACGGATCGGCCTTGAGGAACGGCGGGCCTCCGCCGCGAGCCCGGATCTCGAACTTGTATCGCTGTCCCTCGCCGACCTCGGGCACGAAGAGCTCCCACACCCCCGAGGTGCCCATCCGGCGCATGGGGTTCAGCCGGCCGTCCCAGCCGTTGAAGTCGCCGACCACCGAGACGCCGGCCGCTGCCGGTGCCCAGACCGCGAAGGCCGTGCCCGCGGTTCCACCGTGGAGCATCGGGTGTGCCCCGAACTTCTCCCAGGGCCGGTCGTGGCGGCCGGTGTTCAGGAAATAGGTGTCCTGCTCCCCCAGGGTGGGCCAGAAGCGGTACGGATCGCCGAGGGTGAAGGTCGGGCCGCCGGGATAGCGGACCTGGAAGTGGTACGGCCCCAGCGTGCCGGGCACCCGGACCTCGAACAGGCCCCGCCCCAGCGCCTTCATCGGCCAGCTCCGCCCGTCGTCGGCGAGCAGGGTGATCGCCTCGGCCTCGGGGCGGAAGGCCCGGACCCGCGTTCCGTCGCCGTCGGCGTGCGCCCCGAGGAGCTGGTGCGGCTCGGGGTGTCGCAGGCTGACGATGGCCTCCAGCCCGGGCTCGCTCACCCCAGGGCCTCGGCGGGAATGTGGGCCCAGTCGGGCCGCATCAGCAGCTCGTAGCGCAGCTCGTACAGCGTCTTCTCCAGCTCCAGGACGCCGAGCATCGTGTCCCGGTCGGCCTCGGAGGTCGGCACCAGCCCGGTCCCCTCCACCACCCGTTGCCAGCCGCGGAGAAACGCCCCGCGCATCGCCTCCACGCTGGCCCGCCGCTCCTCGGGCGGAACGCCGGCGACAGCGGCCGCGTAGGCGAAGGAGCGGAGCATCCCCGCCACGTCGCGGAGCGGGGTGTGCTTCTCCCGGCGGGCTTGCAGAGGCCGGGCCGGCTCACCTTCCCAGTCGATGATCATCCACTCCTGCCCCACCCGCAGCGCCTGGCCGAGGTGGAGGTCTCCGTGCTGGCGGATCTTCTGGCCCGAGGGTGGCACGGAGGCCAGCACCTTCGCCCGCTCGGTGAGGGCTTCCTGCCGGTCGAGGAGGGCAGGGAAGCGTTCGGTGGCCTTGGCCAGGCTCACCCCCAGCTCGCCGACGATGGAGCTGCTCCACCGGTGGAGGTCCTCCACCTTGACCGGCTCGGGAGCGAACTCCGGGTCGCTGGCATCCGAGGCCAGGGCGCGGTGCATCGCCCCCACGGTGGTCCCCAGCTGCTCCAGCGAATCGAGGAGCGCCCGCCCCGGGCGCGGCGAGCTGCGGAGCGCGGTCTGGACCGATTCCCACCCGTCGCCGTCGTTCCGGACGTAGTCGTAGGCCAGGGCGACCACGCTGGCGCTGGCACCCTCCAGGGTCAGCGCCGCCAGGAGCTTGGGAGTGGCGCGGAAGTCGTGCAAGGCGAGGAAGCGGCCCATCTCCAGCTCGGGGTTCAACCCCGCCTCGAGCTTGCGGAAGATCTTGAGGAGCACCCGCTCGCCCAGCACCAGGCTGGTGTTGCTCTGCTCGACGCCCAGGGCGCGCGCCGCCGGCTCCGGGGGGAGGAGGTCGAGCAGCCGGGCCCCGTCGCCGATCAGCTCGGCCTTGACCGTGTCCGCCGGGCCGACCGGCACCTGGCCGCCCCGCCGGGCGAAGGCCAGCATCGCCCGGGCGACCGCCGGATCCTCAAGCGCATCGCGAAGGACGCCGTCTTGCCCCCGCTCGAGAAAGACCAGATAGCGCTCGGGGGTGCCGAGCAGGTAGCTGACCTGCACCACGCTGGCCTCGGCGTCGAGCGACTCGGAGCCGGGCAGCTGGAGGCGCTCCAGCACCTCGAGCTTGGAGATGGGCACGCCCTTGTTTCCGTACCAGCGCTGGCGGTCGAGCCAGGGAATCAGTTCCTCGAGGGGGACGTTCATTGGCCACCTCCGGGTGCCGGCTGCTGCAGCCGGAACCAGTAGAAACCGTAGGCGCCGAGCGAGAGCTGGTACGGCCGGTCGCTGATCGAGGGGAAGGGAGTCTGGGCGAACAGCTCCAGAGGCGTCCATCCCTGCCACTCGGAGAGGTCGAGCTCCGCCGGCTGGGCGCCGCGGGCGAGGTTGCAGACGCAGAGCAGCGTCTCCTCCGGGGAGGTGCGGACGAAGGCCATCACCCGTCGGTTGCTGGGATTCACGAAGCGGAGCTTGCCCATCCACAGGGCGGGGTGCTCCTTGCGCACCCGGAGCAGCTCCCGGATCCAGTTCAGCAGTGAGCTGGGCGAGGCCTCCTGGGCCTCCACGTTGAGTGCCTGATACCCGTACACCGTGTCGGCGATCACCGGGGCGTAGAGGCGGGCGTAGTCGGCACGGCTGAAGCCGGCGTTGCGGTCGGGTGTCCACTGCATCGGGGTGCGGACCCCGATCCGGTCGCCGAGGAAGACGTTGTCCCCCATCCCGATCTCGTCGCCGTAGTACATGACCGGCGTGCCCGGAAGGCTGAAGAGGAGCGAGTGGAGGAGCTCCAGCCGTCGCCGGCCGTTGTCCATCAGCGGAGCGAGCCGTCGCCGGATGCCCAGGTTGAGCCGCATCCGTGGGTCGCGGGCGTACTCCTGGTACATGTAGTCCCGGTCCTCGTCGGTCACCATCTCCAGGGTCAGCTCGTCGTGGTTGCGGAGGAAGAGCGCCCACTGGCAGCTGTCGGGAATCTCCGGCGTCTGTTGCATGATCTCCACGATCGGGGTCCGTTCCTCGCGCCGCACCGACATGAAGATGCGCGGCATCACCGGGAAGTGGAACCCCATGTGGAACTCGTCGCCCTCGCCGAAGTAGTTCCGGACGTCCGACGGCCACTGGTTGGCCTCGGCGAGGAGCACCCGGGCCGGGAACTCGGCGTCGATGGTCGCCCGGAGGCGCTTGAGGAAGGCGTGGGTCTCGGGGAGGTTCTCGCAGTTGGTCCCCTCGCGCTCGAAGAGATAGGGCACCGCATCGCAACGGAATCCGTCCACGCCCATCCGCAGCCAGAAGCGCAGGACGTTCAGCATCTCCTCCTGGACCTCGGGGTTGTCGTAGTTGAGGTCGGGCTGGTGGCTGAAGAAGCGGTGCCAGTAGTACTGCTTGGCCACCGGGTCCCAGGTCCAGTTGGAGCGCTCGGTGTCGGTGAAGATGATCCGCGCGCCCTTGTAGCCCTGGTCGGAGTCGCTCCAGACGTACCAGCTGCGGCGCGGGTTGTCGGGGCTGCTCCGGGCAGCCTGGAACCAGGGATGCTGATCACTGGTGTGGTTCACCACCAGCTCGGTGAGGATCCGGATGCCCCGGGCGTGCGCGGCGTCGACCAGCTTCTGGAAGTCCTCCAGCGTCCCGTAGTCGGGGTGGATGGCGTAGAAGTCGGCGATGTCGTAGCCGTCGTCGCGCAGCGGGCTGGGGTACATCGGGAGCAGCCAGAGGCAGTTCACCCCCAGGTCCTGGAGGTAGGGGAGCTTGGCGATCAGCCCCTGGATGTCTCCCTTCCCGTCGCCGTTGGAGTCGAAGAAGGCGCGGACGTGGAGCTCGTAGATCACGGCCGACTTGAACCACAGCGGATCGTCGGTGGGCATCGGGTGGATCCGGTTCAGTCGAAGTAGTCGAAGGCCTGCTCGGTCCGCGGCGGTGCTCGCACCGTCCACACCGCAGCGGGGTGCTCGGGGGTGAGCGTGATCGAGATGCGGTCCCCGGTCCAGAGCGCCCGGGTGCCGGTCAGCCGTTCCTCGACCTCCACCGTCTCCCGGCCGTCGAGGCCGTAGCGCT
>Ga0307472_100000457_pt1 | contig 14325 bp, 15 predicted proteins | sample atmos_gasesAM5C__2_FD_204582 | JGI IMG/M metagenome (GOLD analysis project Ga0307472, IMG submission 204582) | Hardwood forest soil microbial communities from Morgan-Monroe State Forest, Indiana, United States - atmos_gasesAM5C_05 | ecosystem: Environmental > Terrestrial > Soil > Temperate...
GCGATTCCCTCGATGACCTGCTGCAAAAAGGCCGCGATCTGGAAAAAGTGGTCTTGTCGCGCGCGGTGCGCTGGCACATCGAAAATCGCGTGCTGCTGTATGGCAATAAGACAGTAGTGTTCGATTGAGAACGGTCCGTCAAACGGACCCGGAAGCAACGAAAAGCCACCAGGATAGCTCCCCGCTCTGCGTTTGTGACTTTGGTGACCTCTCCCGCCGAACATGCTTGTGCTGGAATACAGCTTAGGTTTTACTAATTGAAACGATTTAGAGACCCGGGAGCTGCGCTTGGTTGAAGATCCGAAGTGGGAGCTTGCCATCCTCGCGACTGTCCAGGGCTTCTACGAGAAGCTCTTGCAAAGCGCTGTCGGAGGCGAAGTTCCCGTGCCGAGCGCCTTGGAGGCAGTCTCTCTTCAGCAGGCCGATGGCGATGTAAACCTGACCCTCGCCACTATGCGGCGATGGCTGCGCCTGCTGGACATGGCAATCACGCCGGCCATGCTGCGGCGAGCCTTCAACTCTGAAACTGATCCCGAAATCGCCGAGGCCATGCTGCGCTATTTCGTGCGTAAGAAAGATACCAGCGACGTTCACCGCGACAAGACCGACCTGGTGACGACGTTTCTCTATCGCCATCCTCGCGTGCCCGGCCAATGGGAGCGCCGGGGATACGGACTCGACGGATCGCTTCCACTCTCGCCGTTTGAAATTGCCTTGATCGAGATTCTCGCCGACACCGACGTTCCCGAGCTGCCGGAACAGCACGTGCAAGTTCTGCGTCGTTTCGATCCGTTACAAGAAGAAGCGCGAAATTTTCATGACCTGAACGCTTTGCTGGATTCTGACATTATCGGCCGCGTGCGCGAACTGAAGCAGTCACTCGATGTTTCCTTCTATCATCCCGGTGTGCTGGCCACGATTGCTCCGTACAACGCCGTCTTTGGCAAAAAGTTCGACGAACTTTTTCACGCTGCTGCTGCCGAGATCAAGACCTTTGCCGAAGCGTTGCAGGAACAGGGCGGCAGCATTCTGGGCAACGTGGATGGCATGGATGTAACCGTAGATCACGTTGCCGCGCTCGAAGAAACCGAATTGTTGAAAATCGATTACGGAGAAGCTCTCGACAAATTCCGTCGCGTTTCCAAGCTCAAGCGTGCTCTGGAGCGCCGTCCGCCAATCCGCCGGCTCACCCAACCGATTCCAATGCCACAGCCCGCAAAATCCGGCCGGCCAGCGGCCAAGCCCGTGCTCGTTCGTCAGACCCGGCCTGCGATGGACGTTCAGGCCATGCGCTCGGCCGTCACGCCGCAACAAATTGCGACTGAGGAGACCAAGATTCGCAAGATCGAAGAGTCTGTACGCGTATTTGTGCGCGTCGCCGATCCCAAATTCCGCCAGATCGTTCCGATGCGATTCTTCAATCTGACTCTGACCCCGGCGGAAGCTGATGCTTATTGCGCCGATTACGTTCACGAAAAGAGCCTGCGTGCTGACGTTGCGCGCGTGCTCCTGCGTTCAGTCGCCGTGATTGCGCGTGTCACAACCGAGATCGAAGAACTGAAACGCTGCGAAAATTCGGTTTCGCTTTGGAAGCTGCGCGCCGATTCACTGCTCGCCCTCCTGGAAGTAGCGAGCGCGATCACGGAAAACGGGGGGCGTGTGCTGACCACGGCGAGCAATGATGGCGACCCAGCCGCCCAAGAAGCCATCGTGACTTCTCTAGGCAAGCTTCGTGACTCGGTTGATTTGACGGTGCAGACACTTGCCAGGGCGGGCACCGAAACTTACGCTGGCTAGGCCAAGCTACCCCCGCCTCCTGTATCCTGCTCAAGATCCTTTTTTGGTCATGCCGGCCCCTCGAATCATTTATCTGCCCGCAATTACCCTGTTTATTTTTCTTATCGCCTGCTTGTCACTAGGCAACGCCTATTCAGTTTTGACGCATGAAGAGATAGTGGACCTGCTGTGGAAGCAGAAAATCCAGCCGTTGCTGCTGAAGCGGTTCCCTGATGCTACCGAAGAGGACCTTCGCAAAGCTCACGCTTATGCCTATGGCGGATGCGTCCTGCAAGACATGGGCTACTATCCTTTCGGCAACAAATATTTCAGTGATCTGGTGCACTACGTGCGCAGCGGCGATTTCGTAGCCGCACTGATTCGAGATTCTTCAGACCTGGACGAATACGCTTTCGCTCTGGGCGCGCTGGCGCATTACGCCTCTGACGTGAGTGGACATCCCATCATCAATCGCATCACCGCGATTGAATTCCCGCGCCTAGCTAAGAGGTACGGCAAAGAAGTCACCTACGCCAACGACCCCAAAGCGCACATTCGTACCGAATTCGGATTTGACATGGTGCAGGTGGCGAAGAACCGGTACACATCCGACAGCTATCACGACTTTATTGGATTCGAGGTTTCGAGGCCGCTGCTGGAACGCGCTTTCTTTGAGACCTACTACCTGAAGCTCGAGGATGTATTCGGGGATGTTGACCTGGCCATCGGGAGCTATCGACGTGGCGTCGGCAAATTCATTCCGGAGGTGACGAGAGTTGCGCTGCTTTCACGTCATGATCAGTTAATAAAGGAAAATCCCAATTTCAGCAAAAGGAAATTTCTCTATTACCTGAATCGTGCCGGCTACGAACGCGAGTGGGGAACGGTTTACCGCAAGCCGGGATTTGGGACGCGGGTCCTCGCGTTTTTCCTGAAGATTATCCCCAAAGTCGGTCCCTTCAGAGCTGTGAGCTTCAAGATTCCAACGCCCCAAACTGAAGACATGTACATCAAGAGCGTGGATGACACCGTCGAGAATTATTCCCGCCTATTGCAAGAGGTAGCGGACAATACGCTGCGCTTCCCTAATCGCGACTTTGATACCGGACGCGAGACCCGCGCGGGCGAGTACGTCTTGACAGACAAAACGTATGCGCGCCTGCTGGATCATCTCGCCAGGAAGGCTCCCGACGCAATGTCCGCCCCCTTACGGCAAAATGTGTTGGAATTTTACGCAAACTTGAATGATCCCATCGACACGAAAAAGAACAAGAAGGATTGGGAAAAGCTGCAGCACGAACTGAACGACCTTAAAAGCCAATGCCCAACCTGCCAGCGGCAGGGGCATCCTTCTGCCGAGCAATGAATCCAAAACATGCCCACTTGCCTTTGCCGGGGTGACTAAGGCAACTTATAGGCTCGCCTTTACGAGGTGAAGATCAATGAGCCCCGACGACAAGCACTATCACGCGACCATTACCAAGCGCATGGACTTCGCGCCCGAGTTGTGGACCATCCGTGTCCAGGCGGGCGGCGAGTTCAAGTTCATACCGGGCCAATACGCCACGCTAGGCATCCAGGGTGTCGACAAACGATTAGAGCGGCCTTACTCGATTGTCTCTTCGCCGTATGAAAACGAAATCGAATTCTTCTTTGAACTTGTCCCGCACGGAGAACTGACGCCGGAAATCTACAAGCTGCAAGTCGGAGACGAGTTGCTCATGCGCAAGGTGCCCAAAGGGCGGTTCACACTGGATGTTAAGAGTGGGCGCACGAATCATTTTCTGGTTTGCACCGTAACGGGGATTGCGCCGTTTGTCAGCTACATTCGCACGCTTTACAAAGATTGGAAGGAAGAGAAGTTTCGTGGCGAACAGAAACTTTTTCTGCTCAATGGCGCCAGCCGCTCATGGGAGTTCGGCTACCTCGACGAACTGCGCAAATTCGCCATGGAAGTTTCCTGGCTGAAATATGTGCCTACAATCAGCCGCCCGTGGGACGATGAAAAGTGGGCGGGTGAAGTGGGACGCGTAGATGATCTGATCCGCAAGTACTCTGATATGTGGGGCCTCGACGGCTCCAACTCTGTCGGATATCTTTGTGGCCACCCGGAAATGATTGAGCACGGCAAGGGAATCCTGAAGCGCCGTGGCTTTCCCAAGGAAGCAATCAAAGAAGAAATCTATTGGATTCCGGGGAAGGAGGCTGTGGCGAGCTAGCGGCAATTACGCACTTTCCGCTGGCGCGAAAAAGACGAGGACCGCGAGTTCCTCTTTGATTTCGTAGAAACTGTGCTCGACCTCTGCCGCAACGAAGATGATGCTGCCTGAATTGACTTCCTGATCTTCACTCCCAATTCTCATGCGGGCGCGGCCACGGATCACGTAATACAGCTCGTCTTGCTTGTGCGGGCCTTGCGGATCGCCGCCCCCGGCAGGCAGCACGTAAAGTCCTGCGCTCAGGGCCGGCACGCGCAGGAATTCCAGGTAGCGTTTCCCAGCCACAGATCGCTGCCGGTCGAGATTTGGAAGCTGAAAAAATCTACCCACTTCACTCTCCACGAAATCAATTTCCGGAGGGATCGACATCATTCCATGAGTCCTCTGCCGAGGATACATCTCCCCGCTCACTGGTAATCTCCAGGCGGCTGGTGTTATCGCCCGGATACTGGCCCTGCTGTCCGAGTTCCTGCTGCCATTGAGTCAGCGGCGAAGGAAAACTTTTGTCGTATTTGCTGAATCCATTCACAAAAAGTTGTGCCCTGGAAATCTTCTCTCCGGCGGCAGCTTTGGCGGACGCCAGAATGTTCCATCCGGCCCCCATGTTTTTCTTGTGCGTGAGACTCAAGTCCATAATGCTTTTCTCCATGGCTACTGAAATGCGCCAACAAAAAAGATTTCCGTATATTGCCGGACCAAATGCTCTTGCTGCAAAGTCCCCTCCGGCCGGTACCACTGGTAGATCCAGTTGATCATGCCAAGTAGAGCAAATGCCGCGGCACGTGGGGTGACGCTTCCCCGCGATTGGCGCGCGCTCTGTACTTCGGCAACAAGATTTTCTACGAAGTGGACATAATCTTTCTTCCGCGAGTTGATTCGCCGCCGAAGTGACGGCGACAGCGGATGATTTTCATGCAGCATCACCGTGATTTCGCGATCGCGAACGCTCAAAACGACTTCGATATGTCTCCGGATCAGCATGCGCAGGCGCTCCTCCGGGTCGGCAATATCCTGAACACCGTCGATCACCCGCTCCTGAGTAATGTCCATCGCGTGGTCCATCAGGTTGAACAGGATTTCATCTTTGCTCTGAAAATGATGGTACAGGCCCCCCTTGCTTAGCTTAAGGGCCGATGCCACGTCGTTCATCGACGTTGCGTGATACCCGCGCTGCTGGAACAAGCGGGCGGCGGTGCGCAGGATCTCTTGGCGGGAATCGAGTGTCGTCTGGCGAGTCATCGGGGGACAGGATATACAGTTGGCGGGGCGAATGCCAATGAGAGGATGGAAACTTCCGATCAACTGAGGGTTGACCTCACTATGATAACGGCGCTGTCTTTCGTCGAGAGGAAGGTTGAGCCAAGTTATAGAATTCATAGGCTCTTAGAACGAATCGCTGGAGATCATGGCGATAGCTTTCGCTTTTCTATGACGAAATCATTGTGCGGCGGGAAAGGATTCACAAACGATATTGACATGACCGTTGTGGAATCGCTAAGATCCCTTATATCGACCGACCGGTCGGTCCTTGGCAACTCGCGCTATGGCAAAACTACAGGAGAAAACGTGGCCACTATTTTCTACGAACATAATGCCAATCCTTCAGCCCTGAAGGGCAAGACTATCGCTATTTTTGGATACGGAAGCCAAGGCCACGCCCAGGCGCAGAACCTGCGCGATAGTGGCTATAACGTGATCGTCGGGCTTGACCCAGAGCGTGCCAGCGCCCAGCAGGCGAAGGCAGACGGCATGACAGTGTTGCGGCCGGCTGAGGCTGCCAAACGGGCCGATTGGATACAGATCCTGACGCCGGACGAAACACAGGGCGACTTCTACGAGTCGCAAATCAAGCCCGCGCTCCGTGCCGGCAAAATTCTTGGCGTTTCCCACGGCTTCAGTATTCACTTCAAGACTATCGTTCCCCCCAAAGACGTGGACGTTGTCATGATCGCGCCCAAGAGTCCAGGGCACTTGCTGCGGCGGGTTTACGCCGAAGGCCGAGGAGTGCCTTCTCTCCTGGCGATTCATCAAGACGCGAGCGACCGCGCCCATGAGTACGCGCTTTGCTATGCCTATGGGATCGGATCAACTCGCGCGGGCGTCCTGCAAACCACATTCAAAGAAGAGACCGAGAGCGACCTGTTTGGCGAGCAGGCCGTGCTCTGCGGCGGGTTAACTTCGCTCATCAAGAAAGGATTCGAGACTCTGGTCGAAGCCGGTTACGCGCCGGAGATCGCTTATTTTGAATGCCTGCATGAGATGAAGCTGATTGTCGATCTGATTTACGAGGGCGGATTTGCCCGCATGCGTTATTCGATCTCCAATACGGCCGAATATGGCGATTTGACTCGTGGCGAGAAAGTCGTGGGCGATGAAACCCGCAAGGCAATGAAAGAGATTCTTGCCCGCATCCAGGATGGTTCTTTTGCCAAAGAATGGGTCGAAGAGAACAAGAAGGGCGGAAAGAATTTTGCGGCCCTGCGCGACAAAGAAAAGCAGCACCAGATCGAGCAAGTCGGAGCCAAGCTGCGCGGCATGATGTCCTGGCTGCAGAAAGACACAAAGAAGCCCGGGTTAGCGCAGAAGCCTGAGGCGAAGGTTGTGAATGCTTAGAGGAGCGGAAATCGTTCTGCACTGCTTGCGAGCCGAGGGCGTTGATCTCGTATTCGGCTATCCGGGCGGCGCGATCATGCCGCTGTATGACGCTCTCGATGGCAGCGGGATCAAGCATATTCTCACCCGGCATGAACAGGGCGCGGTGTTCGCGGCGGAAGGAGTGGCGCGCGTCAGCGGTAAAGTTGGAGTCGCCTTTGCTACCAGTGGCCCCGGTGCTACAAATCTGGTCACCGGAATCGCCGACGCAAAAATGGATTCGGTTCCGCTGGTCTGCATTACCGGCCAAGTGCGCAGTGCTTTGATCGGCACGGATGCGTTTCAGGAAACTGACGTTTTCGGGATGACGCTCTCGCTGACCAAATGGAGCCGCCTGGTCAAAAGTATCGAAGAAATTCCGGCAGTGATTGCCGAAGGATTTCATTGGGCACGGAGTGGACGGCCGGGTCCGGTGATGATCGATATTCCAACCGACATGTTGAAGGCAAAGATGGAATTCAGCGGCCCGGTGAAGTTCGTTCCACACGCCGAGCCCACGGATGTTCATGGTGAGCCGACTTTCACTGAAACTCTAATCACGCTGCTCGAGCAGGCCAAAAAGCCAGTCGCGCTGGTGGGCGCGGGAGCGAAGATCTCTGGAGCGATTGCTGAGCTGCGGCGTCTGTTCGATTACCTTCAGATTCCTGCCTTCGCCACCGTGCACGGCCTAGGCGCGATACAGCCCGATGCTCCTTATTATCTCGGCATGGTGGGGATGCACGGTACCCGCGCCGCGAATATGGCGCTGCAGGAGAACGACGTTCTATTGGTTTTCGGCGCGCGCTTGGATGATCGCGTGACCGGTGATCCCACGCGCTTCGCACCGCATTCGCGCATTGTCCATTTTGAAATTGATCCGGCGCAGTTGGACCGGGTTCGTCCCTGTGAACTGGCAGTGATCGGGGATCTGGCAGAAACGATTCCCGCCTGTCACGATGCGTTGCGCCGGGTGAAGCTGCCGGAGTGGGCTGATTGGCGTACGGTCGCATGTGGGCCGGAGCGCGCGGAACTTGACCCGCGTGGGCTCGCGCAGCCGACGATTCGCTTTCTTGATGAACTTTTCAGCCGCCTTCCTGAGAACAGCGTAATTCTCGCCGACGTGGGCCAGCACCAGATGTGGGCCGCGCAACGCTTCCGCTCCTCTCTGCCTCGCGGATTCATAACCTCCGGCGGACTAGGCGCTATGGGTTTTGCTCTGCCTGCGGCGATCGGGGTGCAGATGGCTAAACCGAACGCAACCGTGCTGTGCGTTTCCGGCGACGGTGGCTTTCAGATGAACATCCAGGAACTGGCCACTGTGCATCGCCTTGGGCTGCCGATCAAGATGGTCATCATCGACAACAAATATTTGGGCATGGTGCGGCAGTGGCAGCAGCTTTTTTATCAGCGCAATTATGCAGAAACCGATCTGAGCGACAACCCGGATTTCGTGGCGATCTCGAAAGCTTACAAAATCCACGGACAGCGGATTAGCGAATCGGTTGTGCGCGAATTCCCTGTCTCGAAAGAAACGGGAGATGAGCTGGATCGCTTCTTGAGCTCGTCCGAGCCGGAGCTGCTGGTGTTTGACACTCATCCGGAGGCGAATGTGTTTCCGATGGTGCCGGCTGGGGCAGCGCTTTCAGAAATGATGTTTGACGAGGAATAGGTACACGTAGGGACAGCCGCCCTCGGCTGTCCGGCCGAGCGAAGCTCGGCGATTAGATCGATTGGGAGAACAACATGCATGCTTTTCATGTCCACTATCGCAATACGCAGGGCACGCTGATGCGCATACTCAACGCGATTTCGCGCCGGGCGATCGATATGCCCTATGTCCAGGCCGAGCCTCACGGGTACAACCATCGGGTTTCGCTGCTGCTTGAACTCAATCCAAAGCAGATTGGACAGCTCTTCCGTGACTGGCATGCGATCGTGGATGTTGTGACCGTTCGCGCCGGCGCGCCTACCGACGACATGATGGAGCTGGCAGAAAACTGGGATGCAGCCCGGCATCCTCCGGCCTCGGCAGGGGCGAGCGATTCCGCACGCGCCGCGATGGCGTAGACTCTGTTGACATGTCAGATCTGTCATCCCGAACAAAGCGCGGAATGACATTTCCACTTAACGCAGCATAATTCCCTCGGCGTCTGGCATAATTTCTCTCCCATGGATCCCAAACACTGCAGCCGTGCTATCACCGATGGGCGCGATCGCGCTGGTGCTCGCGCCATGTTCAAAGCCGTCGGATTTACCGACAGCGATCTCAGCAAACCGATCATAGGCGTTGCTAACACCTGGATCGAAACCATGCCGTGCAATTTTCATCTGCGACGGCTCTCGGCCAAGGTGAAAGAGGGCATTCGCGCATCCGGTGGCACGCCCATGGAGTTCAACACCATCGCGATTTCCGACGGCGAGACTATGGGCACGGAAGGCATGCGTGCCTCCTTGGTGAGCCGGGAAATTATTGCTGATTCGATTGAGTTGGTTTGCCGCGGGCAGATGTTCGACGCGGTCGTTTGCGTGGTCGGCTGCGACAAAACGATCCCCGCTGCGGCTATGGCTCTCGCGCGAATGAATCTTCCTGGGCTTGTTCTCTATGGCGGCACGATTGCGCCCGGAAGTTACAAAGGCAAAGATGTCACGATTCAGGATGTCTTCGAGGCTGTCGGCGCAAATGCTGCAGGAAAAATTTCTGACTCAGAATTGCGAGAACTGGAGAATGTCGCGTGCCCCGGTGCGGGAGCGTGCGGCGGCCAATACACCGCGAACACGATGTCGACAGTGATGGAGATGATCGGGTTGTCGCCCATGGGTTTCAACAGCGTTCCAGCCATGGATGCCGCGAAAGATCAAGTTGCCTTCGATTGCGGCAAGCTGGTGATGGATCTTTTGAAGAATGGAACAACTGCCCGCGACATACTGGTTCGCCAGGCATTCGAGAATGCAATCGCAGGTGTCGCCGCAACCGGCGGCTCAACTAACGCAGTCCTGCATTTGCTGGCGATTGCTCGCGAGGCAGGAGTTCCACTGAATATCGACGATTTCCAGAAAGTCAGCGAGCAAACGCCTCTGTTAGCTGACCTGAAACCCTCCGGGCGGTTCGTTGCCGCCGATATGCATCGCGCCGGCGGCGTGCGCCTGCTGGCACGCCGCCTGCTTCGCGGAAATCACATCCATCCCGAGCCGCGCACGGTCACAGGGCTGACGATCCGCTCCGAAACTGAGAGCGCACAGGAAAGTCCGGGCCAGGAGGTCATCGCTCCATTGGAAAAACCTCTCAAAGCGACCGGCGGTCTCGTCATCCTGCGCGGCAACCTTGCGCCCGAGGGTTGCGTTGCGAAGATCAGCGGTCACGAGCGCCTGAGCCAGCGCGGGCCTGCGCGGGTATTCGAGTCCGAAGAAGATGCAATGGCCGCTGTGACCGGGAAAAAAATTCGCGCGGGCGACGTAGTTGTGATCCGCAATGAAGGACCTAAAGGTGGCCCTGGCATGCGCGAAATGCTCAGCGTGACGGGTGCAATCGTCGGCGAAGGGCTGGGCGAGTCCGTCGCGCTGTTAACCGATGGCCGCTTCAGTGGTGCCACGCATGGCCTGATGGCAGGTCATGTCTCACCCGAAGCGGCGCTGCGCGGCCCCATTGCCGCCGTACGAGAAGGCGATACGATCCACATTGATGTGAATCAGCGCGTCCTGGAAATAGAGGTGAGCGACGCGGCTTTACATCAACGTCTGGCAGAATGGAAGCCACCTAAACCACGCTATCCCAGCGGCGTATTTGCCAAGTATGCGGCGCTGGTCTCCTCGGCCTCGGAGGGGGCGATAACCAAGCCTTACATAAAATAAGTCTACGCAAGTTGCTAATTTATCAACAACTTCAATGGTGGTATCAATTGACTATTGTACTGTGCTAATATGATACCAATGATTGAACCTTCCAAAATTGCCGAGGTCATGGGGGGAGCGCAAGTTCTGGGTCAGCCAGTGCACTCAATCGAAGACCTCTCGAAGGCAGTGGAGCATGGTTTGCCCAAGGATGCCTTGCGGCGCACCGTGCGCCGGGTATTTTCCCGTCCTCAAGAGGCAAATGAGGTGCTCTACCGTATTGTTCCAGAAGCAACCTACAAACGACGGCGTGTGCGCTTGAAGGTGCGGGAAAGCGAACGCACCGAGCGGCTGGCGCGAGTAATCGCGGCCGCGGAATTCGTTTGGAACAACGCGGAAAAGGCACATCGTTGGCTGGTCAAGCCTCATCCCGAACTGGGCCGCGTGAGCCCGATTCAGTGTGCGCTCACGGAGCTAGGCGCACGGCAAGTAGAGGAACTCCTGGATCGTATTTACTATGGTCTACCGGTCTAGGGGAGCGCTGCAAGCCTTTCGCATCGCGGACTCCAGGCACGAGTTATTTGACGGAGCCGGCGCTTACCTTAAGGGCGGCAGATGGAACAGCCCCGGCAAGCGGATCATCTACGCTGCGCAAACCTATGCGGGCGCTCTTCTTGAGGCTTTGGTTCATTTGAATTTTGACGAAGTGCCTGATAGCCATCGCTGGATCAATATCGCAATCCCACAGGAGACGCAACTTGAAGAAGTTTCTGCTGACGACATTCCAGCGTGGAACACGAACGATTTCACTGCGGCTCGCCAATATGGCGACCGTTGGTATGAGCAAAAGCGGACGCCGGTTTTGCTCGCTCCGTCTATCGTAACCGCCGGGATCGAAAAGAACATTCTCGTCAATCAGCAGCATCCCGAGTTTGAAAATATTCAGGCTGGCGAAACAGGGGAAGTGATTTGGGATGAAAGACTGTTCCGGCGATAGGAGTCACCGCTGCTCTCGGCTTTGCTCGCTGGGCAAGCGACCCATTGCAGCTTTCAACTCCTCGGGTTTAAATCCAAATGGCCCGGGCCGACTTTTGTAAGCAACGCGGCCGTTTGCGTCGATCAAGTAAATGCGGTCTGGCCAGCCGGTGTAGGCCTTCTCCGCGGTGTTCTCGAATCCGTCGATAACGGCCGGAAATTTGATTCCAAGTTTGCGTACACAAGTTCCAGCTACCAGGGCGCGCTCATCGAAATCTTTCGGGCTAGCGAAGACAACTTTGTCGCGAACATTGCTTTCCATTTGCCAAACGTCGCTGGGATGCGCTTCAAGAATGTACACGGCAAGGAAGGAAACGCGATTGCCGTACTCTTCGTAAAGTTTGTTGAGCGCGGGAACCTCCCGCCGGAATGGCGGTCAAGTGTAGCTGCCGAACACCAACACAACGGGCTGCTTCGTGTTCAATGCCGAAAGTTCCACGGTGCCAGACTTGTCCAACTTCGTTAGAGCGAAATCCGGCGCCGCATTCCCGACTTGCAGTTGGCCAGCGCGGGCGTGGGTCCACATGGTTTCAAAGGGCAGGAGCACGTATGCAACGCCCGGCATACGCGACATGACCCGGCCGAACGTTTCCGGCGGCTGAGTCATCGACCACCAGATGAACGCGATGAACACGAGGTAAGTCACGGCAAGCGCCGCAGCGAGCCGACGAAGTGATTTACTTATAAACACCCGAGTCATTATCGCGTTTAGCATACCAGTTCCCGTTAATCCATCTCTAGTCAGTTCGTATTAGGACCAGCCCCTAACCAACCGGCTTTGTGCTTTGCTCATCCAAATCGAGCTTCAACAAAGGCTGGATCGAATGGGAAAGTTCGCCAGAGTAAGTCTCGCTTGTGTCACGATCAGCGCAGCGCTGCTTCTGGCTGGCTGCCAGGGATTAGTCCACAGCTCCCCTCCGTTCACCTTGAGCGTGACGTTAGCGGGTGGCGGGTCGGGCACAGTGGTCAGCAACCCATCGGCAATCAATTGTCCACCGACTTGCAGCGCGACTTTTAAGCCCGGCTCGCAGGTAGCGCTGACGGCCACGCCCGATACCGGATTCACTTTCACTGCCTGGAGCGGCGCTTGCACGGGAACCGGCTCCTGTAACGTGAATCCCGACAACGGCGCTTCGGTGACGGCGACTTTCGGAGCAAGCCTGCAATCCGTCAATCACATTGTGTTCATGGTGCAGGAAAACCGTGGGCTTGATCATTATTTTGGCGCTCTGCAACAGTATCGGACACAAAAGGGAATTCCAGGCAGTTTCGATGGTCTGCCGCAGTTCAATACTCCTGCGGGCACCGTCGCTTCCAACCCCGGCTGCGATCCGGCCTTCCCGTTCCAGCAGTCTCCAGCGCCTTTCAACGATTGCGTGACAGTCGTTAATGGCGCGATCGATCCCAACAGTCCGCCAGTTCCCTCGCAAAAGCTGATCACGCAATGTGTGGAAAACCCCAGCCCATCATGGAACGAATCTCATGTGGATTGGAATGTCGTCGATCCGCTTTCTCCGACTGCCACAATGGATGGCTTTGTGCACACAGCGGCCCACGACGTTCGAGAGACTCAGTACATGCCGGGAAGCAATCCGCCAGAGAGCGATTACGATGGCGTGCGGGCGATGGGTTATTACGATCAGGATGTTTTGCCGTACTACTACTTCATGGCGTCGAATTTCGCCACTTCGGACCGTTGGTTTTCCCCCGTTATGACACGCACGCAGCCCAACCGTGAATACCTGATGGCGGCTACGTCGCTGGGGCATGTGTATCCGCCTATAAGTGGTGCACCGCAGTTCACTAATAAAACTATTTTTGAGCAACTGAACGACAACAACATTTCCTGGAGGATATATGTCTCCGACACTGGCGGGTCATTGCAATCTCACGCCGAATTGGGGATGTATACCTTCGCCAATTCGCATGACGCCAACTTTGTACCCGCCAGTCAGTTCATGACGGACATACAAAATGGAACCTTGCCCGCAGTAGCGGAAATTGATCCCGGATTTGAATCTGGAACCGACGAGCATGCGGAACAGGACGACAGTCATCCGGGCGGGAAGATTCAGGTTGGCGCGCAATACGTTTCGAGCTTAGTCAATGCGTTGATGCAAAGCCCATCGTGGAAAGACACCGTCTTTATTCTCACCTGGGACGAAGGTGGCGGATTTTATGATCACGTGCCGCCGCAATCAGAGGTCAACGACCCACCACAACCGGAGCCCAATCCTGATGGAATAAAGCCGAGTGTGAGCATTGACCTGGGCCCTAATGACATTTGCAGCGATCCCAGCAAGACCGGGCCGACTTGCGATTTCGTGTTCACCGGCTATCGCGTGCCGCTGATCGTAATCTCGCCTTTTAGCAAGAAGAATTATGTCTCCCACACAGTCGCGGATTACACCGCGATCCTGAAATTCATTGAGACGCGTTTCAATGTGCCCAGCTTGACGCAACGCGATGCCGCGCAAATGGATATGACCGAGTTCCTCGATTTTGTAAACGTCCCGTGGAAAATTCCGCCAACTCCGTCAAGTATCCCCACCCAGCCTACGTCGGCCCCGTGTTACATGGATCATTTGCCGTAATTGAAGCCCGTCAGAACGCGCCGCCCGGCTGAATCGGCAACGATACAGGGAATCGTTCAGCGAATGTGCTTTTCTGGGCGTTGGACCAACAGCTGCCAACAAATCGGTGCTTCTGGGGGAGGGCTTCAAGGGGAGGGCTTGAATTTTGTGGACCACTAATTCGCAGCTGCTGCCGTGTGTGATCTTATCGTGACGTCTTTCTTGGTTTGCTTTTCTATAACACTCATCTCCTTTTCGATTGA
>Ga0307472_100000458_pt1 | contig 14319 bp, 7 predicted proteins | sample atmos_gasesAM5C__2_FD_204582 | JGI IMG/M metagenome (GOLD analysis project Ga0307472, IMG submission 204582) | Hardwood forest soil microbial communities from Morgan-Monroe State Forest, Indiana, United States - atmos_gasesAM5C_05 | ecosystem: Environmental > Terrestrial > Soil > Temperate...
TCGCGTTCGGGTGGCCGGAAATGCCGAGCGAAGCCTTCAAGGTCGCACTGGCTTGCTGGTTGGCGAGGATGGCCGAATCCGGGATCGCTTCGATCAGGCCGGCTCCAAAAACCGGCGTCGGTATTCGGAAGATGATGTTGGCATTCCCGCCTTGGCCAGTGAGCGGATTTCCTGCAGGCAGGAAGTCAAATTGACGGATATTGCAGCCGGCGGCGTCTTGCCGACCGGTGATGACGAACAGCGCGTGAACATTGCCGTCGGGAACGCCGTTACTTTTCTTGAAGCGCGTTTCACGGACCGGGCCATTCGGCGCGATGAACCATGGCACGGTGTTCTTGGCCCCATCGAGCGTCGCGACGGAGATCAAAGGGTTCTGCGCCGGGCTCGATCCGCCCCCATTGGGCTGCGAGTGGCAAGAGAGGCACTGGTTGGAGTTGAAGCGCGGCCCGAGCCCGTCGTTCGAGTCTCCCTGGACCGTCTCGATTTCGCCAAACCTGGACTGACCGTCCTGGAAGAAAACTGTTTCATCCGCCGTGAGACCCGACAGCGGTCCGCCAGCGCCCGGCGGGCCACCGCGCACGCCGGGGTCAACGGCACCGGATTTGGCTTGACTCGAACGGGAAGGCGTTGAAGCGAGAACACAGATAGCGAGAGACAGCACGGCCACACCTTGGAACGGTTTCATCGGCACCTCGAGGTGGGCCAGGTCACGGTGAATGTAACTTACACTCGGGAAAAAACAAAGCAGAAAATCGGTGGCTCTTTTTTCTCCAGTCAGCTAAACCCGGAGTTAGAACACCTCACTCCTCGCCTAGTCCTTCTCGACAGCCTGGCGCGACTCGCGGCGGCGAGCGCCCGCGGATTCCTGCGGCGCGGCCCAAGACGCCAGGAGTTCCTCGGCACGCGCAATGACGCGATCAACCAATCCCTGCGAAGGCAGGCCTGCGGCGAGCGGGACTTGCAGCGGCTGGGCTTGTGAAGCCGCGTTCTTGCGAGCCGAGCGCGGTTTCGCTTCGACCGGGATGTCCAGCGACTGCAGCTTTTCGATGACCGGCTTCATGGTGCGCTCGGGATTGCGGAAAAACTCCGTGCTGCGAATGCGCGTGAAGATCCAGCCCATGCGCTCGAGAATGGACTGACGGTCCATGTCTTCCTGGAGCCTTTCGAGCGGATGATAGCGGTCGCCGTCGCACTCGATGGCAAGACGCTTGCCGTTGCCTTCGACGACGAGGTCGATGCGGAAGGAGCCCACCTTCCACTGTGCCGCGACGTTGTAGCCGGCGGCCTCGAGACGCTTCATGACTTCGCGTTCCAACGAAGATTGGCTGCGCTTTTCCTTTTCATCGAGCGCGCGCATCAGGCGGCTGGGATCCTGAGCGTGCTCGATCAATAGGCGGCGAAGATCCTCGGCTTTCAAGTCGTTATGCGCGTTGAGCGAATGGACCACCCACATCTGGTCGCGGGCGCGGCTGGCGGCGACGTTGAAGCGCTGCTTGAAAAGCTCCTGGTCGCGCATGGACAGGGGGCCGCGCTCGGCAGTGTCCACAAGAGAGATAAAGATTACGTCGCGCTCATCGCCCTGGAACTGCGCGGCGTTGCCGCAGAGCAGGCGATGGAACTCGTAGCGACCGGGCGAGATATGCGCACGCAACAGGTTATCGATTTCGAGCGCCTGTTCATCGCCGACAAGAGACACGACGCCAAAGCTGAGCGGCTGACCTGCGCCATTGTGCTGATACTCGCGCTGTTCCATCGCCGAGGCGATGAGCGCGGCCGTGGCCAGCGCCTCCTGGCGATTGACCTTGCCGTCGCGGCTGGAGCCCGAAACGCGATAGGCCACCGTGTGCGGAAGCAGATGCACACGGCTGGCGTCGCGCAGCGGCTTGATGCGCCAATCGTAGGAAATCATGTTGCTGAACTGAATGATTTCCGGGACGCAACGGAAATGCTCGACAAGGCAAGTCGTGCCGCCGAAGGATTGCCGCGCCAGGTCGTAGATGGAGATTTGGCCGTCATACAGATCGGAGTTCGGGATGCCCTGCAGGTACTGAAAGATGAGGTTTTGAATGATGCCGAGATCCTGGCCGACCGCGGACGGGCTGACCTGTTCGTGGTCGCCGACGACCAGCACGGTTTTGCCGAGATAAAGCGCGGCCAGCGCCATTACATCGCTCTGGCTGGCCTCGTCGATGATCACGACGTCGAACCGTGTCAAACGGGGATCGAAGTTCTCGACGACTCGCGAGAGCGGCATGACCCAGACGGGAACGGCGCTGCGACACTCGGACATCTTTCGGGCGGCTTCCGCGCGCAGCAAAGAGACGCGAATGCCGTGGCCCTTGCCGATTCTGCGAATGGTATCGAGCCAGCCGACCAGCGCCTGGCGCTGGCGCGGAGAAGTGCGGCGAGCCTGCCAAGACCAGGCACGACCGTCGATCAGCTCGACGGTCACGCGGCGAAGATGTTCGCGGAGCTTTTCGATTTTCGATTGCAGCGCTTCGAGGGAAACCTCGGCGCGGCGATCGAGTTCATCGTTGAGCTGGCGCCAAATCCAGGCAGCGGCCGGATCGCGAGGCGGCTCGCCACGGCCATGCACACCGGTGCGATTGCGAATCGCCGCGGCCCACGCCGGTGCCGCGCTCTCCAGTTTGCCGAGGAGCGCGCGGCGAAGATCGAGGTCCGCCTGGCGGCTCTTCAGTTCCAGAAGAAGATCATAAGCTTCGCGATATGCGCGGCAATCCTCTTCGTGAATGGCTTTCTGCAAATGGACGAGAATCTTGGCTGCGCGGGAGTTGCGCGAGGCGACCTTGTGGCGGCTCTTCAAGTCGCGAAATTGTTCTTCGAGCTCGAGCACCCGCAATTTTTTGCGGCGCGAGTCCAGAATGGGCAGGAGTGCATCGGAAACGGCTTGGCCCAAGCGCAGCAATTCGCCTTCCGCTCCCAGGACCGCAGGCTGTTCGGCCAGAAATTTTTCCCAGCGAAACGCGAGGTCGGCAAGCTGCTGTTGGAGCGGAAGCCATGTCGATCTATGCCAACCGAGGCAATCCTCGACGGAATCGCAGTATTGCATGAGTGTTTTTTCCGCTTGTGCGCCCATCTGCGAGGACGGAGGTGCACCAAGCGGGGCCATCTGGCGGTCCCACCGCGCCGAAAGCTCGCGGCGCAGATTTTCGAGCTGGGCCAGCGTGTGCAGGGTGCGAAAATGCTCGAGAGAGCGCGGGCGACCGCGGTTCACCTTTGCTGAATCGATGAATTGGTTCCAGGCTTTGTGGGTGAGCAGCGTGAAGGAGCCGATCTTGCCGCCCTGCTCGAGGTGACCAAGGATTTCCGTGGCCACACGCAGCTGCTCTTCGAGGTCGGGAGCGTCGGGGAGCTGCGGGCCATACTTCACGACAGACTCTTCGGCGTTGGCCGCCTCCTGATGAACTCGGCGCACAAGATTGACCAATTGCTCCCAAGGCTGGCGGTGTGCGCCGCCGTACTTTCCCGCGTAAACCGCCGCGAGCTTCCACTTGTCGTTGCCGCAGAGTGGCGCGACGGCTTGCGTCAAATTCGCGATAAGCGCTTCGAACTCTTCGGTTGTACCTTCGGGAGCACCGGATTCCCACAGTTCGGAGCGAAAATCCAGATCCTCCATGCCCAGCCGGTTGCGTTCGCTGACGAAAGCGTCGAAATCTTCGGGCCGCGGCAGGTCCTGCATCTCAGGAAGCGGGCCGGAAAGCGCGGCTTCGTCTTCGGCAGACAGCGAGACATTGGTGCGGTAAAGGTCGCTCAGTTCGCCCGAAGCAAGAGGCAGGGGAGCGACCGCGGCGACCGGCCCGGGAACCCAGCCGTAGAACTCTTTCTCTTGCGCAATTTTGCGCGCAGCGTCGGCCGGCGACCAATGTTTTTCCCCGAGGGTGACTTCCCGATATTCATCGGCGCGGGCCTCCGAGAGTTGATTTCGAAGCTCTTGCAACTTCCTCATGAGATCGTGGCGCTGGGATTCAGACTTCTTGGCCTCCACTTCCAATGCTCGCGCATCGGCGCGGGAGAGCCTTTCGGCGATCGCGCCAACGGCGCTTTCCAATTGTTTGCGGCTATCCAGGTCGCTTTCGAGGACGCTGACGCAGAGCGGGCGCAATTCCGGAACAATGTGATGGCGAACCATGCGCAACGCTTTGGTCGTGTGGCTGGTAACCAGAACGCTTTTTCCCTGCGCCAGCAAGTGGCCGATCAAATTACCGATGGTATGTGTCTTGCCCGTGCCGGGAGGACCTTGAACCAGCACGCCGCCGTGCTCTTCAAGTTGCCGCGCGATCCGAATCTGTTCGGGATTGGCGGGCTTGCTGAGCAGAACGTCCACGCCGTTCTCCGCCGCTGCGTTTTCAGAGGTTTCCGCATCTGCCGGCTCAGCATCGGGGATGGGCGACTCTTCCCCAACGATATTTAGGAGAGACCAAGGGAGATCCTCGCGCGTGCGAACGTCGGCAAGAATCCCTTCGATGGCTGCGGCAAAACCTAGCGTGCGAGGCCGCAAAAAGATAACCGGATCGCGGCCGATGCGCGGATCGGGTTGTTCACTCCGGGGCGCGGAGTCTTCGAGGAATTCCCCGCGCGGGGACAGCTGCACGACCATGCGCTTGAGAAAATTGGAAGTCGTGCCGTTATACAAAGGATGAAAACCGCCCTGCTCCAGCTCCTCGCGGCAACGGCCGATGACCCGTCCGTCCACATCGGCCATGGATTGGAAAAGGGCGGAGTAAAGTTCGACGGGATGTTCCGCTTCGGAGAGGGTGAATTCCGGAACCGCGGCGTCAAATTGAAGCTGCAGGCGCTGTAAGAGGATGGGGTGGAAGATGCCGCCCTCGGCGCGCTGCCAGCTCAGGATGCCGTCTCCGAGGACCAGCTCGACGCGTTCCGCCTCGCGGTCGATCCGACCATAAAGGGAGTAAAGGGTCTCGAAGAGCTGCATCGCCTGGCGCGCCGGCTTCTCGGTGCGCGCCCACTCGTCACGAAGCACTGCCCAGCGCCGAAGCACGCCGGTACGCGCCGGATCCGCGGCGAAATGTATGGTCAGGATCGCGCCATTCCCTTGCGGTTCCTCGCGAGACTCGGCCACCAACGCGAAATGGAAGGGATCATCCCACCCGGGTTCCAGCCAGGAGGCAATCTCGTTGGGGGGCTCGGGTGGCCGGGTTAACAGCGGCCGCTGCACGCGCAAAGAAAAAATGGCGCTAGCCGGAGACGCTTCGTTCTGACCATCGCCACCCTTTGTTTTGGTTGAGCCTGGGCTGGACCTTGCCGCGCTATGCCGGATGGCGGAATGGGTGGGCAAATCGTGCAGCCAGAGATGCCAGGGCTGTTCGCGAATCTGTCGCTTCGGGGGATTGCGATGCTGGTTCAGCGCCTCGAGATAACGGAAAACACGGGTGATTTTTTCACGAGCGACACGCAGTTTCTCAGCTTCCATGAGTCTCCACCCCAGGAGTGTCCCGGCTGGGATGGGCTATAGCAGGGGCCCAGAATAACAGCGTCCAGCAGACCTCCTCAAAGTTTCTCGTTACTCTAACCCCGAAGACCTGATTTAGTTGCGGGAAAAGTCCGGCTGCAGAAAATGAATTTGGCGGCTCAGGGACGAAAAAAAGGTGAAAGCCGGGGTCGTGCTTGTTACAAAAAGTGCCCCGAAAACAGTACTGCAAATCAGACCATTTTTGATTGCCAAATATCTCACCAAGGTAGAGAATACAGGACCTGCTATGTGAGCCCGACTTTGCCCGGGCTTACTAGCTCGGAACATCTTTATTTCCCCAGCTCTCTGAAGAACAGGTCCGAGAAGATTTCCAGGGTTCCTGAGGAAACTTATGGAACAAAATCGCCGTCGATTTTTGCGGAAAGTGCCGACCGATCCAGCTTTCATCCAGATTGAGCGCGATGAAGTTGGGAAAGTCCTGAATGTTTCCGAAGGGGGACTGAGCTTCAGCTCGGTCACACCCGTTCCTCGAAACTTGCCGGTCTATTTCTGGTTTTCCTTCAACCTCAAGGACCGGATTGAAGCCATGGGCGAAGTGGCGTGGACAGATCTCTCGAGAACCGTCGGGGGCTTAAGGTTCACGCAACTCTCCCAAGGAAGCCGCGAGCAAATCCAGAAATGGTTGTCGCGGCTGCGTACCGAAGAAGCCGCGCGCGAGGTTCCGAAAGAGGTCGAAGTGGCGGAGGGGATTCCGGAAGAAGAGCAAGCCCTCGTTCCCCAGCTGGTGGCCGCCATGCCAAATCGAGCGAACGAGGCCATCCCGCAGCCGATCCCCATCAAGACGCGCGAGAGAAAGGCCGGGGAACCCGACCGAGTGGCCAGATTCGTGTCCAAGGTTCGCGGCTACCGCCCGCACCTGCCGTTCCAAGGACGGACCGCTGAAGGGGCAAAAGGCGCGCAGCCTCCCGCACTGGCCATGGCACCGCCAGCGCCACCGCCGCCCGCGCTGACAAACGAACCAGTCGAGCCGCCGAAGACGCGCCCCGGCCGCTCGATGTTCTCCCTCGAAACCGGAGCCACGCAGGGCCCCGAGCCGGGAGATTCCAAGTCTTCCTCGCTCTCTTTTAAGGGAATCGAGTCCCTGGTGGAACTGGTTCCTGTGCAGCGGTATCTCTCGGCCAAGAAGCGCCAGCTTCTTTGCGGAGTCATTCTGGGCATTTGCATGTCCGCTGCGGTGATGCTGCTGGTCCTAAAGTTTTGGAGCTACCGCACGCATGCCGCGATGATAAAGCCCGCGGTTACCGAGTCTTCCGGTTTGCGAAATAACGCGCCAAGCGAGCCTGCAGACCCTTCCTCATCGACGCTACCCGCCGCCAAACCAAGCTATCCGGTTGCGGGAGTCTTCTCCGATCCGGCTCCCATTCCGTTCAAGAACAAGAAAGCAGCGACCCCCAACCTGGTCGCGAAAAGTCAGGCGGCAGATCCCTTTTGGGATAAGCCTCGGACGGTTGCGGCCAAGGGAACCAAGCAATCTGCAGGAGCGTCCGCTCCATCGGCATCGAACACCGCCTCGACCGGAAGCAAGAAGTCGGGCATGACGCCGAACGAGTTGTGGGGCGAGGTCCAGGCAGGAAACAGCAAAGCTGCAGTGGAGTTGGCGGAACTTTATATCAAGGGCGACGGCGTGCCCCAGAACTGCAAGCAGGCGCGCGTCTTGTTGCTGGTGGCCTCCGAAAAACGCAACACCGCTGCCATCAAGAGGTTGCAGCAGCTGGACAAGGGAGCGGGCTGCCAGTAACTTGCCCTCCGAGACGCGCGGGTTCTAGCTGGTTCGATGAATGTGCCGAGGATGACCCGGCAGGCTCGGTTCTCGCGTCTGCGGGATTCGTCCGCGGCTCGCCCTATACCCCCTAACGATTACGAAGGAAGCTCACCGAACGCGGGACTAGGCTACACCGGCCGGCGGATGCCCAGTTTGCGCATGCGGGCCTGGAGCGTGGTGCGCTTCATGCCCAGCAGAGTGGCGGCTCCTTTGGGCCCGGCGATGCGCCACTGCGTTTGCTTGAGTGCGCGCAAAATGTGCTGGCGCTCGGCCTCTTCGAGAGTGGAAATCGAGGAGGTTAAGGGGGAAGAGGCGGCATAGGAAGTAAAGGGGGAAGAAGCTTCGGCACCGGGAGCTGCGGCGGAGCCCGAGGCGTCTTTGAGTTCAGAGAGCGGGATGCACAGCTCTTTGCCGGGAGAGAGAAGCACCGCGCGTTCAATGAGATTCTCGAGTTCGCGGACGTTGCCGGGCCAGGAGTAGCGCTCGAGGGCCTCCATGGCGTCGGCGGGAATGTACTGCACCTCTTTATTGAGGCTGCGGCTGAATCTTTGCACGAAGTAACGTACGAGCAAGGGAATGTCTTCGTGGCGCTCGCGCAGCGCAGGAATTTGGATGGGGAAAACGTTCAGGCGGTAATAGAGGTCGTTGCGGAAGGCCCGCTGCGCGACCAGTTTCGAGAGGTCTAGATTGGTGGCGGCGACGACGCGGACATCCACGCGCTGCGTCCGGGTGCCGCCGAGGCGCTCGAATTCCTGCTCCTGGAGGACGCGAAGCAATTTGGGCTGAAGCTCGAGCGGAATGTCTCCAACTTCGTCGAGGAAAAGCGTGCCACGGTCGGCCAGCTCGAAACGGCCGATTTTCTGGTTGATGGCGCCGGTGAACGCTCCCTTCTCGTGGCCGAAAAGCTCCGACTCGAGCAGGCCGGACGGAATAGCCGCACAATTGATTTTCACGAACGTGCGGTCGCGGCGCGGACTGAGATTGTGGATGGCGCGCGCGAAAAGCTCCTTGCCCGTGCCGGTTTCGCCGAGCAGCAGAACGGTGGTGGCAGCGGGAGCGGCGAGCTCCACCTGGCCGAGAGCGCGCTTGAGCACCGCGCTTTCGCCGACAATCTCCTCAAAGTTGAGCTCGCTGCGGATTTCTTCCTCGAGGTAGAGTTTCTCGACGGCCAGCTTGTCCTTCAGCGCGTCGATTTCCTTGAACGCGAGTGCGTTTTCGACGGCGATGGCGATTTGCGCTCCGACCGGCTGAAGCAGTTCCACGTCCGCCTGAGTGAAAGCATCGAGGCGGCGGCTGGCAAGGTTCAAAGTGCCAATGGTGCGGTCGCGATGGATGAGCGGCACGGAGCAAACGGCCTGCAAGCCTTCGGCGCGAAGAATGCTGACGACTTCACTGGAGTAAGTGTCGAGCTCAGCGCCGCGCGCAAGGCACGGCTGTCCGGTGACAATGGCGCGGCCGGCGGGCGTGTTTTCCAAGGGTACAACGGTGTCCGGCTTGAAGATGTTCTGGTTGGAAGGGAAATAGAAGGCGTAAATTCTCAGCGTTTTCGAAGCAGGATCAAAAAGGGCCAGGCTGGTGTAGTCGTGGTGGATGACGCGTTCGAGCGTCGAAACAATGCCCGGGAAGAGCTCCGGGAGTTCGCGGCTGCTGATGAGCACGTTGTTGACTTCGAGAAGCACGCGGAAGCGGTCGCGCTCGCGCGCAAGCTGCTTCTGGTAGGCCTGGGAAGTTTCCAAGTTGAGCGCGTTATCTACCGCCACCGCCACCTGGCTGGCCACGCGTTGCATGAATTGAAGCTCGGTATCCGCGATGCGCTGCGCTACCGTGTGCCCGAAGCATAGGGCTCCGAGGCGATGTTGCGCGGTGGTCAGGGGAATAATCGCCATGGAACGGACGTTATGTCCGCGCAGCCGTTCGATGAACTGGGGAAAACGGGTTTCCTGGTCCAAATCGTCGATCAAGTACGGCTGCTGATTCTGCCAGGCCCACCCCGAAGGAGAGTCCCCGAGGGGCACTTCACTGCCGGCTTGCTTCTCGACGGGGATGCGGCTTTCGAGAATGTGCAGACGCATGACGTTCTTCGCGGCGTCGTGAAGAACCAGCGTGAGGAAGTCGAAATCAATGACGGAATGAAGCCGCGCGGCAAGATCATGAAACAGCGCAGGAAGATCGCGCTGCTGCGCGATGGCCTCGCTCACCTCGAGCAGGGCTTCGAGCTGGCGCCGGGAGTGCTCCCGCGGGGAGGTCTGCGGCACTTCCGGCGGAGAAACCACGTGTTCCGCCATAACAGGCAGGATACAACGAAAAACAGCTTTCAAAAAATGCTTACGGTTTCGGTGTGGGCTTTGTAGCGGGCCGCGCGGTTGGTGCTGGCGCCTGACTCGCCGCCGGTTGAGCGGTGGGCGGAGTCGCCGGTGCAGGCGAAGCAGTAGGTTTCGCTTGGATGGAGAGCAACTCAACCTCGAACAAGAGAGTAGAATTCGGACCGATCGCGGGGCTCGCTTGGCGCGGACCGTAAGCCAGGTCCGGAGGAATAAAGAGCTGCCACTTGGATCCCACGGGCATCAACAGCAGCGCTTCGGTCCAACCCTTGATGATTCCGCCAACCGGAAAACTCGACGGCTGGCCGCGCTTGTAAGAGCTGTCGAACTCCGTGCCGTTGATGAGCGTGCCGCGATAGTTGACGGTGACGGTGTCAGCTGCTGTCGGCTTTGCTCCCGTGCCCTCCTGGAGAATCTTGTATTGCAGGCCGCTCGGGAGGGCGACTATGCCATCTTTGGATTTGTTGGCGGCGAGGAAGGCGTCGCCTTCTTTCTTGTTGGTCTCGGCAGCCTGCTGCATCTCTTGTTCCTGCTTCTTGCGCACGTCGGCTTGCAGGTTGGTCAGAATCGACTGCGCTTCCTGATCGGTCATGAGTAGATTGCCCCCGCCGAGCACATCCTGGATGGCGCGGAGCAGGACGGCGGTATCCACGTCCACGTCATCTCGCTTAAGGCTTTTGCCGATGTTCATGCCGATGCTGTAGCTCAATTTGTCCTTGGGGGTGTTGAGCGTGAGAGCCGCGGGAGTTTGCCTCGAAGAAGCTTGCCCGGACTTGGCGGTCCCGGGTCCCTTGGCGGGCGCCGCGGGCGCCTGCGAACTGGCTTTAGCAGGGGGATTTTGCGCTCCCGGAGCCGGCGCTTGTTGCGCTTGTGCGGAAGACCAGAAGAGCGCGCCGCTTGCCACTATAGACAGTACAAAGATTGATAGCTTTTGCATCAGAATATTCTCGCATTGGTTGATACCTTTAGCAAGCGAAACGGGGAGCTCTGGGAGCTCTGTATATCTTCAAAATCGGAAGGCCGCGGGATATCGAAGGCTCGTGTCCATCAAGGATGCGATCTTCGCAAGGGAATGGATGCCGCCGCGTGCGCCGACGCCCGTGCAGTTGAGCGCGGCGGCAGCGCAAGCGAAGTCGAGCCGCTTCTGCAAGGGCCAGCCTTGCAAAAGCGCGTAGATAAAGCCGGCGTGGAAGAGGTCGCCGGCGCCGGTGGTGTCGACGGTGTCCACATGAAACGCCGGAGCGTAGTGGAATTGCGCGCCGTCCCAGGCGAGTACGCCGTCGATGCCGAGTGTGGCGGCGGTGAGGCGGCAGCCGAAGCGACGATGGACGGCGGGGAGGGACTGTTGCAAATCGTCGGTCGACACAAGCTTGCCGGGAATATCACGGCTGCTGATCAGATAGTCGACATTTTCAAGCAGCGCTTCGACGCCGGGATAGAGTTCATCCAGGTCGGCGATGACCGGAACTTCGGCGGCGCGCGCCCAAGCGGCGGCTTGGGCGGCAGCCGCGGTGTCGTGGCCGTCAAGGTGAAGCGCGCGCGAGTTGACGATCCAATCGCGTTGCAGTTCTTCAGGGCGCAGGGCGAGGCGGTGGTCGCGCCGCCACAAGACGGTGCGCTCGCCAGAATCGTCCACAAGGATGAGGGCTTGCTGACTGGGGCAATCCGGCGCGGTGAGCAGATGCGCTTCAACGCCGAGGCGCGAGAATTCCGCAGCGTGCAGCGCAGCCGCGCTGTCCCCGCCCACCTTGCCGACGTAGCGCGTACGGAGTCCCCACTGCTGGCAGGCGACGACAGCGGTGGCGGTTTGGCCGCCGGGTAGAACGGTAGTGGGGCGAATCTCGACTTTGGTGCCGCGCGCGGGATAGTGCGCGACGGGAATCAGCGTGTCCGTGGCGTTGAGGCCCACGCCGGCGAGATCGACTTTTTCCACCTTCGAGAGGGTGGTCATCTGACTCCAGGCCACTCTAAAACGAAGCGAGCAGAATTGCAAAGCGGAACCGTTGCGAAGACGCAGGAGAAAAGCGTTTCGTCGTGACCCTTGCCACTGCTTAGGTCGAGCCACCAGCCTCGGGCCTGAAGGCGCGAGTTCGAGCGCCCGGGATGACACACTCACAAACCGCGAAGCGAGGAGGATTCCGGAGGCCGCAGGGCAATTTTAATTGAAGCGGGTGGTGCGCCAGAGGGCAAAGGCAGAGATAGCTAGCAGCAAGAGCAGCGCTGTAGCCAACAGCGCAGCGGGGCCCGCATGCAAGCCCATTCGCGGGACGCGAGCCATCCCGGCAAAAACAACAAAGATACCGCTGGCGGCAGCGACGAGAAGCCAGTCCCAGACGCTACGGGAATACACCGACTCATCCGCAGCCCGGCGGCCGTCCAGGCGGGCTTCAACGTAGTCTCGAGCAACGCCGTAGCGGCGGGCTTCGCGCGCGGCCGCCTCTTTCCAGCGCGCCTGCTCCTCGCCGGAAGCCGAAGAAAATGCAACGGCGGCGACTCCGAGCATCATGAGCAAGGAGCCGCCAACCACTTGTAAATAGGTGGAAGAAGGGCGGCCGTGCAGTTCGCCAAAGACAAAAATACCCCAGAGCAGACCCCAGAGTTGATTGGAATTGGAAAGCGGAATGCCGCGGCTGATCCCGACATATTTTGCGGCGTACTGCTGGAAGAGATCGCCGATCACCCAGATAAAGCCGCCGAGCATCAGCCAGAAGATCACGCCGCGAGCGCCGAGCAATTCCTGCCAAAGCGGGGTCAAGCCGGTATAGCCAACGGCCAGCGCGGACATCATGCCCACTTCGCCGAAGGTGAAGAAAGTTACGAAGGAGAGCGGATTCATTCCGGTCAGATAGGCCTTGCGATAAGGAATGTACATCGTTCCCCAGAGAACGCCGGCGCCGAGCGCAGCCCAAACGCCCCGCAAAGAATGTCCCGCCGGGCCTTGCGTGGAAGAAGCGATGGCGAGAAGCGTGGCGCCCGCGCACATCACGAGCGCGCCGCCGAGCACGCCGGTCCAGCGACGCCAGCCGGCCTGGCGAAGTTCGTTGAAGAAAAGAAAGCCCCAGAAAATGCCAAGCAGACTGTTGGAATTCCAGAGCGGGAAAGCGATGCTAAGTCCGATATCGCGAATGGCAAGGATGGTCAGCGTGTTGGCAACTGCCCAGAGGCAGCCCGCGAGAACGGCCCAGATCATCAAATGCGGCGCACGGCGGACGTCCGCGCGAACGGACGAGGTCCCGAGTATCAACGCAGGAAGACTCCAGCGCGCGAGGAAAACGCCGATGACCATGATGAGGGAAATCGCCATAGGGGAAATGCCGATGGAAACAAGTTTGGTGGGTGCCTCGGCGGCACCAAGCCATGCGCCCGCCGTGAAGCCGGAAAGGATGCCGAGGAGCTGAAGTGTTTTGGAACGCGATCGCCCTTGCGCTTCGGCCGAGCTGGGAGGTTGCGCCGCAGATGTCATCCTTATCTGATCCGCTTCCTAATGCATGAAGCTCAACAGCAGTAATCCTGCAAGGAGCACGGCAACCGGCACCCAAAAGTGGACATCGGTGAGCACACGGTCCGGCCGGCTCGAGTTTGCTTTCGGATTGTCCATCGTTGCCATCCCGACTCCCGGCAGGCGATCAGCTCAGGCCATGCCTTGGCCGCCTCAAGAAGGCGGCTAGTAGTTTTCGCGCGCGGACTGCGCGGCGGTATGTTCGCCCTTGTAGGCTTTCCAGGCTTGCTCGATGACGTAAGCGTGAATGGCGTCGGCTTGCTGGACCGTCAAGTGGGCGTCGGGAAAGGCGAATTTTGGCGGATCGGCGAGGCCGGGCATGCCCTTCGACCAATGCGAGCCGCCCATCACGATTTGATACCAGTCTTTATGGACTTCCGGCGGCGCGTAGCGCAAATCCGGAACGGCGCCGTCTTCCACCCAGGCCCCGCTGCCGTCGATGCCCGGCGAGTGACAGCCCTCACAATAAAACGAGACGTAGAGTTTTTCGCCATTGCGAATCGTCTCCAAGCGGGCTTTTTGTCGCGGCGGTTTCGGCACAGGCGGAACTTCGATTTGCGGATAGGGGAATGGTACGCTGCCGCCAAGCTTGAATGCATAGAGACGCGTGGGACCCCGCTTCGATTCGGGCGTGGCCATGGTGCGCGCGGGCGCGAACAAGCGCGAGCCGGAGCCCCAACCCACCGAAGTAATGACGTATTGCTCACCCTTCGCGGAAAAAGTCACGGGAATAGAGTCGATCGCGGACTTCGTCTGGATGGACCAGAGTTTTTTCCCGGTGTCGGCGGCATAGGCGGCAAATTCGCCGGTTCCTTGCCCCTGAAAAACCAGGTTCCCGGCGGTCGACAGTACGCCGCCATTCACGGAGATGGCTTCTTCGGCCGACCAGCGCGCGGCCTCGGCAATAGGATCCCATGCGACAAGACGGCCAAAGAGGCCTTCACCACTTTCACCCGCCTCAGCGGGAGCCTTGGTGTCCGGGCGGTGATCGGTGGTGGGAATGTAAACAAGACCGGTGAGGGTGTCATAGCTCATGGGCCACCAGTTGTGCACGGTCCACTGGCGACCGCCGCCTTGCGAAGCGAGAATGAGGATGGGCTTTTGTGTTTGCACGTCGTAAGCGGAAGCCCAAGTCGTTTGCACCAGCGGCTTGGCGGAAAGCAGCTTTCCGGTTTTCGCGTCGAGAATGTAGAAGAATCCGTTCTTGGGGGCGGTCATCGCCACG
>Ga0307472_100000459_pt1 | contig 14307 bp, 13 predicted proteins | sample atmos_gasesAM5C__2_FD_204582 | JGI IMG/M metagenome (GOLD analysis project Ga0307472, IMG submission 204582) | Hardwood forest soil microbial communities from Morgan-Monroe State Forest, Indiana, United States - atmos_gasesAM5C_05 | ecosystem: Environmental > Terrestrial > Soil > Temperate...
GCGAGCAGGTAGACGCACAATTCGGCGATGTCCGCCGGGGTGCCGAGCCGGCCGAGCGGAATATCGCGGGCAAGATGCTCGCGTGCGATCTCCGGCCTGGCGGTCTGCGCCAGGATATCCTCCACCATCGGCCCCTCGACGAACGCCGGGTGAACCGAGTTGCAGCGTACCTGCGGCTTGAGCCGTGCACCGTGCAACGCGACCGACTTGGTCAGGAGCCGCGCGCCGCCCTTGGACGCGTTGTAGGCGGCGAGGTTATGGCCGCCGACGATGCCCGAGATCGACGACAGGTTAACGATCGAGCCGCCCTTGCGCTTGAGCAGTGCGAGGGCATGCTTGCAGCCGAGAAACGTGCCGTCGAGATTGACCGCAATGACGCGCCGCCAGGTGACGTAGTCGGTGTCCTCGACGCTCGCCAGCACCACGATGCCGGCGGCGTTGACGAGACCGTCGAGCCGGCCGGCGGTGCGATCGACGTCGCCAATGACGCGAGCCCAGTCGGCCTCCGACGTCACGTCGAGGACATGGTGGATGCCGGGACGGCCGGCCAGGTCGGTGCCGATCGCCCGGCCGCCCTCACGCGCGATGGCGACGGCAACCCTCGAGCCGATGGCGCCGGCGGCGCCGGTGATGAGGATCACCTTGTCCGCGAGCCGGCCCATCTCAATCACGCAACCCCGTGGCCGTGTCGGCCACTATTGGACGCCGTCATCAGCGCGATCTGCTTGCGCTTGCCTGCGTCCTCGGCGAACACCAGGCACACCATCAGCGTCTTGCCCGGCCGCACCACGCGGCCGACTGCGATCAGGCGCTCGCCCTTGGCCGGCGCCAGCCGGTTGAGCTTGAACTGCGTGGTCGGGGCCGCTGCGTCCTCCGGCATGAGCGACCGTGCCGCAAAGCCGCATGCGGTATCGGCGATCATCGCCGTGATGCGGGCGTGAATGTATCCGTGCTGCGGGGTGAGATGCGCGGAGAACGGCAGCATGATCTCGAATTGGCCGGCGTCGATCGCGCTGACCGACGCGCCGGTCGCCGCCATCGCCGGCTGGCGGGCGAAACGCGTGAGGCAGCGCTGTGCGGCGGCGGGATCGATGGGCATTGTGGTGGCAAGGTCTCAGGCCTGCTCGTATTTGGCAAGCAGCGCGCGAGCCTTTGCCAGGAGCTTGCCGCCGTCCTGCCCGCGCTCCTTCATCTGCTTGAGCCAGGCCTCGATCACCGGCTCGGTGGTCTTGCGCCAGCGCGCCGTTTCGTCGGGCGTCAGCGTCGTGATGGTGTTGCCGCGCGCTTTCGCCGCCTCGAGCGCCACGGCGGCCTGATCGTCCCACATCTGACCGGCCGTCGCCGCCATCGCCTGCCCGCCATTGGCGTCGATGATCTCCTTCAAGTCGGCCGGCAACGCGTCGTACTTCGGTTTGTTCATAGCCAGGATGAAGGTCGCTGTATAAAGAGTTGGCGAGCCTGGAATGTCGGTGTGGAATTTCAGCAGCTCCGGGACCCTCAGTGCGGGCGCGACCTCCCACGGCACGACGCAGCCGTCGATCGCGCGCAGGATCAGCGCCTCCGGCACCTGCGGAACAGCCATGCCGATCGGGTTGGCGCCGAGCGCGCGCAACGCCTCGCCGGCAAGCCGCGTCGGGGAACGGAGCTTCAAGCCGCGCAGGTCTTCCTGGGCGTTGATAGGTTTCCTGGCGTGGATCAGCCCGTGGTCATGCGCCCAGACGCAAATCGGGTGGACGTCGCGAAATTCCTGCTTGAGATCGCTATCGGCAAAGTCCTGCACCGCTTTGGCGTTGACGATCGAGCGGCGCGACGCGACGAACGGCAGCTCGAACACTTCGACGATCGGAAAACGACCGGGCGTATTGCCTGGCAGCGTCCACACGATATCGGCAGTGCCGTCGCTCGCCTGATCGAACAATTGCGCCGGCGTGCCACCGAGCTGCATCGAGGGGAAGATGTTGATCCGCATGCGCCCGGCGGACGCGGCCTCGATCTTCTTCGACCACGGCAGCAGGAAGCGGGCATGGGCATTGGCGACGGCCGGCAGGAAATGATGCAGCCGCAACGTCACCTGCGCTTGCGTCTGAGCTTGGCCGCGCGCCATGCGCGCCACCAGGGGCGCCGCGATCACGGCACCCGCCAACGCGAGAAAGCGGCGGCGCGCCGCGTTCATCATCAATTGAGCCGCGCCGGACGATCACCCTCCGGCACCTCGGCAGGGCGCGAAGCGCCGGCTAGCTGCGCGGACGGCGCAGCCGGCAACGCCGCGGCATCATTCGGTTCCATGGCGCGAGCGGCGCTCTGCGCGTCCTTGCGCTCGTGGTCGCGGTAGGAGATCCAGCCAAATGGCAGGGCGGCGAGGTAGCACAGCGTGCCGATGGTCAACACTTCCCACGGATAGCTGATCAGCAGCGCGAAGAACAGCACCACCACCACGAACACCGGCAGCACCATCTCGGTAGGCACCCGTGTGCCTAACTTCTTGCCGGAAATGACCGGCAACCGCGACACCATCAGGAAGGCAATGGCGAGCGTGTAGACGAACGTCACCGGGGCGACGAAAGCGAGCCGCGGCATGCCGAGGAAATGCACATAGACCGGCAGCAGCACGGTGATGGCGCCGGCCGGAGCTGGCACACCGACGAAGAAGTTGCCGGCCCAGGCCGGGCGGTTGGGATCCTCGATCATGACGTTGAAACGGGCGAGCCGCAGGCCGGCGCAGATGGCGAACACCATGGCGGCGATCCAGCCTGCCGATTTCAGCTCGTGCAGGTCCCAGAAATAGAGGATGAGCGCCGGCGCCACGCCAAAATTGACGAAATCGGCGAGGCTGTCGAGCTCGGCGCCGAACCGGGAGGTGCCCTTGAGCAGGCGTGCAATGCGGCCGTCGATGCCGTCGAGCACGGCGGCGAACACGATGGCCGCGAGCGCCCATTCGAGCTTGTCCTCCACCGCCAGCCGAATGGCGGTGAGGCCCGCGCACAGGGCGAGCAGGGTGATCACATTGGGCACCAGCGTGCGCACGGGAATGGCGCGGAAACGCCGGCGGCGCTCCGGCGCGCGGTCGTGCTCGAACGGCGGAAACAACATGGCTCGAATATAGCCCGGCCTGCCCGAGATCGCCACTTCAGTCTAAGCTATTGCGCGCAGGGAGTTAATCGGCTCTAGCCGACGCGATAGGTACGCCCCGAATCGGCGACTTTGAGGTCCGCGATCACGGTCTCGCCGGCGACCGCGGTCTGACCCTCGGCGACCAGCGGCGTAGCTCCTTCGGGCAGATAGACGTCGACGCGCGATCCGAAACGGATCATGCCGAAGCGCTGGCCGGTGCCGACGGTCTCGCCCTCGCGCACGAACGACACGATGCGCCGTGCGATCAGCCCGGCGATCTGCACCACGCCGATCCGGATGCCGCTCGGGGTCGCGACAACAACCGCGTTTCTCTCATTGTCCTCGCTCGCCTTGTCGAGATCGGCGTTGATGAAGGTCCCGGCGCGGTAGGCGATGCGCTCGATGCGTCCGGTCACCGGGCTGCGGTTCACGTGACAATCGAACACGCTCATAAAGATCGAAACGCGCGGCAACGGCTTGTCCGCCAAGCCCATTTCCTTGGGCGGAACGGCCTTCGCGATCAGGCTGACGCGCCCGTCTGCCGGGGCGACCACGATGCCTTCGCGCACCGGCGTGACCCGCACCGGATCGCGGAAGAAATAGGCGCACCAGGCCGTGAGGATCGTGCCGATCCAGCCGAGCGGCGACCACAGCCAGAATAAGACCAGGCTTACCAAAGCGAAAATGCCGATGAACGGGTAGCCCTGCGGATGAAGGGGCGAGAGCTGTGAGCGGATCGAGGTAAGAACTGACATGCGGCTCGCTTCGGTTATTCCGCAGCGTCGGCGGCGGCCACGAGCGGATCGTCCACCGGCGGCGGATTGCGGTTGGGCGCTTCGCCGTCCTGGGCGACGCGCGCGAGCTTCTCGCGCGCCTCCTCGGCCTCGCGTTGGCGGTTCCACATGCTGGCGTAGAGCCCGCCGCGGACGAGCAACTGCTGGTGCGTGCCGCGCTCGACGATCGTGCCCTGGTCGAGGACGATGATCTCGTCGGCGGTGATGATGGTCGACAGGCGGTGCGCGATCACGAGGGTGGTGCGGTTGCGCGACACGCGCTCGAGCGCGTCTTGGATGTCCTTCTCGGTATGGCTGTCGAGGGCCGAGGTCGCTTCGTCGAGCACCAGGATCGGCGGCGCTTTCAGGATGGTGCGGGCGATGGCCACACGCTGCTTCTCGCCGCCCGACAGCTTGAGGCCGCGCTCGCCGACCTCGGTCTGGTATCCCTTCGGCGACGACCGGATGAACGTGTCGATCTGGGCGTGGCGCGCGGCCTCCTCGACTTCAGCATCGGTTGCGTCCCAGCGGCCGTAGCGGATGTTGTAGCGCACGGTATCGTTGAACAGCACGGTATCCTGCGGCACCATGCCGATCGCTTCGCGCAACGAGCGTTGCGTGACGCCGCTAATGTCCTGGCCGTCGATCAGGATGCGTCCGCCGGTCAGATCGTAGAAGCGAAACAGGAGCCGCGAGATCGTCGACTTGCCGGCGCCCGAGGGCCCGACGATCGCGACGGTCTTGCCGGCCGGCACATCGAACGTCAGCCCCTTGAGGATCGGGCGTGCCGGCTCGTAGGCGAAGCGCACGTTATCAAAGCGGATCGCTCCCTGGCCGACGGCCAGCGGTACGGCATCCGGCCGATCCTTGATCTCGGGATCGCGTCCAAGGATGGCGAACATCATTTCAATGTCGGTCACCGCCTGCTTGATCTCGCGATAGACCATGCCCATGAAATTGAGCGGCTGGTAGAGCTGGATCATCATCGCGTTGATCATCACGAAATCGCCGACGGTCTGCGTGCCGTTCATGATTCCGTAGGCCGACATGCCCATCGCGATGGTGAGCCCAATGGTGAAGATCACCGTCTGGCCGGCGTTTAGCACCGCGAGCGACGTATAGGCCTTGATGCTCGCATCCTCGTAGCGCGCCATCGAACGGTCGTAGCGCCTGATTTCGCGTTCCTCGGCGCTGAAATATTTGACGGTCTCGTAGTTGAGCAGCGAGTCGATCGCCTTGGTATTGGCATCGCTGTCGCTCTCGTTCATCGCGCGGCGGATGCCGATGCGCCATTCGGTCGCGTAGTATGTGAATGCCATATAGAGCGCGATGGTGACGAGGACCGTGAGCACGTAGCGCCAGTCGAACTGCCACAGCAGGACGCCGACGATCAGCGCGACCTCGACGATGGTGGGCGCGAGCTGCAGGATGACCATGCGCACGATGGTCTCGATGCCGTTGCGCCCGCGTTCGAGCACGCGGGTGAGCCCGCCGGTCTTGCGCTCGAGATGGAAGCGCAGCGACAACATATGCATGTGCTCGAAGGTCAGGATCGCGAGCCGCCGCACGGCATGCATGGCGACCCTGGCAAACAGCCCATCGCGCAACTGCGTCAGCAGCGCCATCACGATGCGCATGCCGCCATAGGCGGCCGTCAGCACGATCGGGACCGCAATCGCCCACGCCAAGCCGGCCGAGGGCGCGATCGGCGCGCTCCCCTGCCCGGCCAAAGCGTCGGTCGCCCATTTGAAGGTGAACGGCACCGCGATGGTGGCGAGCTTGGCGACGAACAGCAGCAGCATCGCCATGAGCACACGCAGCTTGAGGTCGCGCCGGTCGGACGGCCAGATATAGGGCCAGAGATTGATCAGGGTGCGCCACAATGCGCCGCGCTCCGCGGAAATGCCGGGTTTTGGTGCGGCGAACGGTGAAGACGGGTGAATGTTCATCAGCGGTCCGGTGCGGGAACGGCCGCAGGATTCGGCCAGCCCCAACGCGACTACATATAGGCGGTTCCGCCGGTGTAATCATCTGGCGGTGCAATGAAAAGTCATGGAGACCGGAGAGTATGGCGCCTTGACGCCCCAGCGGAGCGGTGCCACATCCCACTGATGAGCAAGATTCGTACGGTTTGCGTCTATTGCGGTTCCAGCCCAGGCAACAATCCAGCGTTCGTCGCAGCGGCCCGGCAGCTCGGGGCCATCCTCGCCCAGAGCGGGATCGGTCTTGTCTATGGCGGGGGCTCGGGCGGCCTGATGGGAGCCCTGGCGACCGCGGTGGCGGACCACGGCGGCCACGTCACCGGCATTATCCCCGACTTTCTCAAGGTGCGGGAGCGCATGTTCACGCGCGCGCAGGAAATCATCGTCACCCGCGACATGCATGAGCGCAAGCGCGTCATGTTCGAGCGCGCCGATGCCTTCGTCGCCTTGCCGGGCGGCATTGGCACGCTGGAGGAACTGGTCGAGCAGCTCACCTGGGCGCAGCTCGGTCGCCATCGCAAGCCAATCCTCCTCATCAACATCGAGGAGTTCTGGCAGCCGCTGAACGATCTCGTCGGACATATGAGGACGCTCGGCTTCATTCATTCCGAGGCGCTGGTGAACTATCTGGTCACCGAACGGGTCGAGGATGTCGTGCCGAAGCTGATGAACGCGGTGCGGGACGTCCCGGAACCGGTGCTGCACGAAGCCACGCCCGAAATCGAGCGTCTGTAGGACGCGGGGCCTCGGCCCGTCAGCGGACGGTCAGACGATAGCTGCCGTCCGCCGATTGGCGATCTTCCAGCACCGCCGGCGGGAGTTCGCGCGCGATTTTCTGTGCGATCGGCAGGCGGTAGTGCAACCGGTCCCAGTAATTGGCATCCTCACGCGTCAACGGCGAGGAGATGCGCCAGTCAATCACCTTGCTGCCGGTCTTGCGGGCGATGTCGGCAATGCGCGCCTTGCAGTCCGCCTCCACCGCCGCTTCACGCGTGCCCGGCCACGGCTGCGTCGCGACATGGACCGGCATGTACACGAGCACCTTGCGCGTCGTCGCCGGCATCTGCGTTAGGATCTCATCCAGCCAGCGCAGGGCGGGAAACGACAGCGCCTGCCGTTCGGTCTCGGACAGCGGCGGCGGCGGCAGGTCGGGCGGCGTCGCGCGCGGGCGGTGGTCCCAGATGAGCTGGCGGGCGCGCGCGACATCGTAGGTCTGCTCGGGCGGGGTGAACTCCTCATAGCCGTCGAAGCGAATGCGCTCGCGGTAAAGACCGAGCTGAAAGCCGACCAGACGCACGGCGATTTCGAATGTCGCGCTGTTGAGCAGATAGAGATAGTCGTTCCACGGATTGTCGTCATAGATCCAGTCCGGCCAGCCAACCGGATTGTGACGGTGCGTGTCGGCGTCCGGCGCGCACCACACCAGGTCGATGCCGACGATCAGCACCTTCGGCGGTCCGACATGGCGCTGGAAATAATCGACCATCGTCTTCTGTTCCCAGGCCAACATCGAGTTCATCGCCAGATTGGTGAAGCGCGCCTGGAACGGCCCGTTGAGGATTTCAGGGTCGATCAGGCGCGACGTTGACGTGCCGATGATGTAGGAATCGAAGCGCCTGCTGCGCACGACCTGCGGATACATGAAGGAAAAGCTGATGCTGACGATGCGGCGGTCGAGCGGCAGCGAGAACGGAATGATGTCATAGGGATCGACCAGCAGGATGAACACATAGGCCGCGGCCAGAACCTCGACGAATGCCGCGAAGAACAACACGACGAAGCGGCGCCAGCTTTTCGGCTTGCTCCCCGCGTCCTTCGTGCGATTACCCAACGGCCAGCGCACCGGGCGACCTCAGAACTGGAAATAGATGAAGGTGAGCGGCGCGCCCTTGCCCACTTCGAGGACGCAGATGGCGGCGAGGATCGCCGCACCGACCGCCAGCGCCGGAATAGGCTTCAACAAGCGGTCTTTCATCTCGTGCGCCGAAGGAACGAGCACGCTGGTGAGCGAAGCAGCGATCAGCAACGCGACGTGCTGGATCTTGCCGCCGAAGCCCGACACACCGACCAACGAAGATAGGATCGATCCGGCGACGGCAAATCCGCTGGCGCGAAACAGCACCCAGCCGACCAAGACAAACAGCATCGTCACTGCCCAGCCGGCGATCGCCGGAAGCGGCCGGCCGAGTCGCTGCCAAAAGCGGCAGGTCACCAGCCCGATGCCGTGCCACAAGCCCCAGGCGACGAAGGTCCAGCCGGCACCGTGCCACAGCCCGCACAGGCCCATCGTCACCATGGTCGCGGCGACGTAGCGCAGCGGTCCGGCGCGGCTGCCGCCGAGCGGGATATAGAGATAGTCGCGCAAGAAATTCGACAGCGAGATGTGCCAGCGTCGCCAGAATTCGCGCAGGTCGGTCGAAAGATACGGCCGGCGGAAATTCTCCGGCAGCACCAGCCCGAACATGAGCGCCGTGCCGATTGCCATCTCGGTATAGGCGGAGAAATCGAGAAAAAGCTGGAACGAAAAGCCCAGCACGGCGGTCCAGGCATCGCCGAACGACAAGGATCCACCGTTCGCCTGGCTGAACAGCGGATCGACGATCTCGGCGAGGCGGTCGGCCAACAGGACCTTCTTGGCAAAGCCGACCGTGAAGATGACGAGACCGATGCCGATGCGCTCGGCGAGCCCCGCCCGGCGCGGGTCGAGCGCGAACTGCGGCACGAGTTCGTTGTGCCGTACGATCGGGCCGGCAATCAGATGGGGAAAGACCAGGACGAACAGCGCGAACGGGCGGAACGGATAGATCGGCGCCTGCCCGCGCATGCGGTCGACCAGATAGGAAATGAGCTGGAACGAAAAGAAACTGATGCCGATCGGCAGAACGAGGTGCGCGCGCGGCAGCGCGAGGCCGGTGACCGCCTCGGCCGATGCCAGCAGGAAGTCGAGATATTTGAACGTGCCGAGCGCGGCGAGATTGACGGCAACGCCGAGCACCAGGGGAACGTTGGTGCGCGCGCGCTCGTGCCACAGCGCGAATAGCCAGCTCGCGGTGATCTGGCCGATCAGCAGCGGAATGAAGCGCGCGTCCCACCAGCCGTAGAAGAACAGCGAGGCCGCGATCAGCACCCCATGGCGCAGACGCTCCGACCCGGCGGCCGCGTAATAGCAGGCCACCGCGATCGGCAGGAACACCAGCACATAGGCCTGGGATTGGAAAAGCATCGATGCGACAAGGACCTGCGGCAACGCCTTTGTCGACGATAGCGCGGTCCGCGGTCAAGGGGCAGCATTGGCCGGGCGCGACGACCGGGCGGCGTGGCTGGGGCTACGATTCGGCTCGGATAAACGTCACCGCCTCGACGCGGTTGCCGTCAGGATCGCGCACGAAGGCGGCGTAGTAGCCCTCGCCGTGCTGCGGCCGCAAGCCCGGCGCGCCATCGCAGCTTCCACCGGCGGCGAGCGCGGCGGCGTGGAAAGCGTCGACCGTCGCAGTGCTCGACGCGCGCAGGCACACATGGCTGCCGCTCTCGCGCTCGACCGCGCTCATGCCGGGACGATGGTTGAGCCAGACGTCCGCGTAGCGCTTGCCGAAGCCGACAGTCGCCGGCCGCGCCTCGAGCTTGACATAGCCGATGGCGCCGAGCAGCGCCTCGTAGAAGCGCGTCGCGCGCTCGAGATCGCGCACGCCGATGGAGACGTGATCGATCATCGCCTCACGCCGGCGCGCCGGCCTTCACCAGCTTATAGACGATCGAATCCATCAGCGCCTGGAACGAGGCGTCGATGATGTTCGCCGACACACCGACCGTGGTCCAGCGCTCACCGGCCTCATCCTCGCTCTCCAGCAACACGCGCGTGACCGCCTCGCTGCCGGCGTTGAGGATACGCACGCGGTAGTCGGAGAGCTCGAGGCCGCCGATGTATTTCTGGTACTTGCCGAGGTCCTTGCGCAGCGCGAGGTCAAGCGCATGGACCGGGCCGTTGCCTTCGGCGGCGGAAATCAGTTGGTCGCCGCCGACCGTCACCTTGACGACCGCCATTGTGACCGTCACGCGCTCGCCGGTGGCGTTGATGCGGTGCTCGACATTGACATCGAACTGGGTGACGTCGAAATAGTCCGGCACCTTGCCGAGGACGCGCCGGGCAAGCAATTCGAACGAAGCATCCGCCCCCTCGTAGGCATAGCCCAGCGCCTCGCGCTCCTTGACGGCTTCGAGCAGACGCGTCACCCGCGGATCATCCTTGTCGACAGCGATGCCGATGCGCTCGAGCTCTGCCAGCACGTTCGACTTGCCCGACTGTTCCGACACGAGAAGCTTGCGCCGGTTGCCGACCGCCTCCGGCTTGACGTGTTCGTAGGTCGCCGGATCCTTCATGATGGCCGAGGCATGGATGCCCGCCTTGGTCGCGAACGCGCTGTCGCCGACATAGGGCGCGTGGCGGTTGGGGGCGCGGTTGAGCATCTCGTCGAGCGCGCGCGAGACATGTGCAAGGCATTTGAGCTTGTCATCGGAGACGCCGATGTCGAAGCGATCGGCGAATTCGTGCTTGAGCTTGAGTGTCGGGATCAGCGACACCAGGTTGGCGTTGCCGCAACGCTCGCCGATGCCGTTGAGCGTACCCTGGATCTGGCGCGCACCGGCGCGCACCGCCGCCAGCGAATTCGCCACCGCCTGCTCGGTGTCGTTGTGGGCATGGATGCCGACGTGATCGCCAGGGATCACCTTCACCACCTCGCTGACGATCGCCTCGACCTCGTGCGGCAGCGCGCCGCCGTTGGTGTCGCACAGGACGATCCAGCGGGCGCCCTCGTCATAGGCCGTTTTGGCGCAGGCGAGCGCATATTTGGGATTGGCCTGGTAACCGTCGAAGAAGTGCTCGCAATCGAGTAGGACCTCGCGGCCCTTGGTCTTGGCGGCGCGCACGCTGTCGCGGATCGACGCAAGGTTCTCCTCCAGCGTCGTCTCGAGCGCGACACGCACGTGATAGTCCCACGACTTGGCTACGAAGCAGATAGCGTCGGCCTTGGCGTCGAGCAGCGCGCCGAGGCCGGGATCGTTCGACGCCGAGCGGCCGGGACGACGCGTCATCCCGAACGCCGTGAACGTCGCGTCGAGCTCGCGATGTTCGGAGAACAATTGCGTGTCGGTCGGATTGGCGCCCGGATAGCCCCCCTCGACATAGTCCATGCCGAGATCGTCCAGCAACGCGATGATGACGACCTTGTCGTTCAGTGTGAAGTCGATGCCATTCGCCTGTGCGCCGTCGCGCAAGGTGGTGTCGAACAGATAAAGCCGTTCGCGTGCCATGGTGCACACCTTACCAATAGCCAAGCGTGTCAGAATGGGGCATCGCGCCCTCCTTGTTCGGCCAGCTTCTTTTCCATCGTTGTGTTGGCCAACCACTCGCCAGCGAGCAACACGGTATTGCGCTGCTGCGCAGCGTAGCCGCGCCGCGCGAAGAAGTCCCTGGCGGTGTCGCTGACGTCGGCGAGGAGGCGCTTGGTGCCGCGCGCCGCGGCGAGCTTCTCCACCGCGTCGAGCAGCATCGTGCCCACCCCCTGCCCGGCTCCGGCGGGATGGACGTAGAGCATGTCGATCTTGTCCTTGCCTTCGAGCGAGATGAAGCCAACCGGCGAGCCCTCGAGCGTGGCGACGAGCGTCAGCCTCCCGCCGAGACGGGCGCCGAAGGCTTCTTCGTCTTCAGCCGCCGACGCCCAGGCACCCTGCTGCGCCTCGTTGTAGTCGCCGGCGGCCAGTTCCTCGATGCTGGCGCGGAAAATCTCCGCCAACAACGATGCGTCCGCCGGCAGGAACGGCCGCAGCGCCATGGTCGGGTGCGCGCGCGCCATCACCGCGCGACCTCCCATGTGGTGCCGTCCTTGGAATCCTTGAGCACCACGCCCATGACGGCCAGTTCGTCGCGGATGCGGTCGGACTCGGCGAAATTTTTGGCTTGGCGTGCGGCGCTGCGCGCCGTGATCAACGCTTCAACCTTCGATACATCGACGTTGCGCGCTGCGTGCTTGCGCGCGTTCCAGGCATCGGCCGTTTCATGTACGAAGCCGAGGAAACGCAGGGACGCGGCAAACTCATCGCGCGCGAGCCGGTCGCCGCCTTGCGCCAGATTACGCAATCCGTGGAGCTCGGTAATGCCTTGCGGCGTGTTGAGATCGTCGCACAGCGGCTGCAGCAGCGCGCCGGCCACCTGTTCGCCGGGTACGTCGGCAGCGAGCGCATACCATTCGTCGAGCGTTTTCGCACTTTCTTCCAAACCCTTGATCGTCCAGTCGATCGGCTGGCGATAGTGGGTGCGCAGCATGTTGAGGCGCAGCACTTCGCCTGGCCAGTCCGCCAGCAGCTCGCGGATGGTGATGAAGTTGCCGGTCGACTTGGCCATCTTCTCGCCTTCGACCTGCAGGAAGCCGTTGTGCATCCAGAAATTTGCCATCACCGGCGCATGGAAGGCGGAGCGCGACTGCGCGACTTCGTTCTCGTGGTGCGGAAAGACGAGATCGATGCCACCGCCGTGGATGTCGAAAGTCTCGCCGAGATGCTTCCAGCTCATGGCCGAGCATTCGATGTGCCAGCCCGGCCGGCCTGGCGTCTTGATCCCGGAAGGGCTCGGCCAGCTCGGCTCGACGAATTTTTTCGTCCCCGTCGCGCCTGCGGCGCTCCCCGCCTCGTGTTGCTTCGACGGCTTCCACAGCACAAAATCCATCGGGTCGCGCTTGTAGGGCGCTACGTCGACCCGGGCGCCGGCGATCATCTCGTCGAGCGAACGCTTAGACAGCTTGCCATAGTCTGGCATCGACGGCACGCTGAACAGCACATGCTCGTCGGCCACGTAGGCGTGGCCGGCGGCGAGCAACAGCTCGATCAGCGTTTTCATCTCCTCGATGTGTTCGGTCGCCCGCGGCTCGACGGTGGGCGGCAGGCAGCCGAGCGCCGCCACGTCCTGCTTGAAATCCTGGTAGGTCTGCTCGGTCAGCTCGCGGATTGCGATGTCGCGCTCGGCCGCACGCGCGTTGATCTTGTCGTCGACGTCGGTGATGTTGCGCACATAGGTGACGTGTTCCGCGCCGTAGATGTGTCGCAGCAGCCGGAACAGCACGTCGAATACGATGACCGGACGCGCATTGCCGATGTGCGCGAAGTCATAGACCGTCGGCCCGCACACATACATGCGCACGCGTGCAGGATCGAGCGGGTGAAACGTCCGCTTCTCGCGCGTCAGCGTATCGTAGAGCCTCAATTCCATGTGTATCCCTGGCCTTGCTGGCAGGGCGTCCATGGGTCTCTAAGAGAGAAAAGACGGCCGCAGCCAGCGATGATCGCTAGCGGATAATCTCCCGGCAAATGCCGCAGATTGCAAAAAGGCCGTTCATAGCGGCGCACAATGGGCAAGTACGCCCTTCCCGTCAAGGGGCAGCGAGGGTCCGCTCGCCGGCATCAAACCTGAACCTTTTTGCCGTCCCGCGACATCAACGACCTGCAGCGTCCTTGGGACGTGACCCGGCCCGCCGACCCTGCCCATGGCGGCACCCCAGCCGAACATGGGAAGAGCCGGCTACCACGCCCAAGCCGTTCTCGCGCCAAGGCGGTTGACGGCGCCTTAGGCTTAACTCATTGAAAACCGTTTAGCCGCTGTCCCCGGTTAAAGCTTATGGCTCGTGGTGTGGGTGAGTGCATGAGCGACCCTTGGAAACCCGATCTATTGCCCTGCCCGTTTTGCGGTGCGCAGGCACACGCCGCGCCATCGGGCGCGAGCGGCGCGGTTATCGGGTGCGGCGAGTGCTCGGCGCGCACCGTCTCGGACTTCGGCGCCCGTGAGGCCGCAGCCGAATGGAATAGGCGCGCGGACGTGAGGGCTCGGGCCGAGATGGACGAGATTTGGGAGCTTATGAAAATGGCCGAGCGCATCGCACAGATTTACGGCTTAGGCTTTGGAGACTTGCAGCCGTTAGTTTGGCCAAAGCACGAACAGCACGAGTTTGCCGAAGCTATGTCGAGCGGGCGATGGCGCGCGGCGATGCAATGGCTTAAAGCCGCCGCCGTGGCGCAAGGAGGCAAGCCCGGCGGCACCGAACCGTCAGAACAGACCCTAGATTTTCTATCGCGCCATCTCGTGACGGGGCCAGACGGGAAATTCATCACATTGCCAGCCGATACTTGGCGAATGATGTGGCGGTTGGTGCGTATGGTCGACACGCTGCCGCCGCTCCCTGCCGATGCGATAGGGTAGAAACACCAGCGCCGGCCACCGGCGATCGAAATCATAACGCTGTATGATACGCGTATCGATGACGGCGCCGGCCATGCAACGACACCGTGGGTTGGCCTCGGACGCTCGCGAACGCGGTGGCCGTCGTTCCCGTTCTTGAACATTATCCAGCCGTTGGCGAGGACCCAGGTCACGGCGCCGACTTGCATCCGGATGC
>Ga0307472_100000461_pt1 | contig 14294 bp, 12 predicted proteins | sample atmos_gasesAM5C__2_FD_204582 | JGI IMG/M metagenome (GOLD analysis project Ga0307472, IMG submission 204582) | Hardwood forest soil microbial communities from Morgan-Monroe State Forest, Indiana, United States - atmos_gasesAM5C_05 | ecosystem: Environmental > Terrestrial > Soil > Temperate...
TGTGGAGCGCAGCCTCGACGCTAGGGTCCCTTCCTCCTCGCCGCCCCCGCCGGAGTCCGCTTGCGCCGCCTCGCTCCCTTCCTGCTCCTCGCCGCGCTTCCCGCGCTCGCCGCAGATCCCGCGCCCGCCGCTCCGGAGACGCCGCTGGCCAACCTCCCCTACACCCCCGGCCTCGACGTCTCGTTCATGGACCGGAGCGTGGACCCCTGCGTGGACTTCTATGCCTATTCCTGCGGCGGCTGGCAGAAGCTCAACCCCATCCCCGCCGACCAGACCAAGTGGGACGTCTACGGCAAGCTGACCCAGGAGATCCGCCGCCACCTCTGGGGACTGCTCCAGGACGCCTCCACCCCGAGCCCCACCCGCACTCCGGTGCAGGCGCAGATCGGGGACTACTTCGCGGCGTGCATGGACGAGGCCCGGGTCGAGGCCCGGGGCGCCGAGCCGCTCCGTCCGGCGCTGGAGTCGCTGGCGGCGGTGAAGGACAGAGCAGGCCTGGCCCGGTGGATCGCCGAGCAGCATCTGGCGAGCGGGGACGGCGGCTTCCTCTTCGGCGTCGGCTCGGAGCAGGACGCCAGCGACGCCACGCAGTTCATTGCCGCCACCTACGCCGGCGGGCTGGCTCTGCCCGATCGCGACGACTACCTCGACCAGGACGCCAAGTCGAAGGAGCAGCGGGCCCGCTACCTCCAGCACGTGGGGAAGATGCTGGTCCTGCTCGGCGACGACGCCGCCACCGCGAAGTCCACCGCCAAGCTGGTGATGGACATCGAGACCGAGCTGGCCAGGGCGAGCCTCACCCGGGTGGAGCGGCGCGACCCGTACAAGGTCTTCCACCGCCTCCCGGTCTCGGAGCTGAACAAGCTCGCCCCCCACTTCGACTGGAAGACCTACCTCGCCACCCTGGGCGTGCCGGGAACGAAGGTGCTCAACGTGAGCCAGCCGAAGTTCCTCCAGGGCCTCGATGCCCAGCTGAAGCGCCACCCGCTGGCCGACTGGAAGCGCTACCTGCGCTGGCACCTGGTCAACTCCTGGTCCGAGTACCTCTCCAAGCCCTTCGTCGACGAGGACTGGGAGTTCAACGCCAAGTACATGCGAGGGGCGGAGGTCCAGCGGCCGCGCTGGAAGCGCTGCGTCGCCTACGTCGACCGTGATCTCGGCGAGGCGCTGGGCCAGGTGTTCGTGGCCAAGAACTTCTCGCCTGCCCTCAAGCGGCAGACCCTGGACATGGTGGTGGCGATCCAGAAGGCGATGGCCGACGACATCACCAGCCTCGAGTGGATGCATCCGGAGACCAAGGTGCAGGCCCAGGAGAAGCTGAAGTCGATGGCCAACAAGATCGGCTATCCCGATCACTGGCGCGACTACTCCAAGGTGAAGCTCGCTGGCGACGACTTCTTCGGCAACGTGAGCCACGCGGTGCGCTTCGAGTCGGCGCGCCAGCTGGCGAAGATCGGCCAGCCCGTCGACCGCGGCGAGTGGCTGATGACGCCACAGGCGGTCAACGCCTATTACAACCCCAACATGAACGACATCAACTTCGCCGCCGGCGTGCTCCAGCCGCCGCTCTATGACGCGAAGATCGATTCCGCCCCCGGCTACGGAAACACCGGCGGCACCATCGGACACGAGCTGACCCACGGCTTCGACGACGAGGGTCGGCAGTTCGACGCCAAGGGGAATCTCCGCGACTGGTGGACCAAGCAGGACGCCACCGAGTTCTCCCGCCGGGCCTCCTGCATCTCCGACCAGTACTCGAGGTACATCGCCGTCGACGACGTCCATGTCAACGGCAAGCTGACCCTGGGAGAGGACGTGGCCGACCTCGGCGGGCTGATCCTCGCCTGGCGGGCGTGGAAGGCCACCACTGCCAACCAGCGGTTGATGCCCATCGACGGGCTCACCCCCGAGCAGCGGTTCTTCGTCGGGAACGCCCAGTGGGCCTGCGCCAACACCCGGCCGCAGACCGAGCGGCTGCTGGCCCGGACCGACCCCCACTCGCCGCTGCGCTACCGGGTCAATGGCCTGGTGGTGAACATGACCGAGTTCTCCCAGGCCTTCTCGTGCAAGCCCGGCCAGCCGATGGTGAAGCCGCCGGACAAGATCTGCCGCGTCTGGTGAGGGACGGCGACGTGTTTCGGGAGTGATTCCGGGCTGCTGCCGGCGCCGGGTGGGCGATGTCGATCCCGAGCCCCGTCGTTTGTCGCTCCGGCAGCGGGCGCATCCAGCGCCCCGATCGACCGGAGAACCCCGATGCACGCCACTCTCGATGCCCCCGCCCGGCCCCAGCCCGGCGAGTCGCCCGCCACGCGCTGGGGAGGGCGGGTCCTCACCGGACTTCCCGTCCTGTTCATGGCCTTCGACGCGGTGATCAAGCTCGTCCACATCCCCGAGGTCGCCGAGGCCTCCGCCCAGCTCGGCTGGCCGGACCGGCTCAACCCCACCCTGGCGGTGGTGATCCTCCTCTGCCTCGCCCTGTACCTCTGGCCACGGACCGCGGTGCTGGGGGCCACGCTCTTCACCGGCTACCTCGGCGGTGCGGTGGCCATCCACGCCCGGATCGGCGATCCGCTGCTGACCCACACCCTGTTCCCGGTCTATGTCGGCGGGCTGCTCTGGGTCGGGCTCTATCTGCGCGACGCCGGACTGCGGGCGCTGCTCTCCACCCGGTGACATCCCTTTCCCCCGGAGATTCGACCATGCGTTTCCTCCTGACCTACCAGCAGAGCCCCGACCTGCCCCCGCCCACGCCGGAGAAGATGGCCGCCATCGGGGCGTACACCCAGAAGAACATCGCCGCCGGCATCGTGGTGATGACCGGAGGCCTGGTGCGCCCCACCCAGGGCACGCAGATCCGCTGCGTGCGCGGCAAGGTGAGCGTCACCGACGGCCCGTTCGCCGAGACCAAGGAGCTGATCGACGGCTTCGCCCTGGTGCAGGTGGGCTCCAAGGCCGAGGCCATCGCCCTGGCCACCGAGTTCATGCAGCTCGCCGGAGACGGGTCCGGGGAGATCCTCCAGGTCTTCGACCAGGGCGAAGGCCGGCCCGGACGGTGAACAGCCCGCGCGCGGCGCGCTCTCGCACCGCGTCCGGGATCCGGGGAGTGACTCCCGGCGTCGCCGCCCGGGAGTGAACCCCGAGGGCGGTGCTAGGGTCGGCGCCGATGCGCGGCACGCCGGCCCAGCTCGCCATCCATCGGGTGTGGAAGTCCGAGGCGGCGCGGGTGATCGGCGGCCTCGCCCGGCTGGTGAAGGACGTCGCCCTCGCCGAGGATCTGGCCCAGGAAGCGCTGCTCGTCGCGCTGGAGGAATGGCCGAGGAGCGGCGTGCCCGACAACCCCGGCGCCTGGTTGACCACCACCGCCCGGAACCGGGCGCTCAACGCGCTGAAGCGCGCCCGGATGACCGAGCGCGCCGGGGAGGCGATCGGCCCCGAGCTGCGGACGCACCGGTCGCTCCCCGAGCTCGAGGCGGCGCTGGTGGCCAACGTGGACGATGACCTGGGCGACGACGTGCTGCGGCTCCTCTTCGTCGCCTGTCATCCGCTGCTCTCTCAGGAGGCACGGGTGACCCTCACCCTCAAGCTGGTGGGCGGGCTCTCCACCGAGGAGATCGCCCGTGCCTTTCTTGCCTCCGAGCCGACCGTCGCCCAGCGGATCGTCCGGGCCAAGCGCACCCTCGGCGAGGCGGGAGTTCCCTTCGAGGTCCCCCGCGGGGCGGACCTCGGCCCCCGTCTCTCCTCGGTCCTGGAGGTCGTGTATCTGATCTTCAACGAGGGGTACGCGGCGACGGCGGGAGAGGACCTGCTCCGGCCGGCGCTGACCGACGAGGCGCTCCGGCTGGGCGGGCTGCTGGTGGAGCTGGCCCCCACCGAGCCCGAGGCCCACGCCCTCCTCGCCCTGATGCGGCTGCACGCCTCGCGGACCCCGGTGAGGACCGACGCCGAGGGCGAGCCGGTGCTCCTCGAGGCGCAGGACCGGACCCGCTGGGACCGCGGGCAGATCGCCGGCGGGCTCGGCGCACTGGAGGAGGCGGAGCGATTGGCGGTCCGGCCCGGCCCGTACCAGCTCCAGGCGATGATTGCCGCCTGTCACGCCCGGGCGGCCACCGCTGCCGAGACCGACTGGCGCCGCATCGCCGCCCTCTACGGCGAGCTGGCCCGGGTCATTCCCTCGCCAGTGGTGGAGCTGAACCGCGCGATGGCCGTCTCTCGCGCCGAGGGACCTCGGGCGGGGCTGGTGCTGCTCGACGCGCTGGCCTCCCATCCCGCCCTGGTCCGCTACCACCTGCTTCCCGCGGCGAGGGCCGACCTCCTCGAGCGCCTCGGCGAGCGGGAGGCGGCGCGCAGCGAGTACGAGCGCGCGGCCAGCCTCACCGAGAACGTCCGCCAGCGCGAGCGGCTGAGGGCCCGCGCGGCGGCGCTGGGAGGCTGAGCCGACTCAGACGTTGGAAGGCAGGTAGTAGCGCTCCACGTACTCGCTCTCGAACGGCTGGCCGTCGAACTTGGCCGGGGTGAAGTGGTTCCGCAGCAGCGCGTCGATCACCGTCGCGTTGTAGCCCCCGTTCTTCAGGCTGCGGCACTTGATGGCCTCGCCTGCGACGGTGACGACGCAGGCCACCTCGCCGTACGAGTCTGAGGCCCGGCCCAGGCCGCCACCCAGCTCGGGCAGCTTGTCCAGCCGCTTCGGGGCGGTGAAGCGGGTGTCGAGGACGTCACAGGCCTTGGCGTCTCCCTGCTGGCAGGCCGCTCCCAGCAGCCGCGCCGCCTGGTCGGGCTTCTTCTCCGTCGCCGCGGGGTCGATGAGCGCCATCGCCTGCTCGGTGCAGCGAGAGGCGCGTTCGCCGGTGCAGGCCTGGAGCATCTCGTCCTCCGGCGGCGGGTACCAATGCTTGATCGCCACCTGATTGAAGCCGGGACAGCCGACGCAGAGCAGGAGCCACACCGAGCGCAGTCGCATGGAGGCCGCGGAGCGTGGGCCAGCCCTGGCGGGGCGGTCAATGGAGCGCTTGCTTCCCGGCCATCGGCTGTGTCAGACCCCCGATGCCCCCGGGTGCCCATGTCGGGCCCAACAGGGAAGCCGGTGAGAGTCCGGCGCGGTCCCGCCACTGTGTACGGAATGGCCCGAGGAACCGGGCCACCTGACATCCTCCGTTGGTCGCCACTGGAGACAGGGGTCTCCGGGAAGGTGGGAGGAGCAGAGCCAGACGCGAAGACGCCATCGGGGCGTCGCCTGCGATCGGGTCCGTGAGCCAGGAGACCTGCCCGAGGGTGCGGCGCCGGAGGCCCCGGTGTCCGCATCAGGCCTTCTCTCTTCGGCGAAGAGAGCGGAAGGCGGACGATGGGCGGATGGCGGTGGGCGCGGGCGTGTCTTGGCCCGGCTCTGAGCGTGGCGTCGATGGCCTGGGCACAGACCCAGGCGCCGGTGGCCCTTCCGCCGGTGGACGTGCCCCTCCCCGGGGCGCCTCCTCCTCCCGAGTCCCCCGTGCAGCGGGACCCCACCGGTCTGGTCACGGTCATCGACGTGGCCGGCCGCTCCACCGAGACCACCACCGTCGGCGCGCTGGTCGGTGAGGCGCCCGGCATCACCGTGCAGCAGAGCGGCGGGCTGGGCCAGAGCGAAAGCCTCACCCTGCGCGGCGCGGCCAGCACCGGGGTGCTGGTCCTGCTGGACGGCATCCCCATCAACGGCGTCGGAGGCATCGCCGACCTGAGCCTGGTTCCCCTGGCCTCGGTGGACCGGGTGGAGGTGCTGCGGGGCGGAGCCGGCGCCCGCTACGGCGCCGGCGCGCTGGGCGGGGTGGTGAACCTGGTCTCCCGCACCAGCGCCGTGCCCTCGGTGACCGCGGATGTCACCGGGGGGAGCTTCGGGACGGTGTACGGCTCGAGCAGTGCCGCCGGCCCCGCGCTCGGCGGCGGGGGTCTGGTCGAGGTCCACGCCGGCCACAGCGACGGTGACTTCACCTACACCTACGACCCGCTGGCCGGCACGCCCGCCAGCCACCCGCAGACGCTCACCCGGGAGAACAACCAGGCCACCTGGGCCGGTGGGCTGACGAAAGCGGCGTGGAGCGTGGACGGGTGGCAGCTGGGGACGCTGGCCCAGGTCACCTGGCTCTCGCGCGGGCTGGCCGGTCCGGTGGATGCGCCCAGCCCCGATGCCCACCAGGACGTCTACCGCCTGCTCACCGGGGCACGGCTGTCGCGGGGGTTCGCCTCGGGGGCGGACACCACCGTCCGGCTCGATGTCCGCGGCGACTGGAGCTCACTCCGCGGGGGCTTCTTCGGCACCGGCGAGGACGATCGCTGGTGGCAAGCGACGCTTTCCTGGGACGGCAGCCTGCCGGTCGGCGCGCACCGGCTCTCGGCCTCCGCCTCGGTCGGGCTGTCGCTGGCGAACGCGGCGAGCGCGCAGCCGCGGTGGGCGGTCACCTCCGCCTCGGTGCAGGACGAGTGGCGCCTGGCCGGCGGAACGGTGGCGGTGGTGCCCTCGCTGCGACTGGACCAGGCCGGCCCCTTCGTCGGGCTCTCGCCGAAGCTGGGCGCACTGTGGAGCCTGCCGGCGGGCTTCGCCCTGCAGGCCAACGTCGGTCAGTCGTTCCGCATCCCCTCCTTTCTCGAGCTCTACATCCCCACCGGGACGCAGCTGGCCAACCCCGACCTCCAGCCGGAGACGGCGACCTTCGTCGACGGAGGAGCCTCGGTCTCCGGAGGTCCGGGCAGCCTCCGCGTCGCTGGCTTCGCCGCGCAGTACCGCGACCTCATCGTCTACGAGTACCAGCCGCCGCTGGCCAGCCGCCCCTACAACCTCGGCACCAGCAACGCCTGGGGGATGGAGCTCGAGGGACGTCTCCAGCCCGCCCCGTGGTTCGAGGTCGGCGGCAGCTACGCGCTGCTCTTCACCGAGGACATCCGCGACATCCCCGCCTACTTCGGCAAGGAAGTGCCCTACCGCCCGCGCCACCGCGGCACCGCGCGGCTGGCGGTGGGCCCGGAGTGGCTGCGACTCCACGCCACCGTCCGCGGGCAGTCGTCGATGTGGGTGAACCGGACCAACACCATCGCCCTCGCCGGCCGGGTGATGCTGGACGCCGGCGTCGACGTGCGGATCCTCCGCCATCCGTCGCTGACCCTCTCCCTCTGGGGCACCAACCTCACCGGGGTGGAGGCCCGTGACCTCGACGCCTACCCGCTCCCCGGCCGGGCGCTCTACGCCACCCTCAGCGTGCGGTTCGGCGAGCCGACGCCCACCGCTCCCCCTTCCTCCGTGGTACCCGAGGCCATTCCATGAACCGACTCCGTCGAGCCGTCGTCCCCCTCCTCCTGGCCAGCGGGCTGGCGGTGCTGCTTCCCGCCTGTCTCAGCTCCAGCGACGTCAATTGCTCCAACGCCACGGTGCGCTGCGGCGACACCTGCGTGGCGACCCAGACCGATTCCAAGAACTGCGGCAGCTGCGGCTCGGCCTGCAATCAGGGCAACGTCTGCGTCGGAGGCAGCTGCGTCTGTCCCAGCGGGGCGGTGACGTGCAACGGCACCTGCACCTTCCTCGCCGGCGACCCGAACAACTGCGGGGCCTGCGGCAACGTGTGTGGAGCGGGCAACCTCTGCTCCGGCGGCAGCTGCTTCAACTGCAGTGGCGGCGACGGCGGCCTGCTCGGCGAATGCCAGCTCTCGCTCCTCGCCGGCTGCATCGCCACCCCGAACAGCGGGATGCGGGAGGTCACCTTCGATACGACTTACACCCTCACCCTGTCCCCGGTGGAGGCGCCGGGCGGGGCGACGTTCCCCGACGCGCTGGGGTTCCTGGGAGCCAACGTCCTCTACTCCGACCACGACAGCGCCAGCATCCTCGAGGTTCCCCTCTCCAGCTTGACGCAGAAGAGCGCGGAGACCTTGCCGCTCACCAACCCCACCACCGGGAGCGTGGCCGGCACCACCCAGGTCCTCACCGAGGCCAGCGGCACCGGGTCGCGCGTCTACGCCATGGCCAGCTCGATCAACACCTTGCGCATCTTCGACAGCCCGCTGCCACCCGACGCGGGGAGCATCGCCCTCCCCGGGGGCGGGGTGGGTGCGCTGGGCCTGGTCTCCTCGGGTGGCTTTGCCTTCGACCCCGGCAGCTTCCCCGAGCCGTTCGCCCGGCTGAACGACGGGACGAGCAATGCGGTGTTCGTGCCGCTCAACGTCGGTGACGAGGTGGTCCGGCTCGACGTGACCCACCCCGCCGCCGTCGCGCAGGTCGACAGCTACGATCTGACCGCGGCGGTGGCCTCGCTGCCCGGCGGAGGCAAGCTGGCCGATGGCGGGATGTACGCCGCCTCGCCGACGCAGGCCATCCTCCGCAACGGCAAGGTGTACGTGGCGCTCAACGTCCTCCGCTACCGGCCCGACTTCCACGCCGACTACGGGCCGGGGCTGGTGGTGGTCATCGACCCCTCCAAGACCGGAGCCGCCGCCGTCACTCCGCTGCCGCTCGATCCCACCGAGTGCCAGAACGTGGAGTGGGTGGCCCGGGTGCCGGCCAGCGGCGGGGACCAGATGCTGGTCTCCTGCTCCGGGGCCCGGACCTACGACGCCAACTTCAACATCACCTCGGTGGACAACAGTGCCCTGGTGCTCCTCGGTCCCGGCGACCAGCGGCTCGCGGCGTGGGTCCCCAGCCTGACGGCGGGTGCTTCCCCACCCAGCGTCGGCCGCGCCATTCCCATCGGCTCGCGGGTGTACGTTGCCGACGAGACCGCCAGCCGTCTCTACGTGGTCGAGCTGGTGAACAATGCCTTCGTCGAGCGAGTGGGCTACCTCGACGGAGGCACGCCCCCGCAGCTCTGCGACACCTTCCTCATCGACCTGCAGCCGGTGCCGTTGCTGCCGTGACCGCCGCGGCGCTCCTCCTGCCGCTGGCGCTGCTGGGCGCCGCTCCGGACGCCGGTCCGCTGCGGATGCTCGGGCCGCGCCCGGCAGGGGAGGCGCGTCGGGTGGTCACCCTCGCCCCGTCGCTGACCGACCTGGTCCTGGCCCTCGGCGCCGGGGAACGGCTGGTGGGGGTGTCTCGGTTCGACGAACGCCCCGAGGTGGCCCCGCTGCCTCGGGTGGGGGGGTTCGTCGATCCGAGCGTGGAGGCGGTGGTGGGGCTCCATCCCGATCTGGTCCTGGTGCAGCCCGGTCCAGGCAACAAGCGGCCGGTGGAGGCCATGGCCGAGCTGGGCACGCCGGTGCTGCTGCTCCCGCTGGACACGGTGGCGGACGTCCTTACCGCCGAACGCGCGGTGGGCAAGGCGCTCGGGCGGACCGAGGAGGGGGAGCGCCTTGCCCGGCGGCTGGAGACGGCACGGGCGGAGGTGCGTGGCCGCAGTCAGCGGCGCAACCCGGTGCGTGCCCTGCTGGTCTTCGGATTCGATCCCCTGGTGGTGGCCGGTCCGGGTGGCTTCGCCGACGAGCTGCTGGGCGACGTGGGGGCCACCAACGTCGCCGCCGACGCCGGAAGCTCCTACGCCGTGTACTCGGTGGAGCGGGCCATCCTCGCCAGACCCGAGCTGATCATCGACGCCGCCGACGTCCCGGGGAGCAAGGCACGCCTCCGCGCCTTGCCCGGGCTGCGCGAGGCGCGCTGGGTCTCCCTGCCCGACCGCTCGCTGCTCCATCCCGGCCCGGCGCTGGAGCAGGGCCTGGGGCAGCTGGAGGCGCTGGTCGCTCCGCCGTTGCCGCGCTCGGAGGCCCGGCCGTGAGCGGCGCCGCGTTCGGTCTGGTGGCGGTGCAGCCGGTGCGCTTCACCCCCGCCCGGGCAGTGCTGCTCCTCGGATCCCTGGCGGTGCTCGCCGCGGTGGCGATGAGCCTCTCCGTCCTGCTCGGGGAATACCGGCTCCACCTCGGCGCGGCGCTGGCCGACCCCACCTCGGCGGATGCGCGGGTGCTGTTCGGGCTCCGGCTTCCCCGCGCGCTGCTCGGGGCACTGGTGGGGGCGGCGCTGGCAGCGAGCGGGAGCGCGCTCCAGGCCCTGCTCCGAAATCCCCTGGCCGACCCGTTCGTCCTCGGCGTCTCCGGCGGCGCGGCGCTGGGGACGACCCTGGCCCTGGCGCTGGGCCTGCTGGCGGTGGCCGGGCCGTCGCTGTTCGCCTTCGCCGGGGCGGTGGGGGCGATGGCCCTGGTGCTGGGCGCCGGTCGGGCGCGGAGCTCGCCCTACGCCGCGCTGCTCACCGGGGTGGTCTTCAACGCCTTCGCCGCCGCGGTCATCACCTGCGTCAAGACGCTCCTCACCCCCGACCAGGTGGGGGAGATCCTCTACTGGCTGGCCGGAACGCTGGGCTACGAGCGGCTGCGGACGCTGGCGGTGGCGGCGGTCATCCAGGCGGTGGCGCTGGGCGTGCTGTGGAGGGAGTCGGGCCGGCTCAACCTCCTCACCCTGGGCGATGACGAGGCGGCCTCGCTGGGCGTGCCCGTCCGGCGCACCCGGTGGTGGGTGCTGATCGCCGCCTCCCTCAGCGTGGCCGGGGCGGTGGCGCTCTCGGGGCTGATCGGCTTCGTGGGGCTCATCGTCCCCCACCTGCTCCGGCTGTGGCTGGGACCGGACCAGCGGCTGCTGGTGCCGGCGAGCGCCCTGGGGGGCGCCGCCTTCCTGGTCACCGCCGATCTCCTGACCCGGCTGCTCTTCCCGCTCTTCCACGCCGAGCCGCCGGTGGGCGTGGTCACCGCGGTGCTCGGCGGACCGCTGTTCGTCTGGCTCCTCCACCGCCGCGAGGGGCTGGCGTGAGCGCGGTGCTGCACACCGAGCACCTCGCCGCCGGCCACGACGGCCGGGCGGTGGTCTCCGAGGTGTCCCTGGAGGTCGAGGCGGGCAGCCTCTGGGCGGTGCTGGGTCCGAACGGATCCGGGAAAAGCACCCTGCTGCGCACCGTCCTCGGCGTCCTCCGCCCGGTGTCCGGGGAGGTCCGGCTCTTCGGTGCCCCGCTGGCGGGCTGGAACCGGCGCGAGCTCGCTCGGCGCGTGGCCTGGGTGCCCCAGGCGTTCGAGGGCGACCCGGGCTTCACCGGGCTGGAGCTGGTGCTGATGGGCCGGACGCCTCATCTGGGGAGGTGGGGTCTGCCCGGTGCGCACGACCTGGCGGTGGCGCGCGGCGCGCTGGAGGCCCTGGGGGCGTCCCACCTCGCCAGGCGCATCGTCTCCACCCTCTCCGGAGGAGAGCGCCGCCTCCTCCTCGCCGCGCGGGCGCTGGCCCAGGAGCCGGAGCTGTTGCTCCTCGACGAGCCCACCGCCTTCCTCGACCTCCACCATCAAGTGGAGCTGCTGGAGCGGGTGCGGACACGGGTGCAGCAGGGCCTGGCCGCAGTGGCGGTGCTCCACGACCCCAACCTCGCCACTGCCTTCGCCGACCACGTCCTGCTCCTCCGCGACGGGCGGGTGCTGGGGCAGGGTCCGGCGGCCTCGCTGCTCGACGCCGAGCGCCTGGGAGCTCTCTACGGCTTGCCGCTCGCCGAGGCGGTCACCGCCGGCGGAGCCCGGCTGGTCGCGCCGGAGGCACGGCGATGAGACACCCTCTCGCGGTGGCGCTGGGCGTCTCCGCCGCGGTTCACCTCGCGGGATTCGGGGTGCTGCTGGCGGCGCGTTCCCGGGGCCGGGCGCCGTCGCCGATGCGGGTGCACGTCCTGGGGACGCGAGCGGAGCCGACGGCCAGCGCCCAGCCCGGCCCGGACGCCCCGGAGGGGGCACGCCCGGCGCCAGGGATTGCAGCGGCCCGGCGCGCGGTGAGCAAGGCGACCGTGGAGCGTGCACCGAGCGCCTCGGTCCAGGTGGCGCGGCAGGGCGATGAGCGGATGCCCGCCGTCCGACGGACTCCAGCTCCGCCGGCGGAGCTCGCGGACGCTCCGGGCACCGGTCCCGAGTCACCGGATGCGCAGCGCCCGAGGTACCAGGACGACATCTGGGTCCTCACCGACGAGCACCCGGGTGAAGGAGCGACTCCATCGGAGGGTTCCGGCACCCGGGGCGACCCGGCGGGCCCGCGGGGTGCGCTTGCCTCCGACCCTGGCTCCGCCGGCGGCTCCGGCCCTCGCTCGCTCCTCGGCGAGCTCAGCGCGCGGCTGGCCAGGTCCGCGGCGCGGTGCACCCCGGCGGGCGTCGTCCGCTCCTCGCGGGGCGGCGCCCCCGAGGTGCCGCTCCACTTCTGCCTCGATGGCGCGGGCCGCCCGAGCGCGGTGGGCCTGGAAGGCACCACCGGCTCGGAGCTGCTGGATCGCGCGGCGCGCGACTGCGTGGTGCCCGGGGCGGCGCCGCTGCCGCCACTCCCCGGCTGCTACACCGTCGCCGTCCGCTTCCCCGTGCGCGGCTGAGCGGACGCCTCAGCGCTTGGTGGGGACGCCGGGGGAGACGAATCCGTTGCTGCCCAGGGTCGCCCCGCCGGGAACCCAGGTCTGCTTCTGCTTGAGCTTGCCCGGACCGCCGGTGCCGGGCGCGGCATCGACGCTCGGGCCGAGGTCTGCCCCGTTCACGTAGTAGTGGTCGCTGGGCTTGAAGATCTGTCCACCGCGCTGACCGTTGCGCATCTCCGGCGCATCGAGGTCCGAGGCGGGGTTGGTGCTCCCCCGCCCGGGGCCGACGTCGGCCACCTTCTCGGTCGGTCCAAAGCTGGTGGTGCCCTCACCGCCCACTTGAGGATCCGGCGACCCGATCTGCGGGCCCATCGAGTTGTCGTCGTTGGAGTCGGAGTTGGTGCCCGACATCCCGCTGCGCTGCATCTTGCCCGGGCCGGTGCCCGACATGTCGATGCCCGACTGCGACATCCCCCGCGCACGGGTGGATTTTGGGTGGACGTCGCGCGGCGGAGGGGGTTCCTTGTACTGGTCGCACCCCGCGACAATGACGACGACGAGGCCCAGTCCACGGTGCGTCAGAGTCATCCTGTGCAGTCCTTCCCGACGATGGCGCGGTTCCTCCTAGCCCGTCCCGGTCCCGTTCGCCACAGCCACGCGCAGGTGAGGGAGGGGTGGTGACTGGCGATCCGGCTCCGGACGAGAAAGCCGAGGGCCGGTCGGAGACCGCGCTCCCCGCCACCTCCCTCCGCCAGCGCTTCCGGGCGCTGCTCGACCAGAGCCTGGTGGCGCTCAATCGCCTCCGGCTTCCGGGGGCCTCGGTGCTCCCGGTGGCAGGGGCCGTGGTCGGGCTCTACGCCGGGCTGGCGGCGGGCGTGTTCACCAACCTCATCGGCGTGGTGAGCGGGGGGGTCTTCGGCTGGCCGCAGGTCCTCTCCGTCGTCCGCCCGGGCTCGGAGACCCGCCACGCGCTCTCCGCGGCGCTGCTCCACGCTCGGTGGCATCCCCAGTACCTGGTGGCCGGCGTGCCGCTGGCAGTGGCCGCGCTCGGCCTCGCCCAGCTGATCCGCCCTGGTGGTCCGCGTGACGTGGCGCGCAAGCGGCTCCGCGTCCTGGGCCTGCTGGTGCTCGGCGCCCTTGCCCTGGATTACGCCCTGGTGGCGCTCTCGGCGGTGAACTCGGTGTTCGGGTACCCCGGCGATCTCCTCCAGGCGCTGGGGACGTTGCCGTTGTGGGCCCGGGTGCTGGTCCCCGCGCTCGGCGGGGCGGTGGTCGGGCGGCTGTTGAAACATCACCCCGGCACCCGCGGCCATGGCGTACCCGAGGTGGTCGCCGCGGTGCACCGACAGCCGGAGGTGCTGACCGCGCGGCGGGGGCTGCGCAAGCTCGTCGCCTCGGCCGTCACCATCGGCAGCGGCGGTTCGGCAGGCCGGGAGGGCCCCATCGTCTACGCCGGCGCGGCGTTCGGCGGCGCGGTGGGGCGCACGCTGGGATTCACCCGAGGCGAGCTGTCGGTGCTCCTCGCCGCCGGTGGCGGGGCGGGGATCGCCGCCTCGTTCAACACGCCCATCGGCGGGGCGATCTTCGCTCTGGAGATCATCCTCCGCGACTTCGAGCTCCGGGTCTTCAGCCCCATCTTCCTCGCCAGCGTCATCGCCACCCTGGTGAGCCGGGGAGTGATGGGCCGGTCGCAGCTGCTGGAGCAGGTCCCCTACGAGATGCAGAGCGGCTGGGAGATGGTGGCCTTCGCCGTGCTGGGGCTCTTCACCGGCCTGCTCGCCTTCGCCTTCATCCGCTGCCTTCACGCCACCGAGACCTTCTTCGAGGGGCGACTGCCCCTGATCGCCTCGGCCTGGCTCGGACGGCGTTCGCTGTCGCTGCGCGCGGCGCTGGGCGGACTCGGCGTGGGGCTCCTGGTGCTGATCAACCCGACCGCCTGGGGCGTGGGCCAGGAATCGCTGAACCTGGCCACCGCCGGGAAGCTGACCTTCGGCT
>Ga0307472_100000462_pt1 | contig 14276 bp, 13 predicted proteins | sample atmos_gasesAM5C__2_FD_204582 | JGI IMG/M metagenome (GOLD analysis project Ga0307472, IMG submission 204582) | Hardwood forest soil microbial communities from Morgan-Monroe State Forest, Indiana, United States - atmos_gasesAM5C_05 | ecosystem: Environmental > Terrestrial > Soil > Temperate...
ACATCAATCGCGTCGCCAAGGTGGTGAAGGGCGGCCGGCGTTTCGGGTTCGCCGCGCTGGTGGTGGTCGGCGACCAGAAGGGCCGCGTCGGCTTCGGCCACGGCAAGGCACGCGAGGTGCCGGAGGCGATCCGCAAGGCGACCGACGCAGCCAAGCGCAACCTCACGCGCGTGCCGCTGCGCGAGGGCCGCACGCTCCATCACGACGTGCACGGCCGCCATGGCGCCGGCAAGGTGTTCCTGCGCGCCGCACCGCCCGGCACCGGCATCATCGCCGGCGGCCCGATGCGCGCCGTGTTCGAGACGCTCGGCATGCAGGATGTGGTAGCGAAGTCGCTCGGCTCATCGAACCCCTACAACATGGTACGCGCGACGTTCGATGCGCTGAAGCATCAGGACAGCCCGCGTTCGGTCGCGGCCCGCCGCAATATCAAGGTTTCCGCCCTGCAGGCGCGCCGGCGCGACGTCGACGCCGACGCAACCACCGACTGAGGAACGCGCCGGGAGCGCAGACAACGACCATGGCCACAGCGAAGAACACCATCATCGTCGAGCAGACCGGCAGCCCGATCCGCCGCGAGCATAAGCAGCGCGAGACGCTCGTTGGGCTGGGGCTGAGCCGGATCGGCCGCAAGGCCGAACTGCCCGATACGCCGGCGACACGCGGCATGATCGCCAAGGTCGCGCATCTCGTGCGCGTGCTCGACGGCAAATAGTGCGCCATCCATGCCCGGCCTCGTGCCGGGCATCCACGCTTGCCGCGGCGACCGAGCGGGACGACGTGGATGGCTGGGACAAGAAGCCCGGCCATGACAAGGAAGGCTAAAGGGGTCGAGGAGAGAGCGATGAAGCTCAACGAAATCGCCGACAACGCCGGCGCGCGCAAGAATCGCATGCGCATCGGCCGCGGCATCGGCTCGGGCAAGGGCAAGACCGGCGGCCGCGGCGGCAAGGGCCAGACCGCCCGCTCGGGCGTGCGCATCAAGGGCTTCGAGGGCGGCCAGATGCCGCTGCACCGACGCCTGCCCAAGCGCGGCTTCAACAACATCTTTGCGCTCAAGCTCAACGAGGTGAACCTCGGCCGGGTGCAGCAGGCGATTGACAAGGGCAGCCTCGACGCCAAGGCGCTCGTGGATGCCGCTGCGCTGGTCAAGGCCGGCGTGCTGCGGCGCGCCCGCGACGGCGTGCGGCTCCTCGGCGGCGGCGAGATCAAGGCCAAGGTCGAGTTCGCTGTCTACGGCGCCTCGAAATCGGCAGTGGCTGCCGTCGAGAAGGCGGGCGGATCGGTCAAGGTCCTCAAGCCAAAAGACAATTCCGGAAACGGCGAAAACGCCGCCTGACCCTTATATAGGCGGGAGCCGACCCCCAAGGGGCGATACCGGAGCCTCGAGTGCCATGGTCTCTGCAGCGGAACAACTCGCAGCCAACCTCAACTTCTCGGCCCTCGCCAAGGCGGAGGAACTGAAGAAGCGAATCTGGTTCACGCTCGGCGCGCTGCTGGTCTACCGGCTGGGGACGTACATTCCGCTGCCCGGCATCGACCCGACCGCGTGGGAGCAGATCTTTCGCACCCAGGCCGGCGGCATCCTCGGCATGTTCAACATGTTCGCGGGCGGCGGCATCCACCGCCTGGCGATCTTCGCTCTCAACATCATGCCCTACATCTCGGCGTCGATCATCATCCAGTTGATGACGACCGTGTCGCCGACGCTTGAGCAGCTCAAGAAGGAAGGCGAGCAAGGCCGCAAGACTATCAACCAGTACACGCGCTATCTCACCGTCCTGCTCGCGCTGTTCCAGGCCTATGGCATCGCCCTCGGGCTCGAGGGCGCCGGCAACGTGGTGACCGATGGCGGTTGGTTCTTCCGCATTTCGACTGCGATCACGCTCACCGGCGGCACCGTATTCCTGATGTGGCTCGGCGAGCAGATCACCGCGCGCGGGATCGGCAACGGGATTTCGCTCATCATCCTTGCCGGCATCGTGGCCGAGCTCCCCTCGGCGATCGCCGGCACGCTCGAACTTGGCCGGCAGGGCGCGCTGTCCACCGGTCTGATTCTGGTCGTCATCGTCATGGCGGTGGTGGTGATCGCCTTCATCGTGTTTATGGAGCGCGCGCAGCGGCGGCTGCTCATCCAGTATCCCAAGCGCCAGGTCGGCAACCGCATGTTCGAGGGCCAGTCCTCGCACCTGCCGCTCAAGCTCAATACGTCGGGCGTGATCCCGCCGATCTTCGCCTCGTCGCTGCTGCTGCTGCCGACCACGGTCGCCAATTTCAATGCCGGCCAGGGGCCGGAATGGCTGTCGATCATCACCACGCAGCTCGGCCACGGCCGGCCGCTATTCCTCGTCCTCTACGTCGCGCTGATCGTCTTCTTCGCCTTCTTCTATACGGCGATCGTGTTCAATCCGACCGAGACCGCCGAGAACCTGAAGAAGCACGGTGGCTTCATTCCCGGCATTCGGCCGGGCGAGCGCACCGCCGAATACATTGACTATGTGCTCTCGCGTATTACGGTGGTGGGCGCCGCCTATCTTGCCGTGGTCTGCCTGCTGCCAGAAATCATGATTTCCTACGCCGCCGTGCCGTTCTACTTCGGCGGCACTTCGCTCCTTATCGTGGTGAGCGTCACCATGGACACGGTGGCGCAGGTGCAGGGCTATCTGCTGGCCCATCAATATGAAGGCCTGATCAAACGCTCAAAGCTGCGGGGGCGCCGGCGATGAGACTTATTCTGCTTGGGCCTCCGGGTGCCGGCAAGGGCACCCAGGCCCAGCGTCTGCTCGACCGCTATGGCATCGTCCAGCTGTCGACCGGCGACATGCTGCGTGCGGCGGGCGCGGCCGGCACGCCGGTCGGCCTCAAGGCGAAGGACATCATGGCGCGCGGCGAGCTCGTGCCGGATGACGTCGTGGTCGCCATCGTCGCCGACCGCATTGCCCAGCCGGACGCCAAGAACGGTTTCATCCTCGACGGCTTCCCGCGCACAGTGCCCCAGGCCCAGGCGCTCGACCGGATGCTGGCCGCGAACGGGCTCAAGCTCGACGGCGTGGTCGAGCTCAGGGTCGACGAGAATATCCTGCTCGAACGCATCGAGAACCGAATCGCGCAAGCGCAGGCGCGGGGCGAGCCGCTGCGCCCTGACGACAATTCGGCGGTGCTGCGCAAACGCCTCCAGGCCTATCGCGAGCAGACCGCGCCGCTTGCGGCCTATTACGCCTTGAAGCGCGAATTGCAGTCGGTCGACGGCATGGCCCCGATCGAGGAGGTCACGGCCGCTATCGCTCGGGCGCTGAGCGGCGACAACGTCAAGAAAAAGAAGGCATCTCCGGCCAAGGCGGAGCGGAATGGCAATGTGCTGAGCGGTCACGCGGCCAAGGCGTCCTCGCACCGGGGGGGCGGGGCTTCGAAGGCCTCCCGGGCCAAGGGCAAGGCGCGCACGGGCGGCGCGGCGGGTGCCGCCCGCAAACCGACGGCCCGGCGGCCGGCCGGTGGCAAGTCGTCCCGAACCAGAAAACGCTAGCAGAGGTTGACGTTGCGGCCCGAAGTCCGTACATACCCGGCACCCAGTCGGAGAAGTCCACAACGATGCCGCATCCCCAGGGCGGGGGGAGGGGCGTCGTGTTTGCGCTTACGCAACCCCATCCGTCTTTTGGGTTTTTAATCGAGGCGGCCGACCTCGCGCGTCGGCAATAGGAGTAGGCCCGTGGCCCGTATCGCTGGTGTTAACATACCGACCAACAAGCGGGTGGTTATTGCCCTGCAATATATCCATGGGATCGGGCCCAGGAAGGCCCAGGAAATCATGGAAAAGGTGAGCATTCCCGAGGCCCGCCGCGTGTCGCAGCTGACCGACCAGGAAGTGCTCCAGATCCGCGAAGTGATCGACCGCGACTACCTGGTCGAGGGCGATCTGCGGCGCGAAGTCGCCATGAACATCAAGCGGCTGATGGATCTCGGCTGCTATCGGGGCCTGCGGCACCGCCGCGGCCTCCCGGTGCGCGGTCAGCGCACCCATACCAATGCCCGCACCCGCAAGGGGCCGGCGAAGGCAATCGCCGGCAAGAAGAAATAACCGGCAGGTCGAGGCAAGTTATCGAGCAACGGCTCCGGCCTCGGAGTCGGGCCGCGAAAGGGTCGAGAATGGGCAAGGAAGCCACCCGCGTCCGCCGACGCGAACGCAAGAACATCGCTTCGGGCGTCGCGCACGTGAACGCGACGTTCAACAACACCATGATCACCATCACCGACGCCCAAGGCAACACCATCGCCTGGTCATCGTCCGGCACCATGGGCTTCAAGGGTTCGCGCAAATCGACGCCCTATGCGGCGCAGGTCGCAGGCGAGGATGCCGCCAAGAAGGCGCAGGAACACGGCATGCGCACGCTTGAGGTCGAGGTGGCGGGGCCGGGTTCCGGCCGTGAATCGGCGTTGCGCGCGCTGCAATCGGCCGGCTTCACCATCACGTCGATCCGCGACGTGACGCCGATCCCGCATAACGGCTGCCGGCCGAGAAAGCGGCGGCGGGTATGACGGATGCTCTCATCCGGCCGACGGAATTGCCGTCGGCCGCCGCCGAATTTTCCCACGGGGCGGAGTGGGATGCGCGGACCACGCCGCTCAACGCGATGGGTGATAAAGTGACGATCCAGAAAAATTGGCAAGAACTGATCAGGCCCAACAAGCTCCAAGTGACGCCCGGGGGTGACCCTCGGCGCATTGCCACTGTGGTCGCGGAGCCGCTCGAACGCGGCTTCGGGCTCACGCTTGGCAACGCGCTGCGGCGCATCCTGCTGTCCTCCTTGCAGGGGGCAGCAGTGCAGTCGGTGCACATCGACGGCGTGCTGCACGAGTTCTCCTCGATCGCCGGCGTGCGCGAGGACGTGACCGACATCGTGCTCAACATTAAGGACATCGCCATCAAGATGCAGGGCGACGGACCAAAGCGCATGGTGGTGAAGAAATCGGGTCCGGCGGTGGTCACAGCCGGCGACATCCAGACCGTCGGCGACATCGTGATCCTCAATCCGTCGCTGGTGCTCTGTCATCTCGACGAGGGCGCCGAGATTCGCATGGAGTTCACCGTAAACACCGGCAAGGGCTACGTTGCCGCCGAACGCAACCGCCCCGAGGACGCGCCGATCGGCCTCATTCCGATCGACAGCTTGTTCTCGCCGGTGAAGAAGGTCTCCTACAAGGTCGAGAACACCCGCGAGGGCCAGATCCTCGATTACGACAAGCTCACCATGCAGGTCGAAACCAACGGCGCGGTGACCCCCGACGATGCGCTCGCCTATGCCGCGCGCATCCTGCAGGACCAGCTCAACGTGTTCGTCAACTTCGAAGAGCCGCGCAAGGAGATCACGGTGGAGGCGATCCCCGATCTCGCCTTCAATCCGGCGTTCCTCAAGAAGGTGGACGAGCTCGAGCTGTCGGTGCGCTCGGCCAATTGTCTCAAGAATGACAACATCGTCTATATCGGCGATCTCGTTCAGAAGACCGAGGCCGAGATGCTGCGCACGCCGAACTTCGGCCGCAAGTCGCTCAACGAGATCAAGGAAGTGCTGGCGCAGATGGGCCTGCATCTCGGCATGGAAGTGCCGGGCTGGCCGCCCGAGAACATTGAAGAGCTCGCCAAGCGTTTCGAGGACCATTACTGAGTTCGTCATCCGAAGCCGTGCGCAGCCACACGGCGACGAACGACGACAGGATCGAGAACAAGGAGCCCGCGATGCGTCACGGCAAGGTTCATCGCAAACTCGGCCGCAAGACCCAGCATCGCCGCGCCATGTTCGCCAACATGGCCGCCGCGCTGATCAAGCACGAGCAGATCGTGACCACGGTGCCGAAGGCCAAGGACCTGCGGCCGGTGATCGAGAAGTTCGTGACGCTGGCCAAGCGCGGCGATCTGCACTCCCGGCGGCGCGCCATCGCCGAGATCCGCGACATTGCCATGGTCAAGAAGCTGTTCGAGGTGCTCGGCCCGCGCTACAAGGACCGCAACGGCGGCTATACCCGGGTGCTCAAGGCCGGCTTCCGCTATGGTGATTCCGCACCGGTCGCGGTCATCGAATTCGTCGATCGCGACGTCGACGCCAAGGGCCTGAATTCCGGCCCGGCACAGGCGAGAGCCGACGAGGCCGCGCCCGCCGCGGCGTGAACGGAAACGTCGTCAGCGAAATGCCAAAGAGGGGCCCGGCAGCCCCTCTTTTGCTTTCGGCAGCATTTTCCGGAAAAAGTGGACAGCGGTTTTCCGCGGAAAATGCGATCAACTCAAGAAACGAGAGTGCGTTTCCGATTCAACGAGCCGGAACGCGCTCACGCGCGCTCGACCCGGGCGGCGTAGCAGCCCGGCGCCGCGAAATGGATGTGCAGATACGCGGCGCGCGGATCGCTCAGCAGCCGCTCGATCGCCGGTTCGAGATCCTGGCCCTCGACCAGCTCCCAGCCGACCATCATGGCATCGGCATTGAAGGCGCGGACAGCGAGCGGGCGCCGGCGCAGCTGGTCCGGCACCTCGTCGACGCGGTCGTAGGTTTCCTCGCCCTTGCGGACATAGATTGCGAAGCGCATGCGATAGGGTGAGGCGACCGCGTGGTGCTCGTAGTTGACGAGCAAGAGTTCCTCGCCCGCGGTCGCGTCGGTCAGGCTGACGCGGCACGGGTAGCCAGGACTGCGCGCGTCGGCGATCTGTCGCACGGCGCCGTGCGCCGCGAGTTCCGCGTCCGACAGCGCGAACAGGGCGGCGAACTGAGTGGCCGGCAGGCCGATGATCCGAAAGCTCATGGTCGATCCTCCACGCTGCAATGGAGCGATCTTGCGCAATGCGCTGCGGTTGGGCCACCCGATTTCCGCACGCCCCGCTTGGCGCTGTCTGCGCCCATCGACGAACGTGATAGTGAGTGGCCGGCCGGCGATGGCGTTGCCCAGGCCTTCGGTGACGGGGAACGGCGAGCAGCGCTCCAGCGCCTCGCCGATCGACCTGCGGTAGGCGAGGCGATCCGCGTCGGATGCATCCCGGCTTTCGAAGCTGACGATGACCTTGCCGAAGATCACGCCATCGCGGGTCAGGCTGAAGCGGACCGTGACCATCATGCCGTCGCGCGCGCGATCGAGCGCCGGCGGATGCCAGCAGGCTTTCGCCGCGGCGGACAGCTGGGCGAGGGTATTGATCGGGCGGCGCGGGGGGTCGGCACGCGCCATCGGGGCGCCCCCCACGGTCAGGAACAGCGCAGCCAGGAGTATCCCGACAAAAACGGAGTGAAGCTGCGCCATGCGGGCTCGACCTTGTGGAACCACTTGAGGCAGGACGTTGACAATTACTGCCGTAGCGTAAGGCTGAGGCCGCCCGCACGCAATCAGGACCGATTGCACCCTCGAGTCTTCGGCTCGATGATCGACGCCGCGCCCTCGCTTCTTGAGGTTGTTCGCATTTTTACGGAAAACCGGTGGCCACGCCGGATCAAGTCCCGGGCATTTTTCCCGAAAATGCTCTAGCCGTGCAGCGCCGAAGAAACGGCGGCCAGCCGCGTTGGCACCGCCTTGGGCGGGATTTTGGGTGGGATGACGAGCGCCGGCTGGGTCCATTCGCCGGCATCGATCGCCGTGATCTGCGCGCGCAGCCCGGCGATGATTTCGCGCGAGAACGGCCCAAAATGAATGTAGAGCGCCATGGTGGACACGACGCTCTTCAGGACGCGGGGGTTATTCTTGGCGCAGTCGTAAAATGTCGTCCAGAAATGACCCAGCAGGTCCGGCATCCTGATCGCCATGAGAAGGATGAGACGGCCCAGCCGATAGAGATCGCCGAACGTAGCCTTGAGCGAGAACCGCATGCCGTGCGCCGGGGGCGCCAACAGCCGCCCCATCCGCTGCACGCGTTCGAAATAGGTGGTGGGGTCGTAGATCTTTTCCAGCACTGTCGTGTAGTCGACCAGAATGTCCCGGCGCGGCCGGATCGTCTCGAAATTGAGGCCGGCGGCACACTGGTCGCCGGCCGCGCTCTCGATCATGTCGTCGTGCCCTTCGTGCAGGCGCCCCTCGCGGTGCAGGCGGCGCGTCAGCTGGGTGTTGGGCAGGGCGTAGAGCAGGCCGGCCATGCTGACCGGAATGGCCGTCGTCTCGATGCAGTCGATCATGCTCTCGGCGACACTGCCCTTCTCGGTGTCGAAACCGAGGATGAACCCAGCGGTCACGAACATCCCCGCCCGGTAGATCTTGTGCACGCTGGCGGCGAGGCTGCGCCGAGTGTTCTGCTTCTTCTGGGCTGCGATCAGCGTATCGGTGTCGGGGCTCTCGATGCCGACGAAAAGTGCAAAGAAATTCGCGTCGCGCATGAGAGCAAGGAGCTGGTCGTCGTCGGAGAGATTGATCGACGCCTCGGTCGAGAATTCGAACGGGTAGCCGCGGGCTTTCTGCCATTCCGCCAGCTTGGGCAGGAACAGCTTGAGCGCCTTCTTGTTGCCGACGAGATTGTCGTCGACGAAGTCGACATGTCCGCGGTACCCGAGATCGAAGAGCGCGTCGAGCTCGGCCAGCATCTGCGGCGTGGTCTTCGCGCGCGGCACCCGGCCGTAGAGTTCGATAATGTCGCAGAATTCGCAATTGAACGGGCACCCGCGCGAGAACTGCACGCCGACGTGCAGGTAGTGCTTGAAGTTCAGCAGCTCGAAACGCGGAACAGGGCTTTTCGTTACATCGGCAGTGAACTTTTCGGCCTCGAACACGCCGCTCCTCGCGCCGCTCATCCACGCCGCGATGAAGGCGTCTATCACCAGCTCGGCCTCGCCCAAGACCTTGAAATCGGCGCGATCGTAGATGTGTGGGCTCGAGCTGATATCGGGACCGCCGACGACGATCGGCTTGCCCTTGGCGCGGCACATCTCGATCAACTCGAGCACGTCGCTCTGTTGCGGCAGCATGCCGCCGGTCATCACGAGGTCGGCCTGGTCAAGATCGGCTGGCGTCAGCACGTCGGTGTTGCGGTCGACGAGACGGACTTGCCAGGAGGGCGGCAGCATCGCGGCGACGGTAATGAGACCGAGCGGGGCGGCGGGATAACGCGCCCCCATCATTTCGCAGATGATTGTGTAGTTCCAGAACGACGGGCCGTTGAAGCGCGGATAGATCAGGAGGACGTTGCAGCTTTCACCGGACATGGGACGGACTCCTGCCTTCCGATGCCCGGCCGCGACAACAGGGACACAACTGGCCGGGGCAAACGGTACGCCCGCCGGGAGGCCGGGTCCAGGGGGCGGAGTGCCCCTGGCGGCTCGGATATCCCCATTCGGAGCGCCCGTCTGCCTGGCCGTCGCGCGATGACTTGGCTATGAGTTCAGCGGCGGATGAGCCGGGGCCTGATCCCATTTCGATGCTCGGCGAGCTGAAATCATGCGCCAGGCCGCCGTGTCGCGCTCGTCATCAGTGTCATGTCTGTCGGCCGCCGCGGCAACGCCCGTCGAGCGCGGCGCCTATCTCGTCAACACCCATCATGACCTGCCAGAACTGCCACACGCCGAGGGAAGCGGGCGGCGTGCCGATGTTCGACAAGCAGCTCGCGGGCGGCCTCACGTTCGACCAGCCGCCGTTCAAGGTCACGGTCTCGAACATCACGCCCGAGCGCGACACTGGCATCGGCGCGTGGAGCGATGACGACATCAAGAAACCGATGCGGACCGGCATCCGCCCCGACGGCGTTGCGGTGGCAGCGGCGATGCCGACCGGCTTCTACGAGATCCTCACGCCGTCCGATCTGGATGCTATCGTGGCCTATTTGCGCAGCGTCAAGCCGGTCAGCAACAAGGTGGCGGATCCCGTCTACAAGATCGCGTTGCCGCGCCAGGTCTTCCCCGGCGGCGAGAAGCCGATGGCGCAGAACGAGCTCGGCGACAAGATCAAGCGCGGCTTCTATCTCGCCACCATTGGCCATTGCCTGGAATGTCACACGCCGTTCGCCGCCGACGGTCCGGTCGACATCAAGAACGCACGGGGCAAGCGCGAGCGCAAGTTTCCCGGCCCGTGGGGCGAGTCGGTGTCAAAGAACATCACCGCGCACAAGGAGAAGGGCATCGGCGCGTGGTCGGACGCCGAGGTCAAGCGCGCCATCACCGATGGCCTTTCAAAGGATGGCCAGAAACTCAAGCCGCCAACGGGCTACGGCTTCTATGCCAAGATGACGTCGGACGACCTCGACGCGGTGATCGCCTATCTCCGCACGCTGCCGCCGAACGAGTGAGTGCGCTACGCCCGGGATGCGAGTCTTATTTTTTCTTGCGCTGCCCGCGGCCGATCTCGTCGTAGAGATTGACCGGCGCGAAATCGTCGGTGAGCAGCTCGGCCTTGCCGGTATCGACCTTGTCGATGCGTTGGGCGAGCAGCTTGGGCAGCACGAAGCGGAACCCGTGCTTGTCCTGCAGCTGCGCGGCGCGGCGCGCCAACGCCTCCGAGTCGGGCGGCGGTTGCGCCATCGCGACCACGATCATCTCACCTTCGCCCGTCGGATAGAAATCGACGGTCGGAAACACGTCGCGCAGGGTCCGCACCGTGCTGGTGAAGAGCTTCGTTCCGTCGTGCACGTTGAAGGCGACGGCGCCGCCCGGGGCGAGGCGTTCCTTGACCAGCGTGTAGAACTCCCTGGTCAGTAGATGGAACGGTACATAGCCGCCATGATAGGCGTCGACCAGGATGAGGTCGTAGCGCGCCTTGTTGCGGTTGAGGAAGACGCGGCCGTCGCCTTCGAGATAACGCACGCGCTCGGAATCGCGCAGGCCGAAGTAAGTCTTGGCGGCGGTGATCACGCCGGGGTCAAGCTCGACCGTGTCGATCTTCGTCTGCGGCATGAAGCGGCCGAGATAGGTCGAGATCGATCCGCCGCCCAGGCCGAGCATCAGGATGGTCTTGACCTCCTGCGGGTAAGCGACCGCCACGGTCATGTTCTGGGCGTAGCGGATGACGAGGTCGTCGGCGTCCTTCAGGTTGGTGATGCTCTCGGTGTAGTTCCAGCCCTTGAGCTGGAACGACATGGTCAGCTCGGGCCCGCGCTTGTTGATGAAGATGTCGTTGTACTCGGTTTCGATGCGCGCGATCTGACCGTCCTTCTTCGCCAGCATGGCGGCGCGCGCGTCGGCATCGAGCAGGTCCTCGGCTTGCGTGGCGTTGCCGGCGAGCGCCAGCATCGCCGCGCCGATGATCGCCACCGCGGAGGTCGTGGCGGCGCGCCGGCCGGTGAGCGCGGGCAGGGCGACGAGCGCGAGGCCGGCCAGCAGGCCGGCGACCCCGAGCGCGATGGTGATCGCCCGCGAGCCGATCGAAGGGATGAGGAAGAAAGTGGTGCCGAGCGTGCCGACGATGCTGCCGGCCGTCGAGATACCGTAGACCGTGCCCGAGACGACGCCGGAGCGCTCGGCCGAGCGCAGGAGGAGGCGGATCGCGAACGGCGAGTACATACCGAGGAACGTCACCGGGAAGAACAGGATGGCGAGCGCGGAGAGCAGGCTTCCGGCCTTCACGTCGTCGACGCCGGCGAGCACGAACTCGAGCAGGAAGGTGGCAAAGCTCGGAAGCAGCAGGATATAGACCGAGCCGATGAGCACGGTGCCGCCGAGGACCGGTGCCGACGCCGTGCGGTCGGCAAGGAGGCCGCCGAGGAAATAGCCTACGGTCAGCGCGGCGAGAACGGTTGAGATCAGCGACGCCCAGGTATAGATGCCACTGCCGAAATAGGGATTGAGGTAGCGCGAGCCGAGCATCTCGAAGCTCATCACAATCGCGCCGGTGACGAAGGCGACGATGTAGATGACCGCCGCAAAGGTCGCGAAATGGGTGCCGTCCGCCTCCGCCGTGCCCTCTGCCTGTTCGCTTCGCTGATCCACCAAGCACCCCGTATCGTTGCGTCCGGCCGCGCGGCCTGTGAATTCCAGGCGATTTCTAGCAAGCGGGCCGGAACGGCGGAAGCTTGAAAAGCCCTTATGATGGCGAGCGATAGGGCAAATACGGTGCCGAAGACCGGGCTTCAAATATAGGGCTCGGACGGCTATATCTCGCCGGCGATCCTTCGGAGCGGCGTTATGTCCCAAGCTGTGCGTCCCCTGGTGGTCATCACCGCGGCCCTGGTGCTGTTGCCGGCGCTCGGCGGCGTCGCCGCGGCCGAGTCGCCGTTACAGGACAACCGGGTGGTGCCGTCCTCGCCCGGGGAGCTTCGGTTGTCCTATGCCCCGGTGGTCAAGCGCGCGGCCCCCACCGTGGTCAACGTTTACGCCGCCAAGGTGGTGGCGAACAGGAACCCGCTGTTCGACGATCCGTTCTTTCGCCGTTTCTTCGGCGGTCAAGGCTCGGGCGTGCCGCGCGAGCAGGTGCAGCGTTCGCTCGGTTCGGGGGTGATCGTCGATCCCACCGGCTTCGTGGTTACCAACAATCACGTGATCGAAGGCGCCGACCAGGTGAAGGTCTCGCTCGCCGACAAGCGCGAGTTCGAGGCGACGATCGTGCTCAAGGACAGCCGGTCGGACCTCGCCGTACTGCGCGTCAAGGATGCACGGGAGCGCTTTCCCGCCGTCGAATTCGCCGATTCCGACGCACTACAGGTCGGCGATGTGGTGCTCGCCATCGGCAATCCGTTCGGCGTCGGCCAGACCGTGACCCACGGCATCGTCTCGGCTGTGGCGCGCACCCAGGTCGGTATCACCGACTATCAGTTCTTCATCCAGACCGACGCGGCGATCAATCCGGGCAATTCGGGCGGCGCGTTGGTCGACCTGTCCGGGCGGCTGGTCGGCATCAACACCGCGATCTTCTCGCGCTCGGGCGGCTCGCAGGGCATCGGCTTCGCCATCCCCGCCAACATGGTCCGCGTCGTCGTCACGTCGGCCAAGGGCGGCGGCACGACCGTGCGCCGGCCCTGGCTCGGCGCCCGGCTGCAGGCGGTGACGCCGGAGATTGCCGACAGTCTTGGGATCAAACGGCCGGCCGGCGCCCTCGTTGCGAGCATCACGCAGGGCAGCCCGGCCGCCAAGGGCGGCTTGAAGACGGGCGATCTGATCGTCGCGATCGACGGCATCGCGGTCGAGGATTCGAATGCCTTCGACTATCGCTTCGCCACCAAGCCGCTCGGCGGCCAGGCGCAGCTCGGCATCGTGCGCGCCGGCAAGGATATGGGCGTGGCCGTCGCGCTCGAGACTGCGCCGGAAACCTCGCGCGACGAGGTACTGATCCGTACGCGCTCGCCATTGCTCGGCGCCAAGGTCGCAAGCCTCTCGCCCGCCGTGGCCGATCAGCTGCGCATCGACCCGTCGACCGAAGGCGTGGTCATCCTCGACGTCGCCGCCGGCTCAGCTGCCCAGAACATCGGCTTTCGCAAGGGCGACATCGTGGCGTCGGTCAACGATACCAAGATCGACACGCCAGGTGATCTCGAGCGCGTGCTGCAGAAGGGCGCGCGCCTGTGGCGGGTCACCATCGTGCGCGACGGCCAGCAGATATCGGTCGCGTTTGGCGGATAAAGCACGATAGGTCGCGCTCGTGAGAGCGCGCTGACGGGATGACAATGGCAACGCGCTCTAAGAGCGGTGGGCCCAACCTGTTCGCGGCCGCCGGCCTCGACCGCGATGCGCCGCGGCCGCTTGCCGACAAGCTGCGTCCGGCCAAGCTGAGCGAGGTCGTCGGGCAGGATCATCTGCTCGGTCCCGACGGCGCGCTCACGCGCATGCTGGACACGCGCACGCTTGGCTCGCTGGTGTTCTGGGGTCCGCCGGGCACCGGCAAGACCACGGTCGCGCGTCTCCTGGCCGACGCCACCGAACTTCATTTCGAGCAATTGTCCGCCGTGTTTTCCGGCGTCGCCGATCTCAAGAAAGCGTTCGAGGCGGCACGCGCGCGGCGCGAGACCGGCAAGGGCACGCTGCTCTTCGTCGACGAGGTGCACCGGTTCAATCGCGCGCAGCAGGATTCATTTCTGCCGGTGATGGAGGACGGCACCGTCGTCCTGGTCGGCGCCACGACGGAGAATCCGTCGTTTGAGCTCAACGCCGCACTGCTGTCGCGCGCACGGGTGCTCGTTTTCAGGTCGCTCGACGGCGAGGCGATTGGCAACCTGTTGGGGCGGGCGGAAGAAATCGAACGGCGCAAGCTGCCGCTCGACGACGGCGCGCGCGCCACGCTCGTGCGCATGGCCGACGGCGACGGCCGCGCTGCCTTGACGCTGGCCGAGGAGGTGTGGCGGGCGGCACGCGAGGGCGAGACCTTCGACGCCGCGCGCCTGCAGGACATCGTCCAGCGCCGCG
>Ga0307472_100000463_pt1 | contig 14272 bp, 11 predicted proteins | sample atmos_gasesAM5C__2_FD_204582 | JGI IMG/M metagenome (GOLD analysis project Ga0307472, IMG submission 204582) | Hardwood forest soil microbial communities from Morgan-Monroe State Forest, Indiana, United States - atmos_gasesAM5C_05 | ecosystem: Environmental > Terrestrial > Soil > Temperate...
CGGCGTCACGGATGGTATGATCGACCGCGACGTTGGTAGCGACGCCGGTGACCGCGATGGTGTCGATGCCGTGTCCGATCAGGATGTCGAGCAGGTCGGTGCCGTAGAACGAGCTGATGCGGCTGTGCGTCACGACAGCATCGTCGGGTTGCGGCGCAAGCTCGGGGATGACCGCGACGCCCGGCGTTCCGCGGATGAAGCCCTTCTTCTCCACCACCGTGTTGAACAGGGCGTTGTTGCGCACGAGCCCGACATAGGCCGGCCGGTACTGCACGTTGACGTAGACGACGCGCGCGCCGGCGCGGCGCGCCGCGGCGAGCACGGCGGCGGTGCGTGGGATGACGCCGGATGCCGTCACCGCGGGGGCGAACACCTGGCCGAACACGCCGTGCGGCGCAACGACGTCGACCTGCCAATGGACCGCGAGCACCGCGGTTTGCGTCGGGTCGATCGTCCCCAATGCGCGAATTCTGTTTTCCAGGAGCTTTTCCATGTCCGTCCTTGCCCGCCGCGCACCGGACGGCAGGTATAGAATACATTGAAAATGTTCGAAACTCTTGCCTATCGACGAAACAAATCGTAGGAGTTTGGCCATCCGCCCGTTCCACGACGTTTTTTCGCGATCGGTTGGCCGCAACCGCGTGCGCATGCCCGCCGGAATGGCGCGCTCTGGTGGCGGCGCGCCGCGGCGTGTATAACGGCGCCGCGCCGGACGAGCTTCTCCGGCCGCACTTGGAATAGGCCGCGCATTCGCGGAGGTACCGTCATGGTTGCGCGTTGGGCGCCCGAAAGCTGGCGAAGCAGGCCGATCGCCCAAATGCCGGACTATCCGGACAGGAAGGCGCTCGCCGACGTGGAGGCGCAGCTCGCGACCTTCCCGCCGCTGGTGTTCGCCGGCGAGGCGCGCGCGCTCAAGAGGTCGCTCGCCCGGGTCGCCAACCGTGAGGCTTTTCTGCTGCAGGGCGGCGACTGCGCCGAGAGCTTCGCCGAGCACGGCGCCAACAATATCCGCGACTTCTTCCGCGTCTTCCTGCAGATGGCGGTGGTGCTCACCTATGCCGCGGCGTTGCCGGTGGTGAAGGTCGGCCGCATTGCCGGTCAGTTCGCCAAGCCGCGTTCAGCGCCGACCGAGAAGCAGAACGGTATCGAGCTGCCGAGCTATCGCGGCGACATCGTCAACGATTATGCCTTCACGCCGGCAGCGCGCACGCCCGATCCGCGCCGGCAGGTGGAGGCCTACCGGCAATCGGCGGCGACGCTCAACCTGCTGCGCGCCTTCGCCCAAGGCGGCTACGCCAATCTCGGGAGCGTGCATCAATGGATGCTCGGGTTCCTCAAGGACTCGCCGCAGTCGCGGCGCTACATGGAGCTCGCCGATCGCATTTCCGACGCGCTCGGCTTCATGCAGGCGTGCGGCCTCGATCTCGAGGGCCATCCCGAGCTGCGCGCGACCGACGTCTATACGAGCCATGAGGCATTGCTGCTCGGTTTCGAGCAGGCGATGACGCGGGTCGATTCGACGTCGGGCGACTGGTACTGCTGTTCCGGCCATATGGTGTGGATCGGCGATCGCACGCGCCAGCTCGATCACGGCCATGTCGAGTTCTGCCGCGGCATCAAGAACCCGCTCGGATTGAAATGCGGCCCCTCGCTCAAGGCCGACGATCTCATCCGGTTGATCGACGTGCTGAACCCGGACAACGAGGCCGGCCGGCTCGCGCTGATCTGCCGCATGGGATCCGACAAGGTCGCCGACCTGCTGCCGCCGCTGGTGCGCGCGGTCAAGCGCGAAGGCAAGGTGGTCGTGTGGTCGTGCGATCCGATGCACGGCAACACAATCACGTCGGCGAGCGGCTACAAGACGCGGCCATTCGATCGCATCCTGCAGGAGGTGAAGAGCTTCTTTGCTATCCATGCCGCGGAAGGCACCTATGCCGGCGGCGTCCATCTCGAAATGACCGGCAAGGACGTCACCGAGTGCACGGGCGGCGCGCGCGCGATCACGGACGAGGACCTCAACGATCGCTACCACACGTTTTGCGATCCGCGGCTCAATGCCGAGCAATCGATCGACCTCGCCTTTCTGCTGGCCGAGCTGCTCAAGCAGGAGCGCGCCGGCAAGGTGAAGCCGATTTCGGTCGCCGCCGGTTTGTGAGACCGGGCGGGCCGCCGGCGCGTCCCCGACCGCCTCGCGCGGGCGCGCGGTTTGCCGCACCTGCATGCAAGCACTGCCACCCGCCGTTCGTTATTTCTCGCGCCCTTGCGGAAGCAATATCGCTCGTCCGGTGTTAGACTGGCGTGCGTATGCGGTCGCGTGCCCGGCATGGCCGCCGCCGAACAAGATGAATTCGGGCGAGGGAGGACGTTCATGCATCGTCATTCGTTGCGGACGATGGTGCTCGCGCTTGGCGCAGTACCGTTTCTGTCGTTGGGAGCCGGCGCCCAGATCGCGGTCTCCGCGCAAGACGGCAAGGCCGTTCTGGTCGACGGCGTCAATTCGGTCCCGGCCAATCCGGCCGCCGACTATGTGGCGATTATCGATCTCAACGCGACGCCGCCCAGGCTCGTTGGCGAGGTGCCGGCGCCGACCAGCGTGGTCGGCCCGCCGCAGAGCGTGGCGGTTTCGGCCGACGAAAGCTTCGCCCTGGTGACGGCCGCGAACAAGATCGATCCGGCAGATCCCAAGAAGCTCACGCTCGACGACAAAGTCACCGTGATCGATCTCCAATCGTCGCCGCCCAAGGCGCTCGCGACGCAGCAGGCCGGCAAGGGCGCGGCGGGCGTATCGATCAATCGCGCCGGGACGCTGGCGCTGGTGGCGAACCGGTCGGAGGGCACGGTTTCCGTATTCACCGTCGCCGACAAGACGCTGACGGCCGCCGGCAAGGTCCAGCTCGGCGACGAGAAGTCGGGTCCAAGTCACGTGGTGTTTTCGCCCGACGGCAAGACCGCGCTGGTGACGCGCGACGGCGACAGCAAGATTTCGGTGCTCGCCATCGACGGCAGCAAGGTCGAGTACGCCAAGCGCGATGTGTCGGCGGGCGTGCGGCCCTACAGCCTCGAAATGAGCGCGCGCGGTGATATCGCGATCGTCGGCAATATTGGCGTGGGGGGCGGTGACGCCGACACCGTGAGCGTCATCGATCTCACCGCCAAGCCCGTGCGTGTGGTCGAGACCGTCACGGTGGGGCAGACACCGGAAGGCGTCCGTCTGTCGCCGGACGGGAAGTATCTCGCCGTCACCGTGATGAACGGGTCAAACAAGCCCAAGGCCTCGCCGTTCTTCAACGATTTCGGGCTGGTCAAGATCTTCAGTGTCGACGGCACCAAGCTCGCCTATGTGACCGAGGCTAAGGTCGGCCACTGGTGCCAGGGCGCAGCGTGGAGCAAGAGCGGCGCGACACTCCTTGTCGAGTGCATGGTCGAGAACGAGCTTCAGGTGTTCGGCTTCGACGGCAAGAGCCTGAAGCCGGGCGATCCGATCAAGCTCAAGGCGTCGCCGGCCGGTCTGCGCACGGCGCAGTGGTGATTTCAGGCCTGCGCGGCCCTCTCCCACGGGAGAGGGCCTATTTTCCTGCTTTCCGGGCCGCCGAGCGGTCGGCCAGCGGCGCAAGTGCCGATGATTGCGACCGACCGATCCGACGCGCTAAGAGCGCGTTCCGGTTGAGTTGAATCGGAAACGCGCTGTAAATCGTTCACTTGGTCGCATTTCCGCGGAAAACCGATACCCACATTTCCGGAAAATGCTCTAGAAAATGGCAATGAACCAGCGTCCCCTCGACCGGCTCGCCATCGCTATCGCGCAGCTCAACCCTATCGTCGGCGACGTGGCCGGCAATGCGGACAAGGTGCGCCGCGCGCGCGCGACAGCCGCCGCCGACGGCGCCGATCTCGTCGTGCTTCCCGAGCTGTTCATCGCCGGCTACCCGCCGGAAGACCTGGTGTTGAAGCCGGCCTTCCAGGCCGCGTGCCGGGCCGCGGTCGAAGCGCTGGCGCGGGAGACCGCCGACGGTGGGCCGGCGCTACTGGTCGGCACTCCGTGGATGCAACAGGGCGACCTCCACAACGCCGTCGCCCTGCTCGCGGGCGGCGCCATCGCCGCGCTCCGCTTCAAGGTCGATTTGCCGAATTACGGCGTGTTTGACGAGAAGCGCGTGTTCGTGCCCGGTCCGCTGCCGGGGCCAGTCAATTTCCGCGGCGTGCGCATCGGCTTTCCGATCTGCGAGGACATCTGGGGACCGGAACCGGTCGAATGCATCGCCGAGACCGGCGGCGAGATCCTGATCGTGCCCAACGGCTCGCCTTATCGCCGCGGCGTGGTGGACGAGCGGTTGAGCGTCGCCGTCGCGCGCGTGAAGGAAGTCGGCCTGCCGATCCTCTATGTCAATCAGGTTGGCGGCCAGGACGAAGTGGTGTTCGAGGGCGGCTCGTTCGCGCTCAACAGCGATGCCACGCTGGCTGCTCAGCTGCCATCGTTCCGCGAGGCCGTCACCACCTTGCGCTGGTCGCGCGTCGGCAACGGCTGGCACTGCAAAGGGCCGGCGGCCGCGGTCGAGGAGGGGGACAAGGCGGACTATGCCGCCTGCGTTCTCGGCCTGCGCGACTATGTCGAGAAGAACGGTTTTGCCGGGGTGGTGCTCGGCCTCTCGGGTGGCATCGATTCGGCGTTGAGCGCCGCGATCGCGGTCGATGCGCTTGGCGCCAAGCGCGTGCGCTGCCTGATGATGCCTTACCGGTTCACGGCGCAGGATTCGCTCGACGATGCCGCCGCGGCGGCCAAGGCGCTCGCGGTCGCCTACGAGGTGTTGCCGATCGAAAGCGCGGTGCTCGGTCTCGAGACATCGCTGGCGCCCGTGTTTGCCGGCCTACCGCGCGACGTCACAGAGGAGAATCTCCAGTCGCGTACGCGCGGAACCATCCTGATGGCGGTCTCCAACAAGTTCGGCCTCATGGTGGTGACGACCGGCAACAAGTCGGAAATGTCGACGGGCTACGCGACACTCTATGGCGACATGAACGGTGGCTTCAATCCGATCAAGGATCTCTACAAGACCGAGGTCTACCGGTTGTCGCGGCTGCGCAATTCCTGGAAGCCCGATTGGGTCTTGGGCCCGGGCGGAACGGTGATCCCGGAGAATATCATCGTCAAGGCGCCCACCGCCGAACTGCGCGAGAACCAGAAGGATCAGGACACGCTGCCGCCCTACGACGTGCTCGACGCCATCCTCGAACGACTGGTCGAGCGCGAGGACCCGGTGGCCAGGATCGTGGCGGAAGGTTTCGATCGCGATACTGTGGTGCGGGTCGAGCGCATGCTCAATCTTGCCGAGTACAAGCGTCGGCAAGCGGCGCCCGGCGTCAAGGTGACGCTCAAGAATTTCGGGCGCGACCGCCGCTACCCGATCACCAACCGCTTTCGCGACGGCGGCGAATTGCTACCCAAGCCCGATACAGCGCTCGCGCGCGACGCGCTCGCCGCCAAGAACGAACCGATCGATTTGTAGAGCATTTTCGCGAAAAAGTGGGCGCCGGTTTTCTGCAGAAAATGCGATCAACTAAAGAAGCTATCGCACCGGATAGAACGTCGGTCCGACCGACCGCACGGTGCGTTTGCCGGGTTCGCTTGTCGGTTCGCCGGCCGCGTCCGCCGGCTTGTCGGCCTGCGGCGCCGCCGCGGTGGGGTTGCGTGGATCGGGCCGGATCGGGCGGCCCTGCCCGTCGACGCGCGGTTGCGACATGGCCTTCGACCGCTCGTCAGTGACGACGATGTCGCCGCGTTCGATCGTCGTATCCCGGATCTGGCCGAGCGCGTCGGCCCAGCTCTGGCCGGGACGTCGGCAACTGCACGCCGGGTCGACCGTCTGGCGATAGCGGAACGCCTGGGGCAGCTCGGTGTAGGGGCGGCCGTTGATCGAGACGGCCTGCGACACGTCCTCGCCCGGATTGCGGTGCGAGAACAGCATCACCTCGGCGTTCGGGCAGGTGCGCTGGCAGATCTGCTCATCGTCGCGGAACTTGGCCGGCGTGGTCGAGAACGAGATCGGATAGAAGAAGCCGTCACAGGTGCGCACGCAGATCGTGCGGAACGTCGAGGACTGCGAAGCATCCGGGTTGAATCCGCCCGAGGAATTGTTGCCGAACAGCGTGTCGAAGAACCCGCCGCTTTGTTGAGTCACCATCGCCTTGTACTGCGCGCCGCAATTGTTCTGGGCGAGGGCAACGATGATGGACTGGCGCTGGCCTTCGCGATCGGTATCGGCGCCTTGCAGCCGCTGCAGATCGGACAACATGCGATCGAGGTTGGCGCGCATTTGTTGGATCTGCGAATTGAGCGGCCCGCATTGCGCCGGCTGGCCGCCGAACAGCGAGAAGAAGCCCAAGCCCTCGCAGCCGATGCGCCGCGATTGCGCGAGCATGCGGTCAAGCTCGCCTTGCTGCTTGGCTGCGGCCTCCTCGTAGCGCTTGATCTGATCCGCGCGCGCCGGATCGGCATTGCCGCGGTTAACGGTCGAGAGCTGCCCTTCGAGGCGCGCACAGAGCGGATTTTGATTTTGTCCGGGCAATGGCGGCGCGCCGAGAGGCGACAAGCCACCCTGCGCGAGCGCAGTGCTCACGCATGCAAACAGAGCGACGGCGCTCAAACCAAAGCCGCGGAAAGTGTCCACTATCGTCATCATGCCCAGCCGAATCCGATCATGCTCCTGCACGCGGCAATATTATGACCGCAGTGAGGGCAATTGGTAACGAAAATTGTCGCCACCCACATGACTGAGCGGAAGCTGGTGAGAAATTTCGACGCGTGTGCGTTTGTTCGACAATGGAGGGCGTCCTGATCGAGCTATTCCAGCGCCCGTGTCCTGCTCGCCTCGGTACGCAGATTCCAGATGACGCCGACCACGATCAGCGCGGCGCCGGCGAAGACGAAGACGTCGAGCGCCTCGCCATAAAGCCACCAGCCGACCACGGCGATCAGCGGAATGCGGAAAAAATCGATTGTCACGACGATGCTGGCATCGCCCGAGCGGAAGGCGTTGGCCAGGCAATAATGCGCGGCGAGGCCGGCGACGCCAACGGCCAGCACCGCCGGAAGTTGCGCCGCCGCGAGCCGCGCCGGGAAATAGATGTCGCTGGCGAACAGGGCCATCGGCAGTTGCAGGAGGTTCATCGCGAAGATGATCGCGAACGTCGATTCGGTCTGGGTGAGCTTCTTGGTGGCGATGTTCGAGGAGGCAAAGCCGAACGCCGCCGCCAGCACCAGCATCGCCGCGGCGTTGAAGCTCGCCAGCCCGGGCCGCAGGATGACGAGCACGCCGAGGAAGCCTAGGACGATTGCGCCGATGCGGCTCACGGTCATGCGCTCGCCGAGGAACATGACCGCGAGCAGGGCGGTCCACGCGGGCGCGGTGAATTCGAGCGCGAAGATGGTGGCGAGCGGCATCAGCGTGAGGCTCAGCGCCCAGGCATATTGCGCGCCGAAGTGCAGGCTGTTGCGCACGATGTGCAATCCCATCCGCCGCGGCACAAGGGTCTTGCGCAGCTCCGGCCGCAGGAGCGCGACCGCCGTCATCATCAGCAGGCCGAGGCCGCTGCGGATCGCCAGGATCTCGAAAATGCTCAAGGTTGCGGCGAGCGCGCGGATCGAAACTGCCATGGCCGAAAACGACAGCAGGGCGCCGACCATGAAAAAAACGACGCGGCCGAGGTTGGATGCTTGCACGGTGTGACGAGGTGTGGCCGTTGCGGGAGTGACGAAACGCGTTCCGAGCTGTCGGCGATGATCCGCCGTCATTCCGCGTCGGGCTGACTCTCCGGACGCGCCTTGTCGAAGGCCGGCAGTTTCCGGCAGGCCGCGTCGACTGCGACGATCTTGGGGAAACGCTCGAGTGGTACTTTGAAGCGCGTTGCGTTGTAGACCTGCGGCACGAGACAGATGTCGGCGAGCGTCACGTGGGTGCCGAACGCATAGGGACCCGGCTTGATCCTGGCTTCGATCGCCTCGAATCCCGTCTGCACCCACGATGCGTACCAGGCGTTGATCGCCGCCTGGTCGTGCTTGAGCTCGTTCTTGAGATAGGCGAGCGTGCCCGAATTGTTGAGCGGATGGATATCGCAGGCAATGATTTGCGCGACCGCGCGCACTTGCGCGCGCTCGATGGCATCGGCCGGCAGCAACGGCGGCGCGGGATGGACCTCGTCGAGGTATTCGATGATGGCGAGCGATTGGATCAGCACCTCGCCGCCCGACAAGGCCAGGGCCGGAATGCGCATCTGCGGATTGATCGCGCGGTATTCCGGCAGCTTGTGGTGGCCGCCGTCCTTGACGAGATGGACCGGCGTCATGTCGTAGGACAGGTCCTTGAGATTAAGCGCGATCCGGACGCGGAACGCGGCGGACGAGCGGAAATAAGAATAGAGCGTCACGTTGCCTCCGGCGCGACCGCTGCGGCAATGCCGTGCGGGATCAGTCCTTCTTGGCGAATTTGGCCGCCTCGGCGGCCAGCGTTCGCGAGCGCTCCGTCAGTCGATCGACCGCCCGTTCGAAGGCGGCGCGGTCGGCGGGGTCGACCGCCTCGGCGAGCTTCGTCGCGAAGTCGACGGCGTGGGGCGCGAGTTCCTCGTAGATGGCGCGGCCGTTGGCCGTCAAGGAGAGAAAGGACTCGCGCAGGTCCTCGCGATTGACGCGTCGGACGACGAGCTTGCGGTCTTCGAGTTCCGCCACCGCGCGCGACACCTTGGTCTTGTGCATGTGGCTATGCGCGCCGATCGCCTTGCCGGTCATGATGCCGAACTGGCCAAGCGTCACCAGCACGCGCCATTCCGGCACGCCGATGCGGTAGCGCTCGGCATAGACGCGCGACAACGCCTGCGACGCCAGGGCGGCGAGCACGTTGAGGCGATAGGGCAGGAATTCCTCGAGCTTGAGCGGGGCTTCCGTCGGCGCGATGTCGCCGGCTTGTTCGCCCCCGTGGGGTCCGCCGATTTGGGCCGTGCGATCTTTCGCCATTCCCTGCTACACGCGTTGACCCTGGTTACGGATGAAACTAAAGCTATTCCAAACAATAGCCTGCGCCAATACCGATCGCTATCGTCTGGGTGCGTTTTTTCGAGAGGCGGCCGCCATGACCAAAACGGTCTCGGACCCGGCGATCAGCGCGCTGGTCTCGGCCGGCTACATGTCCGGCTTCGGCAACAGCTTCGAAACCGAGGCCTTGCCGGGCGCGCTGCCGATCGGTCGCAACTCGCCGCAGAAGGTGAACTACGGCCTCTATGCCGAGCAGCTCAGCGGCTCGCCATTCACCGCGCCGCAGGGGGCGAACCAGCGCTCTTGGCTCTATCGCATCCGCCCGACGGTGCGACACACGGCCCGCTTTCAGAAAATCGACTGCGGACTGATTCGTACCGCTCCCGCGCGCGATGGCGAAGCGCCGTTTGGTCCGCTGCGCTGGGGGCCGACGCCCATCCCGAAGGAGAAGCTCACGTTCGTTTCAGGGCTGCGTACCATCACGACCGCCGGCGATGCCGAGGCCATGGCCGGCATGGCGAGCCACGTGCTGCTCGTCACGCAGTCGATGGAGCGTGAGCACATGTTCAATGCCGACGGCGAGATGCTCGTCGTCGCGCAGGAGAACAAGCTGCGCTTTCGCACCGAGTTCGGCGTGATCGAAATCGAGCCGGGCGAGATTTGCATGATCCCGCGCGGCGTCGTCTTCCGGGTCGAGCTGATCGACGGCCCGGCGCGCGCCTATGTGTGCGAAAACTACGGCGGCGCTTTCACCTTGCCCAATCGCGGGCCGATCGGCGCTAATTGTCTCGCCAATGCGCGCGATTTCCACACGCCGGTGGCCTGGTACGAGGACCGCGACGAACCGTGCACGTTGTTCGTGAAATGGGGTGGCGAGCTTTTCCGCACGCACGTGCCGCACTCGCCGCTTGATGTCGTTGCCTGGCACGGCAATTACGCGCCATACAAATACGATCTGCGGCACTTTGCGCCGGTAGGCGCTCTCGCCTTCGATCATCCCGATCCCTCGATCTACACCGTCATGACCTCGCAATCGGAGACGCCCGGCACGGCGAATGTCGACTTTGTGATCTTCCCCGAGCGCTGGCAGGTGGCAGAAAATACCTTCCGGCCGCCGTGGTATCACCGCAACATCATGTCGGAGTTCATGGGGCTGGTTTACGGCGTCTACGATGCCAAGCCGGAAGGCTTTGTTCCCGGCGGCATGAGCCTGCACAACACCATGCTCCCGCACGGGCCGGACCAGGACGCGTTCGGGCAGGCCAGCAATGCCGAGTTGAAACCGGCCAAGCTGACGAATACGCTCGCCTTCATGTTCGAGACGCGTTTCCGCCAGCGCGTCACCAACTACGCGGCCGGCCTCGACAGCCGCCAGGACGATTACATCGATTGCTGGACCGGCCTGCGGAAGCACTTCAATCCGAACAAAAAAGATCCTTCCTAGCCTGGAGCATTTTCCGGAAAAGGTGGACACCGGCTTTCCGAAAAAATGCGACAAGCGTCGAATCGAGAGCGCTTTTCGCCGACGAACGCTGCGAGCTGATGGTCAACGCAACGAAAAAGGCTCTATTACCGGTCACAAAATGAAACTCGCATCCTTGAAGCACGGTCGTGACGGCCGGCTGGTGGTCGTGTCGCGCGACCTTTCCCGCCATGCCGACGCCGCGGCGGTGGCGCCGACGCTGCAGGCGGCGCTCGACAATTGGGCGGCGGCCGAGCCGCGGCTGCAGGAAATCGCCGATGCGCTGGAAGCGAATCGCATCGCACACGCGCCGTTCGACGTGAAGACATGCGCGTCGCCGTTGCCGCGCGCCTACCAATGGGCGGACGGATCGGCCTATGTGAATCATGTGGCGCTGGTGCGCCAGGCGCGCGGCGCTGAAGTGCCGGCCTCGTTCTGGACCGACCCGCTGATGTATCAGGGCGGCTCCGACAACTTCATCGGCCCGGCCGACGCCATCGCGCTGGCCGACGAAGCCTGGGGCATCGACTTCGAGGCCGAAGTAGCCGTCATCGTCGCCGACGTGCCGATGGCGGCGACGCGCGAGGAAGCCGCGAGCGCGATCAAGCTTCTCATGCTGGTCAACGACGTGTCGTTGCGCAATCTGATCCCGGCCGAGCTCGGCAAGGGATTTGGCTTCTTCCAGGGCAAGCCGTGGACCGCCTTCTCGCCGGTCGCGGTGACACCCGACGAGCTCGGCGCCGCCTGGGACGGTGCCCGGGTCAACCTGCCGCTGCTCAGTTCGGTCAATGGCGCGCTGTTCGGCCGACCCAATGCCGGGACCGACAACACGTTCGACTTTCCCGCACTGCTCGTCCATGCCACCAAGACGCGTCCGCTCGGCGCCGGGTCGATCATGGGTTCGGGCACGGTCTCCAACAAGGATCCCGACGGCAGTCCGGGCCGGCCGGTGAGCGAAGGCGGGGTCGGCTATTCCTGCATCGCCGAAATCCGCAGCGTCGAGACCATCCGCACCGGCAAGCCGATTACACCGTTCTTCAAGTTCGGCGACCGCATCCGCATCGAGATGAAGGACGCGCACGGCCGATCCATTTTCGGCGCCATCGATCAGGAGGTGGTACGTTACGCGCGCTAGTCTGGAGCATTTTCCGGACAAGTGGGCGCCCGGTGTTCTGCAGAAAATGCGGACCAACTGAAGAAACGAGAGCGCCTTGGCGAAATTCAACTTGGCCAGAACGCGCCCTAGTCCCGTACGGAGGCAAGTCCCATGAGCGAAGCTCCGCGCCTGTTCATTCCCAGTCTTGGAAAAATCTATTCCGCGCTTGCGCCGCTGCCCGAGTTTCTGATCCGCGCCATCGCCGGGCTGTCGCTCGTCAGTCACGGCTACCCGAAACTGTTCGGCGGCACGCTCGCCAACGCTGCGTTCTTCGAGGAGGCCGGTTTCCGGCCGGGCCTCGTCTGGGCGATCGTCGTCGGGCTGACCGAGACCGTCGGCGGGCTTTGCCTCGCGGCCGGGTTCCTGACCCGTCTCGCCGCCTTGCCGATCACGATTTTTCTTCTGACCGCAATCGCCTATCACTGGCAATTCGGCTTCTACTGGAACAACCGCGGGTTCGAATATCCGCTGCTGTTCTCCGCCGTCGCCCTCTACTTCCTCGTTCGCGGCGGCGGGCCGTGGTCGATCGATGCGAAGATCGGACGCGAGTTCTAAACACAGATGATCACGGGTAATGGTATCACGATGAGTGGCAAAGGTTTCGCCTCTGCCGCCGACATGGCCGACAAGACGGTCTCGTTCGACGAGATCGGCTCCGGCCTGTTCGCCTATACGGCCGAGGGCGATCCCAACTCCGGCGTCATTATCGGCGACGATTCCGTCATGATCATCGAGGCGCAGGCCACCCCGGCCATGGCGCAGGACGTGATCGCGCGGGTGCGCAAGGTGACCGACAAGCCGATCAAGTACGTGCTGCTGTCGCACTATCACGCTGTGCGCGTGCTCGGCGCTTCGGCCTACAAGGGTGCGGAAATCCTGGCGTCCGAAACGACACGCGCGCTGATCGTCGAGCGCGGCAAGCAGGATATGGACTCCGAAATCGGCCGCTTCCCGCGGCTGTTCCGCGCGGTCGAGACGATCCCCGGCCTGACCTGGCCGACCATCACGTTTCCGCAGCAGATGACGGTGTGGCTCGGCAAGCGCGAGGTGCGCATCGCCCATCTCGGACGCGCGCATACCGCGGGTGACGTCGTCGCCGTTGTGCCGGACGCCGACGTCGTGTTCTCGGGCGATCTCGTCGAGTATCGCTCGGCCTGCTATTGCGGCGACGCCCATTTTACCGACTGGCCGGCGACACTCGACCGCCTCGCCGCGCTCGGGGCGAAAGCGCTGGTGCCGGGCCGCGGTTCCGCGCTTGCGACGCCGGCCAAGGTCGCCGAAGGCATCGCCATGACCCGCGACTTCCTGTCCACACTTTATGGCTCGGTGTCGGCGAGCGTCGCCAAGGGTTTCGATCTCAAGCAGACGTTCGACGCCGCGCGCGTGGTGATGGATCCCAAATTCTCGTCTTTTGCCATCTACGAGCACTGTCTGCCGTTCAACGTCTCGCGCGCCTACGACGAGGCAAAAGGCATCGATCATCCGGTGATTTGGACCGCTGAGCGCGATCGCGACATGTGGGCGTCACTTCAAGGCTCCAGCGGCGACGCCAAACGCTAGATGTGAGCGCGCTCCGGCGAAAGCCTGCACCCGACTTGATCCGGACTTGATCCGGGCGCCGCCAGGCAGCGTGAGCCGCCGGCGGGCGCGGTCGTTGCCGAGCGCCGAGGCGCGCGCTATCGCTATCCGGTCCACCGGAAGCGCGCGATGGCGGCGTCGATCTCAGACAAGGCTGCAGCGGCCGAGCACACGTCGCGCTATCGCTATGGCTATGTGCGCTCGCCCGACCAGGACGCGCGGCCGGCGGCGCGCCATCCGGTGATCGTAGTCGGCGCCGGCCCCGTCGGCCTGACCGCGGCGATCGATCTTGCCCTGCGCCGCATCCCGGTCGTGCTGCTCGACGACGCCGACCGTATCGGCACCGGCTCGCGCGGCATCTGCTGGTCGAAGCGGACGCTCGAAATCTGGGATCGTCTCGGCGTCGGCGAGCGCATGGTCGCGCACGGCGTCACCTGGAAGCTCGGCAAGGTCTTTCTCGGCGACGCGCAGGTCTATTCCTTCGACCTGCTTCCCGAGGACGGGCACAAGATGCCGGCCTTCATCAACCTGCAGCAATATTTCGTCGAGCACGCGCTGATCGACCGGGTCGCCGAAATCGATCGCATCGATCTGCGCTGGCGCAACAAGGTCGTTGCGTTAGTGCCCCGCAACGACGGCGTGCGCCTCACCGTCGACACCCCGGAAGGCCGCTATGACCTGGATGCCGACTGGGTGATCGCCGCCGATGGCGCGCGCTCGGCGGTTCGCGGCATGCTCGGCCTCGGCTTCACCGGGGTCACCTTCGAGGACAAGTTTCTGATCGCCGACGTGCGCATGGCAGCCGATTTCCCGACCGAACGCCGCTTCTGGTTCGACCCGCCGTTCCATTCCGGGCAATCGGCCCTGATGCACAAGCAGCCCGATTGCTGGCGGATCGACCTGCAGCTCGGTCCCGACGCCGACAGCGAGGAGGAACAGAAGCCGGAACGGGTGATGCCACGCCTCACGAAGATGTTCGGCGACCGCGCGCTGGAGCTGGAATGGGTCTCGATCTACCAGTTCAACTGCCGCCGGCTCGATCGCTTTATTCATG
>Ga0307472_100000464_pt1 | contig 14270 bp, 15 predicted proteins | sample atmos_gasesAM5C__2_FD_204582 | JGI IMG/M metagenome (GOLD analysis project Ga0307472, IMG submission 204582) | Hardwood forest soil microbial communities from Morgan-Monroe State Forest, Indiana, United States - atmos_gasesAM5C_05 | ecosystem: Environmental > Terrestrial > Soil > Temperate...
CCACAGGTCGTTGATCATGGCCCGTCCTGCCAAATCACGCAGAGATGCTTTTCCGCGAACGCACCGGCTCCGTCGCCAACGCATGTGTCGTGCATGCGATGACGGCCCCCTCATTCGGGCGCAATTCCAAACCGTCGCGTACCGCCTCGCCGCTGCGGTCGGCGAACGAGGATAGGAGCAGGCGTCCGGCAAGGGATCCCGACGGAAATGTCACCGCAGCCGGCTCGCCGCCGAGGTTGAGGGCGACCAGGATTTGAGTGTCATCCCACTCGCGCAGGAACAACAGGAGGTCGCTCTGGGCCACGATTGGCCGGTAGTTTCCGAGCACAAGCGCCGGCTGCGATCGCCTGAGCTCGATCAAGCTGCGATGGAGTTCGAGCATCGACGACGCGTTGCCGCGTTGCGCCGCAACGTTGACCTCGCGCAGCGGATCCGAGACAGGAAGCCAAGGTTCGGTCGAAGAAAATCCTGCGTGCTTCGTTCCATCCCATCGCATCGCGGTGCGGCATCCGTCCCGACCGCAACCGCGGCCCGGCACGTTCTTTTCGAACGGATCACGGACCTGGTCGGGCCGCAATGCCGCCTGCCGCATGCCTATTTCGTCGCCGTAATAGATCGTCGGCGTGCCGCGCAGCGTGAGCAGCAGCATGGCGGCAAGCCGTGCCTGTTCAGCCCCCAGGCGGCTCGCGACACGCGGCTGGTCGTGATTGCCGAGCACCCAGTTGGGCCATCCGCCGGGCGGAAGAGCCGCTTCATACTCGTCGATGAGTTTCGCGATCGTGCGGGCATGCCATGGGGCACTGATCAGGCTGAAGTTGAACGGCAGATGCACCCCGTCGAGATCGCGGCCGTAGTACGCAACCAGGCGCTCGATCGGCAGATAAATCTCGCCGATAAGAACGCGCTCAGGAAACTCATCCGCGACCCTGCGCATCTCGCCGACGACCTCGTGCACTTCCGGCTGGTCCGCGGTGTAGCGCGGAATGAGCGCGTGGTGCGGTGGCTCGCCCGAATTAAAACGAGGATTGAAAGGATTGTTGCGGAACTGAGCGTCCTTGATCAGGTGCCAGATCACGTCGACGCGAAATCCGTCGACGCCGCGTCGGAGCCAGAACCGCATGACGTCGTAGATGGCGGCGCGGACTTCGGTATTGCGCCAGTTGAGATCGGGTTGAGCAGCCAGGAAGGTGTGATAGTAAAACTGCGCCGTGCGCGCATCATATTCCCAGGCGCTGCCGCCGAACTCCGACAACCAATTGTTGGGCGGCCCGCCGGCGTCAGCAGAGTCGCGCCAGATGTACCAGTTTCGCTTCGAAGAATCGCGCGAGGCGCGGCTTTGTCTGAACCAGGCGTGCTGATCGGATGTATGGTTGGGAACGAGATCGAGAATGATCTTGAGCCCATGTTCGTGAGCGGCGTCGAGCAGCGCGTCAAAATCAGCCAAGGTGCCGAAGATCGGGTCGACGGCGGTATAGTCGGCGATATCGTAGCCGAAGTCGGCCATCGGCGAGACGAAGATCGGCGACAGCCAGAGGGCGTCGACGCCCAGCTCGACCAGATAGGGCAGCCGCCGTGCGATGCCGGCGAGGTCGCCAACGCCGTCGCCGTTGCTGTCCTGAAACGAGCGTGGATAGATTTCATAAATCACGCCCGTCTGCCACCAATGCGCTCGTGCCATCAGCTTCATGAAGCCTCGAGCTCGTCTGGCCGCAGTGGAAGGGGCGCAATGATGGGTCTTCCTTCACGATCGAGATCGGTCGACTGGAGCAGCACGGCATCAAGCGAGACCAGGAGTTCGTCTCCCTGGGTTACGCGACACTGTCCTGATGGGCGGTCATGCATCTGCCTAGCAACGCAACCGTGGAACGTTGGTTCCTGATGGACTTCTGCCCTGGCCACGCGCTGAAAGGTTCGCGCTGGCGCGAGCCTGCTGAGGCCAGTAGCTTCGCTCGCAACACCGATCCGGGTTTGGAAAACCGATCGCGGTACGGCCTTTCGTGCCGCCAAGCGCAATCGGGTCAGATCCGAGATCTCCGGCTAGTGGCAATGCCGATCAGGGCGTATTTTCCTGAGGCGAGCGTGACAGTCTGCGCAAAGCGACCCTGGACGGCCTCGCTGGGAACGGGGAGGCGGAACGCGGCGCCGTGCTGTCTGGCAGGGGCACCCTGCCCTCGCGATTCAACTCGCGGATGTCGCGCAGGTCGACGAACACCACGTCGTCGCGGCCGTGCAGCGCAACCGCCTCGGCGGTTGGCAGCGTCGCGATCTCGCGCTCGGCCGCCTCGACCAGTTCCTTCACACGGATGGTGATCGTCTGCGGCACGACGGTCGCCTTCGACGCAGCCTCGGGGTCACGCCCGCGGTAGCGCCCAACTTATCCGACAGACGCCCAGGCTTTTGCCAGTATATTTCGTGGCCGATAAGCGATTCGCCAATGAACCGGGCATCTTCTTCGTCTTGCTGGATGGCGGCGGTCGCGATGCTCGCGCTCACGGGCCATGCCGCCATGGCCTTCCCGCCTTCGGCGGCAGATCGCCGCGACATCGCCGCCAGGCTGCTCGAATCGAGCGTCGCGTTGCGCGGCGCCAAGCCCGACGCCGCCAGGGCACGACGGGCCTGCAACGACGCCCGCGCCATCGCGCGCCGTTCCGACGCCAATGATCTGTGGTCGGCGCAGATTGAGGATTGCCTCGCAACAGTCGATGACGTCCAGGACAATGCGGTCGGCGCCTGCGACCACTACGCCGAAGCGGCGGAGAAATATGCCAAGGTCCGCAACGATCCCGACATCCGCAGCGTCGACGCCGACATCGAGCGCACCCGCAAGGCGCGTGTCCGGCTCGCCTGCCCCGGCACCGTCGCGGCGCCGCCCGCTGCCACGCTGGCCGGCGGCCCGCCCGCCGCCAAGGACCTCAACGCGATCGTCGCGCGTACCACCGGCGCCCATGTGCAGCTCTTCGCCAAGGACGCCAAGGGCGCGCGCTCGACCTGCGAAGAAGCGCGCCGCCACGCGGCACGCTTCGCGCCCACCGGCTACGCCGCCGGCATCGTCGAGGAATGTTTCGCGGACGTGGCCTCGTTCGAGAACGACAAGCCCCTCGCCTGCACCCGCTACGGGACCGCCGCGACGCACTACGCCGCAGCGAGGCCGGGCGAACCGGGCGCAACCCAAGCCGCCAGGCAGGTGGAACGGGTCAAGGCAATCCGCGCCAAACTCGGCTGCTGACGCACCGGAGAAACCATGCTGCTGTTCACCACATTGGACATCGCTGCCTTCGCCTTCTTCGTCGCCGCCTGGGCGGGTTACGCCGTCGCGGTGGAAAAGACCCGGCACGGCCACGACAGCCTCAATGCCCGCATGAATGTCTATCGCGAAGTGTGGATGCGCCGCACGCTGGCGCGCGACATGCGCATGGTCGACATGCAGATCATGGCCGCGCTGCAGAACGGCACCGCGTTCTTTGCCTCCACCTCGCTGATCGCCATCGGCGGCGCGCTCACCCTGCTGCGTTCGACCGACGAGATCCTCTCGGTCGTGGCCAGCCTGCCGTTCGGCATCCAGGCGACACGGGCGCAATGGGAGGCGAAGGTGATCGGCTTCGCCCTCGTCCTGGTCTACGCGTTCTTCAAGTTCGCCTGGTCGTACCGCCTGTTCAACTACGTGGCGATCCTGCTCGGAGGCTTGCCTCCCTCCGACGAGAAGGACACGGCCAAGGCCGAGGTCCATGTCATCCGCACGACCCGGCTGTTCGAATCGGCCGGGCGCCATTTCAATCGCGGCCAGCGCGCCTTCTTCTTCGCGCTCGGCTATCTCGGCTGGTTCGTCGGCCCGTGGGTGCTGATCGCCTCGACCACGGCGGTCGTCCTCGTGCTGTGGTACCGCCAGTTCGCGTCCGACGCGCGCCGCGCGGTCACGAGTGACTGAAGATCCGGGCGATCAGGACGCGTTGAACCACAGCGCGAGCACGGCGAGCGCGATCAATCCGACCGCCACCAGGATGGTCAACGTCCATTGCGACTTTTGCCGCTCGGCATGATGATCAGTCTGCATCGACATGGGACATTCTCCTCTTCAGGAGTCGCGCTCCCGCAAAGGCGCATCCCTATGTGGCTCACCCGGATGGTGAAGTCCGACGGGATCCACCTTGCCAAGCGCATACGACTTTAGTCGTAGCCCAAAATTCAGGCAATATCGGGACGGCCGCGGACAGAGATCGGGAGGACCTTCGGCCCGACAAAAAACCTATTGTTTTCAAACCTATTGTTTTCTTGCTTTTGACCGATTTCTACGGCACGGCGGAGCGACCTTGGTTCGCGAGTTGTGCAATGTCCCCTCTTGATCCCGCGCAGGTCGAAGCCGCCGTGCATCGTCTTCTCGCCGGCCCGGTCGCGCCAAGGACGCTCGGCCCGACCGACCTCGCCCGGGCGCTGTCGCCTGACGCCGAGTGGCACGCCTTGCTGCCCGCCATCCGCCGCGCCGCGGTCGAGCTCGCGCTCGCCGGTCGGCTGGTGATCTATCGCAAGGGCAAGCCGGTCGATCCGTCGGACTTCAAGGGCGTCTGGCGCATGGGCCTGCCGCGCCACGATTGAGCGGAGCCAAAACAAGCGTAGCCCGAAACCGCGAGCGGCGGATCGACACGGTGACGCGCATTTCGCCGCGCTTCGTCTTGGCTACGGCTGCGGCCGGCAATTGCCGGCGGTGCGCGGGCCCGGCAGCAGGTCCGAGGTTTGACCGGTCAGCCAATAGATGACGAGGCCGGTCCACTCGTGCACCGCGGTGTCGGTTCGGCGCAATCCGTCACCGACCGAATTGAACGGCCGATAATAGTCGCCCTGCCCGCGCGTGCGAAAATCGACCGGATAGGCCTCGACCGCAAACCCCGCCTGCCGGAAGGTGCCGACCGAGCGCGGCATATGATGCGCCGAGGTGACGAGCAGCCAGCACTCGCCCGGTTTCGGCGACGCCACCTCCCGCGAATAGATTGCATTCTCGACCGTGTTGCGCGAACGGTCCTCCAGGATGATGCGCTCGCGGGCGATGCCGAACGAAAGGAGCAGGCGCAGCGCGAATTCCGCCTCGGTGCCCTGGGGAAACACGAGACCGCCGTTGCCGCCGGAAAAAACGATGCGGGCCTGCGGAAACCGGCGCGCCAACTCGGCGATCACGGTCATGCGCTCGGCCGCCTCGTTGAGCGAGACCTCGTTGCGCAGCCCCGAAAGCTCAGGGCCGATGGCGCCGCCGAGCACGACGATGCCGTCAGGCGCGCCGCGCGATCCATCCCACTGCGGAAAGCGTCCCTCAAGCGGCAGGATCAGCAGATTGCCGACCGGCGACAGGCCGATGATGGACAGAACCACCAGGCTGCCGACCACCAGAATCCCGCCGGCACGGCGCAGCCGCGTCGTCAGCAGCAGAAACGCGCCGAGAAGGCCGAGCGAGATGACAAGGTTGGACGGCAGCGCGAAGAAGCCGGCGACCTTGGAAACAACGAAGAACATCCGGACCGGGCTGCCTCACGTCATTTGACGTTCTGTTTCTTCCATGCCTCGTAGCGTGCCTTGGCTTCCTCGTTGGCCGGATAGAGGCCGGGCAGTTTGACGCCGTTCTCGACCTCGCTCACCACCCAGGTCTCGTAGCGCTCGTGCTCCTCGCCTTCGATCGCCACGAATTCGAGCAGGTCCTTGGGGATCACGACCGCGCCGTCGTCGTCGACCACGATGATGTCGTCGGGAAAGATGGCGCAGCCGCCGCAGCCGATCGGCTCCTGCCAGCCGACGAAGGTGAGTCCGTTGACCGAGGCCGGCGCCGCGGCGCCGGCACACCACACCGGAAGCTTGGTGGCGAGCACACCGGCCTTGTCGCGCACCACTCCGTCGGTGACCAGCGCGGTGACGTTCCGGCGCATCATGCGCATGATGAGAATGTCGCCGAAGATGCCGGCGGTGGAGACGCCCATGGCGTCGGCCACGGCGATGCAGCCTTCCGGCATCGCCTCGATGGCGGCGCGGGTCGAGATCGGCTTGCCCCAGCTTTCCGGCGTCGCAAGGTCCTCGCGCGCCGGCACGAAACGCAAGGTAAACGCGGGTCCCACCAGCCGCTTGCCGCCTGCGACGAGCGGCATCGGGCCGCTCATCCAGCAACGCCGGATGCCCTTCTTCAGCAGGATCGTGGTGATTGTTGCCGTGGTGACATGGCGAAGCTTTTCAAACAACGCGTCCATGGCAATCCTCGTCGAACGAAGCGCAAACGTCAGGCGGGCATCAAGCCCAGCCGCTCGTCGCGGCGGCGCAGCCAGGCGACAAATGGGATCGACAGCAGCACCATCCAGGCCTTGCCGACGACCTGGCCGGCGACGAAGTCGAGCGTGCCGAAGGCGAGCCACACGAAGACGATCGAGTCGATGACGAGGCCGACCGTGCTCGAGGCGACAACCGCCACGACGAGGCGTCGCTGTGCCAGTGGCGTATAGACCACAAGGTCGGCGATCTCGGAGAGAAAGAAGGCGGCGGCCGAGGCGACCACCAGCGCGGGCGGCGCGACCAGCGCCGAAAGCGCGGCACCGGCGAGGATCGCGCCGAAGGCGACGCCAACGCCGAGCCGGCGCTGCACAAGGTCGCGCAGAACGAGCGCCACCCCGATCATCAGGACGCCCGACGGCGCCATGAGGCCAGGCGCGACCGGCACGAGGCAGGGTCCGTGCGGCACGCATACGGTGCCGACGTGGCTGATCAGCCAGTTGGCGGCCGGGATGGTCAGGCCGAACAGGACGAGAAAGACGATCCCTTCGATCAGGCGGCGCGCGGCGTTGTCGAATGAAGCTGCAGACGAAGGTAACGTCATCGCATCGCCCTCCATTTAGCGAAGCCGTCGGCCCGCAGCCGGCAGGCTGGGCACTCGCCGCAGCCGTAGCCCCAGTCGTGACGGTGCGAGCGGTTGCCGAGATAGCAGGTGTGGGTCTCCTCGACCAGCAGGTCGATAAAGGGGTCGCCGCCGAGCGCCTGCCCAAGGGCGAAGGTCTGCGCCTTGTCGATCCACATCAGCGGGGTATGGATGACGAAGCGCCGGTCCATGCCGAGCCCGAGCGCGACCTGCAACGCCTTGATGGTGTCGTCGCGGCAGTCGGGATAGCCGGAGAAATCGGTCTCGCACATGCCGGCGACGAGGTGTTTGGCGCCGCGGCGGTAGGCGAGCGCGCCGGCAAACGACAGGAAAATGAGGTTGCGGCCGGGAACGAAGGTGGTTGGCAGGCCGTTCTCGGCGATCATGATCGCCGCGTCGCGCGTCAACGCCGTCTCGGAGATCGCGGCCAGCGCGTCGATCGTGATCACATGGTCGCCGCCCAGCCGCGTCGCCCATTCGGGCTTGAGCGCGGCGGTTTTTTCGCGCACGCGCGGACGCACATCGAGTTCGACCGCATGGCGCTGGCCATAGGCGAAGCCGACGGTCTCGACGCGGGCGAAACGCGCGAGCGCCCAGGCGAGGCACACCGTCGAATCCTGGCCGCCAGAGAAGAGGATGAGGGCGATGTCGGTGCTGCTGTCCACGTTGCATCAGCTCGCAGAGCCGCGGATTCGGGCCAATTCCGCCGAATCGAATCCGGATCTTCTCATCGGGCAGGTCATCAGCACATCCTCAATCCCACCTCGGCGCGCCGGCCCAGTCGACCACGCGGCCGCTCGGGCGCGCAAGCTTGCGGATCTCCTCCATCTCCTCGTCGGCCAGGGCGAAGTCGAAGATCTCCATGTTCTCCGACAGGCGCTCGACCCGCGACGTGCGTGGGATGACGATGGCACCTTCCTGGACCAGGTAGCGCAGCGACACCTGCCCGGCGGTCTTGCCGTAAGCCATGCCGATGGTCGACAGCACCTTGTCGCCGGCCGCCTTGCCGCGGGCGATCGGACTGTAGGCGGTGACCGCCATGCCGTGCTCGCGGCAGGCGCCCACCACTTTGGACTGGTCGAGATAGGGATGCCATTCGATCTGGTTGGTAACCAGCGGTTCGGTCGCATATTTCACCGCCTCCTCGACCAGCGGCACGGTGAAATTGGAGATGCCGATGTGCCGCGCATAGCCTTCCTTTTTCATCTTGCACAAGGCGCCAATGGTTTCGGCGAGTGGGATCTGCGAACTGGGCCAGTGGATCAGCAGGAGGTTGACGTCGGACAAGCGCATCCGCACCAGGCTTTCCTTGGTCGAGCGTTCGAACTGCGGCGGCGCGAGGTGGGTCTGCCACACCTTGGTCGTGACGAACACCTCCTCGCGCTTGATGCCGGACTCGCGCAGCCCTTCGCCGATCTCGCGCTCGTTGTCGTACATCTCCGCCGTGTCAATGTGGCGATAGCCGAGCCGCAGCGCTTGGTTGACGACGCGGGCGCAGGCGCGGCCGCGCAGCTCCCAGGTCCCGAGCCCGATCGCCGGGATCCGCGCGCCGTTAGTCTCGACATGGTCCATGGGAGCTGATCCCTGCACCGAAATAACAATCGTAAAGAACGACCCTGGTTATGACCGTCATTTTGGACCCGAATGCGCTCTAAACGTCCCATTTTGGCGCATGCGGCGGACTGACCACGCGGCCGTCCGGCCGCTTCAATTTGCCGATCTCCGCCATTTCGCCGTCGCTGAGCTTGAAATCGAATATTGCCAAATTCTCGGTGATGCGGCCGGGATTGGACGTGCGCGGAATAGGAATGATGGCCTGCTGGACCAGCCAGCGCAGCGCCACCTGCGAGGCGGTCTTGCCGTGTGCCTTGCCGATGCTGATCAGCGTTTCGTCCGCCGGCACCTTGCCGCGGGCCAGCGGACAATAGGCGGTGACGGACAGGCCGTGCTGGCGCGAGGCCGCGATCACCCTGCCCTGGTCGATATAGGGATGGACCTCGATCTGGTTGGTAACCAGCGGCTCGGCCGACAGGCGCGTCGCCTCGCCGATCATTGCAATGGTGAAGTTGGCGACGCCGATGTGCTTGGTGAGGCCCGCACGCTTCACGTTGTTGAGGGCGCCGATCGTGTTGGCAAGCGGGATCTGCGGATTGGGCCAGTGGATCAGAAGCAGATCAACGACGGCGAGGCCAAGCCTTTGCAGGCTTTCCTCGGCCGCGCGCTCGAAATCGCCGGCGGCGAGGCGGTTGAACCACACCTTGGTGGTAACGAAGACGTCGTCGCGCTTGATCCCAGAGGCGCGCAGCCCCTCCCCCACCTCATGCTCGTTGCCGTACATCGCTGCCGTATCGAGGTGACGATAGCCGGCTCGCAAAGCCGCGCTCACCATGTCAATGCATTGCTGATCCTTGATCGTCATGGTGCCGAACCCGATGGCCGGAATACGCGCACCGTTCGCTTCGACGAATTGCATGGGCTTCCTCGCTGGTGGGATTTATCTGTGACGGATTTTTCGCCTGCCGACAACCGGCCGGGCGCCCTATAGCTTGCTGAAGAATGTGAGCAGCATCGCCCGCCGCGCGGTCTCGCGCGTCAGGCAGGACGCCGTCATCGGTATCGCCATCGTGCCCTGGATCTTGTCGTAATAGAAGCTGCAAGTGCTGTCGCGATAGGCGATCCAGGTGCGCTGCATGTCACGCAGCTTGGCCTTCTGGTCGTCGCCGAGATCGTCGCGCAGAGCCTTGAATGTGTCGTTGAGCAGGTCGTCCCAGATCGCCTGTTCGAGGGCGTAGCAGGCGGCCTCGCCCTGGTTCGATCGCCCCACGCCCCGTTTGGTACAAGGCGTTGCAACCAGGTTGAAGACACAGTGCCGTTCGCCTTCGCCAACGTCGTCCTGGTACTTCTTGGCGCAAGCGCGGATCGCGGCGGTTTCCTGGGCGGTCGGCTTGCGGTCTTGAGCATGGATGGTTCCCGCGCCGACGCACAAGGCAACAAGTACGAGAAAGATGTGACGCGGTACGTGGTGGGCCATTTAATACTCCCGTCCGGAGGGGGTCATCGCCTCTGACAGTCGATCGTAATCACTGCGCTCCAGGCCGTGAGGATGGCGCCGCCTTCCTGCCAGCCGCTCCAATGCAGCGGCCGGTCGCCTTTTCCTTGAGCGCGTCGCCGCGCGGCAACGTCAGGCTTCTGCCCCCGGCACGCTCGTAGGCCGCGCACAGGCCTGACACCCCGGCGCCGAGGGTGGTCACGGTCTTGCCGCGTCCGGCAGCGCGAGGCTCGCCGCCATCGACAGCGGCGGCTTCATCGGCATGGTCGCCCCCAGCGCAATCGACATACCGGCCCCATTTGTCGCGCAGGATCCGGCTCCGGTTCAGCGCGTCTTCTCGAAGATTTCCCGTCCGATCAGCATGCGCCGAATTTCGCTGGTGCCGGCGCCGATCTCATAGAGCTTGGCATCGCGCAGCAGGCGCCCCGTCGGATAATCGTTGATGTAGCCGTTGCCCCCCAGGCACTGGATGGCGTCGAGCGCGAGCCTGGTCGCGTTCTCGGCAGCATAGAGAATGGCGCCGGCGGCGTCCTCGCGCGTGGTGCGGCCCTCGTCGCAGGCGCGCGCCACCGCATATACGTACGACTTGGCGGCATTCATCGTCACATACATGTCGGCGATTTTCGCCTGCATGATCTGGAACGAGCCGATCGGTTCGCCGAACTGCTTACGCTCGTGCACGTAGGGCAGCACATTGTCCATGCAGGCCTGCATGATGCCGATCGGACCGGCGGCAAGCACCACGCGCTCGTAGTCGAGGCCCGACATCAGCACCTTGACCCCGTCATTGAGGCGCCCGACCACGTTCTCCTCCGGTACTTCGCAATCCTCGAACACGAGTTCGCTGGTGTCGGAGCCGCGCATTCCGAGCTTGTCGAGCTTCTGCGCGGTGGTGAATCCCCTCATGCCCTTTTCGATGATGAAGGCCGTGATGCCGCGCGGCCCGGCAGAGGCATCGGTCTTGGCATAGATGATGATCGTCTCCGCCTCCGGCCCGTTGGTGATCCACATTTTCGAGCCGTTGATAACGAAGCGATCGCCCTTGCGCTCGGCCCGCGTGCGCATCGACACGACGTCGGAGCCCGCCCCCGGTTCCGACATGGCGAGGGCGCCGACATGCGCGCCGGAAATAAGCTTGGGCAGATATTTGCGCTTCTGCTCGTCGGTGCCGTTGCGGCGCAGCTGGTTGACGCACAGGTTCGAATGCGCGCCGTAGGATAGGCCAACCGCGGCGGAGGCGCGCGATACCTCCTCCATGGCAACGCAATGTTCGAGATAGCCGAGCCCGGCGCCGCCGAACTCCTCCTCGACGGTGATGCCGAGGAGCCCGAGCGCGCCCATCTCCGGCCACAGGTCGCGCGGGAACGTGTTGGTGCGGTCAATCGCCGCTGCGCGCGGCGCGATGCGGTCCTGCGCAAAGCCGTTCACCGTGTCGCGCAGCTTGTCGACGTCCTCGCCCAGGCCGAAATCGAAGCCGGTCCATGCATTGGGGATCATGCCGCCCTCCCCGCGTTGGCACACGCCTCCGCGTATGGCCGAGGTTATAGCGGGGCTGCGATGGCGTGTCAGCGCTCGCCGAAGAAGATCGCATGCGCACGAAGCCCTCGGGACAACCTCTCCGACAAAGGGCGGCCGCGGCATGCGGCACGTCATCTCGACAAATTTGCTGTCCCGGATTTCGCTATGCCCCATCGGGCTACGACTTACGTACGGCCCGACGCGGATGCCGTGCCGCGGCTGGAAAGCCAGCGGTCGATCAGCGCGCGCGGACCCGGCCGCGCGAACAGGTAGCCCTGCATCTCGTTGCAGCCGGCGAGCCGCAGCAGGATGCGTTGCTCTTCCGTTTCGACGCCCTCGCACACCACGGTGAGGCCGAGCGCGCGGCCGAGCGCCGTGATCGCTTGGATAATGATCTCACCGTTCGGCGAGCGGCCGAGCGGTTGAACGAACGACTTGTCGATCTTGAGTTTGTCAATCGGGAAGCGCTGCAGGTAGTTCAGGCTCGAATAGCCGGTGCCGAAGTCGTCGAGCGCGATTTTGACGCCGAGCGCGCGCAACTGCTCAAGGCGCTCCTTGGCGTCCTCGGGATCGTCAATCAGCACCCCCTCGGTGATCTCGAGGATGACGCGCGTCGCCGACAGGCCGGTATCCTTGAGCGCCGCGGCGACGATACCGATCAGCTTGCGGTCGCGCACCTGCACGGGCGACAGGTTCACCGCGACGTAGACGCCCGGCCAGAACATGGCGTCGGCAAAGGCCCTGCGCAGCACGAACTCGCCGAGCTCCATCATCATACCGGTCTGTTCCGCCACCGGGACGAACTCGCCGGGCGGGATCTCACCGCGCGTCGGGTGGGTCCAGCGCAACAGCGCCTCAACGCCGACGATGTTCTGGCCGTCGGCGGCGACGATCGGCTGGTAATGCACGGCGAGCCCGCCCTCGTTGAGCACCTGGCGCAATTCGTGAGTGATGAACTGGCGGTCGTGGAACTCCTGCTCCATGCCGGGCTCGAAGCCGACCACGCAGGCGCGGCCGCGGCGCTTGGCGGCGCGCAATGCAAGATCGGCGTGGCGCAGCAGCGCGTCATGGGTCGTGCCGTCGCGCGGCGCCTGGGCGAGACCGATGCTCACCCCTACCCTCATCGCCTGGTTGTTGACCCAGAAACCGCCGGCCATGGCCTGCACCGCGGCATTGGCCGCCTTGAGCGGCGCGTCGGCATCGGTCGAGATAATCACCGCGGCAAACTCATCGCCGCCGAAACGCCCGCACATTGAAGGCGCCGGAAACGCCGCCTGCAGATGCGCGGCGACCGCCACCAGCAGCGCATCGCCGCTGTGGTGGCCGAGACTGTCGTTGATGTCCTTGAAGCCGTCGAGGTCGAGATAAGCGAAGGTCACGATCTCGTTGGGCGCGCGCCCGGCGAGCGCGACGTCGAGCAGCTCGAGGATGCGGCGGCGGTTGGCGAGCCCGGTGAGCACGTCTTCGTAGGCGATCTTGCGCGCCTGGGCCTCGCTTTCGGCGATCTGGCGCGTGGCGCGTCCGACCTGATGCAGCGACACGCCGGCGAACCCAAAGAAGCAGACGGCGATCAGTGCGAGCAGCGGCGAGAGCTTCACCGCTGCTTCCGCCATCGGCCGCCGCGCCTCCCAGCTCATCCAGCCAACGATGCGGCCCTGCCGGTCGATCAGCGATTGCGTCTCGCGCCCGTCGGCCGCGCCCTCGCCGTCGAAGCGTAGGGTCTCGACGTCGGCGGTGCGCTCGAAAATGCCGACCAGCCGCAGGTCGAAGCGGGCGACCGCAGCGAGGATCGTCGGCGCCGGCTGCCTGCTGCCTTCGGGCGCGGCGCGCAACAGGGCGATCGCCGCCAGCGCCGGATGATCGTCGAGTGTGACGAAATCGCTGACGACCGGCGCGATGTCCCGGCCGAGCAGTTCGGGCGCGGTTGCGGCGGCGCTGCGCCGCGTGTCTTCGTCGCTGCGGAAACTCTCGATCAGCCGCATCACCGCTGGCGGTACCGCGTTTTCGCCGGGCGGAAACGACGCGATCAGCCGGCCGTCGGCATCGAGCAGATAGGATCGTTCCGGCCGATAGCGCGAGCGGCCAGCCGGCGCGATGCGCGTCGCCGCCTCGGCCGGCGTCAACGGTCCCTTGAGCCAGGTCAGGGTCGCGATCTCGGTCGCCCGGTGCAGGGTGAAATCGGCAAATATCGTGCGGAACTCCTCGACCGCGCTGAGCAATGCGGCGCGATGCTCGTGCTGCAGGCGATCGTCGCTGTGCTGCACCAGCACATAGGCTAGCGCGCCGCATGCCGCGGTGGCGACGAGAGCAAGCAGCGCAAGCGGAGCGATCAGCCGGGCGGCGAGCGGCCGCCACGCGAATGGGCTGTCGTCGGGTTTTCTGGCGACGGACGTCGTCGTCAGGCGCAACCATTGGCGAAACCGGCGCAATCCGGTTTCGGCCCGATCGACCCGCTGCACCAACGCCATGTCACTGCTCGCCGGTGATCCGGCCCACCCCATGTTACGCAACGACAGGCTTAACGCGGTTCTGGTTAATTTGGGGTCAGCAAACAAGGTTAATGAATGGTGATTCGGGCGACACGTGCCGGTGAGCCAGGTCGTTGCCGCCCGTCGGCATACGCTGAGACGATCCCGGGTCTGCGGCGCATCACTCCACTACGCTTCGCGCTGCGCCGCCTGCGCGATGAGGCGCGCGAGAATGCGCGCCTCACTTCAGGCCGAACCACAGCGTGGCGATGCCGAGGAACGAGAAGAACCCGACCACGTCGGTGATGGTGGTGACGAACACGCCCGACGACACCGCGGGGTCGGCCCTGAAGCG
>Ga0307472_100000465_pt1 | contig 14268 bp, 13 predicted proteins | sample atmos_gasesAM5C__2_FD_204582 | JGI IMG/M metagenome (GOLD analysis project Ga0307472, IMG submission 204582) | Hardwood forest soil microbial communities from Morgan-Monroe State Forest, Indiana, United States - atmos_gasesAM5C_05 | ecosystem: Environmental > Terrestrial > Soil > Temperate...
CTAATGGAGTACCTGCGGTAATCAACAGCTTCCCGGTGCCCAACTGCCAGCCGAGCGGCGTAAACGTAGGGCCAGGCACCGACGTCCTAGTTGCTTGCGCGGGACACGATGGAAGGCAGTTTGCTCCGCTCACGTACATCATCAATGGCACCACAGGCGCCATCCTCGCCACGATAAACTTTGTCGGAGGCGCGGATCAATCGTGGTTCAACCCGGGCGACAATAAGTACTACATAGCGTCGAGAGATATGATCCCCTCGCCCGTCCTCGGCGTGATCGACGCCCGTTCGCGGCAGTGGCTGCAAAACGTGCCCACGAACGGCAACGCCCACAGTGTCGCGGCCGATCCGATCAACAATCACATCTTCGTGCCTCTGCCTGCTGGCGGGAATTGCCAATCGCAAAATATCGACGGCTGCGTGGGGGTGTATGCGTCCCAGTAGGTGACCACCTAACTTTATTCGGAATCGGAAGCCCGGATTCACAATCGCGGATTCGGGCTTCTGCTTTTTGAGGGAGCGAACTAGCGGACGACTGTTTCTTGGTAGCGCATCATTTTCCAGTCGCCCTCACGATTCGTCCAGAGTTCGCCGATGAAAATTCTGCGGAAGCGTGTGGCCGAGCCTCTCGGGAATTGCATGGTGCATTCATAAGTGACAAAAGCGTAGTGTGGTCCGAGCTGCTGCACCTGGAAAAGCTGAAGCGAGTACTCGGTGAACATGCTGTGCTCTACTTCACGCAAGATATGGGGCTTGGGACGCTCGCCATCGCCGTCGGCTTCCACAGCCTGAAAATCATCCGTCAAAAAGGCGGCGTAGCCATCTTTGTCCTTTTTCTTGAATGCCGCCCACGCGGCTTTAACCTTCGCTTCGAGCAGTTCGGCCAGCTTGGACTGAACATTTGTGTCCTTTGATTGTGTGCTCGCCGGGGTTTTGTCCGTCGCAGCAGGTTGCTGTGCGAACGCAAAGCAGGGCAGTACAAGCGCAAAGCATGCGCATAGAATCCAATTCCGCATCTCTGCCTCCTCAAATCGAAGCGCCGCGCATCTTACAGGTCTCGTGGGATGCAGTCAAAGCGGAGTTCGCTGCACTTCGAAAGACGAGACGACGATATCTCGGCTATAGTCGGTTGTCGTCTTGAGTAGTCTTGGCTAGTATGGATTTGTGGGTCGCGATATAGGTTTATTTGAGATATCAATACCGGCTCGAGTTCATGCACGAGCGGGATTTCAAGAGTGAAGAACAAAGAAAAGGGAGATGAAACAATGAGATCAGCCCCACTACTAATGCTTGTTCCCCTTCTATGGGCGTCTCTCGCATCCTCGGCGACGGCTCCGCCGCAATCGTCATCGGGGCAAGCATGGAGCCAAACTCAAATGTCAAATGGGACCACCTACACCCGATTCACCCTGACGGGTAAGTTCCTGAAACGGCCTGCGGGTGATGTCTCGAATCCCCCCTCACTGGCTGTGGATTGCGGCAGGGGTCGTGGCTCCGAGGGCAGGCTCATAGACGGGAATCTCCTGGTCGGTGTGCCCCTGAAGATCCATTACGTGGAACCCACAGAGATCCATGGAACGTCTTATTACCCCAAAGTGTTCGTTCAGATCCGTGTGGACGACGCAAAGAGTGAGAAACGAAGTTGGACGCCGGGAAAGGACAAGACGTCCGCCGTGTTTTCTAAACACTCCCTGCAGAAAATACTTCGCGCACACACCGTGGAAATCACCACAGAGGATGAGAACGGCTCGGAAGTCGCCGTGCAGTTTGATGTGCCTGACTCAAAGGCCGTCGAACAAGCCTGCAATGTCGACACCAAGAAGTGAAGACCAAAACTAAAAAATCGATCGCTGGTTGCAGGCGATACTCAGTCAGCTAAGCTCTATCTTCACCGGCACTGTACTACCGAATTTTCTTCCGATTCCGAAGTGCACAACGGCAGGCGGCGTCTCACAGTGTGCTTCACGATCGATAATCCTTCACCGTTCGTGAGGTAGATTAAATGTCGCCCATCTTCGGAATATATGCTTGTGACGCCGGTGAACGTCTTCACGGTATGCGGATTCTTGGGATCGGTCATATCCATCAGCCGTACCGTTTGCGTCGGGACAGTGCCTTCGCCCGACTTGTCGGATTGAACCGTGATGGCAAGCCCCGAGCCAACTTCAGTTAACTGGCCTCCGGGCGCTACGCGGTCGACAATCTGCGGTTTCTCCGGGTCGGTCACATCGACAACGGTGAAATGAACATTCTGCTGCAAATAGAGGTACCGCCTGCCATTTTCCTCTTGGAAAAAGATTTGACGCACCGCCGATCCGGGCAGAGGGATATGCCCCACCACTTTGGTCGTCTCTGTGATGTCGCTTTTGGAGTTGTTTTGAGCGGCGGCCCACGTGTTAATTGGGAGGAATGTCGGCGATGCTAGAATCAGCGCAAAGCCTAGGCAGATCTGGAAGGTTCTGTCGCGAAACATATTTTTCCCCTTCTTTTTGACACACTTCCTTCTGAACGTGAATTGACCCGTGACACCTCTTCCCCTGGGGTTCTGGCTCCGCCAATACATTGCGAGGAATTACCGTTAGAAGGGAATACAGTTGAATATGTATACTCCGATTGGCGAGGGGCCATGAGGAAAACCGGAAACGGGTGTCCAGGCAATGAAACCGAAGCGCATCGCGTTTATCGCCGAGGGTTAGGTGGCCGATGAGTTCCGCCGCGCAAGAATTCCTCCGCCGCGCCGTCGAAAAATCCGCGGACCTCACACATCGCCAAATCATCCGCCGCGGCGTTGATCAGTACAGCAGCGCCAACGATCGAGGCCGCGGACGTTTTTCCGATTGGGAAGCGGCTCGCCAGCGCTGCCATGAAATCAAGTGGGAAGCGCTCAATAATCTCGATCGCTATCTGCTGGAATTCGAACAGCGCGTGAAGGAACGTGGCGGCCACGTTTTCTGGGCCGCAGATTCCGCCGAAGCCTGCCGCTACATCACCGAACTCGCCGTCAGCCGCGGCGTCCACAAGATGGTGAAATCAAAATCAATGGTTGCCGAGGAAATCCATCTCTCACCCGCGCTCGAAAAGGTTGGCGTCCAGGCGATTGAGACCGATCTCGGCGAATACATCGTGCAACTGCGCGATGAGCCGCCGTACCACATCGTCACGCCGGCGATGCATCTCACCCGTAAAGATATCGCCGCTCTTTTCAAAGAGAAGTTGGGCGACGTGGATACCGACGATCCTGTCGAGCTGGTGGCCGCGGCTCGCCGCGCGCTGCGCCGCGATTTTTTCTCAGCCGAAATGGGGATCAGCGGCGCGAATTTTCTCGTTGCCGATGCGGGAATGATTGCAGTCACGACGAACGAAGGCAATGGCCGCCTCTGCACCAGCGTGCCCCGCATTCATGTGGCGCTCGCGGGCATCGAAAAAGTGATTCCGCGGCTGCAGGATCTCGCGCTGTTTTGGCCGGTGCTCGCAACGGCGGGCACCGGCCAGCCAATCACCTGCTATAACACGTTGATTGGCGGGCCTCGGAAGCCAAACGAAGTGGACGGCCCAGAAGAATTTCACGTCGTCCTGCTCGATAATGGCAGGAGCGAATTGCTCGCTGATGTCGAACAGCGCGACGTGCTGCATTGCATCCGCTGCGGCGCTTGCCTCAACGTTTGTCCTGTGTTTCGCACCGTTGGCGGCCACACCTACGGCACCACCTACCCGGGACCGATCGGCAGCGTGCTTACTCCCCACTTGCGCGGACTCGACGAGTTTCAGCATCTCTCCTACGCATCGTCGCTTTGCGGCGCGTGCACCGATGCTTGCCCGGTGAAAATCGATCTCCACCACCACCTTCTCGAAAATCGGCGTAACGCGGTGAATCGCTCCACTCGCCCCTGGAGCGAACGGGTCGGTTTCAAATTCTGGCAATGGATCATGCAGAGTGCCGCGCGCTTTCGATTCATGGGAGGTCTGGCGCGGATGGCGTTGCGCGTCACCCACCGGCTCGGTCTTGACGGCACGGCGTTCGATCCGATGGGCCCTTGGTCGAAAAATCACGCTGCGCCGCGCGTCCCTGAAAAATCGTTTCGCGCCCTCTGGGGAAAAGATAATGCCGCAAACTGAAAACGCCAGCCGCGAAAAAATCCTCGCTCGCATCCGCACCGCGCTGCGCGAGCCTGCTCCGCGTCACGAACCTGCCGGAGCAAGCGCAATCTTTGCTCCCGTCACCGGCCTGCTCGATCGCTTTCAGAAAGAGTGCGCAATCAATCTTACGGAATATGTCGCCGTCCCCAATTTGCGCGCGAGTGGCGCGGCCATAAAGGAAATTCTCGCGGCGCTTCCGCCGGGAGAAATTTTTGTTCAAGATTCGCCCGATCTTCGTGAGCTTGCCTCGGAGTGGCAAGACGGCCGCACGATACAGTGGTCGAGCGAAGGAGGACCAAGGGAATCTTCGCAAGTCACCATCTCCGCTTGCGAAGCACTCGTGGCGCAAACGGGCTCCGTGCTAGTTTCCGCGGCATGTGGAGGACGTGGCGCTTCGGTCGTCGCGCCGGTTCACATTGTCGTTGCGACACTCGCTCAGCTCCTGCCGGATATCGACGCCGCCTTGGCGCGCGTTCAGGAGCGCGGCATCGTCGCCCAAAATTCGTTTCTTTGCCTCATCACCGGATCGAGCCGCACCGCGGACATAGAAAAAATTCTCGTGATGGGCGCTCACGGCCCTCGCCGTTTGATCGTGGTGCTGGCGATGAGCTGAATTTTCCGTGTCACTCGTGAGAAAATGCACGCATTGCCGGGATGTGCCGGGAACTGCGAAAATATTGAGCCGTCTATTTTGCTCACCGGTTCGCCCAGACTTCGTCAGTAGAAGAGAGTTGCAGGGAATGGCAGCCTGAAATCCGTTTCGAGCAAATATCCGAGCGCCGCGAAGGCGGCCACAGAACCGGGAGGTCTGATCAATGAGCAGTGTACGAGTTTTGGTCGGGACGCGCAAGGGCGCGTTCATTCTGACGTCGGATGGCAAGCGCGAGAAGTGGGACATCAGCGGCCCGCACTTTGCAGGCTGGGAAATGTATCACCTCAAGGGCTCGCCCGCTGACCCGAACCGGATTTATGCGTCGCAATCGACCGGGTGGTTCGGTCAATTGATCCAGCGATCGAACGATGGCGGCAAAACGTGGCAGCCCGTCGGCAACAAATTTGAGTACGAAGGAGTTCCCGGCACTCATCAGTGGTACGACGGCACGCCGCATCCGTGGAAGTTTGCGCGAGTCTGGCACCTCGAGCCATCGCTGACTGATCCGGACACTGTGTACGCGGGAGTGGAGGACGCCGCGCTGTTCCGTTCGACGGACGGCGCGCAGACCTGGCAAGAGCTTCCCGGTTTGCGCGAGCACGGCTCCGGGCCGCGCTGGAACCCAGGCGCTGGCGGTTTGTGCTTGCACACGATCATTCTCGACCCGAAACAACCGGATCGAATCGTCATCGCCATCTCCGCGGCCGGTGCGTTTCGTAGCGACGATGCGGGCAAGACCTGGCGGCCGATCAACAACGGCTTGCGCTCCGAAGGCATTCCGAATCCCACGGCCGAAGTGGGCCATTGCGTTCACCACGTCGCGATGCATCGCTCGCGCCCGAATTCCTTGTTTATGCAGAAACACTGGGATGTGATGCGCAGCGACAATGCCGGAGACTCGTGGCAGGAAGTGAGCGGCGATTTGCCTACCGATTTCGGTTTTGCGATCGATGTTCACGCGCACGAACCGGAAACGATTTACGTGGTGCCGATCAAAAGCGATTCGGAGCATTTCGTACCCGACGGGAAATTGCGCGTGTTTCGCAGCCGGACGGGTGGAAACGAATGGGAGCCGTTGACAAAGGGTCTTCCGCAGCGCGATTGTTACGTCAACGTGTTGCGCGACGCGATGTCGGTCGATTCGCTGGATTCGTGCGGCATTTATTTCGGCACGAGCGGCGGGCAAGTCTACGCGTCGGCGGACGCCGGAAACAGTTGGAATGCGATCGTGCGCGACTTGCCGGCCGTGCTTTCCGTGGAGGTCCAGACGCTCGCATGATTCGCGTGATTCTTCCGGCGCATTTGCGAACGCTCGCGCGCGTGAACGGCGAAGTGAGCGTCGAAGTTTCCGGCGAGCCAACGCTGCTCTCCGTGCTCAACGCGCTGGAAAGTCAATATCCGGTGCTGCGCGGGACGATTCGCGACCAGGTGACACACGAGCGGCGGCCGTTCGTGAGATTTTTTGCGTGCGAAGAAGACTACTCGCACGAGCGCGGAGAAACGCCGTTGCCCGCAGAAGTCGTCGCAGGCAAAGAGCCATTTCTAATCGTTGGAGCGATGTCTGGCGGCTAAAGTTTGATTGTCCGCGTTTCTCAAGAAGAAGCGCGGGCTGCGGCCGCGTCGCGGACTGGTTGCACATTCTTCATTAGCGCACGGACGCGGCCCGCATCCACTTCGTTTTGCATTACCCCGTCTCGTTTCAGACTCGATCCCACGATGATTCCGTCGGCGTACTGTAAGAATGCGGCGACGTTTTCTGCACTGGTTCCGCTGCCAATTAGAATCGGGCGTTTCGCGAAAGATTTTGCTTCGCGGACTTTCTCAACGTCGGGCGCGCTTCCCGTAAATCTTCCCGAGACGATCAGCGCGTCAGCTCCGTAAAATTCCGTCCATTCGATGTGCGTGCGCAGATCGATTCCGGGGAACGGCACCGAGTGTTTCTTGTCGACGTCAGCAAAGACGTGGATTCCTTCGGCGTGGAGTTCTTTCCGTTTGCGCATTAACTCGGCGGCACATCCGTGGTCGAATTCGCCCGTGTCCCAGACGCGCGCACCGCTGAGAATGCAGACTCGAATCCATCGCGCGCCCGCTGCCAGCGCGATCGAAAGGCAGACGATGCCGCCATTGTGAATCACATTGATGCCGACCGGCACCGGGAAATTTTTGACGACTTCGGCGGCTGCCACGGCGTGCGCAGTCATCGCTTCGGGCTTTACGTCGTTGCCAACGTAGTAGGGTAGGTCCCACATATTTTCGACCGCGAGCCCATCGACGCCGCCCTGCACCAGCGCTTCGGCGTCGCGCAGCGCGTGATCGATAATTTTCTGCATTCCGTAGCCCGTGTAGCCGGGCGCGCCCGGAAGCGGCCACAGGTGCACCATTCCTATTACGGGCTTCGGGACGGGAAAGAGATCGGCGAGCGATTTCATTCGCGGGCGGTCGAGCTCTTTTTTCCATTCGGGCAACTGATTGCGATCCGGCAGTGGCGTCATGTGTGCCTCTCAGAGCGCGAATTGCGATTTTGAAGGCGCGCGAGCGCGCTGCGGCGCACGGCGTCCCATTTCCCGCGCAAGGGCTGCGACCGCAACAGCGAAGCGACTTCGCGTGAGCCCGGAAGTTTTTCTCCGGCGCCAACGAACGATACGGCCGCCGCGCCGCCGGCGGTTGCCGCGATGGCGGCTTCTTCCACAGACCAACCGCGCAGGCGAGCCTGCAAAAATCCAGCGACGAACGCGTCACCCGCTCCGGTGGAATCGACCATTTTCACGTCGAATGACGGAACATGCTGCGGATCGCCATTGCGCGAAATCAGGCAACCGCTTTTTCCCAGCTTCAGGACCACTTCGCGAGCGCCCGCTTTCTCGAGCGCCGCAAACGCATGGCGCGGGTTGCGCGCGCCGGTGAGCAGCGTTGCTTCGTCCGTGCTAAGGAGGAGGATATCGACGCTGGGAATTATTTGCAAAATTTTTCCGGGGATCTGCTGGGCCGGCGCCATTCCGACGTCGAGCGAGACCCATCCACCGCGGACCTGAATTTCGCGCGCGATTTGTTTGGCGGCACGCGCGGGACCAGGGTTGAGAAAATTGTAGCCGACAAGATGCGCGGCTCGTTCGTCCTTGCACAGCGATCGCACGTTGCGCAGATTTCTCACGCGGCCGTTCGCGGCGCGGCTGCCGAAAAACGTGCGCTCGCCGTCGGGCGTAATGTTGATGTAGAAAAAGCCGGTCATCGCGTCGCTCGTTCGCTGAACCCAGCGCGTGTTCACGCCACCTTGAGCGAGATGATCGAGAACGTAGTCGCCGAAGCGGTCGCGGCCGACGCAGCCGGCGAGCCGCACGTCAACGCCCCAGCGCGCGAGAGCCAGCGCCGAATTCGCGCCCACTCCGCCGCAGTGCATTTCGAGCTGCGGCGCGAGGCAGTCTTGTCCCGGCTTCGGCCAGGCCTTCACGCGGCCGAGCATGTCGACATTGATATCGCCGATCACGACGATCGCCGGCTTGTGCCGAGTTTGGTTGCGATTGGTCAATTAGTCTCCAATCATCTCCAGCCTCCGACAATGTCCAGCGCGCGAAGCGTCGGGAATTGGCCCGAAACGCTTCCGCGCAACTTCGAAAAGGCCCCCTGTTTACCGCCGATTAGAAATTTTTATGCCGCATCTTTTCAATGTGTTACGACGAATTCTAATCGCGCCACCGTAGATTAGAACTACATGGGTTGAGGAACAAGCAATTAGCGGTACGAACTGAGAAATCGAGTGAAAAAAACGCTATAAATTTGCGATTAGAAAATTTTATGTGATTGGTTCTACAACCGGTTACGTGGAATTCTAATTCCGGATTTGCGATTAGAATTTGAGGTCGCTGGTGGCGTCGAGGAGATCGAAAAGAGAGAGCCTTCGACTCCCTCCGGTCGCTTCCTTCGTTCCTCAGGACGGGCAGGGTGACAATCCGTTCCCGATTGTCATTTGCGATTCGGCGCCACGGAGCTTGGGGGAAGTTGGCGGGTACCAAAACGGTAGGCGAGGAACATCGGCCGCCGCTTTCGCGGCTTTGAGCCTTGTGTCCCGTCCTACAGCTCGCTTTAGCGCTTATCTTCATAACTCAAGCATCACGGTAGCAGAAGGATACGAGGAAACGCAACAGATTTTCTATGTACGCATTTGTACGGGGAAGAGCGTGCTGCCACAAGGGCTCAAGGGTGGTTCGACTGCCTCTCGCCCGTTCCCAAAACGCTAAGGAACCGGCGCAAAGACTCGGATTGCGGCTGCCTGCGTTCCTTCGCGGCGCACTGCCAAAAACAGGCGGTCAAGGTCGGGGGAAAAGAAGCTCGTTCGCGCTCCCTTAACGGTGTTGATCCTCGCTGACTCCTTGTAGTGATCCGCATCCTGCTGTTCAAACACCGAGATGGCACCCTCGCCACCACTGGCATAAATTCGTTTTCGGATTTGATCGTAGAACACGTCGTCGCAATCACCTACCGCCGGCAGGCGCTGGACTGTTTTTCCTGTAGCTGTATCGAAGACGAGCAATCGTGCCGGGAATCGAGTTACGACGAACAATCGGTGGTCGACTTCGTCGAGGGCCATCGGATAATTCGCCAGCGTCATTCCGACTGGCCAGGTTGTGATAACCACGCGCCTCTGCCGGTCGAGAACAGCTATCTTGCGCGATTTCGGCAGATTTACATAAATCCGAGGGCTGTCTTTCTCAAGCTGAAATGATTCTGGGTGGGCGTCGAGCTTGATCTCGCCAACCTTGTTCCCCTCCTCATCGATTTCTGCCAAGGCACCTTCGCCATAGCCTACATAGATTCGCTTGTGACCAGAATCGTAGCGAAGGTTATCGGCATCATCGCCGTATTCAATGGTCTTGAGAGGCGCATACGAACTCCCATCAAATACCCGCACGCTTCCATCTTTTGAATTTGCAACGTAGATCCGATCAACAGAAGGCACATAAAGGACGCCCTGAGGCTCCTGTAATCCGCCGATTGTCTTTACTCGTTTGTCCACCTTGGTATCGATGACTTCTACCGTGTTGTTGCCGAGCGCAGAAACGAACAGACGCCCTCCTTTTACGTCAACGGACATGTGGTCGATTCGGCCCTGCACATCTGACAATTCGATGGTCTTCTCCAGCCGCAGGGGCTGACTCGCTTGCCCCCACGTGGAAGCGGCGAACACAAGTAGAATTATGACAAAGCGCATTTCACGTCTCCATTTAGCGCTGCTGCGCTGGCTCAACCGCTTCGTAAACGATCATCCGGGCAACCGGTTCACCGTTTTCTTGCTGCTCCGGCGCGTAGACCCGGTGAGTCGCGGTATCCACAGCAAGACTGTGGACCATCTTCTGCACGGCGAAGTCCTCAAGCTTTCGATAGTGGTCTGCGTCTTGTGCTTGAATGATCGCAATGAAACCACTGGAACAAGCGGCATAAATCCGTCCCAGGCCAGGGTCGAATTTCACAACGTCGGCCCCTGCGGGCAACGGAAGGTGCGCAATCGCATTGTGAGTATCCAAGGCAAAGACCGTAAGTGTCTTGGTTCCGCCGCACAGGAGAAATGCCCGATGGTGCTCGGAGTCGATTGCCATTCCGTGATTGTATCGACAGCCATTCACCGGATAGCTTCCTAGTACGGTGTCGGTTGCCGCGTCGATTTCGGCAACTTCATTGGCATTCCTCAGGTTTACGTATACCTTGCGGCTCACCGCGTCGTATTGGGGCATGCCAGTTTCGCTTTTGAATTCGAGCGTTTTAACAATTTCGTCTTTTTCTACATCGACAATCGCGATTGCTTTCCCGAGCGTATCTGAAACGTACATCTTGTGAAACGGCGCGGCGTATGTGCTTCCGTTGGGTTTGGCATCCGTTGCAAGGCGTTTGATCACGCTCATGCTTCGCAAATCCACGACCCCAATCTTTTCTTCACCCCAGTCTGAAGTGTAGACCTTGCGAAGACCCGGTACGTACTCCACTCCAGTAATGCCAGGGACACCAGGAATGGCTTTCAGAAGCTTGTTGGTTCGAACATCGATCACATACAGAATTCCCGGACCAAGATGGGCGGAAAGCAAATAATGGTCTTCATCATCCATCGTGAGGTAGTCGAAGCGCTCTCCCTTAGGCCCAGGGAGATCGATCGTGGCAATCTGCTTCAAGGTCTGGGCTTGCAGGCAACCGGCAAAGGCCAGAACCGCAAATAGATTTCGACAAAACGCTGGTCTGCCAAACAGTTCCATAGAGTAATCCTCCCTCAGGGAGCGAAAGAATACGTCCATTTCACCGCGAAGCGGGTTTCGCGAACTTGCGGCGGGTTCGCCGGGGCGATGCTGGCGAATTGCGTCCCGACGTTGTAGATGATGTAAAGGTCGCTGTCGGGCCGGTAGTTATACCTCAGGCGAACATTAGCGCTCACCGCCTGTGTGTTCGATGTGTCCACCTGAATCAGGCTCGTGAACGTTAAAAAACGAGTAAAGGAATAATTTGCCTGCAGGCTTGCCAGCACTACCGAGAAGTTACCGTTGGGTAGCGGCAATCGAAATCGGTCCCAGGTTTCCGACGCGGAGATCGAGAACTTCGCGGTGGGGCGATAGTTAGCCGCCACACGGAGTTCATTTAGAGTTCCTGCGTAGTATCCGCCCCAACGCTCGAAGAAGTTGTATGTGAAACGACGATTCTGCCCTGACCCGTATGTGAGCTGATGACGGGCGAAGTGATAGAGACCGTTCGGAATGAACACGTTCTTGTAGATGTGAAACGGCGTGGTGATCCGCTGAGTAAACACGTCTGCGATATCGTCGTCGCTGTAAGCACCGTTGTTGAACTCAGCTCGGAAGGTTCCCTGCCATTCCTGAGTGGAAACCTGGTTGCGCGTGTCGGGGGCGTGGAGAATGAATCCCTCGAATTGCAGTTCACGGACGCCAGTGATCGGAGGTCTGACCTTGAAAGTCAGATCTCCGTAGGTTTCGTTCGAATCGGTCCTCTCAATGAAACCCACTTCCGGGTTAAAATTCGGGCCGATTTTTCTCCGCTCGACGATTCCGTCCAGCCAGTTCGAACGGTAAGACAGTGAGGCCCCTACATCGCTGGCCCCACTCGGGTCACCGGGCGACCGCGTTCCAGCCATATGGGCATCGACGAACCAGTCTTTAAAAAAGACGAGACGGGTATCGACGCCTCCGGTTTGATTGAAATTGTCCTGCGTATCGCCCGATCGCTTATCAATACCCATCACGCCGATGTAGGAACCGGCCCACAGTGACTCCTTAACCCGCACGACCGCATAGTTCGCGTAGGGATTGGAACCGCTGGAACGAGTGTCCACATCCATGATGCCCAACTCCGTGCGGCCAATCGAGCCCGTCAGTCTCACTCCGCCGTTGATCGGCACCTGCTGGCCGGTCACCGGGTCGATTCCAATTTGACGGCTGAAAAACAGTTGGTCCTGGTCACCGATGTCAAAGTTGAAGACTCCTGCGTTCTCCAAGAAGAATTGACGCTTCTCGGGTATGAATATTTTGAATGGAGTGAGATTAAACGGCTCAAGATCGACCTCGGTATCGGCAAAGTCCGTATTGCCCGTAAGGTTCAAGACCAGGTTCGAACTAATGCCATACTTGACATCGAGTCCGCCTGTCAGCGGGAATTTGGGGTCCTGCCCCGTTTGTTTGTCGTACCGGGCCAGACCGTACGGCTTAACAATGAAGAGCCTTCCGCTTCCGATTTCGGTTATGCCCGTCAGTTCTCCTGCCTGTGAGACCTTCGTGATTCCGAAAGTTCTTCGGTAGGCGCTCCAAAGATCCTCTTCATTCTTTCTGCGAATGAATCGCTTCAAATCTAGACCCCAAATAACGGAGTTTGATTTAGTGAAGTTGAGGGTCGTGAACGGAATTTCGATTGTTGCAGTCCATCCGTCAGCAGTTATGCGAGCCTCGGAAGTCCACACTCCGTCCCACCCTCGGTCGAAGTCGCCTCCGTCCGTCCCCCCTTGCTCCTCTACTATCAGGCCGTCGCTTTGCGTCCCTAGCGGATTGATTTCGAAAACATAGCCACCGCGACGGTTGTGGTTGGAATCGATTGAAATCTCGAAGTGATCATCCAAGTCTTGGCTGACGTCTCGCCGCAGTTCTGTTGCAACGATCCGAGAGGGTTCTGAGTCATAGCAATGAATCCCAAAATAGACGGCATTTCGGGTATAGAGAATGCGTACTTCGGTCTTTTCTGTAGCGGGTTCACCCTCGTGGGGCTCCCGCTGCCGAAAATCGGTGATAGGTTTGGCTAGTTGCCAGAGTGGGTCGTCAAGGGTCCCGTCAAGCTTTGGAGTATGGCCAACGCGCATGGCCTCCGCTACGCGGGTCCCTTCATCTGGAACTGAACGAGCTGTATTCGGAACGCCGCCAAGCCTCCGAGGCAGCAAAAGTAGGGAGCTAAGAAATGCGCAAAGCAGAAAGTGGCTGAAGCGCTTGTTAACCCGCATCGTTCTCTCTAAGGGTAGCTGATTCGCGCGATTCTCCAAAAAATACAACCTGCGGAAATCGAGGTTGTGACACAAACTGTTACGGACTTGCTGTTCTCGCTGGTTCTTTGTGGCAAGAGGAGCAAGGTAAGGAGAAAGATTATGAAGTGCAAAATGACGGGAGCGGCGGGATTGGCCGGGGCGTTTGTTGCGGGCATGGTGGTGGCGACGGCGTTGGGTGGGGGGATGGCTGGGACGAGGGTGGCGGCGCAGGGGCAGCAAGTTACCGTGCAGAGGGTCATCAGCCCGACGATGACGGACGAGGATATTGCTTTGCTGCGGAAAGATCTGCGTGCAATGAAAATGCAGGTGATTGGGCAGAATATGTCGCTGTCGGAGGCGGAGGGGCTGAAGTTCTGGCCGATCTACAACCATTACGTGAAGGACTTGCAAGAAGTGAACAATCGGAAGTATGCGCTGTTGAAGCAATACGCGGAGATGTGGGCAACGATGACAGACCAAGATGCACTGATTTATGTGCGGAACTGGCTCGAGTCAGACGAGCAGGCGCAGGCGCTGCGCTTGAAGTATGTGCCGGTGGTAAGCCAGGTGCTGCCGGGAAGAAAGGCGGCGACGTTTTTTCAGTTGGACCGGCGGCTGAACATGATGATCGATCTGCAATTGTTTTCGCAGATTCCGTTGGCGCATGTGAAGGAGTAGGCGGGGAGAGATATCAGACATCCTAGTTCAGCGTCGGCAATACCTCAGTAGTTTCCGATTAATGTGTTAATCAGGACTTGTCCCGCGAGCTGTACCACTTCGTTGACGTGCCTCTTGCCCCAACCTAAGATGTGCGCCAAATGGTCGACTCCGCGTCACTCATCGGCCAGACGATCTCGCACTATCGAATCATAGAAAAACTCGGTGGGGGCGACAGCGGAGGACCTACAGAAAGCGATCAGTTACAGCAAGCAAGCCATCGAGCATGACCCAGCTTTTGCCCTAGCTCATGTCGTGCTGGCGGG
>Ga0307472_100000468_pt1 | contig 14218 bp, 11 predicted proteins | sample atmos_gasesAM5C__2_FD_204582 | JGI IMG/M metagenome (GOLD analysis project Ga0307472, IMG submission 204582) | Hardwood forest soil microbial communities from Morgan-Monroe State Forest, Indiana, United States - atmos_gasesAM5C_05 | ecosystem: Environmental > Terrestrial > Soil > Temperate...
GTGGTGATACTCCACGGGAACATGGTCATCGCCTATCCGGACGAGACGCCGGTGGAGATCGGGGAGGGAGGCTACTTCCTGCTTCCGGCGAAGCGGGCCTACGTCGCCTCCTGCGCCAAGGCCTGCGAGTTCCTCGCCTTCGATCAGCTTCCCTTCGACATCATCTACGCCGACCCCAACGACGATCCCCGCCTGCGCAAGTCGTGAGCCGGTCGCGATCAGCGCTCGGGACTCGGAGCCGGAGCGCTGACGCCCGCATCGGGGATCGACTTCTTCTTGGCCGACTTCTTGGCCTTGTGGACGTGTGCAGCGAACGTGCGGACGTAGGCGACCAGGGCATCCGCCTGCTCCGGGGTGATCTCGTTCTTGTAAGGGTCCATGACCACGGTGGTTCCGCCGCGCTCCACCTTGACGCCATTGAGGATGGCATCCTTCAGCTCCGCGTCCTTCTTGGCCTTGAACGCCGGGGTCGTCATGTCCTCGAGCTTCAGCTCCTGACCCTTCTGGGTATCCGCCTTCCCGGTCTGTCCATGACACGAGGCGCACTTCCCTTTCCACAGGCGCACCGTCTTCGGGTCCGTCTCGCCCATCGCCGTGGCGCAGAGAAGAAAGGAGACAGCAGTCACCGAAGTCACCAGGTGAGCCCATTTCATGGAGTGACCCCTCGTTTCGCGCCCGCGTAGCGTATCCATCAGCACCGCGCAAGAACGAGCAGTCCCGTCGCGGCGAAGCCTGTTCGGCCGTGCCCATCTGCTTCGCCCGACCCGGCAGAGGCGAGCAGTCATCGCGCACCCGACGGCCGAGCTGTCGGCGGAGATCCGTCCGTCGGAGGCATGTTGGCTCTGAGGCCCACCGCCGCCTCCACCGCCTGGAAGCGGGCCTCGGCCCGCAGCGGGTCGAGCCGGGGGTCCACCCCCAGGTACCCGAGCCAGCCCGACCGCTGCTGGCAGGCACGCTCCAGCCAGTCGAGTGCCGCCGCGCGATCCCCGAGCCCGAGGTGCACCAGGGCGATCTCGTAGGCGAAGTTGGCCGATGTCCCGCCCGCCCGTTCCAGCTCGGTGATGACCTGTATCGCCGGCTCGCGCTCACCCACCACCGCGTGGGCCCGCCCCACCAGGGCGGTCATCACTGGATTTCCCTGGGCGACGCGCTGGCCCTCCCGCGCGGCAACGAGCGCCCGGGTCGGGTCGCCGAGGCCCTCCAGCCCCCAGGCCAGGAAGTAGTGGCCCCAGTGGTAGGTGGGATCCATCGCCACCACCCGCTCGGACTGGGCGACTACCTCCGCGGGCTGGCGGGCCATGTGGTGGTGCCAGGCCAGGTGCACGTGCATCAGGAGGTTCATCGGGTCCAGCTGCAGACAGCGCTGGCTGGCCTCCAGCGACTCCTCCACCCGGCCCGCCGCGGCCAGGCAGTGCGAGTACCAGTGGTGGGCAGTGACGCACTGGGGGCCCAGGGTCAGCGCAGAGCGGAAGCTGGTCTCGGCGGCGGCGAGGTCCCAGCCGTAGTGAAGCGCGGCGTAGCCCAGGGCAGCATGCGCCTCGGGGAGGGTGGGGTCGATGGCCAGTGCGCGGCTGGCGTGGGCCATCGCCTTCGACTGGCCCTCGGCGTGGGGTAGCACGCCGGCCTCCCACGAGCCGAGCGTCACGTAGACCTCGGCCAGGCCGGCCCAGGCCTCGGAGCACTCCGGGTCGAGAGCGAGCGCGTCCTGATAGCAACGGATGGCCCGGTTCACCACCTCGCCCGGCCGCCGGTTCCAGAAGTAGCGGGCCTGGGCCACGCTCTCCAGGGCCTGCGGCGGGGAGGGGCGATGGGCCGATGCCGGAAGGGCGTGGCCGAGCGCATGGGCAATCCCGCTGGCCAGCGTGGCGTCGAGGAGGAGCACCTCGGCCGCGCGCCGCTCGAGCGCCGTGGACCAGATCGTCGTCGCCCGACGGGCGTCGAAGAGGTGCGCCGTCACCCGGAACCCGTCCCCGGTGCGCTCGAGCCTCCCATCGACCAGGAAGTCCACGCCCAGCGCGCGGGCGATCGCCGGGAGATCATGGGTGCCCATCCCGAAGTGAAACGAGGAGGCGCGGGCGAGCACCGAGAGACCAGGGGCCTTCATCAGCCGGTTCAGCACCTGCTCGGCGATGCCCTCCGCCAGGTACTGGTCGGCAGGCTCGGGGTCGGAGCAGGGGAGCACGGCGATGGTCCGGGCCGCGGAGCGGGCCAGCGGCTGCACCGGGCGAACGAAGCGATAGCCGCGCTTGGGAATGGTCTCCACCGCCGCGTCCCATCCCGGCTCCGCCCCCAGCGTCTGCCGGAGGAGAAAGACCACCTTGGCCAGGTTGTTCTCCTCGACGACGACGTCCGGCCAGAGCGCATCTTGCAGGTGCTCCCGTGACACCAGCTGGCCGGGGACGGCGAGCAGCAGGCGGAGCAGGTCGAGGACCTTGGGCGGGGCCGGGACGCGCTCGGCGCCCCGGTAGAGCACTGCCGGCAGCTCGAGCCGGAAGGGCCCGAAGACATAACCGTCCACTGGCCCGGTTCCGTCCGTGGCTCACCCCCGGGCGACGACCTTGGCGCGTGATGCCGCAGGATCGCAAGAGCGGTTCACTCCCCGAGCAGGCTGCCGCTAAGGTCGGCCGTCCCAGCCAGGGGAGGGATCCGTGGAGGACTTCCAGCGGTTCCGGGTGAGGCCCGGCGAGAAGGTGAAGCTCCACCGGTACGACCCCGCCGAGACGCCGGAGGGCGTCTCGAAGGAGGAGGCCGACGGGGTGCTCCAGGGACTCCTCGAGGAGCTTGGCAAGCTCCAGTACCGGCTCTACGCCGAGCACCGCCAGGGTCTGCTGGTGGTGCTCCAGGGCATCGACGGGTCGGGGAAGGACGGCACCATCCGGCACGTGATGACCGGGATGAATCCCGCCGGCTGCGTGGTGACCAGCTTCAAGCAGCCCACCAAGCTGGAGCTCGACCACGACTTCCTCTGGCGAGTCCATCCCCACGTCCCCGCCAAGGGCGACGTGGCGGTGTTCAACCGCTCGCACTACGAGGACGTGCTGGTGGTGCGGGTGCACCACCTGGTGCCGAAGGACGTGTGGTCGAAGCGCTACGCGCTGATCAACGAGTTCGAGCGTCTGCTGCGGGTCGAGGGCGGCACCACGGTGGTGAAGTTCTTCCTCCACATCTCCAAGGCGGAGCAGCTGGAGCGCTTCGAGCAGCGGCTGGAGGACCCCGAGCGCCAGTGGAAGATCGCCGAGGAGGACTACAGGGAACGCGAGCGCTGGGACGACTACGTGGAGGCCTACGAGGACGTGCTCACCGAGACCTCCACCGAGCACGCGCCCTGGTACATCGTCCCCGCGGACAAGAAGCGGGTCCGCAACCTCCTGGTGGCCCGGGTGCTGGTCGATACATTGAAATCGATGGACATCCAGCCCCCGAAGCCCACCGTCGACCTCCACCGCATCCGCGCCGCGTTCCACAAGGCCAGCGCCGACGGAGAGAAGGGGAGCAAGCCGAAGGCGAAGCGGAAGAGGAAGAAGGGCTAGAAGGGCGGGACCTCGCGCCGCCGCCAGGGACGCTCCACCACCTTCCCCTGGGTCCTGGCCAGGGCGAGGGCCAGCGCTCGCCGGGTGTCCCGGGGGTCAATCACGTCGTCCACCATCGCCAGGGCCGCGGTGCGTTCCACCCGGACGTGGGGCTTGAGGCCCGCGGCGAGTTCCTCCTTCATCGCCCGGGCTGCCTCGGGGCTCCCCGCCGACTCGAGCGCCTTCCGGGCGGCAATGGCCACCAGTCCCTCCGCGCCCATGATGCCGATCTCCGCGCCGGGCCAGGCCAGGAGCAGGTCGGGCTCGAAGGCCCGGCCGTTCATCACGTAGTAGCCGGCGCCGAACCCCTTGCGGACCACCACCGTGAGCTTGGGGACGGTGGCGCTGGCCACCAGCTGCATCATCCGCGCCCCGTGCCGTACCAGCCCAGACTGCTCGGCCTTCGTCCCCACCAGGAAGCCGGGGACGTCCTGGAGGAAGAGGAGGGGGATTCCGAAGGCGTCGCAGAGGGCGACGAACCGGGCCCCCTTGTCCGAGGCAGCGACGTCGAGCACTCCCCCGAGGTGCATCGAGTTGCTGGCCACGATGCCCACGCTCCACCCATCGATGCGGCACAGCCCGGTGAGGAGGTTGCGGGCGAAGCGGGGCTTCAGCTCGAAGAACTTCCCGTCGTCGACCAGGGCGGTGATCACCCGGTGCATGTCGAAGGCCTGGCGGGGGTTTTCCGGGACCACGGTGAGGAGCGACTCCTCCCGCCGGTCGGGCGGGTCACCACTCGGCCGCCGTGGCGGCCGCTCCTGGCAATGGGCGGGGAAGAAGCCCAGGTAGGTCCGCACCGCGGCGATGCAGGCCGCATCGTCGGGGAACTCCCCGTCGGCCACCCCGGAGACCTCGTTGTGCACCTTGCTCCCGCCGAGCTCCTGCTCGGTGACCTGCTCTCCCACGGTGCTCGCCACCAGCGCCGGGCCGCCCACGGCGATGCTCCCCACCCCGGCCACCATCGGGACGTAGTCGGCCAGCCCGGGGATGTAGGCCGTCCCGGCGGCGCCCGGGCCGAGCATCGCCGCCACCTGGGGCACCACCCCGCTCAGCACCGACTGCTCACGGAAGAGGTAGCCGGTGTCGGCGAAGCCAGCGAGGCGACGGGGGTCCACCTCGCCGCCCGCCTCCAGCCGCGCGCCTCCGGAGTCCACCAGCCATACCAGCGGGGTGCGCGCCCGGAGCGCCAGCTCGCGGAGCCGGCTGACCTTCCGTTCCCCGACCTCGCCGATGCTTCCCCCCAGCACGGTGAAGTCGTAGACGGCCGCCGCCACCTGCCGGCCGTCCACCGTCCCGAAGGCGGTGAGCACCCCATCGGCGGCGGAAGGCCTCGCCGGGTCCTCCTCCTCGGGCAATCGGCCCTCGGCCGCGGCGAGCATCCCCAGCTCCTGGACCGACCCCGGGTCGAAGAGGAGCTCCAGCCGGGCCCTTGCATCGAGCTTTCCCCGGCTGCGCTGCCGGGCCAGCCGCTCCGTCCCACCCATGCGGGCCTTCTCCGCCTTCAGCGCCGCCAGGCGTTCGACCGAGTCCTTCCTTGGCATGGGCCGGAGGCTAGCGGACCGCGCTATTTTGTGGGCACCACCATGTCCGAGCGCCCGCTGCGCATCGTGAGCTACAACGTCCGGTACTTCGGCCACGCCCTCCGTGGGCTGGCCACCACCCGGGCCTCCATGGAGGGGATCGCCTCCCGGCTCGCGACCCTGACCCCGCTTCCGGACGTGATCTGCTTCCAGGAGGTGGAGACCCGTTCACTGCGCTCCACCCTGGCCTTCAAGGGACTGCCCACCCAGCTGGAGTCCTTCATGGCCGCCCTGGAGGCGGCCTTTGCCCGGCGAAAGCAGGCCTCGCCGTACGACGCCTTCCATTTCCGGGCCCACAGCTATCGCTTTCGCTCCACCACCCTGTACACCACGGGCCTGGCGGTGGTGGTGAACCGGGCGCGGCTCCACGTCTCGGGCCACAACGTGCTCAGCCCCCACGCCATCACCCACCACCACGTGGCCCGGCTCCGCGATACCAAGCAGAGCCGGATCTGCGCCCACGTGAAGCTCACCCTCGACGGGCAGCCGCTGCACGTCTTCAACACCCACCTCAGCCTTCCCACCCCGTTCACCCGCGAGTTCTGGAGCGAGAAGGAGAAGATGGGCTTCGGCTTCAACCAGGTGCTGGAGGCGCGGAAGCTGGCCAGCTTCGTCGGCGCCCATGCCGACGGGGAGCCGTTCGTGGTGTGCGGGGACTTCAACTCTCCGCCTGCTTCACCGGTGTATCGCTACCTGTCGGAAGAGGTGGGATGGGTCGGCGCGCAGGAGGCACTGCGGCAGATCGATCCGGCGAACATCCGCGGCTTCCCCACCGCTGGATTCTTCCGCCTCCGGATGCACCTCGACCATCTCTTCGCCGGCAACGGGGTGCGGTGGGTGGATCTCGCCGGAACGACTCCATTCGGGCAGGGGCCCTTCCACGGGCTGTCGGACCACGTGCCGCTCATCGCCCGGTTCGAGCCCCGCCGCGCCGAGCGCAGCAGCAGCGAGGCGGTTTGACGGTACACTCCGTGGCATCCCCCACAGGAGCGGGTACCCGAACGTGGCTCGGCTGGATCCGATCTTCGAACGACTCTTCAAGGAGCAGGGCAGCGAGCTGGTCTTCAGCGCCGGCGCCGCGGCGGTGATGCGCGGCCCGGGCGGTGAGGTGCCGGTGCTCCGCCAGCAGCTCACCGCGCAGCAGATCGCCGGCGTCTTCGCCGAGCTGGTCCCGGAGGACCTCCGCCCCAACTTCCCCGCCCCGGGGGTGACCCACTTCGAGTACGCCTCCCCCGGGGGCCGGGTGGCGATCGCCTTCGAGCGCGTCGAGGGTCGGGTGAAGGCGGTGGTCCGGCCCGCCAGTGACCTCGACGAGGACGTCTCCTCCAAGCTCGAGCTGGCCTCGGCCGCGGAGATCCTCCAGGACTACATGCACGGCGGCGGGGCTGCCTCCGCTCCGCCTCCGCCCGCTCCGGCGCTGACCGCCCGCCGCGGGGTGGTGAAGGACGTCTCCTTCCGCGGCGACATTCCGAAGTCCGGCACCCAGCCCGGGTACCGTCGAGCGTCCGAGCCCGCTCCGGCGCAGGCTCCAGCTCCCGCAGCCGCTCCGGTGCCGCCTCCGTCCGCCGCCGCTGCTTCCGAGCCTTCCCGTCCCGGGCCGGCTCCCCGCCCGGCGGCCGATGCCCGGGCGGCGATGGAGCAGCTGCTGGTCTTCATGCTCGACCGGAAGGCCAGCGACCTCCACCTTTCCAGCGACACCCCGCCGATGATCCGCGTCGACGGGGACATGACCCCCATCGAGGGCTATCCCCCGCTGGCCCCGGCCAGGCTCAAGGACCTGCTCTTCTCCATCGCCCCGGAGAAGAACCGCGAGCAGTGGATGCAGATCAAGGACACCGACTTCGCCCACGAGAACGACCGGGCCCGCTTCCGGATCAATTTCTTCGAGGACCGGAAGGGCATCGGCTCGGTGATGCGGCAGATCCCCAACACCATCCGCACCGCGGAGGAGATGGGGCTACCCCCGGCGGTGCTCGACCTCTGCTTCCTCAACAAAGGCCTGGTGCTGGTGACCGGTCCCACCGGATCAGGGAAGACCACCACCCTGGCCTCGATGGTCGACCACATCAACCGGAACCGCGACGACCACATCATCACCATCGAGGACCCCGTCGAGTTCGTCCACCCCAACCGCCGCTGCCTGGTGAATCAGCGCGAGGTGGGCGTCCACACCGGATCCTTCAAGCACGCCCTCCGGGCGGCGCTGCGCGAGGACCCGGACATCGTGCTGGTGGGCGAGCTCCGAGATCTGGAGACCATGGCCATCGCCATCGAGACGGCCGAGACCGGCCACCTGGTCTTCGGGACTCTCCACACCAGCAGCGCCCCCAGCACCGTGGACCGGATCATCGACCAGTTTCCCGCCGACCGTCAGGAGCAGATCCGGATGATGCTCAGCGAGAGCCTCAAGGCGGTCATCACCCAGATCTTGTGCAAGAAGATCGGCGGGGGCCGGGTGGCGGCGATGGAGATCCTCATCGCCACCTCCTCGGTGGCCAACCTCATCCGGGAGGGGAAGACCTTCCAGATCCCCTCGATGATGCAGACCGGCAAGGGCGTGGGGATGCAGAGCCTCAACGACGCCCTGATGGATCTGGTGAAGAAGAAGCTGGTCGCGCCCGACGAGGCCTATGCCAAGGCGGTGGCGAAGCCGGAGCTCAAGCAGCTGCTGGAGCGCAACGGTTTCACGCTCGAGGCCGAGGCGGCCTGAAGCCCGCGCGCCGGGCGCTAACGTCCGGAGAGGACGTCGTTCACCGAGGGCATCTTCTGGATGTCTCCCCGGGCGACCTTCCAGGCCTGCTGGACGATCCAGGAGAGCGAGCGGTCCTGCCGCGTCGCCTCGTGCTGGATCTCCATCAGCATCTCCTCGGGGAAGTACAGCGATTGCTTTCGATGATCGGTGCCCGGCATCAGGCCTCCTCGCGCGTGTCGGGGAGCGCGGGCTCGCCCGTCACGTCGTTCACCGCCGGGAAGGCCTTGATGCGTTCGCGGGCGATGCGCCACGCTTGCTGCACGACCCAGGAGAGCGAACGGTCCTGACGGGTCGCCTCCTCTTGAATCTCCCGAAGCATCTCTTCCGGGAAGTACAACGATTGCTTGCGCTTGTCGGTTCCAGCCATGGTCGCGGGGCTCTCCAGAGTCTTGTGGAAAAAGCGAGGTCGGGCCCGGTGCGAGGGATGGGCCGACGTGGTTCCGAACGTAGGTTATCCGTCACCCACCGGGATCCGTCAATCATTTGAATGGGTTCCACAAAGCGAACGCCCCGGCCTCCATCGAGAGGAGGCCGGGGCGCCCGGGAAAGAAGGGGCAACAGAGATTGACTCCCTGCTACCCCCGTGGGCCCAGAGGGGGAGGGGGGGGACCCCTAGGCCCAGCAGTCTTCAAAGTTCGAGTTCCAGAACACCAAGGGTGGCGCCGCCATTCCTCACCCCCATCGCCACTGCCACCTCGTGACTGACATTCTAAGGGCAGCACCGACGGGTCTCAACCTCACGTGCTGGGCGGTGCAGTGGGGCCGCTGTGGACCGCTGTCGCATGCATGACGACCGACCCCCGGAAAGCGTCATCCACCGTGCGGTGCGGGCGGCCTTCGAGCGCCAGCGCGGGAGAATTCTCGTGGCTGTGTCCGGCGGGGCCGATTCGCTGGCCCTGCTGATCGCCGCGGCCGACGTCGCTCCGGAGCGCACCGGCGTGGCATCGCTCGACCATGGGCTGCGGCCGGAGTCCCAGGAGGAGGTGCGGAGGGTCGCCAAGCTCGCCGGCGAGCGCGGGCTCTCCTTCCACGGCGAGGCGCTGGGCGTCCCTCCGGGGCCGGGAGCCGAGGCCAGGGCGCGGGCTGCTCGCTACGCAGCGCTGGAACGCATCGCCCGGGGGCACGGCTACTCGGCGATCGCCACCGCCCACACCGCCGATGACCAGGCGGAGACGCTGCTCATGCGCCTCGGACGGGGGGCGGCGCTCCGGGGGGCGGCCGGCATCCAGCCCGGGAGGGGCCTGCTGATCCGCCCGCTGCTCGAGGTCCGGCGCTCCGACACCGTGGCCCTGGTCTCCGCCGCCGGGCTCACCGCTGTCCAGGACCCGTCCAACGCTGACCTCGGTTTGCTCCGGGCCCGGATTCGCCACCAGGCGCTCCCGGCGCTCCTCGACGCCACCGGACCGGGTGGGGTCGAGCGACTGGCCCGCTTCGCCCGCTCGGCCCAGGAGGACGAGGGCTACCTGGAGGAGCTGGCGGCGGCGGCGCTGGAGCGAATCCGCGAGGGAACGGGCCTCGACGCGGTGGCACTCCGGGCGTTGCCCTGGCCACTGCGCTCCCGCGTCGTCCGGACCTGGCTCGAGTCACTGGGCGTCCCCGTCTCCGACCAGCTCCTTCGCACGGTGGATGCGGCGGTGGAGAAGGGCGGCCGCACCGGACTCCCCGGACGCCGGCTGCTCCGCAGCGAGGGAGGCTGGGTCCGGGTGGCGTCCACCGCGCCATCTGCCGAACTCCCCGCGCTACCTCTGGACACCGGCCGGCCGGTGCTCTTTGGCGGTTTCCGACTCTTCCTGGGCGAGGAACCGGGCGTCCCGGTGGGCTGGGCGCCGCCACCACTCGCGGTGCGCGGGCGCCGGCGCGGGGACCGGGTCACCGTCCCCGGGGGGGTGACCCGGCGGGTGCAGGACGTCCTGGTCGACGCCGCCGTCCCCGCCGAGGCCCGTGCTGGCTGGCCCCTGGTGGTCGACGGCGACGACCGGGTGGTGTGGGTGGTCGGGCTGTGGCCGCGGGCACACCACGGGTCCGGTCCCTACCTCCGCGCCGAGCGGGTCTGAACCCGGTCCGCGGGCGCCCCCCGGGTCGATGCGTTATAGGCGGTGAGGTCGCCTGGTTCCGGCCGGGGGACCGAGGGGTGTGGCGGGCTTGCGAGCGGGCCGACCCCACCCTCAGAATGCGGGGAGAGGGCCGAAAGGGGCAGTCGACACGTGCGTTCGAGCTACAAGACCATCGGACTGTGGGTGATCCTGATCGCCCTGTTCGTCTGCTTCTTCCACATCTTCAACCGCAATCCGGATGAGGTGCAGGAGCCCACCTTCACCACGCTCCTCTCGAAGATCGAGGAGAAGAAGGTCCGCCAGGTCAGCGTCCGCGGCAACACCTATTCCGGCACCTTCGAGGACACCAAGGACAAGTTCCGCACCCTCGGCCCACCCGCCGACGCGACCATGCTCCAGAAGCTGCGCGAGTCGGGCGTGGACGTGAAGTACGAGAAGGAGGAGCAGAACAACCTCTGGTTCACCGTCCTCGGGCAGTGGTTGCCGGTGGTGTTCCTCTTCGTCTTCTTCGTCCTCTTCATGCGCCAGCTGCAGGGCACCGGCGGCAAGGCGATGACCTTCGGCAAGTCGAAGGCCAAGCTCCTCAGCGAGAGCCACAACAAGGTCACCTTCGCCGACGTGGCGGGCATCGACGAGTGCAAGGAGGAGCTGGAGGAGATCATCGCCTTCCTCAAGGACCCCAAGAAGTTCACCAAGCTCGGGGGCCGCATCCCCAAGGGCGTCCTGATGATGGGCCCTCCCGGGACCGGAAAGACGCTCCTGGCCAAGGCGGTGGCCGGAGAGGCCGGGGTTCCCTTCTTCAGCATCAGCGGCTCGGACTTCGTGGAGATGTTCGTCGGCGTCGGCGCCAGCCGGGTCCGTGACCTCTTCGAGCAGGGGAAGAAGAACGCCCCCTGCATCATCTTCATCGACGAGATCGACGCCGTGGGCCGTCACCGCGGCGCAGGTCTGGGTGGCGGGCACGACGAGCGGGAGCAGACGCTCAACCAGCTTCTGGTGGAGATGGACGGCTTCGAGAGCAACGAGGGCGTGATCCTCATCGCCGCCACCAACCGTCCCGACGTGCTCGACCCGGCCCTGCAGCGCCCCGGGCGCTTCGACCGGCGGATCGTCGTCCCCCGGCCTGACCTCAACGGACGGATCGGCGTGCTGCAAGTGCACACCAAGCGCGTCCCGCTCTCGCCGGAGGTTGATCTCGAGATCATTGCCCGCGGCACCCCCGGAATGACCGGGGCCGATCTGGAGAACCTGGTCAACGAGGCCGCCCTCTTCGCTGCCCGCCAGAACAAGGAGCGGGTCGACCTGGGCGACTTCGAGTCCGCCAAGGACAAGGTGTTCATGGGTCCGGAGCGGAAGTCGATGATCATGACCGAGAAGGAACGGTGGAACACCGCCGTTCACGAGGCCGGTCACACCATCGTCGGCAAGCTGCTCCCCGGGTGCGACCCGGTGCACAAGGTCACCATCATTCCCCGCGGGCAGGCCCTGGGCGTGACCTGGTCGCTCCCCACCGAGGACAAGTACAACCTCTACCGCCAGCAGATGCTCGACCAGATCTGCCGGGCGATGGGTGGGCGCATCGCCGAGGAGCTGATGTTCAACGAGATGAGCTCCGGGGCCTCCAACGACATCGAGCGGGCCACCGAGACCGCCCGGGCGATGGTCTGCCGCTGGGGGATGAGTGACAAGCTCGGGCCCCTCTCGTTCGGAAGCAGCGAGGGCGAGGTCTTCCTCGGCCGCGACTTCAGCAGCCGACCCAACTACTCCGAGGACACTGCGCGGCAGATCGACACCGAGGTCCGGGAGATCGTGGTCAGCTGTTACGACCGGGCGAAGAAGCTCCTCCAGGACAACTTCGACAAGCTGAAGCGGGTGGCCGACGCGTTGATGGAATACGAGACGCTCGACGCCGAGGACGTGGAGATCCTGGTCAACGGCGGCACCATCACCCGGGAGCGGCCCAAGCCCCGGGTGCAGACGCCGCCCAAGGCCAAGGAGAAGGAGAAGCGGCGCATCCTGGAGGGCATCCAGCCCATGCCCGCCCTCGAGCCGAACAAGGCCTGAGCGGACGGCCCCTGGCTCCTCAGGGCTCCAGGGAGTCGCTTGGAGGTTCGCTTCCGCCCCGGGAGACCCCTCCCGAGAGGCGCATCCTCGCCCGCCCGGTGGTGGCTGACCGCCTCGACGCGCTCGATTCACTCTGGGAGCGCCTCGGCATCTCCCGGGCCGGGCGCCGCGGTCTCACCGCCAGGCTCGGTCACGCACAGCTGCTCCTCAGCGGCCTGCTGCCACACGAGGTGGGGTTCCTCCGCGGATTCGACGACCCACGCACCGCCCTGGTCCTCGGCGAGGGCGAGGGACGCGCGGATGCGGCCGCCGTCTCGGGGACCCGGGCCGGCCTGGTCACGCTGGCCGACGCCGCCGGCGAGTCGGGGCTGGGTGAGCTGGGCGTTGCTCTCCACGCCGCCCTCGGGGTGGACGTGGCGCCGACGCCCACCCCGCTCGGTGGCCGGCTCTTCGCCTGGGGTGAGCGGACATATCTCATGGGGGTACTGAACGTGACTCCCGACAGCTTTTCCGATGGCGGACGGTTTGCCTCGGTGGACGCCGCGGTGCGGCAGGGCGAGGCGCTCATCGCCGCCGGCGCCGACCTGCTCGACGTGGGCGGAGAGTCCACCCGCCCGGGAGCGGACGCAGTTCCCGAGGAGGTGGAGCGGGAGCGCGTCCTTCCGGTCCTCTCGCGGCTGGCCGGCCGGGTGCCCCTCTCGGTGGACACCCGCAAGGCGAGCGTGGCCCGGGCGGCGCTGGCCGCCGGCGCGGCGATGGTGAACGACGTCAGCGCGCTCCAGCACGACCCCGAGCTGGCCTCGGTGGTGGCCGAGGCGCGGGGCGGCCTCTGCGTCATGCACATGCAGGGGACGCCGGCCACCATGCAGGAGGATCCCCGGTACGAGGATCTCATGGCCGACGTCATCCGCGGGCTCGGCGCTGCGGTGGAGGCGGCGGTGGCGGCGGGGGTGCTGCGGGCCGCGGTGTGGGTCGACCCCGGCATCGGCTTCGGGAAGACCGCCGGGCACAACCTCTTCCTCCTCCGGCACCTGCGCGAGCTCCGGGTGCTCGACGCCCCGGTGGTGGTGGGCACCAGCCGCAAGCGCTTCCTGGGGGAGCTGGCCGGCGGCCGTCCTCCGGAACAGCGCCTGCCCGGGACGGTGGCCTCCAACGTCGCCGCCGCCGTCCTGGGAGGGGCGGACGTGGTGCGGGTCCACGACGTGGCGGAGGTGCGGGAGGCCCTGGCGGTGGCGGATGCCCTGGTCCGAGCCCGCGAGGGCGGGTCGTCCTGGGTGCCTCCCGGGCCAGCCCGCCCTTGACGGAGCCGCTCCGCTCTGGCCCGCTGCAGCTTCCTTGCAGGAGGCGGACGCATGGCCCTCGAGCATCTCCTCGGCGTCGAAGCAGCGGTGCCCGCCCCGGAGGCCATCCGCCGTGCAGCCAACCTCCAGGATGTCGTCGCCGAGCACGCCCGCAGCCTGAAGGACCCCGACGGCTTCTGGGCGGAGCAGGCCCGCCGCTTCCGGTGGTCGGTGCCGTGGACACAGGTGCTGGAGTGGAACGCCCCCGACCACCAGTGGTTCCTGGGGGCAAAGACCAACATCGTCGACAACGCACTCGACCGGCACGCCGACGGCCCACGGCGGAACCACCGGGCCTTCGTCAGCATCGACGAGGACGGCACGGAGCGATCGATCACCTACCGGGAGCTCCGCGACCGTGTCAGCCGGCTGGCCAGCGGGCTCCGGGGCCTGGGAGTGGGCGTGGGCGACCGGGTCATCATCTACATGCCCCTCACCCTGGAGGGCATCGAGGCGATGCTCGCCGTGGCCCGGCTGGGCGCGGTGCACTCGGTGGTCTACGCCGGGCTGGGAGTGGGGGCGCTGCGCGATCGGATCGTCGACGCCGACGCCCGGTACCTCATCGCCGGGGACATTGGCTTCCGCCGGGGGAAGGTGGTGGAGCTGCAGGGCATCGTCGACGAGGCGGCGCAGGGCCTGGACATCCGCCACACCGTCTGGTTCCAGCGCCGGCCGGGCCAGCGCCGGGCGCTCCGCAGCAACGAGACCGACTTCCAGGCGCTGGTGGAGCGAAGCCGTCCCGACGTCTCCCCGGTGCAGGTGGACTCGGAGCACCCGCTGTTCATCCTCTACACCTCGGGCTCCACCGGGAAGCCGAAGGGGGTGGTGCACGTCCACGGCGGGTACATGGTGGGGACCG
>Ga0307472_100000469_pt1 | contig 14218 bp, 11 predicted proteins | sample atmos_gasesAM5C__2_FD_204582 | JGI IMG/M metagenome (GOLD analysis project Ga0307472, IMG submission 204582) | Hardwood forest soil microbial communities from Morgan-Monroe State Forest, Indiana, United States - atmos_gasesAM5C_05 | ecosystem: Environmental > Terrestrial > Soil > Temperate...
CGCGTGCCGATGTGCTCCTCCATCCACATCCGGCCTCCACCGGCGCCGCAGCAGAACGACTCCCGCCGGCTGCGCTGCATCTCGACGACTTTCAGCCCGGGGATCGCCGCCAGCGCTTGTCTGGGCGGGTCGTACACCCCGTTGTGCCGCCCGAGGTAACAGGGGTCGTGGTAGGTCAGCGTCGCGTCCTTCACTCGTGACAACTTGATCCGCTTGTCGCGGATGAGCTCGCTGATCAGTTGGGTGTGGTTGAGGACGCGGTACTCCCCTCCGAAGGCCGGGTACTCGTTCTTGATGGTGTTGAAGCAGTGCGGGCACTGGGTGATGACCGCCTTCACCCCCAGCCCGTTCCAGGTCTCGACGTTTCCCTTGGCCAGCGTCTGGTAGAGGTACTCGTTACCCAGGCGTCGCGCCGAGTCGCCGTTGCACATCTCCTGCTTGGAGAGGGTGGCGAAGCTGATCCCCGCCTCGCGGAGGATGCGCACCACCGCCCGGCTCACCTTCTTCTGCCGGTCGTCGTAGCTGCCGGCGCACCCGACGAAGAACAGGTACTCGTACTTCCCCGGCCCGTCCCAGACCGGGAGCTCGAGGTCCGCGGCCCACTCGTCCCGCTTGTCCTGTGCCACGCCCCAGGGGTTCCCCTGGCGCTCCATGCCCTCGAAGACCCGCTGGATCTCCTGGGGGAAGTCGGACTCCACCTGCACCTGGTAACGGCGCATCTCGATGAGCCGGGGCACGTTCTCGATGAAGACCGGACAGGCGGTCTCGCACCACCCGCACGAGGTACAGGCCCAGACGGTGTCCGCGCTGAGCGCGCTGCCGATGATCGCCGGCAGCGGAGCATCGGTGCCGGTGGCGAGGTGCTCGTTGGCCACCTGGCCCTGATGGTTCCAGATCCAGTGCTTGAGGTCCTGGTTCACCACCTTGTGGGTGAGCGGCTTCCCGGTGATGTACGTCGGGCAGTGCGTCTGGCAGCGGCCGCACTCGGTGCAGCTGTAGAGGTCGAGGCCCTGCTTCCAGGTGAGGTCGCGAACGGTGCGGGTGCCGAACTGCTCGGCCTCGAGGTTGGCGGTGGGCAGCACCTTGCTCCCCTGGAGGTTCTGGAGGAACACGTTGGGCAGTGCGGTGATGACGTGGAAGTGCTTCCCGAGGGGCAGGAAGTTCAGGAAGGCGAGGATGATCGTGACGTGGGTCCAGAACATCGCCCCGCCCAGCGCCCACACCGTCGAGCGGGGCAGGGGCGCGATGGCGGCCGCCACCAGCGAGGTGACCGGTTCCCAAGGCTCGAAGCCGAGGCCGTGGAGCACGAAGCGTGAGGCGCCGAAGAGGTACTCGGAGATCATCAGCCCGGCGATGAACCCCAGGATGAGGAAGGCCTCCCAGGACTCGGTCAACCGCACCGGCTTCACCACCAGCCGAAGCCAGAAGAAGTAGGCCACTCCCGCCACCGCGCCCAGCGCCACCAGGTCCTTGGCGAGGAGGAAGGCCCGGAAGAGCAGGGCCACCGTGGGGTGCTCGGTCCAGAACGGCGCCGAGGGCGTGGCCAGCAACTCCAGCAGCCCGCCGGAGAACCCCATGGCGAAGAGCATCACCGTGCGCAGGGCGAGGACCAGGAAGGCCACGAAGATGAAGAAGTGGGCAATGCCCGGTCCGCGCTCCTCGGGGTCCACCATCCGCTTCTGTCCCAGTCCGAAGCGGAGCAGAGCCCGGGTGCGTGCCCAGGGGTGGTCGAGCCGGTTCTGGGGCTTCATCGCCAGCAGGACCGCGGTGCGGCCGTACATGGTGTGGACGAACCAGACCAGCCCGGAGAGCAGCAGGAGCGCGGTGACGACCGGATTCATGGGTGGGCGGTCAACCTAGGGGAGACCTGGCGGACGGGGCAACCGCCCCGTCGAGAAGCAGCACCGGCTGGAACCCCGCCGCATCGCAGGAGGCGAGCACGTACCGGACGCCGCCGTGGATGCCCTGGAACCCGGCGGCGATGCCCGGCCCGTGGAGGTGGCCGTAGACGCAGACCACCGGGTGGAAGGCCTCGATGAGGGCAGAGAACGCGGTGGGCCGCTCATTGACGTAGAGGGGAGGGAAGTGGACGGCCACCACCGGGATGAGGCCCGGAGCCTTTCGCATCGCCGCCCGGGCGTCGTCGATCGAGCGGGTGAGCCGGTGCGACTCCCGTTGCACGTAGTCGGCCCGGGCGGTCTCGTCCCCCAGCTCGCCGCCGGGCATCGGTGGGGCCTCGGGCGTGGTCCACAGCCGCGAGCCGGCGATGATGTAGGGCCCCAGCGTCGCCGCCGTGCCGTGGAGGAAGCCGACGATGGAGCGGTAGGGGGCGAGCAGGGCCCGGAGCTTGGTCGCCGAGTCGCCCCACCAGTAGTCGTGGTTGCCACGGAGGAGGACCTTTTGCCCCGGCCGGGCGTCGAGCCAGGCGAGATCCTCTGCGACCTCGTTGGGGCGGGTGGCCCAGGAGATGTCCCCGGCCACGATGACGCCGTCGTCCGGTTTCACCAGCGCATCCCACGCGGCGGCCAGGGGAGCCGGGTGCCCGGTCCACCCGAACCGGTCCATCGTCTTGCCCCGCGTCGAGGGCAAGTGCGTGTCGCCGATGGCGAAGAGGCGCATCGACGGACTCTTGCATCGCGAGCGCCGGATGCGCCAGAGCGGTGTCCGGGATGCTCAGCGACTGCGCTGCTTCCTGCGAGGTGCAGCTCGCCGACGGCGGGCAAGCGCCCGTCTCGGCTCTCCCTCGAAGAACATGGGCGGCTCTCCCGGATCGAGCCGCATCTGCCGTCCCAGCCGGTCCAGCAAGGTGGCCAGCTGGCGCCGCTGTGAGGGCGGCATCGCCTCCACGGCGGAGATCACCCGGGATTGCGGCGAGGCGGGCGCGCGGGCGAGGAGGCGTCGCCCGGCCGCGGAGAGGCGGAGGGTCGACCGCCGTGCGTCCTGGAGGTCGATGGCGCGCACCACCAGGCCCTGGTCGGTCAGCTTCTGGACCACCACCGAGACCGAGCTGGCGTCGGTCATGGTGCGCTCGGCCAGATCGGAGAGGGACCTCAGCGGTTCGCTGGCCAGCTGTTCGAGGACGAAGAGCTGGGCCGCACTCACCCCGAAGCGCGCCTCCGCCGCCCGATCGGCCAGGCGGAGTGCCCGGACCAGACGCCGGAGTGCGCGCAACGTCTCGGCGGTTGCCTCGAAGTGCATGGGAGCCCAATCAATCTAGCATGGAGCCCTCGCCGCCCCCCCCGCGCTCGAATCCCACGGGGCCGGCGGCGTTCAACGACGCAGCAAGCAGCGAGGCAAACACGATGGGCACTGGCTCCCCCTGGCGGAGAGAGCCTTGCACGCCGGCCGAGAACGTCAACCCGGTTGCATCAGTGGACGCGGCGGTCGGAGAGCGGGACGCGCGTCCGCTCGAGCTTCCCGAGACAGGCAATGGTCAGGTCCCGGTACTCGCCCACCTCGCGGAGCCCGGAGATCATCCACCGCCCGGCGATGATCACTGCCGGGACGCGAAGGACGCCCCGCCCACGGGCCAGCCGGTGCTCCTCCCGGATGAGTCGCCGGGTCTGCGGAGAGCCGAACGCCGCCGCGAAGCGGTTCATCTGCAGCCCGATCCGCGCCGCGAGCTCGAAGACCACGTCGGGACGGGTGACGTTCACCCCATCGATCAGCGCCGCGCGGCGCAGCGCCTCGTGCAGCGCCGTCCGGGCCGGCTCGCCCTGGAGCCGCGCCGCCTCGAGGGCCGCCAGCGGCTCGACGCTGGAGCGCGGAGGATCTCCCGACGTCCACAGCTCGCCGCGGAAGGGAAGGGCCTCGGGTTCACGGCGAGCCCGGGAGATGTCCCGCACCGCACGGGCGATCTCCCGCGGGCGTGGAATCGACTCGAGGAGGCGGAGCGGGTACGGACGGCGGATGACGTGAAACACCTGCCCGAGCTCGCGGAGCAGCGCCGACAGCCGCAGGTCGGCGAGCCACGACCAGGGGCAGAGGACGTCCCCGTACACCACGAGCTGGGTCTGTCTGGGCAAGCGCCGCATCGGGGAGGCGGTGTCACGCGAACTCTAGAAAACACGCTCCGGGCTCGACAACGGTGTCGTGCGTGCCCCGCTGCCGTGCATGCAGGCTGGCAAGGGTTGGAACGTCGGGCACCCGGATGGATGCGGCTCGTCAAAGCGCGCGGGAGCGCGCCGTCGACTGCCGTTCCCGGGCCATGGCCAGCGCGCGATCGATGATCGCCCCGGCGATGTCCAGCCCGGTCGCTCGCTCCAGTCCCTCGAAGCCGGGACTGGAGTTCACCTCCAGGACCTTCGGCCCGGTCTTCGTCTCCAAGAGGTCGACGCCCGCCACTTCCAGGCCCACCGCCCGGGTGGCCCGGAGTGCCGCCTCGACGTACTCCGGCGCGGGCATCACCGGTTTTCCCCGACCTCCGCGGTGCAGGTTGCTCCGGAACTCCCCCGGCCGCGCTCTTCGCCGCATCGACCCCACCAGGCGGCCGCCGACCACCAGGGCACGCAGGTCACGTCCCCGCGACTCGCCCACCAGCTCTTGGAGGACGAATTCCTGCCCGAGGCCCTGGAACGTCTCCAGGATTCCCTGCAGCTCGGCCACGGTGGAGGCCAGCATCACCCCCACGCCCTGCGTCCCGCGGAGCAGCTTCACCACCGCCGGCAGGCCTCCCACCTCCTCCAGCAGTTCCGAGAGGTGGCTCCGGTCGTGGGCCATCACCGTCCGGGGTACCTCCAGCCCGGCCCGGGTGAGGAGCTGGAGGCAGCGGAGCTTGTCCCGGCTCCGGGCGATGGACGGGGCATCGTTGAGCACCGGGACGCCCATCGATTCCAGATGGCTGACCACCGCCAGCCCGTAGGGGGTGATCGAGGCGCCGATGCGGGGAATCGCCACGTCCAGCCCGCGCACCTCCACTCCCCGGTAGGTCATCCGCGGCCGGCCGCGGGAAAGCACGAGGTTGCAGCGCAGGGTGTCCAGCACCAGGGGCCGGTGACCGCGCTGTCGGATCGCCTCCACCATCCGGCTGGTGGAGTACAGCGAGCGCTTCCGGCTGAGGATCGCCACCAGCAGGCGCTCCGCGGGACGGAGCGGTCGCCGCCCCCTGGGCTTCCGGGTCGCTTTCTTCTTCGGGCGCACGGCCGGGGAGGTCGCGGACGCTAACACCGAAACCACCCGTATCGAGTCGGCCCTCGCTTGCCCTCGCGGGCGATCCCGGGGCCGCTCCTCAGTCGCGTAGCCCGGACGACGCTCCCTCGTCGCTCCTTGACCTCGTCCGCGATTGTGGCGCGAGCATCCGGTCGACACGGGTGGTCTCGGTGTTTGCACCCGGACCGTTTGCGCGGTGCAGCGGGCGCGTGCTAGCCGCTACCCCTCCTCGCCATGTCCGACGCCGCCGGCGAACACCGCTGGAAAGACACCCTCAACCTCCCCCGGACCGAGTTCCCGATGAAGGGGAATCTCATCGCGCTCGAGCCCCGGCTGCTCGCCCGGTGGGACGCGGAGGGCACCTACGAGGCGATGCTGGCCAAGAACGCCCAGGGGCCGAAGTTCGTCTTCATCGACGGGCCACCCTACGCCAACGGTGAGCTGCACGCCGGGCACGCCCTCAACCACGTGCTGAAGGACATCGTGGTGAAGTACCGGAACCTGGCCGGCCAGCTGTGCGCCTTCCGCCCGGGCTGGGACACCCACGGGCTTCCCATCGAGCAGGCGGTGGAGAAGCGGCTCCGCGAGCGGAAGATTGACCGCCGCACGCTCTCTCACGACGCCTTCCTCGCTCAGTGCCGCCTCTACGCCGAGGAGTACATCGCCATCCAGGAGACCGTCCGGCGCCGGATGGGGGCGTTCGCCCTCTGGGGCGATCCCTACTGGACGATGCACTTCTCCTACGAGGCGCAGGAGCTGCGCGAGCTGGCCCGCATCGCCCGCCGTGGCCTGCTCTACCGGAAGAAGAAGGCGGTGTACTGGTGCATCGTCGACCAGACCGCCCTGGCCGAGGCCGAGGTCGAGTACGAGGACCACCGGAGCCCCTCGGTCTACGTGGCCTTCCGCACCGTCCCCGGCGATCCGGCCCTCCTGCCCGAGCGGCGGAAGGAGAGTCTGGCCGAGGCCTTTCCCACCCTCGCCGGCCGGAGAGTGGACCTGGTCATCTGGACCACCACCCCCTGGACGCTCCCGGCGAATCTGGCGATCGCCGTTCATCCGGCGCTGGAGTACGTCTTCTACGACCTCGGGCCGCGGGTGATCGTGGTGGCCAAAGATCTCTTGCCCCGCGTGCTGGGAGAGATCGCTCCGGAGCACCTCCAGACCCGGACGGTGAAGGCCGGCGAGGCCACGGTGCAGACCGCCTCGATGGTCGAGCCCCAGCGCATCCTCGGCTATGCCCTGGGGAAGGACCTGGAGGGGTTCGCCTACCAGCACGCCTTCATCGACCGCCAGTCGGTGGTGGTGCTGGGCGAGCACGTGACGCTGGAGCAGGGCACCGGCCTGGTCCACACCGCGCCCGGGCACGGTCACGAGGACTACGAGATCGGCCTCACTTACGGCCTCGACATCTACAATCCGGTCCGGGCCGACGGGCGCTACGACGACACCGTCCAGCCGCCCGAGCTCAGGGGGGTGAAGGTCTTCGACGCCAACCCCCGCATCGTCCAGCTCCTCGTCGAGCGCGGGGTGCTGCTCAGCCGGCCGGACCTGACCGTCACCCACAGCTACCCGCACTGCTGGCGGTGCCACAACCCGATCATCTACCGGGCCACGCCGCAGTGGTTCATCGCCATGGATCGGCCGCTCGACGCCAGCGGGGGGCTGGACGCCACGCTGCGCAGCCGGGCGCTGGAGGAGATCGACCGCGCGGTGCGGTGGGTGCCCGACTGGGGCCGCTCTCGGATCCGGGGGATGGTGGAGAACCGGCCGGACTGGACGTTGAGCCGGCAGCGGACCTGGGGCGTGCCTCTGCCCCTGCTGCTCTGCGAGGGCTGCGGTGAGTCGGTGGTCGATGCGGCACTGATCGAGCAGGTGGCCGCCGCGGTGGAGAAGGAGGGGACCTCGGTCTGGTTCAGCTGGCCAGTGGAGCGTTTCCTCCCCCCGGGCAGCGCACCGCTTCGCTGCACCAGCTGTGGAAAGACCGAGCTGCGGAAGGAGACCGACATCCTCGACGTGTGGTTCGACTCCGGATGCGCCTTCGCTGCGGTGGGCGAGCAGCGCACGGTGCTGGGAAACCCGGCCGACCTCTACCTCGAGGGCTCCGACCAGCACCGGGGCTGGTTCCAGTCGAGCCTCCTGGTCTCCACCGCCAGCCGGGGCGCCTCTCCCTACCGGGCGGTGCTCACCCACGGCTTCGTGGTCGACGCCGACGGGAAGAAGATGTCCAAGTCGGTGGGGAACACCGTGAAGCCAGAGCGGCTCATCCAGCAGTCGGGCGCGGAGCTGGTGCGCCTGTGGGCCGCCTCCTCGGACTACCGCGACGACGTCCGGCTCTCGGAGGGCATCCTCAAGAATCTCTCCGAGGGGTACCGGAAGATCCGCAACACCCTCCGCTACGCCCTGAGCAACCTCGCCGACTTCGACCCGGCGAAGGACGCCGTGCCCACCGACTCGCTCCTCCCGCTCGACCGCTGGGCGATGGCCCGCCTCGATGCCCTGGTGGGGCGGGTACGGCAGGCCTACGAGGACTACGAGTTCCACCTCGTGTATCACGCGGTGGTCGATTTCTGCGGCAACGACCTCAGCGCGGTGCACTTCGACATCTCCAAGGACCGGCTCTACACCTGGAAGCGGAACGGCCATGCGCGGCGCAGCGCACAGACCGTGCTCCACCGGGTGGTGCTCGACGTGAGCCGGCTGCTGGCTCCGGTCACCTCCTTCACCAGCGAGGAGGTGTGGGAGTACCTTCCCGGCCGACCGGCGCCCTCGGTCTTCCTCGCCGGGCTGCCCGAGGCCCGGGGACGACCCGATGCGGAGCTGATGGAGACCTTCGACCGGCTCTTCGCCGTCCGCAGCGCAGTGCAGCTGCAGCTGGAGGCCGCCCGGCGCGACAAGCGCATCGGGAGCTCACTGGAGGCGAAGGTGCTGCTCCACGCCGACGGGGAGGCCCGGGCGTTCCTCGCCCGCCACCTGGCAGAACTCCCCGGACTGTTCATCGTCAGCCAGGTGGCGCTGGAGCCGAGGCCGAGCGCTGGCATGGTCCGCGCCGAGTCGGTGCTCCCCGGCGGCGGGCACCTGGGCATCGAGGTGCGTGCGGCCGACGGAGCGAAGTGTCCGCGCTGCTGGACCTACGCCACCGAGGTCGCGGCTGGCGCCGAGGTCTGCGCCAAGTGCCAGGCGGCGCTCGGATGAACGGCTCGAGCGCGGAGGGCACCCCCCTCGAACCTGTTCCTGCTCCGGCACCCCGGCTGGGTCTGCGCGATCCGGCCCTGCTCCGGAAGGTCGCCCGCCTCTACGCGGTGGCGCTGGTCCTGGTGCTGGTGGATCAGGGCGTGAAGTACGACGTGGTCGACAAGCTCACCACCCGCTTCGAGGGTCTGGCCACGGTGGGCGAGCGGCTGGCGGCGCTCTACGGGACTCCCCCGCCGCAGGGCTACGACGGCCTCCACTTCCGTCCGCGCCGAGCCCCGCGTGGCGATCCAAACGACCCACCCGGCGGTGTGGTGCTCAGCGAGTGCTGCCTGATGATCCGCTACACCGAGAACCCGGGTGCGGCGTTCGGTCTCTTCCGTCGCTTCCCGGCCTCCGCCCGTGGCCCGCTGTTCCATCTGGTCTCCATCGGGGCGGTGATGCTGATCACCACCTACTTCCTGAGGCTCACCGGCAGCCGGCAGGAGCGGTGGGCGCGGATCGGTCTGCCGCTGGTGCTGGGCGGGGCGCTGGGCAACTGGGTGGACCGGCTGGCCCGGGGCTTTGTCATCGACTTCATCGAGGCCCACTGGCGCGAGGTCTACAGCTGGCCCTCCTTCAACGTCGCCGACAGCGCGATCGTGGTCGGGGTGGCGCTGCTGGTGATCGACGGGTTCGTCCGCAAGGAGCGCAAACCCGCGGCCTGAGCGGGCGGCCGGGCGGTCAGCGCGACAGGTCGTGCTAGACCGGCACCGTGCTGCCCTCGCTCATCGAGTTCCACTTCGATACCCCGCTCTCCCAGGCGGTGGCGTACCTCTGTTCCTTCTTGGTCCTGGCCTACGGACTCTGGTCGGGCTGGCGCAACGCGTACGGACCCATCGACCCCCAGACGGGGAAGGAGACGCCTCCGACCCGGGACGCGCGCCTCCGCCGTGCACTGCTCTACGGGGCCGTCTTCGCCTTCGTTGTGTACCTCGGCCTGTCCTGTGCGCTTCCGTCCACCGCCTTCCTCGGAAAGCGAGGCGAGGGACTGCCGCTCCACACCTACGGTCTGCTGCTGATGGGGGGATTCGTCGCCGCAGTGGCGGTCTCGGCCCGATTGGCCGAGCGCGAGTGGGGCGGCGTGGAGGGGATCCGCCGTCGCAATGACGCCCTGGATCTGGCCCTGTGGGTGTTCATTGGGGGTGTGGGGGGCAGCAAGCTCCTCTTCGTCCTCGTCAACTTGCGCGAGTCGATGGCGGCGCTGGGCTCGGCGCTCTCCGACCCGATGCGCTTCCTGGGGCTGCTCGGCGGCGGCCTGGTGTTCTACGGAGGTCTGATCGGCGCGACCGTGGCGGTCTGGTGGTTCTGCTGGAAGCGGCAGCTGCCTTTTCTGCGATTCGCAGACATCATTGCCCCCACCGTCGCCCTGGGTCAGGGGTTCGGGCGTCTGGGCTGCTTCAGCGCCGGGTGCTGCTGGGGCTCCCCCGCGGGAGACCATCTGCCATGGGCGGTGCGTTTCCCAGGCCCGGGTGTAGCTCGAGATCTTTTCGGCCGGCTGACCGGTACTTCGGCGCTCTCGTTCAGCAGCCAGTTCCAGGACACCAAGACCTGGGTCATCGAGTCGACCGGGGAGGTGTTCCACCATGCGGTGCCCGGCGCGGTACGAGTGAGCGACTGGGTCGCCCGCCATGGGACGACGCTGCCTATCCACCCTACCCAGCTCTACGAATCGGCCGCCCAGCTGCTGCTCTTCGCCGGGCTGATGATCTTCCGCTCGTACAAGCGATTCCACGGGGAGATCTTCGCCCTCTACCTCATGTTCTACGCGGTCATCCGCTCCACGGTGGAGGTGTTCCGGGGTGACATCGAGCGCGGCAAGCTCGATGGCTTCCTGCACTGGCTCGGCGCCGACGGCCTGGCCGCGGCGATTCCTCCCGAGGCGTGGTGGAACTTCTCCATCAGCCAGTTCATCTCGGTAGCGATGTTCGCCGCCGGGGTGGCGCTCTACCTCCACGGCGCCCGGAAGGTGCAGCCCCTCCCGGCCCTGGCCCGCCCCCAGCCGGCCTGAGCGCCTCGACGACCCCCGAGCGCCCCTCCCGGCACGTGGGAGGGCCACCCACGAGGGGCGACTTGCGCAGCTCGGCGCTCCCCTGAAATCCTGATCCCGGGATGGCGCCCACTCCCGACCCCCCCAAGCCGAGGAAGCAGCGCGGAGAGCCGCAGGCCTCGATCCTCACCGACGCCAAGGCGCTGGCGGAGGAGGTAGAGCTGCTCGAGGCGCAGATCAACGTCCTGCGGGCGCGCTACGAGCAATTCTTCCTCGGGATGGACAAGCGCCCCCCGGTGCAGGAGCACGACCAGTTCAAGCGGCGGATGCTTCCCCTCCGTCAGCCGGTGGTGCGCAACTCGGCGATCGGCTTCCGGATCCAGACCCTGCAAGAGAAGGTCGCCATCTACGAGCGGATGTGGAGCCGGACCCTTCAAGAGATGGAGAACGGCACCTACCGCCGCGATCTCTTCAAGGCCCGCCGGCGGCGTAACTCCGGCCCGGAGATTCCGGCAGCGAAAGCTCCCGCCCCCGGAGCGCAGCCCGAGGCCGCGCCCCCGCCTGCGCCCCGGCAAAGCCCCACCGGGGCCGAGCCGGTGATTCACATCGCCGGCGCGCGCGCGAGCGAAAAGCTCGACCCGCTCTCCGAGGCCCGCCTGCGGGGCGTGTACCAGGCGTACGTGGAGGCGAAGAAGCAATGCAAGGAGGACACCACCCAGCTGAGCTTCGACCAGGTGGCGGCGAGCCTCCGCAAGCAGGTGCCCGAGCTGCTGGTCCGCCACCGGGTGCAGGACGTGGAATACCGCGTCTTCGTCAAGGATGGCCGGGCGGTGCTCCGGGCCGTTCCCAAGTCGTCCTAGGTGCCATGGCGTGGAGTGGGAGAGTGGAGACGGTCGTCCTTCCGTGCTCAAGTCGCCGTCCGGTGAGCTGGCGAGGTCGGGTGCTGGGAGTGCTCCTGCTGGCCGCGGCGGCCTCGGGATGCGAGGGCGGGCCGTGCAAGGCGTCCAAGTCCGCCGTCAACGGGCTGGATGGAGGCCAGGTGCGGTGCGCCCGCCCGGAGGATTGCCCGCTGAGCAACAACGCGGCGATCTGTGCCGACACCGGGGAGCCGAACCTTCCCACCCAGCGGTGCGTGCGCTGCGAGGAGACCGAGTGCTGGCTGTACGCATGCTCCGGCTGAGCCTGGAATCCGCCGCGCCGCCGTACCGCGCGGCGTCGATGGGCGTCCCCCTGGGATTCCCCGGGGGACTGAGCCGGTCGCCCCGGGTCCCCGGCTCTCGGGTGGTGGTGGGAGGCCTGGTCCTGCTCCTCGCCGCGGGCTGTCACCGCTCGGCGCCCGACCATCTCCTCCGCGCCCGGGACCTGGTCTACGCCCGCCAGCCACAGGCCGCCCTGCGCGAGTACCGCCAGGCGCTGGACGTGGTGGAGAAGGACGAGGGTCCGGAGGCCGTTCGCATCCGCGCCGCTGCGCTCCGGGGCGCCGCCGACGTCTACTGGCTGGAGCTGCGCGACGTCCCCAAGGCGGTGAGCGTCTACCGGGAGCTGATGGCCCAGGTGCCCGACGCCCCCGAGACGGCCGAGGCGCACGTGATCCTCGCCGGCATCCTCGAGACCCACTACCGCGACCTCCGCGGCGCCATCTCCGAGCTCACCGCCGCCCTGGGCCGGAACCCGCCCCAGGCGCCTGACCTGCGCTACCACGTGGCCAAGCTCTACTTCGAGCTGGGCGACTACCAGCAGGCGGAGCTGGAGGCCCGGGCGGTGACCAACCAGTTCCCCACCAGCGGCGTGGCCGACGATGCCTGGATGCTCATCGGGCAGTCCCTCTCCATGCGCGAGGGGATGCGTGCCGAGGCCATCCGGGCCTTCACCGCCCTGGTGGCGCGCTTTCCGAAATCCGAGTTCGTCCCCCACGCCCTGTTCGAGATCGGCAAGCTCCGCAGCGAGACCGGCGACGACGCCGGTGCCATCCAGGCCTGGGTCCAGGCCCTGGAGCGCCACCCGGATCCGGCGGTGGTCCAGAGCGCCATCGCCCGCACTCGCCAGCGGATTGCGCAGACCACGCCCCGCGGCACGGGGGCCCGGGAGGCGTTCCAGCGGCCGGATCAGCCGCGGAAGGTCGTCCAGGCCCGCACTTCGCTGGAGGCCGCGGGTGGGACGGCCGACCAGGCTGCTCGCGAGCACGGCGACTGAGACGGAACCCGCCGCGAAGCGCGGCATCCACGGCCGACTCCTCGCCCGGGCGTCGAAGTGTGCCGCCGGACCGTCGTGGCACTCTGCTATTCGAACGCTTCACATGAGAGGAACCGTGAACCGTCACCTTGGCCATGTCGCGCTGCTGGTGGTCGCCTCCGCCGCCGTTGCCCTCGCCCAGCCCGGCGTCACCATGGGGCCGGCCCGCGCCGCGGAGGCGGTCGCCCTGGTGCAGCCGGCCAAGGTCTCGCCAATGCACTACGGTACCTTCCCGGTGCTGAACGGGTCGCCCTCCGATTTCGTCGCCGCGCTGAAGGCGAAGGGCCTGTTCGATCGGTACCAGCCACTGCAGCTGCACGAGACGCTGGAGCTCTGAGCATGGATCGCCCGTCGAGCCTCCGCCTGTTCGAGCGCGCCCGCCGGGTGATTCCCGGTGGGGTCAACTCGCCGGTCCGCGCCTTCAAGGGCGTGGGGGGCTCACCGGTCTTCTTCCGCGAGGGCAAGGGCGCCTGGCTCACCGACGTCGACGGCCACCGGTACGTCGACCACGTGGGGAGCTGGGGACCGCTGATCCTCGGTCACGCCCATCCCGACATCGTGGAGGCGGTGGTGGCCGCCACCCGGAGCGGGACCTCCTTCGGCGCGCCCCACGCGGGCGAGGTCGAGCTGGCCGAGCTCATCTGCCGGCGCATGCCGGCGGTGGAGGAGGTGCGGCTCACCTCGTCGGGCACCGAGGCCACCCTCGCCGCACTCCGGACCGCCCGGGCCTACACCGGGCGGCAGCTGCTGGTGAAGTTCGAGGGCTGCTACCACGGGGCCGGCGATCCGTTCCTGGTCAAGGCCGGCAGCGGCGTGGAGACCCTCGGCCTTCCCGACTCGCCGGGCGTTCCCCCCGCCCTGGCCAGCCTCACCCTGACCCTGCCCTTCAACGACCTCGCCGCGGCGCGGGCGCTCTTCGAGGAGCGGGGGAAGGACATCGCCGCGCTGATCATCGAGCCGGTGGTGGGAAACATGGGCGTGCTGGTGCCCCGGGCGGCCTACCTCGAGGGCCTGGCGGCGCTCTGCCGGTCGGCGGGCGCGCTGTTCATCCTCGACGAGGTGATGACCGGTTTCCGTCTCGCTCCCGGTGGAGCGCAGGAGCTGTTCGGGTTGCAGCCCGACCTCACCTGCATGGGCAAGGTCATCGGCGGCGGGTTGCCGGTGGGCGCCTTCGGTGGCCGGAGGGCGATCATGGAGACCGTCGCTCCGGCGGGGCCGGTGTACCAGGCGGGCACGCTCTCCGGGAATCCCCTGGCCGTTGCCGGAGGGCTGGCCTGTCTCCGTGCCCTCGGCGCCCCGGGGGTCTACGAGCGGCTGGAGGCCACCTCCCGTGCTCTCACCGATGGGCTGCTGGCCGAGGCGCGCGCGGCCAGCGTCCCGGTGACCCTGAACCGGGTGGGGAGCATGTGGACGCTCTTCTTCACCGAGGGGCCGGTGCACGACTACCCCACCGCCAAGCGCTCCGACGTGAAGGCCTTCGGCCGCTTCTTCCACGCCCTGCTCGACCGCGGGGTGTACCTGCCCCCGAGCCAGTTCGAGGCGGCCTTCGCCTCGCTGGCCATGGGCGAGCGGGAGATCGAGCACACGGTGGCCGCCGCCCGGCAGGCCTTCCGCTCCCTT
>Ga0307472_100000470_pt1 | contig 14208 bp, 14 predicted proteins | sample atmos_gasesAM5C__2_FD_204582 | JGI IMG/M metagenome (GOLD analysis project Ga0307472, IMG submission 204582) | Hardwood forest soil microbial communities from Morgan-Monroe State Forest, Indiana, United States - atmos_gasesAM5C_05 | ecosystem: Environmental > Terrestrial > Soil > Temperate...
GGCATGAAGACGTTGAAGTGGACGAGTCGGGACCTCCAGGAGGTCGCGGCCGGCCGCATTCCGTGGGATGCCAAAGCAGGCGAGGAGACGGCGGTGGGCGATGTCGAGGCCGGATTCAAGCAGGCGGACTTCACCCTGGACGAGACGCTCTTCCAGCAGTCGACCCCGCACCAGCCGCTCGAGACGCGCTCGGCGATGGCCTACTGGCAAAATGGCAAACTTTACCTGTATGGATCCACGCAAAGCGTGGCGCAGACAGTTCCACAGCTTGCCAAGTGGGTGGGCATCGATCCATCGCAGCTGGTGTTTATCGGCGAGTACTGCGGGGGCGGATTTGGCAGCAAGGCCCTCGGCGCGAGCAGCATGGCCATCCCTGCTCTGCTTTCAAAAAAAACCAGCCGTCCGGTGATGATGCGAATCTCACGCGAGGAGGAGACCTACATCGGCCGCATGCGGCCGGGATTCCAGGCCCGCGTGAAGATTGGATTCCGAAAGGATGGCCGCATCACCGCCATGGACCTCTTCATCATTGAGGACCGCGGTCCTTACGAGCGGCAAGGCGATAACGAAATCACTGCCATGTTGGCATCTCTCCTCTATCAGCCGCCGGCGCTGCGCTTTCGCGGCATTTCGGTGGCCACCAACACTCCGCCTCGTTGCGCGCAACGCGGCCCGGGCGGTATGCAAGGCATGTCCATGCTCGAGCCGCTGATGAACAGGGCGGCGCGGCAGCTCGGGCTGGACCAAGTGGAGATACGGAAGATCAATGCCCCCTCGGACGGTTCCTTGTTCGGAATCACGGATACAAAGGATAGCCCACGACAGCGAGTCACAAGCGCACGCGTGCGCGAAGCTCTTGACCGGGGTGTCGAGCTTTTCAAGTGGGAAGCGCGGAAGAAACGAAATGGTCAGCGCAACGGCAGCAAAGTGAGAGGTGTGTCGGCGATTGTCGGTACGTACATGGCGGGTTCCAACGGGTTTGACGGTTTGCTGGTCATCAAACCAGACGGGAAGTTATACATTCATCAAGGGATTGGCAACCTCGGGACGCACTCCGTAATGGACACCGCGCGCGTTGCGGCAGAAGTGCTCGGGATGCCGTGGGAAAAGTGCGAGATTGTGTGGGGCAACACCGCCAATTCTATTCCGTGGAGTTCTCAACAGGATGGCAGCCAGACGACGCAGGCGCATACCCGAGCGAACTACGCTGCCGGGTTAGACGCCAAGCGGAAGCTGCAGGAAATCGCAGCGAAGGATCTGGGCGGGCTGCCAGAAGCCTACGACGTAGGCAACGGGCGTGTCTACCGCCGAGGCAGCCCCGGACAAGGGATTACTTTCGCTAAGGCGGCTGAACACGCAATCGCGCTCGGCGGGAAGTACGACGGCCATGAAGTATCGCCCTCCGTGAACGGCATGACCAAGGCGTCCGCGCAGGCGCTCGCAGGCCAGGGCCTGATGGGCGTCGCCAAGGATGAGTTTCCGTACAAGGGCAGCACATTTTCGTTCGCGGCAGCCTTCGCCGAAGTTGAAGTGGATCTCGAAACCGGAGAGCACACGATTCTCGACTTCCTGCCCGTGGCCGACGTCGGAACGGTGCTGCATCCTCGGAGCCTCGGGGCACAACTCCACGGCGGCGCGATACAAGGTTTCAGTCATGCGCGCACTCAGAACATCGTCTACGATCCGCATTACGGGAAGCTCGTCTCGAGACGGCTCTACCAGAACAGGCCTCCCACCATTCTCGATGTTCCGCTCGAGATGCAATGGGACGCCTTAAACACCCCTGATCCGCAGAATCCGGTTGGATCAAAAGGCGTTGGTGAAGTGGCCGCCTTGAGTGGCTCCGCGGCAGTGCTGTGTGCGATTGAGAATGCGCTCGGGAACCGTTGCGTGGTTCGCACTCCAGTGACCCGCGAACGGATCTTGGAGGCTCTTGAGGCCGCCGGTAAGCGTCCGACATTTTTGACGACATACGCGTAAGGAGTGAGCCATGGCTGTCATACGAGACGTCATGCCGGCTTTCGAGCTGGTGCAGCCGAACTCGATTGCGGATGCGCAAAAGGTGCTCGAGCAGCAGGGGGAGAACGGCTGGGTGCTGGCTGGAGGCATGGATAGCTTCGACTGGCTCAAGGACCGCATCAAGAAACCGAAGGTGGTGGTCGATTTGAGCGGGATCGGGGAACTCAAGGGAGTTCGCACCACAACAGACGGCATTGAGATTGGAGCGATGACCACGCTCACGGAAGTAGTCCAGCATCCCGTAATCAGAGAGAAGTACAAGCTGCTGGCCGACAGCGCGGAATTGGTCGCGTCGCCCCAGATCCGAAACCAGGGAACGATCGGCGGCAATGTGTCGCAGGACGCTCGCTGCTGGTACTATCGCGCGGGTTGGCCTTGCTACCGTGCCAGTGGAAACATCTGCTATGCCGACACGCCGGAGGGCCGTAACCGGGAGCACGCGATTCTCTACGCGGACCGCTGCGTGGCCGTGAATCCCTCGGATTCGGCTCCGGCCCTGATCGCGCTGGACGCCAGATTCGTGATTCGCACTTCCAAGGGTGAGCGCGTTGTGGACGCCGAAGACTATTTCATCGGACCTGAAATTGACATTACCCGCTTGCATATCTTGAAGCCCGGGGACCTGCTGACGGCCATTCGAATTCCTTCCACTTGGGCCGGCGCGCGATTCTATTTTGAGAAAGTGCGAGACCGGAATGTGTGGGACTTCCCACTATTGAACGTGGCCTCAGCGATGTTCGTATCAAGTGGCAGCATCGAGCGAATCCGCATTGCCGTGAACGGCGCTGCGGCTCGTCCTCTGCGCTTGAAGGTTGTCGAAGACGCGGTCCGCGGCAAACCACCGAATGCAGCAACCGGTGAAATGGCGGGGAAACTGGCGGTGCATGGAGCTGTCCCCTTGCAGTTCAACGCCTACAAGATCCCACTGATGAAAAACCTGGTGAAACGCGCCATCGGAGGCGTGGAGGAGGCAGCATGGACCCACTTCAATGGGCAATAGATCCGTGGGGGAAAATTGTCCCCATCCACATTGCGTGGTTCTTGATATGGGTGGCGGCGATCGCGGGATTGCTTTTCGTTATCGTTCATGCGATTTTCGTGCGGTATTTCGCGAAACCCAGGCAGTTCGAGCCATATGCTGCTCCCGTCGACGCCGCAAGGATTCCCGCCCATGTTCCCCGTCATTCGCTGGTTGCGCGGGCGTTTCACTGGATCATGGCGGCCTCCATGTTGACATTGCTGTTCACTGCTTTCCTTCCGAGAGTAGGCGTTCAGTTTGACTGGGTTACATACCATTGGATTGCCGGAGCTGTGTTGACGGCTTCTGTCGTCTTTCACATCTTCCACGCTTCGTTCTTTTTGGACTTTTGGTCGATCTGGCCCGACAAAATCGACCTCCGGGATGCTTGGAGAAGAACGCAGCGATTTATGGGGAAGCCCGCGCCACCGCCGGAGAGATTCGCCAAGTATCCTCTGGAAAACAAGCTCTACCACGCCGGTATCATCGCCGCAGGTCTTTCTGCAATCGTGACCGGTGTGTTCATGATGTCTCGCGTGCGTACGATATTCTTCCCCCGCAATCCGTACCTGTTCAGCGACATGACCTGGGGCATGATGTACGTGCTGCATGGGCTGGCGGGGGTTGGACTAATCGCGATGATCATGATGCACGTCTACTTCGGAATTCGGCCGGAGAAGCGCCCGATCACGAAATCGATGATCTTCGGGTGGATGAGCCGCGATTTCTATCTAAAGGAACACGATCCAGCGCGATGGCCGGTAGAGGTGTCCGCGCCACCTGCGAGATCCCAGGGAGCAAGGACCGAGGAGTTGACCGATGCTGGCTGATATCACGGAGCGCTGCGACAAGATCGAAGAATGCTACGAGTTTATGCTGGCCTACGCGGCACAGGGGCTTCCCAGTGACGAAGGCAGCCAATCAGACGGACAAATCCGCGAATACCTGGGGCGTGCCGGGAGAGCGATCACCGGCCTGGCAGAGAGCTGCGCGACGGCCGTGAAACAAGAGCGCTTTGAGCCGGCTGAACGATACCGGGCGTTCTTTGCAGTGCTCGACCGCGACGCACACGATTCGCTCGCCGCGGTTGAGCTGGTTCTCGCACAGCCCACCATCAGCTCTCAATTGATCGACAATCTGAACGCGTCGATCCATCTTCGCGCGCTGCTCACGGATCTGTTTCTTCTAAGTGAAATCGCAAACACTCAACGCAGAGCGTCAAAGTCGATGGCTTCGGGCGGTTAGGGGTGGGCGGCGGGAATCGAGACTACGGAGCAAATTATTTCCATTGAGTGCGTTGGAATTCGGGAGGAAACGATTCCATCGCGCGGTGCCGCTGACTCTCCTCGTGCTGGCCAGCCTGATCCTTGTTATCGAGCTGTTTCGCGCCGTCGGTCTCTATCGACGAGTTGGTCTGGCATCGACGCTAGCGATGATTTGCGCGATAATTCAGAATCTATCAGCGAAATTCTCTCAGAGCTTCCAACGTTCCCAGTCGTCTGAAAATGCGAACGTGTAGGACTTGAAGACCAAGCCACCTCAGATGGGTAGGTGAATTTGTGGCATGCGGAAGTATTGCATTTATCGAGAAAGAGTCAGGCTGCCTGCGGTCCCGCAAACAGATTGACTTACTCTTGAAGCGGAAGTGACTTCAGCGAGGCAGGAGGATCTCTTCTGAAATGGGAATGTCCAGGAGAATTCATGGCACTCGATGCTGACTTGATTTGTAGAGGGAGCGGGCCGCGTCTTTGCCGTTCCCATTGGCCTCTTCTCTAGGGGGTAATTCGCGATAGCCTGTGGAGAAACCATGCTGGAAATTAAACTCATCCTGTGTCCCGTTGATTTCTCTGAGTTCTCGGTAAGGGCGTATTGTCATGCGCTATCGATGGCCGAGCACTACCGATCTAAGTTGGTTGTGCTACATATCGTAGAAGTATGGCGGCACCCTTCCGCCAGCTTTGCTGCCAGTGCATCACTCTATGACGAATACTGTCAGTCACTCCGTGGGAACGGCAGGGAGCAACTGCAAGAATTCGTGAAGACCCACACACGCGATGAAGTCCCGCCGGAGCTCGTTGTGGACCAAGGAATAGCTCCAGACTCTATTCTGTCCTTTGCACAAGAGCAGAAATCGGATCTGATCGTCATGGGAACGCACGGCCTGCGAGGGTTTGATCGCCTGATGCTAGGGTCGGCGACTGACCGGGTGATGCGCAGCGCTCCCTGCCCGGTGCTGGCAGTACGCGAACCGACCCACGACTCGATCGCTGCGGGTCAAGAGCGGCACTACCTCCACCACTTGGACCGAATCCTTTGTTGCACGGATTTCTCCGAGGATTCTGACCGCGCTTTGAACTATGCGATTTCTGCGGCAGCGGAGTACGACGCCGAGCTCACCCTGCTGCACGTGTTGGAAGACGTCCCAAGTCCGGCCAAGACGGAAGAGGCCATAGGTGTGGCAACGGAGCAACTCGATAAACTGATTTCACCGGAGAGATGCAAGACCCTCAAGGTTAAAACGGCGGTGCGTATCGGGAAACCATATCGGGAAATCATTCGATTCGCCCTGGAAGCGCAAACCGACCTGGTCAGTATGGGAGTGCGCGGCCGTGGTGCCTTGGATCTCGCGGTGTTTGGTTCGACAACCTATCGGGTAATGCAATTGGGACCCTGCCCCGTTCTCACCTCCCACGCTTGAATGGTTGAGCGCCGCGGGGGCAAAGTGAGGAGACCATGAGCGACGATCCAAAACGTCCCATACTCGTACTCCTCACTAGCCACTGGATCAGCATGCTGGGCGTTGCGCTGGTGACCACTGCCGGCTTTTCCTGGCTGTTCGTTCTGCCCATTCAGCTTCGCGGGAACACCAGCACTCCGTACATCGGTATTGTCATCTTTATCTTCATCCCGGTTATCTTCTATCTTCGGGCTGATATTGATCGCGCTCGGCGCTCTTATAGCCCGGCGGCGCATCCAACCCATCGAGCAAGGACTGTTGGCGGGCCCCGCCCGGCAAGCCTACATTCGGAAGCTTGTGATTTTCTTCGGCCTGACCTCAGCAGCTAACATCATCATTGGAACGCAGGGCACATACCGAGCGGTCGAGCATATGGAGACGCCCCAATTCTGCGGGCAGACCTGTCATGTGATGGAAGCGGAATTCACCGCCCATGAGAACTCGCCGCACCCGCGCAGCTTGTGTGTGGATTACCACGTTACCCCGCGTGCGACCGGGTGGGTGGAAAGCAAGAAGGCCGGGACCCGCCAGTTGATGGACACCGTTTTTCAACGTGTCCGCTACCCGATTGAGTCGGCCATGGGAAGCAAACGCCTGGTGCCCTCCCGCGGCGCTTGCGAACAATGCCATTGGCCGCAAAAGTTCGACTACGTCAAACTGCGCGTGATTTTCCACTTCCAGGACAACGCCGCCAATACCCAGACGCAGTCGGTCTTGATGATGCTGGCGGGCAGAGGAGATCTGGGCGGCATTCACGGGACACACCTCGCTCCCGGGGTATTGAAGACGCTCGGACTCGCAGAGCGCATCGCCGAGCTGCAAAAGCGAAAAAGCAAAGCATTGTGACCATGAAAATTCCCGCGCCGGGGATGCGGACGCGGGGGATCGAACCGTGAAGACGTAAATATCCACAAGCTGCGATCGAAGAATAGTTGCGTTAAGGCGTATAAGTGAAGGGAGTGTATTTCCAGCGAGTGAGACGTGGCGGGATACGATGTCTCTGGAGGGAGGATGACGCAAATTCCTCGAATCCCGATCCTTATTCCTTTGGCGGTTGGCGCAGGCGCCGTTGTATGCACGATCTTTATCCACGCCCTGTCCTTGAGCGCGACGGTGAACTTCGTTCGCCGTGAGCGAAGACTCGGCCGCACCGGCGCAAGCTACTGGGGGGATTTTGCAATCGTTGTGCTGGCGATGCTGTTCACGCTCTCGGCGCACTTGATTGAGATCGCCTTGTGGGCTGTGGTGTTCGTGGTCTGCGGAGAATTTCCAGAGTTCGGAACCGCGTATTACCACTCAGCTGTTAACTACACGACGTTGGGTTACGGCGATCTGATTATGACGCCGTCGTGGAGATTGCTGGGACCGCTGGAAGCAGCGGATGGAATGCTGCTGTTCGGCGTCTCGACGGGGATGATTTTTGCTGTCATTCTGCTGTTGATTCAGACTAGATTTGTGGATCTCAGGGACTGAGAGCATGGAAACTCGCTCCTGATTTTGCTGAAATGTATAAAGGCCGAAGGGCTCGGTTTCCAGATAAAGAATCGCCTGAATCCCTGTTAAGGTAGTCAGATTGTGGACGGAGAGTCCCGAGTAGTGGTTTTTCGAAGATGAAGAGAATTTTTCGACCCGGATGAGCTACGCATTGAGATAGGTTTTGCCCGAATGGAGCTTGGCTATGGCTTCCGCTCAAAAACTTGACACTCACCATAAAGCGCTCGCCCTGAATCTCGATCCGTCCACCTTCGGTTCTTTCGCCGAAATCGGTGCCGGACAGGAAGTTGCGCACTGGTTCTTTCTAGTAGGAGGCGCGTCCGGCACGGTTGCCAAAACCATTTCCGCCTATGATAAGGAAGTCAGCGATGATCTCTACGGCTCCGGATCGCGCTATGTATCCAAGCAGCGACTCGAGGCAATGCTGGAAAAGGAATGGTCCCAACTTCTCGCAGAGTTGACCAACACCCGTGGACCGCGAACGCGCTTCTTCTCCTTCGTCGATACCGTCTCAGCGCGCAATTTCGCCGGAACGAACGACCCGCATGGCTGGGTCGGCCTCAGGTTTCAATTGCAGCCTGGCGGTCCTCCAAACGACGTCCTGTTGCATATCAATATGCTCGATCCTTCGAATGTCCTCCAGCAGGAGGCCATCGCTATTCTGGGCGTTAATCTCATTTACGCCGCGTTCTATGAATTGCAAACCAGGGAATCATTTCTGGCAAGCCTGGCACAAGACGTCGTCAAGGAGAGAATCGAGATCGACTACATGGATGTTCGCGGCCCGGCATTCGAAAGCTGGGGTCGCCGTACGCTGCTGGCCGATTTAGTGAGTTCGGCATTCGCCGAGGCTGTATTTTTCCCCTCCAAGGGTCCCACCGTTCCCCCTACCGAGGCTCTCTACAAGAAAGCCGTAGTGCTTGCGCCGGGGCACTTTGGCCATGCGGATCCAGCTCACTCGCAAGTTCACCTGCGATTGTTGGCTTCGGCGATTCAGGAGCTTCGGAAGGAGTTGGGTGAAACAAAGGCGGCGCCCGCTGGTTTTTTTTGCCTGACGGCTGCCCCGTTTACGCCAACCGAACCCGCTCTTGAAATCTCCGACTTGCTTCGTCGCATCGATGCTCTTCTCGCCGCTGGCGGCGATGTGCTCCTTTTTCGCCAACGGGAGCTCTACCATATGACAGCTCTAGTAAATCGCTACACGCAGGCGCCTGTCCGATTCGTCGCAGGTCTTTCCCTGATCATTCGAGCATTTGAAGACATTTACAGCAATCTCGAAGGGAGGCTTCTGGAGGCTCTTGCACGTCTTTTCGCACAAAACGTTCGCATCTACGCTTATCCGATGACTGCTGCGGATCTGCAGGAAAGCCTGAAGGGCATTTCCGCTTCTGGATGGGAATGGAGCGAGACGAATGGACTGGTTTCTGCCGCCCAGCTGCGTCGCGCGCCACCTCTCGGACATTTGTTTGCCTATCTTCTCGCCAGCAACTTTCTTGTCCCGATGCAAGTTCCTGCAACCCTAAGAGCCGACGCTTGATCGCCGCCTGTAGCCTTTCTCCGCAAGTTTAGTGTCCTCCTCGGTCGGAGGGAGCTCTCGTGAAAGCCGCGGATCACTGCGTTGTGTTCCAGCCTACCGCCTGCGAAGGCTTGCCTACGGAGAGCGTGTGTTCGAAGCGCGAGCCGGCATCTTCGAACGACTTTATTTAGAATCAGGCGTCGGCTTGCCATCCGCGCCGCGAGATTTTGGGCGTAAGCCGACTTCCGAATCAGGGCAGTGGACGAATTCACAACGGAGGGACTTGAATATCTAAGTGAGATCCTGTTCAAAGAATGCAGTCATTATTGCGAACTGATCTCAAATCCGAAGCAGTTTGGGCGCGTTTTGCAAAGCGCCATGCAGAACGCGGTGGGATTGGGTGGTGTGGGAGTGATCGTGTTACCAGGCGAGGTCGCTGGGGCGGAAATGCCGCCTGATGGCGCTCGTTCCGTGACGAGTCAGCTGCCGTCCGCGCGCCCCGGCGAAAAAGAATTGGCGCAGTTGGCGGAGCTGATTAATTCCTCGAAAAAGATCGCCTTGTTTTACGGAATTCGATGCGCCGACGACGCCATACATGACTGCGATCTGCTACTCCTGTTAGGCGCGGATTTTCCTCATGACAAATTCTTGCATACGAAGCACAAGATCGTCCAGGTTGACATTTGGGTCGGGCACCTGGGCCGCCGAAGCAAATTGGATCTTGGGATTTGGGGCGATGTGCGAGAAACTATCCGCGCGCTTCTACAGATGGTGGACGCCAAGGCAGATCGGTCGGTCCTTCTTGGACGCGATGATTAAGAAGTACAAAGAGGCAGTTCGCCGCCTGAATGTGTACGTGGGCCATGTCGACAAAAGTACGCCCATGCGCCCCGAGCCCGTCGCGGCTGCGTTGAGCGAAATTGCCGCGGACGATGCAATCTCTACCGCGGACACTGGAATGTGTAACGTCTGGTCGGGACGGTATATCCGAGCGACAAAAGGCCGGCGGTTACTCGGATCTTTCTCGCACGGATCCATGGCCAACGCCCTCCCTCAGGCCATCGGCGCCCAATTCTCCCACCCCGGAAGAAGGTCATCGCCATGTGCGGCGATGGCGGTTTCGCGATGAGCCTTGGTGACATCTTGACCCTAACGCAATACGACCTCCCTATCAAAATCGTGGTGTTCGACAACTGCGCTTTGGGAATGGTGAAGCTGGAGATGGAAGTCGCAGGACTGCCGGATTTTCAGACCGACTTGAAAAATCCAAACTTCGCGAAGCTTGCCGAAGCCATCGGTATCATGGGAGTGAGAATTGAAAAACCTGGCAGATATTTCATCGGGCCTGAAGAAGGCGCTCCAGCGTTCCGGCCCGGCGCTTGAGGATGTGGTGACTGATCCCAACGCAGTTTCATTGCCATCGCATATCGTGCCCGAGATGGTCGTGGGCTTCGGCATAACCATGGGAAAACTAGTGCTCTCGGGTCATATCGACGAGGTGGTGGACACGATCGAGACGAATATTCAGCATATCTGAGCCCACTTTCACTAACGCGATCCTCAAAAGCGGCATCGCCGTGGCGGAGACAGGAGATGGTGAACGATCGACGGGGACTGATGCCGTGGCCGGTTGTCGTCCATTCGTCGCGGACCGCGGCTGCGGTTCTGGCTTCGCTGTTCGCAGCGCGGTGGTTTCATCTTTCGGAGGCGTACTGGGCTCCGATTACAACCATCGTGATTACGCAGTCATCGCTGGGAGCGGCGCTCGCAGTTTCCTGGCAACGTTTCGTCGGAACGTTGGTTGGGGCTGCACTCGGCGCGATTGTGGCGAGTTATTTTCGGCCCAGCGCCCTTGTATTTGGCATTTTCGTATTCGTCCTGGGGATGCTTTGCGCCTTCGTCCGCGTGGACCGAAGTGCGTATCGATTCGGGGGCGTTACGCTGGCGATTGTGCTGCTGATACCGCGCACGGGCCCTGCATGGCAGGTCGCGCTTCATCGCTTCGCGGAGGTCTCCATCGGAATCGGTACGGCCCTGATTTTCGCCACGGTCTGGCCGGAGAAGGATGAGACGCCACCCAAACGGAAGCTGAATTCCCCCGAGCCGAAGTCCAGCGTGGATAAAATTCGAACACGCCCATAAGGGAACCACTACAAATTGTGAGAGGCCGGGGCGAGCGCGCTGGCTCGTTCGCCACGGGTCCGATGACAGCATTTGTACAGCTGCGAGCATATTGACACCGTTCAGCGGGCATGGAACCGAAGGAGGCGCGTAAGTCGCGTTCCATCAGGACGTTGAGTAGTTGCGCGTTTGGATTTCAAAGTGCCCCTGTCATTGGTCAGGCTTCAGCAGGAGGGTATTCGCCCTCAAGCACGTGCTTGACCATATTCCTCCGCTTAGCCAGGAGTGCACACAGTGTTGAGCCCAGGAAGCGGGATGAGACGGACCGAACAAACTCGCAGATTGGTAAGTAAAGCGGCAGGCATAGCCGTATTGCTTGGTGGGGGGTTGCTTGCTGCAACACTCTGCTTCGGCGCTCCCGCGAATCCTCCACCAGTTCCCAGCATCTTCAAGCCGGAGTCGACGCCCGCCGACTGGGTCTTTCATTTGTCGGCGTTCGTTCTCGCGGTCACGGGCACCATTTTTGCAGTGGTCTTCACGTTGCTTGTGTATTCCATAACGAAGTACCGCCAGCGCAGCGGCGACGATGGCCGTGAGCCTGCGCCAGTTTATGGCAGCAATCAAATGGAGCTCTCCTGGACTGTGATTCCGATCCTCATCGTGCTGGTGCTGTTTCTCGCTACTGCGCGCGTTCTCCACTCCGTCCAGGATGCTCCCGAGCCTGCCACGGCTGTTGAGGTCACCGTCATCGGCCATCAGTTCTGGTGGGAATATCGATACCCCGCTCTGGGTGTCGTCACCGCGAATGAACTGCATGTTCCCGTGAGCGACCCTGCCCATCCCACGCCCACATTCTTGAAGTTGCTCTCCGCCGATACGGACCATAGCTTCTGGGTTCCCCAACTTGCGGGGAAGACAGACTTGATTCCGAATCGCGTAAACATGATGTGGATCGACCCGCATCGCGTGGGTCTATTTGCCGGCCAATGCGCGCAGTATTGCGGCACCCAGCACGCGAAGATGCTCCTGCGGGTATCGGTGGACAGCCCCGAAGATTTTGACGCGTGGATTCGCGCCCAAAAGCAGCCCGCGAATCAGGATGAAAGGGAACTGGCCGGCAAACGCGTCTTCGAAACAACGGCGTGCATAAACTGTCATGCAATCGCCGGCACAGCCGCGACCGGGCAATTTGGTCCGGATCTCACGCACCTGATGAGCCGTCAGACGATCGCGTCCGGCGCGGCCGAAAATACATCGGGAAACCTTCGTTTATGGGTACAGAACCCGGACGCCATCAAACCCGGCTCGCTGATGCCGGCCATGAAATTGAGCGATGCCGACCTGGACGCCCTCGTGCGTTATCTGGAGACGCTCCGGTAGCCGAAGGATTTGGGAGACGATCTATGTCATCAGATGCGATGGCCATTCCGAGCGCCGAAACCGCGGGCCAGCCATGGGTCCAGGCGCTTCACGAATGGGTGACCACAGTCGATCACAAGCGTCTCGGAATTCTCTATATCGTCTACGCTCTAATCTTTCTGGTGATCGGCGGCGTCGAGGCGGCCATCATCCGCATCCAGTTGATGCGCCCGAACAACGACTTTGTTTCACCCCAGGTTTTCAACCGCATGTTCACCATGCACGGAACCACCATGATTTTCTTCGTGGCCATCCCGGTTTTGTTCGGCTTTGCGAACTACCTCATCCCCTTGATGATCGGCGCGCGTGATATGGCGTTCCCGCGGCTGAATGCGTTCAGTTTCTGGCTCACCGCCCTTGGAGGACTGCTCCTATATTTCAGCTTCATCGGCGGAAGCGGGCTTTACGGTGCCGGGAACGCACCCGACGTGGGTTGGTGGGCCTATGCTCCTTTGACTGCACGGGCGTTTTCGCCAGGCCATAGCTCCGACTACTGGACGATCGCGGTGTTGGTCGCAGGATTTGGTACTGTCGGCGCATCCATCAACATCATCTCCACTGTTCTTTGCATGCGATGCCCGGGGATGACACTTGGCCGCATGCCTCTGCTGGCGTGGCTGAACTTAGTGATGTCCGGAATGGTTCTGATTGCCGTTACCCCGCTCTCGGCAGCTCAGATCATGTTGCTCGTGGATCGTTATCTCGGTGGCCATTTCTTCGATACGCAGGCGGGCGGGTCAGCGACGCTCTGGATGCATTTCTTTTGGATATTCGGGCATCCGGAGGTGTACATCCTGATTCTCCCTTGCTTTGCGTTCATGTCGGAGATTATTCCGGTCTTTTCCCGGAAGCCCATTTTCGGATACCCGGTCATGGTGGGGGCCTCGGTCTGCATCGCCTTCGTGAGCATGAGCGTGTGGGCGCACCACATGTTCACGGTGGGGATGAGCGCCTACGTCAACAGCTTTTTCACGATCACCACGCTCGCCGTCGGTGTTCCGACCGGAATCAAGATCTTCAACTGGATCGGCACCATCTGGGGCGGGAAGATCCAATTCAAAGTGCCGATGCTGTTCTGTATCGGATTTCTGTTTCAGTTTTTGATTGCCGGTCTCACCGGCGTCATGCTGGGCAGCGCGGCTTTTGCCTCGCAGCTCAGCCTCTCCTACTTTGTGGTGGCGCACTTCCATTACGTGATCGTGGGCGGGATTCTGTTTGCGCTCTTCGCCGCATTTTATTACTGGTACCCGAAAATGATTGGAAGGATGCTGAGCGAAAGCCTCGGCAAAATCCATTTCTGGCTCTTCCTGATCGGATTCCACATGACGTTTGATCTAATGCACATCCCCGGATTGCTCGGAATGCCGCGTCGCATCTACACCTACGAGCCCCGTCCCGGTTGGGGACCCCTGAACCTCCTCGTCAGTATCGGCGCATTCATCCAGGCCATCGCCGTTCTCGTGTTTGTGTGGAACCTGATCTTATCTTACTTCAAAGGACCGGAGGCTGGGAACGACCCGTGGGATGCGTGGACACTCGAATGGTCGATGAGTTCGCCGCCGCCGGTCTACAACTTTGCTTCCATCCCGACCGTGGCCAGCCGCCGGCCATTGTGGGATCTGAAGCATCCGGAAGACCCTGACAGCCTCTATGAGTAAAGGAATCGATCGATGAGCGCAATCACGACTGGGCTCCCCCAAACACCAGGTGCCTGGACGCTTCCGTATCGCGGCAAGGTCGGAATGGCGTGCCTCATTATTGCAGAGTCGTCTATCTTTACGATTTTCGTCGTGGCTTACCTCTATTACATCGGAAAGAGCCTGGCAGGGCCAACTCCGCGCGAGGTCCTCGAGACGCCCATCTTTTACACGATCTGTCTGCTTT